>RCUT01000778.1_pt1 | contig 16127 bp, 16 predicted proteins | sample 2166171 | NCBI WGS metagenome assembly RCUT01 (sample SAMN09932757, study PRJNA488358) | compost metagenome | isolation source: compost soil in 4-hydroxybenzoic | place: Germany: Experimental Botanical Garden
GCTTTAAGCATGGCGAAACTCCGGGGGGATGCATCGATGACCTTAAGTATAGCGATTGACCATGGGGTGACCGGGTGAAGCCATTTCGCCCAGGCTGGGTGCCGACCCTGGTGGTGCTGATGCTGTTACCTGGGCTGATTGCGCTCGGCTGCTGGCAGTTGGGGCGTGCCGAGGATAAACGTGCCCTGCTGGCCAGCTATGCCGAGCGCCAGGCCGGTGAGCCAATCGGTGCAGCTCAGTTGCCACAAGTGCAGGACCCGGCCTATCGCCGGGTGCATCTGTTCGGTCACTTCGATAACCAGCACAGCCTGCTGCTGGATAACCGCATGCGCGATGGCCAGGTTGGCGTCGAACTCTTGCAGCCGTTTTTCGATCAGGCCAGCGGCCTCTGGTTGTTGGTCAATCGCGGCTGGCTGCCCTGGCCGGACCGGCGTAATGCGGTGCAGTTCAGCACTCCAAAGCAGACTCTGAGTCTCGATGCCTGGGTGTACATCGCGCCCGGCGCTACCTTCCAACTGCAGACCGATCCTGAAAGCGGTAGCTGGCCGCGGCTGCTGACTGCCATTGATGCTGCTCACCTATGGACGCAGTTGTCGCGCGAAGGCTTCGCCCACGAACTACGCCTGGAGGCCGGCCCGGCCAGTTACCGGCTCGATTGGCCGGTGGTCGCCATGGGCCCGGAAAAACATCTGGGCTACGCCGTGCAGTGGTTTGCCCTGGCGCTGGCACTGGTCCTGCTCTACCTCTACTTCGGCTGGCATAACAACAAAAAGGAGAAACAGCATGGGAGCCGTCACGAGTCCACTCAACATGTCTGAAGGCAAGGCGCCGCCAGGGCGCGCCCGTGGGCGCTTGCAACTGATCCTGATCCTGCTGGTGGTGCTCGGTCCGATGCTACTGGCCACCGCCATGTACAAGCTGCAGTTCTGGGTGCCCGAAAGCCGCAGCTATCACGGCGAAATGATCGGCAACGGCCAGAGCCGCGCCGACCTTGGGGTGAACGCTGATGAACAGCGGTGGCAATTGCTGGTCAGCGCACCCAAAGAATGCGGCCTGGACTGCCAGCAACTGGTGTACCTGGCCCGGCAGATTCAAATCGGTCTGGGTCGTGATGCCAGTCGCGCCAGTCATGCGTTGGCCACTACCCAGCCATTGGCTAGCGATTACCAGGCTCGGCTCGATCGCGAATACCCTCAGCTGCAACGCTACCCGCTGGACCTGAGCAAGTATGCAGCGCTGAGCCAGGGCAAACAGGATGCGCAACTGTGGATTGTTGATCCTCACGGCAACCTGGTGCTTCGCTACGACCCCAAGGTCAAGGGCAAGGACTTGCTCAATGACCTGCGCCTTCTGCTGAAACTGTCCAATATCGGGTAGGACTTCGTCATGGCCAGACCTGGATACCGTCTCGCTGTATTTGCCACCATGCTGGCGCTGGTTGTTGTCCTGCTCGGTGCCTACACCCGCCTCACCCATGCTGGGCTGGGTTGCCCGGATTGGCCGGGCTGCTACGGATTCATCAGCGTGCCCAAGACCGAAGCGCAACTGGCCCATGCTGAGTTGCACTACCCCGACACACCGGTGGAGGCACACAAAGGCCGCAATGAAATGGTCCACCGCTATTTCGCCGGCACCCTGGCGCTGGTAATCACCCTGCTCGCCTGGCAAGCCTGGCGCCGCCATGGCCGCGAGGGCCAGCCGTATCGCCTACCCTTGCTGCTGCTTGGGGTGGTGTTTGCGCAGGCGGCGTTCGGTATGTGGACGGTAACCCTCAAGCTATGGCCGCAGGTGGTCACTGCACATTTATTAGGCGGCTTTGCCACCTTGAGCCTGCTGTTCCTGCTCAGCCTGCGTTTGTCGCGGGCGTTCGCGCCTTTGCCCAAGCTGCCGCTGAGCGTGCGGCGGGTGGCGGCATTAGGGTTGTTGGTGGTGATCGGCCAGATCGCGTTGGGAGGCTGGGTCAGTGCCAACTACGCGGCGGTCGCCTGTGTCGATCTGCCTACCTGCCATGGTCAGTGGTGGCCGCAGGCGGACTTCGCCAACGGTTTTCACCTGATCCAACACATTGGCCCCAACTATCTAGGTGGGCAGTTGGACAGTGATGCACGCACCGCCATTCATCTCAGCCACCGCATGGGTGCATTGCTGGTGACCTGTGTGTTGTTGTTGCTCAGTTGGAAACTGCACCACCACGGCCTGAGCAGGCTGGCGCGGCTGGTGTTGCTGGCGTTGGCCGTGCAGATCGGTCTGGGTGTCAGCAATGTGCTGTTCCACTTGCCGCTGCCTGTTGCCGTGGCGCATAACGCCGGGGGCGCCATGCTGTTGCTGTGCATGGTGCTGGTCAATTACCGCATACGTTTGGTGGCCAAGGCCAAGGCTCGTCGGGTCAGCCAGGGTTGGCGCCTGACGCCGCTTAGCAGCGGTGGCGTGGTTCATTACCTGGGAGATAACTCATGGCGACGCTTTTAAGCGAGCGCAGGCTGCAGGCCGGTTGGCGCGATTACCTGGAGCTGACCAAGCCCAAGGTGGTGGTGCTGATGCTGATCACCTCGCTGGTGGGCATGTTCCTCGCCACGCGCGCCGGGGTGCCATGGACCGTGCTGTTGTTCGGCAACCTCGGTATCGCCTGCTGCGCTGGCGGCGCCGCGGCGGTCAATCATGTGGTGGATCGGCGCATTGATGCGCTGATGGCCCGTACTCACAAACGGCCGCTGGCCGAAGGCCGGGTGACACCGGTGGCGGCGCTGATTTTTGCCCTGCTGCTGTCGCTGGCGGGTATGGCCCTGTTGCTGGTGTTCACCAACGCCCTCACTGCTTGGCTGACCCTTGCTTCGCTGCTCGGCTACGCGGTGATCTACACCGGGTTTCTCAAACGGGCGACGCCGCAGAACATTGTGATCGGGGGGCTGGCCGGCGCAGCGCCACCGTTGCTGGGCTGGGTGGCGGTCAGCGGCCATGTCAGCGCTGAGCCGTTGTTGCTGGTACTGATCATTTTCGCCTGGACGCCACCGCATTTTTGGGCGCTGGCCATTCACCGCAAAGAGGAGTACGCCAAAGCGGATATTCCCATGTTGCCGGTGACTCATGGCGAGCATTACACCAAGGTGCACATCCTGCTCTACACCCTGGTGCTATTGGCGGTCAGCCTGCTGCCTTACGCCATTCATATGAGTGGGCCACTTTACCTGGCCTGTGCTGTGGTCCTCGGCGTGCGCTTCCTGCAATGGGCTTGGGTGTTGTACCGTGGCAGTCGGCCGCACGCGGCGATCAAGACCTTCAAGTACTCTATCGGGTACCTGTTTTTGCTGTTCATCGCGCTGCTTGTAGACCACTACTTACTGTTGAACCTATGACTCGAACCCAGAAAACCGTCTTCATCCTCGTTGCCCTGGTCGCCGTGATCCTCGGGCTTACCGTCAACAAAGTGCTCAACGGCCGCAGTGAAGGCAACCCGACCGAGCTGATTGATGCCGGCATTATCCTGCTGCCGCAAAGCCGTACGGTGCCGAGTATCGAGATGACCGACGAGAAAGGTCAGACCGTGGCGATGGATGAGCTCAAGGGCAAATGGTCGCTGCTGTTCTTCGGCTATACCTTCTGCCCGGACATTTGCCCGACGACACTGGCGCAGTTGCGTCAGGTGAAAAGCGAGTTGCCCAAAGAAGCGGTAGACCGGCTGCAGGTGATTTTGGTCAGCGTCGATCCGAACCGTGATACCCCGGCGCAGTTGCAGCAGTACCTGGGTTATTTCGACAAGGATTTTCGTGGCTTGACCGGCTCACTGGATAATCTGCAGAAGCTGGCCAACGCGGTGAGCATTCCGTTCATTCCGGCCGATACCAGCAAGCCGAACTATACGGTTGATCACAGTGGCAACCTGGCGCTGCTGGGGCCGGATGGCAAGCAGCGTGGGTTTATTCGTGCGCCGTTCAACAATCAGAAGCTGGTGGCTCAACTGCCGGGATTGCTTAAACGCGACTAATAAAATCGCCGGCAAGGCCGGCTCCCACAAGAGCCTGTGGGAGCCGGACTTGCCGGCGATGAAGGCGACGCGGTGGATCAGAACGCCGGCTTGACCGCGCCCTTGTATTTCTCTTCGATGAACTTCTTCACTTCTGGGGTGTGCAGGGCTGCAACCAGCTTCTTCACCGCGTCGGCATCCTTGTTGTCTTCGCGGGTGACCAGGATGTTCACATACGGCGAGTCAGCGCCTTCAATGACCAGCGCGTCTTTGCTCGGATCAAGTTTGGCTTCCAGCGCATAGTTGGTGTTGATCAGCGCCAGGTCGACCTGGGTCAGCACGCGCGGGATGGTCGCCGCTTCCAGTTCACGGAACTTCAGGTTCTTTTTGTTCTCGGTAATGTCTTTGACGGTCGAGAGAATGTTGCTGTTGTCCTTGAGCTTGATCACACCCGCCTTGTCCAGCAGCAGCAAGGCACGACCGCCGTTGGTGGCGTCGTTGGGGATGACCACGGTCGCAGTCGATGGCAGCTCTTCGAGGGTTTTGAACTTGCTCGAGTAAGCGCCCAGCGGTTCCAGGTGAACGCCGGCAACGCTGACCAGCTTGGTGCCCTTGGCTTTGTTGAACTCATCCAGGTACGGCTGGTGCTGGAAGAAGTTGGCGTCCAGACGTTTCTCGGCAACCTGCACGTTCGGTTGGATGTAGTCAGTGAAGACCTTCACCTTCAAATCCACGCCTTCTTTGGCCAGCGCCGGTTTAACGAACTCTAGGATCTCGGCGTGCGGTACCGGGGTGGCAGCCACGGTCAGGGTCTCGGCCTGAGCGGAGAAGGCCGCAACGGCGGCGACAACAGCAAGCAGCTTTTTCATCAAATCACTCCTTGTGAGGGCCGATCCGGCCCCCGGTGCGTCGGCTAGTGCCGACCCATGGGGTTACTTACGGGAAAAATGCACAACCAGTTTGTCGCCCACGCTCTGCAGTACTTGAACCAGTATCAGCAGCAGGACCACGGTGACTACCATCACATCGGTCTGGAAGCGCTGGTAGCCGAAGCGGATCGCCAGGTCACCCAGGCCGCCCGCGCCAACCACACCCGCCATCGCGGTGTAGGACACCAGGGTAATGGCGGTGACGGTGATGGCTGCGAAGATGCCCGGACGGGCCTCAGGCAGCAAGGCATTGGTAATGATCTGCCGGGTTGTGGCGCCCATCGACTGGGTTGCCTCGATAATGCCGCGATCGACCTCACGCAGGGCGGTTTCCACCAGGCGTGCGAAGAATGGCGTAGCGCCCACCACCAATGGTGGAATCGCACCGGCTACGCCCAGCGAGGTGCCGGTGATCAGCACGGTGAACGGAATCATCACGATCAGCAGGATGATGAACGGCAGCGAACGCAGCACGTTGACCACCAGCGACAGCAGCGCATACACGCCCTTCTGCTCGAACAACTGGCGCGGGCCGCAGAGGAACAGCAGCACGCCCAGTGGCAGGCCGAGCAGCACGGTGAAGAACAGCGAGCCGAACAGCATGATCATGGTGTCGATGGTGGCCAGCCAGATTTCGGCCCAGTCGACGTTGGCAAAGAAACTCAAAGCGTCCATTAACGCAGTACCTCCATATGAACATCAGCCGCCGTGAAGCGGGCGAAGGCCGCTTCCATGTCGCCGCCAGTGACGGCCAGGGTCAGCTGCCCATACGGGGTGTCTTTGATGCGGTCGATGCGGCCAGCGAGGATGCTGTAATCCACACCCGTCTCGCGGGCTACGGTGCCCAGCAGTGGGGCATAAGTGGAATCGCCCTGGAAGGTCAGGCGGACAATACGGCCCGGGACATGAGCGAAGTCGTCACGTTGTTCGTTCTCATCGATCTGCTCGTCTTCCTGGACGAAGCGCTTGGTAGTCGGGTGCTGCGGATGCAGGAATACATCGGCCACCGGACCATGCTCAACAATTTGCCCTGCGTCCATCACCGCTACCCGGTCACAAACCCGGCGGATCACGTCCATTTCATGGGTGATCAGGACGATAGTCAGCTTCAGTTCACGGTTGATCTCGGCCAGCAACTGCAGGACCGAAGCGGTAGTCTGCGGGTCGAGGGCGCTGGTGGCTTCGTCGCAGAGCAGAATTTTCGGCTTGGTCGCAAGGGCGCGGGCAATGCCGACGCGTTGCTTCTGACCACCGGACAGCTGCGCCGGGTATTTTTTCGCGTGCTCGGACAAGCCCACGCGGGCGAGCAATTCGCTGACCCGGGTGTCGATCTCTTTGCGCGATAGCTCGCCAGCCAGAGTCAGCGGCAGGGCGACGTTATCGGCCACTGTCTTGGACGCCAGCAGGTTGAAGTGCTGGAAGATCATCCCGACTTGCTGGCGAAAGCGCCGCAGGTCGTTGGCGTTGAACGCGGTGACATCTTCACCGTCAACGATGATCTGGCCGCCGCTAGGAGCTTCCAGACGGTTGATCAGACGCAGCAACGTACTTTTACCGGCACCAGAATGGCCGATCAGTCCGAACACCTGGCCGTCTTCGACACTCAGGTTGGTCGGGTGCAGCGCGGGGATGTCCCTACCGGCGACGCGGTAGGTTTTGTGCACATTTTGAAACTCGATCACGTAGCGAACCTTGTGGGGCGCATGAAATTTGGGTCAGCGGTTAGCCGGGGGCGCATTTTAGCCTGTTCGTATAGAGGTTCTTAGCATTTATTTTCCATTTGACCAATGCTGCTGGAATAACGCGATCAGTGGTCAATCCGAATGAACGCTCGCCGGGCTCGGCCAGTCACTACTGAAAGGACCCGCCGTGGGGTCGAATCGAGACTGACCGAGGAGAGCGTTCCAATGCCCAGCAAGAAGAATCCGCCCAAGGAAAGCCAACTGGCCGGCACCCAGACCCCGGACCGGGCCAACACCAACGCCAAGCTGCAAAGCCTGGAGACCTTTCGCAGTGATGCCACCGGCCAGGCGTTGCGCACCAATCAGGGGGTCAAGGTTGCCGATAACCAGAACACCCTCAAAGCCGGTGACCGTGGTCCTTCGCTGCTGGAAGACTTCATCATGCGTGAGAAAATCACGCACTTTGACCATGAGCGTATCCCGGAGCGTATTGTTCACGCCCGTGGCACCGGCGCCCATGGCTACTTCCAGACTTACAAATCCCATGCGGCGTTGACCAAGGCGGGCTTCCTTCAGGACCCTGAGAAAGTCACCCCGGTGTTCGTGCGCTTTTCCACTGTACAAGGGCCGCGCGGTTCCGGGGATACGGTGCGTGATGTGCGTGGCTTCGCCGTGAAGTTTTTCACCGATGAAGGCAACTTCGACCTGGTCGGCAACAACATGCCGGTGTTCTTCATTCAGGACGCGATAAAGTTTCCTGACTTCGTTCATGCAGTAAAGCCTGAGCCGCATAACGAGATGCCCACCGGCGGCTCGGCGCATGACACCTTCTGGGACTTTGTTTCGCTGGTGCCGGAATCGGCGCACATGGTGATTTGGGCGATGTCCGACCGCGCCATCCCGAAAAGCCTGCGGACCATGCAAGGCTTTGGTGTTCACACCTTCAGGATGGTCAATGCTCAGGGTAAATCGAGCTTCGTAAAGTTCCATTGGAAGCCCAAGGCAGGTGTCTGTTCGCTGTTATGGGACGAAGCGCAGAAGCTTGCGGGCAAAGATACCGACTACCATCGGCGCGATCTTTGGGAGGCGATTGAAACCGGCAACTACCCGGAGTGGGAGTTCGGTGTGCAGATCGTCGCGGAAGAGGATGAGCATGCATTTGATTTCGACCTGCTCGACCCGACCAAGATCATCCCCGAAGAACTGGTGCCGGTGATCCCGTTGGGCAAGATGGTGCTCAACCGCAATCCGGACAATTTCTTTGCTGAAACCGAGCAGGTTGCCTTTTGCCCGGGGCATATCGTCCCCGGCATCGACTTTTCCAACGACCCGTTGCTGCAGGGGCGCTTGTTCTCCTACACCGATACGCAAATCAGCCGACTTGGCGGTCCGAACTTCCACGAGATTCCGATCAACCGCCCGCTGGCGCCGAACCATAACGGCCAACGTGACGCCCAGCACCGGGTTACCCTGGACAAGGGCCGGGCCTCTTACGAGCCCAACTCAATTGATGGCGGCTGGCCCAAGGAGACGCCACCCGCCGCCAGTGATGGCGGTTTCGAGTCGTATCCTGAGCGGATCGAAGCGCACAAGGTCCGCCAGCGCAGCCCTTCCTTTGCCGACCACTTCTCCCAGGCGCGGCTGTTCTTCAACAGCATGAGCAACACGGAGAAGGAGCACATTATCAGCGCTTACAGCTTTGAGCTGGGCAAGGTCGAACGCGAACATATCCGGGCTCGGGAAGTGAACGAGATCCTCGCCAACATCGACTTGAAGCTGGCCGCACGGGTTGCCGAGAACCTAGGGCTGCCAGCGCCGAAACAGGGCACGGTAGCAGTACCTGAGACCAGCCTGAAAAAGTCGCCGGCCCTGAGCCAGATGAATTTGCTGGGCGAAGGCATCAAGGGCCGCAAAGTTGCGGTGCTGGTGGCTGATGGTGTGGATGGCGACAGCGTCGACACGTTGGTCAAAGCGCTAGAAGCCGAAAGTGCTCAGATCAAACTGCTCGGTCCTACCTCGGCGCCGGTCAAGACCGCGCAGGGTAAAGCCCTGGCTGTGGACGCATCAATGGAGGGTCTGCCGTCGGTAGTGTTCGATGCACTCTGGGTGCCTGCCGGCAAGGCATCGCTACAAACGTTGGCGGCCAGCGGTGTGGCGCTGCATTTCCTGCTTGAGGCTTACAAGCACTTGAAGCCCATCGGGCTTGCCAGTGAGGCGCAGCCGCTGCTGGACAAACTGGGCTTGAAGGCCGACAGCGGCTTGCTGTTGGGCAGCGATGCGAAAGCCTACAAGGCCTTTATCAAGGCCATCGGCAAGCATCGAGTGTGGGAGCGTGAGGCTGCAGCGCAGGCGATTCCAGCCTAGAGGCGGCTACGGGTGCCCTTCTGGGCACCCGCTTATTCAAGGGCGGCGTGGCACCAGCACCGCTTGCGCCGGCTGGTTGCGATGGATTTCGTGGGTCTGGTTCAGAGCGAACTCGTTGTCCAGCTTATGCACCCGTTTGCCCAGCAGTGTCTTCAGCCATGGGGCGTCATCCTTGCGCGGCACCTGGAATACCACATCGCACTGGTAATTCACGACGTCAGCGGCGATGTCATCCAGTTGTCGACGCATTTCCCGAATATTGGTGGTTTTCAGCGCCACAACGGTACTTTCAGCGGTTGGGTCGATCAGCTTCGCCGCTGGGCGTGCCTCGGCAGCCTTGAGCGCCGCTTCGGCCTTGTCCAGTTCATCCTTGCGTGCCTGGGCAATGGCGCCATTGACGCCACCGGTTAGCGCCGGTGCTTTGGGCATCAGGGCGCGGGCACGGCTTAGGGCGGTGGCGGCAGCGTTGACGTCACCCTTTTGCAGGACGATCTGGCTGCGTTGCAGGTAGGCTTCAGCCAGCTTGCGCTGATATTGCTCGACCCGGCTGTCGTTGGGAGTCTGGGCCTGCAACGCGGCCAACTGATCTTCGGCGGTAGCCAGCTCACTGCTGGCGATGCTTTGCTCCAACTGCTGCCAGGCATCAGCCTGAGCAGTTGTGCCAGCGTTATCGGTGGGGGTGCTGGAGCACGCAGCCAGGATCAGCGAAAACGCGGCAAGGAGCAGATAACGGGAGGCGAACGGCTTCATTCCTGCGACTCTCTATTTGCGCAAAAAGCGAGCAAGTCTACACCCAGTCCGCAGACTCGAAAATAACTCTTCAGAGCCCTGCACGATTTAAATGTCGCAGGGTGCAACCGGCGCGGCTGCAGACAGGGGCGTCAGCGACGTGGCAAGGCCAAGCTCAGCAAGAATAGCACTGCCGCGCAGACCACGATCGAAGGGCCAGCCGGCGTGTCCTTGAACCAGGACAAGGCCAGGCCGCCGCACACCGCGGTAACCCCCAGCAGGCTGGCACCCAGGGCCATCTGTTCGGGAGAGCGGGCGTGACGTTGCGCCGCCGCGGCAGGAATGATCAGCAGCGAGGTGATTAACAGTACGCCGACGATTTTCATCGCGACAGCAATCACTACGGCGATCAATAGCATTAGCGCCAGACGCAGCGTGGCCACGGGCAGGCCTTCGACCATGGCCAGTTCTTCATGCACGGTCACCGCTAGCAGCGGGCGCCAGAGCACTACCAGCAGCAATAGCACGGCGGCGCTGCCGCCGAGGATCCAGGCCAGGTCGCTCGGGCTGATCGCCAGCAGGTCACCGAACAGATAGGCCATCAAGTCGATGCGTACATCGTGCATGAAACTCAGCACCACCAGACCAAGGGACAGGGTACTTGGCGCGAGGATGCCCAGCAGGGTGTCGGAGGCCAACGGCTGGCGTTGCTGCAGGGTGACCAGCAGCAACGCCAGTAACAGGCAGCCGACCGTCACCGCCAACGCCGGGCTGATATCCAGTACAAAACCCAATGCCACGCCTAACAGCGCGGCGTGGGAGAGGGTGTCGCCAAAGTAGGCCATGCGCCGCCAGACCACGAATGACCCCAAGGGGCCGGCAACCAGCGCCAAGGCCAAGCCTGCAAGCAGGGCGTAAAGGAGAAAATCAGCCATGCTTGCAGTGCTCTCCGTGTACGTGCCCGGCTTGGGCCGGGGTTACTACCGAGCCATGCAGGTCATGGGCATGGTCGTGGTGGTGATGGTAGATCGCCAGGCTTGGCGCGTTGCTGCCGAACAGCTCAACAAAGGCCGGGTCGCCGCTGACCTGCTCTGGGTGACCCGAGCAGCAGACATGACGGTTCAGGCAGACCACCTGGTCTGTGGTACTCATGACCAGATGCAGATCATGGGAGACCATCAGCACGCCGCAACCATGGCGGTCACGCAGGCGGGTGATCAGGCTGTACAGCTCGGCCTGGCCGGCCACATCGACGCCTTGCACCGGCTCATCAAGCACCAGCAGCTCAGGCTCGCGCAGCAGCGCCCGGGCTAGCAGTACACGCTGCATTTCACCGCCGGAAATACCTTGGATCGGGCTGTCGATCACCTGTTCGGCGCCAACTTCATTCAGCGCGCTCAGGGCTGCCGTGCGGTCGACGCCAGGGACCAGACGCAGAAAGCGCAACACCGATAGCGGCAAGGTAGCATCCACCTGCAGTTTCTGTGGCATATAGCCAATGCGCAGGCGCGGCTTGCGCCAGACCTTGCCGGTATGAGGTTTGAGCAAACCCAGTACGGCACGCACCAGGGTGGTTTTACCTGCCCCGTTGGGGCCGATCAGGGTGACAATCTGGCCGGGCTCTACCGCCAGGTCGATGCTGTCGAGCACCGCTTGCCCGGAGAACGCCACGCCGACCTGTTCAAGGCGAATCAGCGCATTGCTCATCAGGCGCTCCGGCAGTTGCTGCACAGGCCGACCACTTCGACGGTCTGCGTCTCGACGCTGAAGCCGACGTCCTTGGCGCTGGCAACGATGGCATCGCTGATGCTGGTTTGTTCCAGCTCGATCGCTACGTGGCATTCGCGACAGATCAGAAACTGCCCTTGGTGGGCATGTTCCGGATGGCTGCAACCGATAAAGGCGTTGAGCGAGGCAATGCGGTGCACCAGGCTGTTTTCCAGGAGGAAGTCCAGGGCTCGGTAGACCGTTGGTGGCGCTGCCCGCCGGCCGTCCTGCTCGCTCAGTACGGCGAGAATGTCGTAGGCGCCCAGCGGTTTGTGGCTTTGCCAGACCAGTTCCAGCACCCGGCGGCGCAAGGCCGTCAGGCGTAACCCCTGGCGTGCGCACAGGGCATCGGCCTCGGCCAGGGCGCTATGGACGCAATGGGAGTGGTCGTGGGGGCGGTTGGCCAGCGGGGTTTTAGGCATGGGCGGCGACGGTTCTGATTAGAGACGTTATTATGTTACCTGTTCCTGCCCCTTTGAGTGGTCATCGTGTCCCGATTTTTTGCCCTTTTTGTCGCTTTTATTGCCACCTTGGTGATGGCCCAGGCACAGGCTGAAGTCCGTGTCCTGACCAGTATCAAGCCCCTGCAACAGATCGCTGCAGCGGTTCAGGACGGTGTCGGCACACCTGAAGTGCTGCTGCCGCCAGGCGCGTCTGCGCATCACTATGCGCTGCGTCCCTCTGACGTACGGCGGGTGAATGACTACGACCTTCTGTACTGGATAGGGCCGGACATGGAGGGCTTTCTGCCGCGGGTACTCAAGGGCCGCAGCAAGTCCAGCGTCGCTATCCAGGGCCTGCCCGGCTTGCAGTTGCGCCACTTTGGTGAAGACAGCCAATCCCACGATCATGATGGCGATGCCGACGAGCATGACCACGATCATCGCCCCGGCAGTCTGGATGCTCACTTATGGCTGTCGTCGGTTAATGCCCGAGTGATTGCCGCGAAGATGGCCAGCGACCTGAGCGCTGCCGATCCGGCCAATGCCGGTCGTTATCAAAGCAACCTGAAAGCGTTTGGCGAGCGTCTGGACGCTTTGGACCTGCGCCTGAAAAAGCGCTTGGCGGGTATTAGCGGCAAACCCTTTTTCGTTTTCCATGAAGCCTTCGATTACTTCGAGTCAGCCTACGGTCTTAAGCATACCGGGGTGTTCAGTGTCGCTGCCGAAGTGCAGCCAGGGGCCCAGCATGTGGCGGCAATGCGCAAGCGTCTGCAGGAAGTGGGCAAGACCTGTGTGTTCAGTGAGCCACCGCTGCGCCCGCGTCTGGCCGAAACGCTGACGGCGGGCTTGCCGGTTACCTTGGCTGAGCTGGATGCCCTGGGTGGGACTGCATCGGTCAATGCTCAAGGGTATGAGCAGTTGCTGGAAAATCTTGGTAATGATCTGGCAGGGTGCTTGGAGAAGCTCTAGCACTGGATAGGCTGTAGCCGCTGCCGCCAGGCTGCGATCGACTGCGAAGCAGTCGTCAATCAGTCACCATAATGAGCTAGAAAGACGGCCGTTTCACGGCCGATCGCAGCCTGGCGGCAGCGGCTACAGCCATATCACCAGTGATGTAGGCAGCCCTTACAAGGCAAACGGTAAAGCGATTTCCACGTGCTGGCGCGCCGCCAGGCGCACTTCGAAATCGGCCGGATCGTGAATCAGCACGTCCATCCCGGCAAACGACTCAGCAGCAATCAAGCGCGACAGCCAGAAGCGTACGCAGGCAATGCGCAGCATCACGGGCCACAGCTGCGCTTCGGCTGCGCTGAATGGCCGTAGCCCCGCATATGCGCCCAGCAACGCCCGCGCCCGTGGACCGTCAATCTTGCCCTGCTCGTCACAGCACCAGTCATTGAGGGTGATGGCCAGGTCATAAAGCATCGGTCCGGAGCACGCGTTGTAAAAGTCGATCACTCCGGTCAGGTGAGTCCCTTCGAACAGCACGTTGTCACGAAACAGGTCGGCGTGCAGGTTGGCCCGTGGTAGCGCCATGATCTGTGCCTGGTGTGCACTGATCTCGTCCAGGCAACCTTGGAGCAACTGACGCTGTTGCGGGTTCAGGCGCGGCATCAGTTCAGCACCGGTCTCCAGCATCCAGTCCAGGCCGCGGTCGGTCTTGCGTTCCAGCACCTTGTCACGGGTGGCCAGGTGCAGGTGGCCAAGCCATTCGCCGATCTGCACACAATGCTGATTGTTGACTTCCTTGATGTGCTTGCCGGACAGCCGCGGCTGCAGCAGCGCCGGCTTGCCGGCCAGCTCGCGCAGGGCCACACCGTCAGTGCCGCGCAAGGCGTAAGGCACCGGCAGGTCGGCGTCATGCAGCACGTCGAGCAGTTCAATGAAGAACGGCAGGTCCTGGATCGGTCCGCGTTCGACCAGCGTCAGCACGTACTCTCCCTGTTCCAGACTGACAAAGAAGTTGCTGTTCTCGGTACCGGCGGCAATACCCTGGAAGTCCCGCAGGCGGCCAAGGCCATACGGCGCCAGAAAGGTTTCCAGCTCAGGCCGGGTCAGGGGGGTGAAGACTGACATGATCAAAAATTGCCCATACGGGCACTTCTGCAGGGAAGTGCCAGGTTTATGTGAAGGGTACGGCTTACTTCCACTCGAAGATCTTCCACGACGGGATCAGCATGTCCGGCTGGTCCGAGCGAACGAAGTTGGCATCCGTACCGTCGGCGCGTACCAGGAAATAAGGTTTACCGCCTTTCGGGGTGACCTTGATTGCATACAGGAAGCCGTTCTGGCGGTATTCCTGAATGGTCTTGTCGCCTTCCGTGCGAATGGTTACTTCCGGATCCGCCGTTGGCGCGTCATCCGCAGCCAAGGCAACGGCCGGAGTGACTGCCAGCAGGCTGAGCAGCAACAGGCGATTTAGTGTACGCATGATAACCTTGTCCCTTTGTCGTCAATGTTCCGGACATTCTAGCGCCGGGCCCGTCGAAAAGGTTGATTCTGCTCATGAGCCAAGCTCCCCTCGTCCTGGTGGACGGTTCCTCATACCTCTACCGCGCCTTTCACGCGTTGCCGCCGCTGACTACTTCCAAGGGCATGCCGACCGGTGCGGTCAAGGGCGTGCTGAACATGCTCAAAAGCCTGCGCAAACAGTATCCGGACAGCCTGTTTGCGGTGGTGTTCGACGCCAAGGGTGGCACTTTCCGCGACGAAATGTTCGCCGAGTACAAAGCCAACCGACCAAGCATGCCGGATGACCTGCGCGTGCAGATCGAGCCGCTGCATGCCAGCGTTCGGGCCCTGGGCTATCCGCTGCTGTGTGTTGAAGGCGTCGAGGCCGACGACGTGATCGGCACCCTGGCCCGCAGCAGTGCCGCGGCCGGACGTCCGGTGATTATCTCTACCGGCGACAAGGACATGGCGCAATTGGTCGACGGCCACATTACGCTGGTCAATACCATGACTGGAACTGTGCTTGATGTCCCTGGCGTACACGAGAAGTTCGGCGTCGGTCCTGAGCACATCATCGATTTCCTCGCTCTCATGGGCGACAAGGTCGATAACATTCCCGGTGTGCCGGGTGTAGGTGAAAAGACGGCAGTGGGCCTGCTGACTGGTATCGGTGGCGGTCTGCGCGACCTGTACGAGAACCTCGACAAGGTGCCCGGTCTGGCTATCCGTGGCGCCAAGACCCTGCCGGCCAAGCTTGAAGAACACCGCGATGCGGCCTTCCTCTCCTATGAGTTGGCGACGATCAAGATCGATGTACCGCTGGAGGTGGAGGTCGACGCGCTGGTCTGCGGCGAGCCGGATCGCGAGGCGTTGCTTGAGCTGTACAGCGAGATGGAGTTCAAGAGCTGGATCGACGAAGTACAGCGCGACGCCAAGCGTGCCGGTCAGGAGATAGTTGCCGAGGTGGTCGAGGAAGTGGTTGAGGCCAAGTACGAAACCATCCTCGATCAGGCCCGTTTCGACGCCTGGCTGGACAAGCTGCGTGCTGCGCCGCTATTCGCCTTCGACACCGAGACCACTGGCCTGGATGCGCAACAAGCGCAGTTGGTTGGCCTGTCGTTCGCTGTGCAGGCCCATGAGGCCGCCTATGTGCCGTTGACGCACAGCTACATGGGGGCGCCCGAGCAACTGGATCGCGACAGTGTATTGCTGGCGCTTAAACCGCTGCTCGAAGATCCGAAGAAGCTCAAAGTCGGGCAGAACGCCAAGTACGACATGAACATCCTCGCCAACTGCGCCATCGGCGGTGATATCGCCAATGGCATCCTGATGCAGGGCGTGGCCTATGACACCATGCTGGAGTCCTATGTGCTCGATTCGACGGCGACCCGTCACGACATGGACAGCCTGGCGCTCAAGTACCTGAACCACACCACCATCGGTTTCACCGACATTGCTGGCAAAGGCGCCAAACAGCTGACCTTCGACCAGATCAGCCTTGAACAGGCCGGCCCCTACGCCGCGGAAGACGCCGATGTGACCCTGCGCCTGCACCAGGCGCTGCAACAGAAGCTGGCCAAGACCCCAAGCGTGCTGCCAGTGCTGAACGATATCGAGATGCCGCTGGTGCCGGTACTGGCGAAGATCGAGCGCCAGGGTGCGCTGGTCGATGCCAACCTGCTCGGCATCCAGAGTGTCGAGCTGGGCGAGAAGCTGGTGCAGCTGGAGCGTGAGGCCTTCGACATTGCCGGTGAGGAGTTCAACCTCGGCTCGCCCAAGCAGCTGGGCGCGATCCTCTACG
>RCUT01000781.1_pt1 | contig 16111 bp, 15 predicted proteins | sample 2166171 | NCBI WGS metagenome assembly RCUT01 (sample SAMN09932757, study PRJNA488358) | compost metagenome | isolation source: compost soil in 4-hydroxybenzoic | place: Germany: Experimental Botanical Garden
GTCGTTTAATTGTGTTAAACTGTCCGTTGTGCTTTTTCTGCTTCTTCAAATTTTGCCAAATCGCGGGTGTTCTTTTGAACTGCTATAGCTGCAAAAAGTGTTAATAAGAAGGCCATTCCGTAAAATCCTTTTTCGCTTAATGTTAGTGATGCGTTCATTAATCCAACAACAAGTAACAAAATGGAAAGAAGAACCGAGAACCAACTTAACCCATAATAAATTGGAGTTACAGGAATACCCTCTGCTTTATCGCGAACGCTTTTCTGAACAGAAATCGCTGAAAACAGTCCATACATCATCAATGTAAAATAATACCCTTTTTCGCTTAAAGCCAGATCGTTGGTATCTGCGTTCCATAAACCAATATTGTAGCTTACAAGTCCGATTATTAAAGCGGCCCACGAAGCACCAACAAAGGCAACTGATGGTTTTTGATTCATATTTAAATGTTTTTGTAAATAATTGTGCCGTAATATTAATTAAAATATCCAAACGAAGAATTATTTATTATTGGAATAATGGCCATTTAATGGTTATTTTTTGAGCAGTAAATCGAATTCTCGGGTTGGGTGGGATTATAATTATCATTAACTTGTTGTGATTAACCCTAAAGTCATGTTTAAACTGTTTGTCATTAGTCCGGAAGAAACTAAAAATCATGAAGCCAAGATTTTTACCAGTTTGCTGAATGAGGGCGTTCATTATATTTACTTGCGGAAACGAGCAGATTATTCAATTGATGCAATAAAAGAACTAGTGGAAAACATTCCTGTTGACCTTCATCCACGGATTATTGTTAGCAGTTCGCATTACACCTTGAAAAGAGAGTTTGCTGTACAATTACATTTGAAAGGTATCGACAGAAATAAATTAGCTGTGGGGAATAACTGGTTTTCTACCTCAGTACATTCTGTTAACGATTGGCTCAACTTGAAAGAACAGTATAATTATACCTTTTTAAGCCCGGTGTTTAACAGCATTAGCAAAGCAAATTATTATTCAGCATTCAATCTAAGGGAGCTGACAAAAGAAATTCGCCAACATAAATTCGAAAAAGATAATCTATCAAAACTGGTCGCATTAGGAGGGATAGATGCAGAATCCATCACTAAACTAAAAAACTCAGGGTTTGACGGAGCAGCTATTCTTGGATCGATTTGGCAAAGTAAAGATCCTGTTGAGGCGTTTAAGCAGATAAGGAAAGCCTTGAACGAGGCCTTTCAGGAGTAAGGCGTAACCCTTATTCTTCCCAATCAATTCTTTTTTAAAGAAAAAGCATTCTGAAATCCAACCTCTTTTAAGAACTGAACGGCAACGACACTTTGAATTCCCGACCGGCAACTACAAATAATCGGCTTATCGTGTGGAAGTTCATCAGTTTTATCTAAAAGGGTAGCTAACGGAATATTTATTCCGCCGTTGTTGTTTAGCACAAACTCTTCTGCAGACCGAACATCAACTAACAAATAATCATTTAACAGATTAAGTTGATCTTTTGTAATCTCAAAAGGAATGCTGCAGTTAGATGACAATGAAGGTCCCAAAGTGGAAATCTTTTGGTTCGCCGGATTGCTTTCAAATTCAAATTGATTAAAATTCATGGATAAAGCATCTGCAACTAACAATTTCCCTGATAATACCAGGCCCTTTTCACTTATGATTTTAATAGCTTCGGTTGCCATCATTGTTCCAATAATTCCGGTCAATGTAGCTAACACACCAACTTCGCTGCATGTGGCAATGTCTCCAGGTTCGGGGTACAGGCAACGGTATGTTGGTCCGTTGCGATAATTAAAAACGCTTAACTGCCCTTCAAACTTAAATACAGCTCCTGAAACAAAAGGCTTCCCGGTTATTACACAAGCGTCATTAACTAAATAACGCGTCGTGAAGTTATCGCAGCCATCCAACACTAAGTCATAGGCTGCAATAAGATCCGTTGCGTTTTTCTCATCAAGCAAAAATGGATAGGCAGCAACAGTGATAAGAGGATTTTGATGTAGCAACTGCCGTTTAGCAATTTCAGCTTTTTTCTTTCCTACATCATGTGGCGAAAATAAAATCTGGCGTTGGAGATTGCTTTCATCTACTTCATCGCCATCAATAATGCCAATATGCCCCACTCCTGCGGCTGCGAGGTATTGCAATGCGGGGCAACCCAGGCCTCCGGCCCCAACAACCAGAACTCGCGCCTGTTGAAGTTTTTGTTGCCCAGAACGTCCCATTTCTTCCAAAAGCAAATGTCGACTGTATCGTTTCATTTTATTGAGGTTTACAATGCTTTATCCCAATCTTTCCAAACAGCTTCGTACCCGGCTTTTTGAATTATCGCTGCCATTTCGTTCGCCTCTCTTTCATCAGAAATTTCAAATTGTTCAAGTGATTGAGGCGCCACAACGTATCCTCCGGGATTTGTTTTGGAAGCCGCGCTGATAGCGGTGATACCTAACTTTATTGCACTATTTCTGAATTTTTCAGACTCTCGTGTAGAGAGGGAAAGTTCCACTTCTTCATTAAAAAGACGGTAGGCACAGATCAATTGAACCAACTCCTTGTCGTTCATAATTACTTTGGGTTCTAAAATACCTTCTGCTGGTCGTAGCCGGGGAAAAGAAATGCTGTACTTTGTTTTCCAATAAGTTTTTTCCAGGTAAGAAAGATGTAAGGCGGTAAAAAAACTATCTACCCGCCAATCTTCTAAACCGATTAAAACACCGAGTCCAATCTTGAGAATGCCAGCAGCACCTAAGCGATCCGGTGTTTCGATCCGGTAATCGAAGTTTGATTTTTTTCCTTTGGGATGATGCAGTTTATAGTCGTCTTTATGATACGTTTCTTGGTAAACAAGTACTGCATCAATACCTTCGTCAATCAAAAGCATGTATTCTTCCTGCTCTAATGGCTGAACCTCTATAGAAATATGCGAAAACAGAGGTTTCAGTAATCTGACGGCATTTTTTAAATAGTCGACACCTACCGTTTGGTTGGCCTCACCAGTCACCAATAAAACATGATCGAAGCCCATGGCTTTAATAGCCGCGGCTTCTAACATGATTTCTCCATCGGAAAGCGTTCTTCTTTTTATTTTATTATGGTAGCTAAACCCACAATAAGTGCAAATGTTCTGACATTCATTCGATAAGTAGAGCGGAATGTACATCTGGATGGTTTTGCCAAAACGCTTTTGTGTTAGCCGATGACTTAAGGTGGCCATTTGCTCTAAAAAGGGCTGAGCCGCAGGAGAGATCAAAGCCATGAAATCATTCAGATCCCGCTTGGGACTTTGAATGGCCGCCAATACGTCTTGCTCGGTTTTTGAGTAAATATTGGCTTTAATAGCTTCCCAGTTATAATTCGTGAATAATTCGGTGAACATTGTGTTTGATTAATGATGTTTTCTTATTCATTCGATACCCTGCATATTTAAGTTTAACCTTACTCGTCTAAAAAAGAGGTTAACGGACTGCTTGCAATTGCGTGTTGCCCTGAGGTTGCCAACCGGGCTTCGTAAGCCATTCGTCCGGCCTCAACGGCTAGCTTAAATGCTTTTGCCATGTTAAGCGGATTACCAGCGACAGCAATGGCTGTGTTTACTAATACAGCATCTGCGCCAATTTCCATAGCAGCTGCTGCATGTGACGGAGTGCCAATCCCAGCATCAACGATCACCGGTAGATTGCTTTGTTCAATGATGATTTGAAGAAAGTCGATTGTTTTAAGGCCTTTATTACTGCCAATGGGTGATCCTAACGGCATGACTGCCTGAACACCTTTTTCTTCCAATCTTTTGCATAGAACCGGATCGGCATGAATGTATGGCAAGACCACAAAACCTTCTTTTACCAATTCTTCCGCAGCTTTTAAGGTTTCTATTGCATCAGGCATCAGGTATTTAGGGTCCGGATGAATTTCGAGTTTGATCCAATTCGTTTGCAATGCTTCACGAGCCAGTTGCGCAGCATAAACAGCTTCTTTAGCTGTTCGAACGCCCGAAGTGTTAGGCAGCAAGTTGATCGAAGGATGATTCAAGTGTGCAAGAAGATCGTCATCATTATTGGTTATATCCACCCGCTTAAGAGCTACGGTCACTAATTCAGACCCTGAAGCTATAAGCGCTTCTTCCATTTGACGAGCTGAGTTAAATTTTCCGGTGCCGGTGAATAAACGAGATGAAAAAATCCGGTCGGCTATTTTTAGTTTATTCATGTTGTTGGAGTTTCGGAAGGATGGACAGTTAACAATTCTGTTGTAGCGGACAGCGCAAGCAATTTTTTAATTAGTACCTCCTTGTTTTCAGCATGGGTAATGGTTCCTGAAACAGCAATACCCCATACTCCGGTTTTCATAAGGTCGGGAAGATCTTCGGGCTGCAATCCTCCAATGGCAATAACCGGAATGTGAATCTTTCTTTCTTCACATCGCTTTAAAATTGTTTGGTAGCCGTTTAAACCAAGTATCGGGCTTAATTTTTCTTTTGTTGAGGTAAAGCGGTACGGACCCAGGCCGATATAATCGGGCAGGGCAACAGTTAATTGTTCAATATCTTCGATCGTATTAGCTGTGGAACCAATGATGAATGCATCTCCCAATATTTCCCTGGCTTCAGCAGGAGGCATGTCTTCTTTTCCTAAATGAACCCCATCGGCATTTATCTCTTTCGCCAAATGCACATGATCATTAACTATAAATGTAGCCCCGTATTTTTTACAAACCGCCTGAATGTCCAATGCTACCTGCTTCCATTCGGGAAACGGAGTGTTTTTTAATCTCAATTGGATCCATTTTATTCCTGAACGGCAAGCATCTTCCGCTTGTGCAGCAGTAGTGCAGATATATTGAAGTTTATCTATTTTCATAATCCCTTAGCTAACCTGAGTTTTACAAATACAATTCACTTCCTCTTTCTTTAAACGTTGTCGATTTTTCAGACATCCCTTGCTCAACAGCCTCTTTCTCATCCAGGCCATTTGCTGCAGCATAATCTCGAACCTCCTGGGTAATTTTCATTGAACAAAAGTGTGGTCCACACATAGAGCAGAAATGCGCGACCTTTGCTCCTTCAGCCGGCAATGTTTCATCATGAAACTCTCGGGCCGTATCCGGATCTAAGGCGAGATTAAACTGATCTTCCCATCGGAACTCAAAACGAGCTTTACTTAATGCATTGTCGCGGTATTGTGCTCCCGGGTGGCCTTTTGCCAGGTCAGCTGCATGGGCGGCGATTTTGTAGGCAATGATTCCGTCTTTTACATCTTTCTTGTTAGGTAAACCCAAGTGTTCTTTAGGTGTTACATAACACAACATGGCGGTACCAAACCAACCGATCATCGCAGCACCAATCGCCGATGTGATATGGTCATAACCCGGAGCGATATCGGTAGTGAGTGGCCCTAATGTGTAAAACGGCGCTTCATTGCAAGCAGCAAGCTGTTTGTCCATGTTAGCCTTGATCATGTGCATAGGAACATGACCGGGTCCTTCAATCATTGTTTGTACATCATGTTTCCAGGCAATTTTGGTTAGCTCACCCAAAGTCTCCAGTTCTCCAAACTGCGCCGCATCATTGGCGTCGGCAATGCTGCCGGGCCGAAGTCCGTCGCCAAGCGAAAAACTCACATCATAGGCTTTCATAATTTCACAGATTTCTTCGAAATGGGTATAAAGAAAGTTCTCCTTGTGATGTGCTAAACACCATTTGGCCATAATACTGCCTCCTCGGGAAACAATACCCGTAACACGTTTAGCTGTTAATGGCACATACCGCAGCAATACACCGGCGTGAATGGTAAAATAGTCCACCCCTTGCTCTGCTTGTTCAATCAACGTATCTCTGAATAACTCCCAAGTTAGGTCTTCAGCTTTTCCGTTCACTTTTTCCAAGGCCTGGTAAATAGGAACAGTTCCAATCGGAACGGGACTATTGCGAATGATCCATTCACGGGTTTCGTGAATATTCTTTCCGGTAGACAGGTCCATTAGCGTATCTCCTCCCCATCGGAAACTCCATACAGCCTTATCTACCTCTTCTTCAATGCTGGAAGTAATCGCCGAGTTGCCAATATTAGTATTGATTTTTACCAGGAAGTTTCTTCCTATAATCATCGGTTCGCTTTCCGGGTGGTTTATGTTTGCCGGAATAATGGCCCGACCAAGCGCTACTTCTTGGCGAACAAATTCAGGCGTGATAAAGGAAGGTTGAATGTTTGCCCCAAAGGTTTGTCCTTTATGTTGTTTCCATAATTCATTGTTGCTGCTGAAAAGTTCATCCATGCGTTGGTTTTCCCGGATGGCGATGAATTCCATTTCAGAGGTGATAATTCCCTTTTTAGCATAATGCATTTGGGTAACACTTGCTCCTTGTTTGGCCCGGTAAGGTTTTTTAATGTGGTCAAACTGCAGGTTCGACAAAGCGGGGTCACTCATACGGCGTAGCGTATAGTCAGATGAAAAGCTGTTAAGTTGCTCCACATCGTTTCGATCCAGTATCCATTGTTCTCGTAATCGAGGTAATCCTTTTTTTAAATCGATATCGATTGCAGGGTCAGTATAGGCACCACTCGTATCATAAACAGTGACCGGATGATTAGGAATTCGTTCCGTGTCAAAGGTATTTTTAGTGATTGTGTCGGTCAGCGTAATTTCACGCATTGGCACTTTTATAGTGTGAAGCTTGCCAGAAATATAGATCTTTTTGGAGCCAGATATCGGTTCACGAGAGATGATAGTCTTGTCGTTTTTAGGCGTATTCATGAGTCAGATAAATTTGTTTGAGTTAGATGAGAAGAACAGAAATAAAGCGTAGATACTTTATCCTCCTTGTGTAGCTTGAATGATAGTGATTCGATCCCCTTCTGAAAGAAACTTTTCAGGCCATTTGGGTTTAAGAATAATGGAATTGTTAATGGCTACGGCAATACCTTTTTTCTCCTGCAAGTGCAGACGAGTAAGCAAGTCGCTTAAAGATGCCGGCGGATCATCAAAAGTTTGAGGATGGTTGTTAATGAAAACGGTCAGATTTCCCATGTTTATTTATCAAAATACAATAAACACTTTAGGGGATTGAACGTGAAAAATTAAAGAAAGAGGAACACAAGAAATACTTGGCAACTTTTCCCTCCGCAGGCATGATCCTGTTCAGGTTCAAAGGGTAATTCTCAGCCTTCCGGTTTATTCGGAAGACACCCCTAAAGTAATGGCCCAAATATATAGATAAAGAAATTACAAATGCAAATAGCCGGCTTTGTTTACAAAGCCGGCTATCTTACGTATCCATTTTAACAATTTTTGGATAGAATAATCCCAATACTTCTACCAGATCGGTTTGCGCTTTCATCACATCCCGAATGTCTTTATAGGCGCGAGGGTTTTCATCTAAACCGCCCCCGATAAGCGTAATGCCCTCATCCGTCAATAATTTATTGAGTTCAGGACGGGTAATCGATTTTTCCGCTTGTGTGCGTGATAAACGACGTCCGGCTCCATGAGAAGCTGAATTGATTGAGGTTTCATTACCTTTTCCACGGACAATAAAACCGGGTGCTGTCATCGAGCCCGGAATAATTCCTAGTACGTTTTTACCGGCAGGCGTGGCCCCTTTACGATGTGTGATCACCTCTTTTCCGTTCCATGTTTCTTTCCACGCAAAATTATGGTGATTCTCAATCACAGCTATTGGGTGTTCTCCTAAAGCTTCAGCCATTTTTTCATGGATACGATGATGACAGGCAGAGGCATAATCACCTGCAAGGTTCATCGCGATCCAGTATTCCTGTCCTTCTTGTGTATTCAGGTCTAACCATGCCAGGTGTTTTGCATCTTGAGGAAGCACACATTTTTGCATGGCCACTTTCGTATAATGGTTGGCAATGGTTGCCCCCAGTCCGCGTGAACCTGAATGCGACAAAACCGACAAATAATTTCCGACCGGAATTTTAAATTCATTATTAGGATCAGTAATTTCAACAATACCGAATTCCACAAAGTGATTACCCGAACCCGAAGAGCCCAACTGTTTGGCTGCTTTCATCTGTAAAGATTTTAACAAAGGGTTTTCATTAAAAGCCTTGTTATCCAACACTTCATGATCTTTGTTGTTTTTAAACTCTTGTCCGGCGCCAAAAAGCGTGTTCTTGTCCAAAATGGTTTTTAAATGATCCTTTTGGTCCGAAACCAATCCTGCAGGAAGATCATAAATGCTTAAGCACATACGACACCCTATATCAACACCAACACCGTATGGAATAACTGCATTTTCAGTGGCCAAAACGCCGCCGATTGGCAAACCATAGCCTTGATGAGCATCGGGCATTAAAGCTCCCGCAACAGTAACAGGCAGGCGAACCGCGATTTCCATTTGGTTGATGGCACCTTGTTCAATGAATTCCTTGCCATATAATGGATAATCGACTTTTTCTTCATTTAGGTCTTTAACATTTTCATTTCTTAAAGAGCGAAGCTTGTTCAGCAGCTCTTCTGAAACCTCCGCATGTCGGGTTGCTGATTTCTTAAGATCGTATTGATGCTGTTCGATCAACGCAGCAGCCGTAATAGCAAAGCGTTCATCCTCCAGGAAATCAAACGGGTTTTCAACAACCGGTTTCAACAAGTCTAGCACCGCATAGTGCGAAACTTTTTTGAATCTGTTTGGCAGATCATTTATAGCGATTTGAACACAACGTCCCTCCGGAAATCCAATGGAACGTAGGTCTTTTCCTGTAATTCTTAATTTTCCCATTTTGTTCTTCAGTAATGGCGATCGCCCCATTGCGACCGCCGCTTCTAATCTTTCTATTAATTTAATAACACAAAGAAAAGCAGCTTGTGCGCAATGTTTTTGCGCAGCAAAAAAATAGTTTAAAAAAGTTGAGGTTACTAATTTACTATTATGGTATTAAGGCAATAACTAAGTAAACCCTATGGACTTAATTTTTGCAATTGCTTTTATGTTGCCAGAAAATTTGAGGATGCAAATAATGTAGCGTGTTGTTGAAGATGATCAACTAATAAAGCCGATGTTTTTGCATCGGCTTGGAGAATTAGTTAAAAAGGAAAAGAGGGTAAAAGGCGATAAATGGCTTTTATTATTGCTCTAACCAATTGAGCTACTTCTTTCGAAGACGGGACTCGAACCCGCAACCCATAAGCCCACGAAGTATCACTTATCTACGACACCCCTTTAAGAGTTAAGTATAAGAAAGAGTAACAGGCAGTAAGAATTCATGCCTGATTCGAACAGGCAAGCTTATTAAGCTTTCTACCGGACGAAGTAATTCTTACTTACGACATCTTTCTATTACAACAAGAGCAAAAAGCGAGATGGGAAACGGGGCATGTCGAAGCCGGAGTCGAACCGGATAGCCTCATTGTTATTAACAATCTCGCTATTCCTCCCCTAAAAGTGGACGAAGTAACCCATTTCTACGGCATCTTGTTATGTATTAAAGAACTAAGAATTGTAAAGCAACAAAGCGAGAGGGGAGCTTTTTGAGAAGTAACCCTCATTCCACGACACCTACAATTTAAGAAGCAATAAACGTTTTAAGTTGGTGTTCAATTAAAAGTAGAAGTAACTCAAAACTACGGCATTCTAATAATTTTGAATGATTCCGGATTATTTGCCGGAATCATTTTGTTTATAATTCGATCGCATTGATTTCACTCAGTGCATTTTGACCATCTTCTATGGCTGCAAGTACATCAAATAATTTATCTGACCAACCTGCGATCAAGAAAACATCGCTAGAATCGGTCTTCAAAGGAGTTGTTCCGTATCCCGCTAAATCAAACAAATACATTTTTGCAGTTGGAGCTATTCTTTTGTAATCACTCCAAAGCTGTACAAGCTGCGTAGTTGCTGAATTATTGTTCCATAATTGACAATCGGTAAAGAAAAGCACCTTATCGACAACTCTTTTTGAGTTGATCAGGTCTTTTAATACCAGATAGCCGTTTGTCGCATAACCCACTTCTCCTTCTCGTTTATAAAAAGCATCTACGTTTGCCAATACAGAGGCAGTAGGCACGTTAACCACTTTCCATTTGTCGCCAAACATGCCAGTTATAGCATTCTTGCATCGGCTTTTCATTAGCATCGCCAACATCAAGCCTATATCATAAAGCAATATTTTACTTCTTGCAGATACTGGTTTTTGCATTGACCCTGAAACATCGCAGGCAATCAACACTTTTGTGTTTTCATTAAAACCTTTGATGTTTGCGGCACTTAATGTAACCGCTTTTTCCAAGGCGTCAAGTATTACAGATACATGTCCGTTTTTGTTCGCTGACAATTCGCGATAAGCCGCCAGGAAACGGAAGGGCAACTGTTTTGATTTCGCTACTTTTTCTGCATTACTTAAATAAGCAGCGGCTTTTTTAACATGAATTAATGAAATTTCAGCATCCAGCATATTACGCAGATTTCTCAAGAGCGCCATATAACCTACTTTTTCACTATCAATCAATTCTTCCCATTTATGTTTAAAGGCAAGAGCCTTTTCTTCTTCGGTTGCAAATAATTGCTGTCCAAGGGCCGATAATTCAGTTTCCCAGGTGTAAGGAGTTGCTAATTCTTCTGCAGCTATTTTATTAAATAATAACTGCTGATCTTCATCCTTTGCTTTTGGATGGGTTAAAAACAACGCATCTCTCAGCTTAATAGCAACTCCGGTTCTGTTATATTTTGCAAATTGATATTCATCAAACTTATTAAATGATGAAGCAATGCCCTTTTGTACTTGCTTTGAAAGTTTTCCTAGTTTCTTCGTGCCAGTTGCCTTATTCGCCAATTGGTAACAAGAAAGAAGCTCTGTGATTTCGTCGGCTCGCTGAATAACTCGGTCTACAACTTTTCCTATTAGGGCATTGCCAGAATTGTTCTTTGCCAACTCAACAGCAAGCATTAAAGGAACTGAGTGCAAATGCATCTTCTCCCGTGTATAAACTGCAAGTTTTGCAACAAATAAAGGATCATTTGCTTTGATTAGCCCACGGATTCTCTCCACTCTCTCGTCTTTTGCCTCATAAAATGTATTTTCCAATGAAGCTGTAACAACGCTGCTGTAAAGCTCCATTTCTGGGGTTAACTCGAAAGCAGGAGCATCTTCGTAATTAAATTTGCCCACCCATTTTGTTATGTTCATGTTAAATTTCATAGTCGTTGTTTTTAATTGACAATACAAAGGAATAAAGCATATGCGCAGTCTTTTTGCGTAGTAAAGGAACAAGTGCACTTTTTTAATAGCACCAATAAAAAGCCCTGATTATCAGAGAAATAAAAAAGAAGTTTTTTGAGAAAAAATTAAAAAAGAGGAAAAAAAGAAAAATCTTTAGTAAAACAAGGCAACAAGCGAAAAAAGAAACCGCTCCGAAAAGCGGCGGACGTTCTTATCCAAAATGGACAGTGAACCGGCATTCAACATCTCAGGGAGACTTTCATTCTGTTGCCAAAACTTTGCCCTGTTGGTTTTCAACCCAACTTTGCGTATTACACAGTTGCCCGTGTTACACTACCTTAGGTCCGTTAGAAGTAGCTCTTTCCTACGGCACTTGTTTTACTAAAGAACGACAAATATAGATAGTTTTTAAAAGGATTAAGGAATTTGAACAATAGCGGAAAGGTTCACTTAGCCGAACAGAATTAGTAATATTTGCCGAGTTGATGCAGCTTTAACAGCGGTTCATAGATTTTTAATAATTGGAAATGGTTGGTGGAGTACTTAATCGTTTGGAAAAGATGCTGGGAATTTTCTCTGAATAGGTTGGTTTATGCAGAACAGATGAACACTAACAGTATTTAATTTTTTTCTACTGCTTCTTTTAATCTGTCGATCAATTGTTTTCCGATATATGAAGTGAATTTCCAATAACGTTGTCGATAGTATTCATCCCAATAACTGATTACCCTGTTTTCTGTAAGTCTGAAGTATGTCGGGTTTTGCGTAATAAAATAAGCGTAGTTATGAATTGTGTTATCATTGATATGCATATTCAAATCAAAAAGGATTTCAATTACTGATTCACCTAAGAGCTGAAATGTATAGGGTGTTATGAAAAACTCATTATTCATCAACAGTTTCCTTAGTCTTTTCTGTCTGATAAATCCATTGTGGTGCCTAAGAAAGATACAATTAAGAATAGTCTTCTGTATTTCTGAAAGACTTATCTCATCTATACCTGTTGGCTGATTAATATATATCCGCGTTGGAATTTTTAGGGTCTGATTTTCCATTTGAACGACCTGAAAATGATCTGAGACCCAACGATTATTTTTATCGGGTAGAATATTAAAAACCTGAATAACGTCATTTGCTAATTCCTGGGGAAACATCTGGAGTAATATTTTCTTGTTCGTCGATTGCATAACGATTATTTATTGTTTGATTCAGCACTGATAGACGGGTTGCTAATTCATCAGTGTTATTCTAACAGCTAATGCTCCTCAAAATACGGACGTTTCATAATGTCCTTTTTTATTAGCAACCCCTCCTCTTGTTTCCATAAATAGATGACCATTTGTTTCATACACCCATCGGATGTTTTTCATAGTCGTTGTTTCTAATTGACACTACAAAGGAATAAAGCATATGTGCAGTCTTTTTGCGCAGCAAAAAATAAAGGCCTTTTTTCAAAAATTTTTTTTAGCTCCTTCGGAGCATTTAATTTTTGAACGGTACTTTTAGTGTTCATTTCTAAATTAAGTTATGGATAAGGAAAGTGTCAGGTACATTATTAATCACTATTCAAAATGGATGTTGCCCGAAGAACGGGAAGCGCTAAGGCATATGCATTCTTATTTGAAGCACGATTTTACTAATCCGGAATTGAATCTCGCCTCATTGGAAAAAGTATATAAGAAGGTAGGGTGGCTATCGGAAAAAGAATCAGTTTTGGCTTTATTGAAAGATGGTCCTGAAAATTTCGAATTGCGTATGGCGATTCGCATTTTCAATGAACACAAGAACGAAATCTTTATGAATAATTGTCCAAATTGCGGAAAATTACCCAGAACACCCTTAGCGAAACAATGCCGTTATTGTGGATATGATTGGCATTAACTGGTCTATTATAATAACTGCTGCATTTGAACCGCTGATAGATTTCTATCGGCGAAAGGAAAGTTCATCGACCTACGGCAGCTCTTGCGGCGGAGGTTGTGGTGGTTGTGGCGGCGGAGATTAAACGATCTCTCAAAATGTGTAGATTAGTCATTCTAAAAACGCAATGCAATGTCAACTACAAATAATCCGTTCGTCGCTAAAGCCGAAATGCTGATTAGGAAACCCGTTACGGAAGTTTTCGAAGCTTTTGTGAATCCTGAAATAACTTCAATGTTTTGGTTTACGAAAAGCTCGGGCCGACTAGAGGAAGGTAAAGAGGTCACATGGACTTGGGAAATGTACAACGTTTCAGTTCCGGTAAATGTAAAGTCGGTTGTTCCGAATAAAACGATCTTAATTTCATGGGGAAATTATAAAGAGGAAACAACAGTGGAATGGACTTTTACAGAAATGAAAAACAATTCTACATTTGTGAGTATCGTGAATAGTGGTTTCAAGGGGGATAATGAACAGTTAATCGCCCAAATCCGGGACGCTACAGAAGGATTTACGTTGGTTTTAGCTGGCTTGAAAGCTTACCTTGAACACACCATTCAGCTTAATTTAGTTGGCGATCGTTTTTCGCAGGAATAATGATCCGTTTGTTTTTATTTTACAGAATAACATGCCTATCAATCGGAATGCCCTTATACGTTACAAAACATTAGATAATTGCCTAAGGAATAAATACAGAAAATGGACGCTGGAAGATTTGATCGATGCCTGTTCTGAAGCATTGTACGAATATGAAGGAATCGACAAAGGGGTTAGTCGCCGAACCGTGCAGATGGATTTGCAGTTAATGCGCAGCGACAAGCTGGGCTATAATGCGCCAATTGTTGTTAAAGAAAAGAAGTATTATTCATACGATGATCCCGATTATAGTATCACCAATATTCCCTTAACCGACCAGGATTTAGGAACACTTTCTGAAGTGGTCCAGATTTTAAAGCAATTCAAAGGCTTTTCTCATTTTGAAGAGATCGGCGGGATGGTGAATCGTTTGGAAGATAAAATTTACACCAGCAAAACTCAATCAACATCAGTAATTGATTTTGAGAAAAACGAACGGCTTGCAGGATTACATCACCTGGATACACTTTATCAGGCAATAATTAAAAAACAGGTTATCGACCTTGATTACCAATCTTTCAAAGCGAAAGAATCACGGGTTTATAAATTTCATCCTTATTTATTGAAGGAATACAGGAATCGCTGGTTTATTTTACGTGTTGCCGAGGGCGTAAAGGTTCATTTGACCTTGGCGCTCGACCGGATTAAAGATATTCGGCATAATCATTTATTGACTTATCGGGAGAATAATAAGTTTGATCCCAACACATTTTTCGGTAATGTGCTCGGGGTGACTAAAAATGCCGGACAAAAGGCAGAGCATGTTATTTTTTGGGTAGATACAAAGAATGCGCCCTATGTAATAACAAAGCCTATTCACTCAAGCCAGATTGTACTTCGAGAGCACGAGCATGGCGTTGTCTTTCAAATCAAAGTTATTATCAACTTTGAGCTGGAGCGAGAGTTGTTGGGGTTTGGAGATTTTCTGGAAGTTATTTCTCCAAAGGGGCTCAGAAACAGAATTGCCAATAGAATGAGAAATTCATTAGCTTATTATGAAGAAGAGGGTTAACGGCTCATACAATTGGCGGTTCTGGAACTAAAGTGTCTTCGGTAAGCCCACATTGTTCCAAGAATTTATTGTTGAACACTTTTCGGCATTCAGGAGTTAATAAAGCGTTACGACTCGCCAGCCATTTATCAACATTTTCATTGCCATACATTTTCCGTACACGTTCCGGAGAAAGTAAAAAGTTAATTTTTCCCCAGTGTAAGGTGTAAGGAATACCTAGTTCTTCCAGTCTTTGCCATACTTTTTTAAAGAAGTCACGACTACCGGGTGCATCTACCCCATCGAGTTCGAGGACACAGGTTTGTGGAAAATGAGTAAATCCTAACAATGCTCGTGTTCCTTTTACAAACCGAAGCGCAATTGCTCCGGCAAATGGAGTGTTTTTGTTGATGTCGAGGGCAACATCAATTACCGCGGTTGCATGTTTAATGTCAATTCCGATGGCAGCGCTCGCCACCTTTCCCCTAAATTTAGTGTTTGTAAATATTTCGCCTATCGTTCCGGTTATTGGCTCTCCCGGTTTAAAAGCTAATGGAAACAACTTGTTAACCAGTTTGGGAACCACGTTTAATGTAAATCCTGTATCGTCCATTAAAAATTCAATCACTCCCAATGTATGGTTGCCATAAGTAAAACCATCGGTATCTGCAGGTCGTTTTGTATAATCTCCGTAAGCTTTTTTATAGATGGTTTTCATGTATACACCCCACGCTGCATCATCTGGCTTAAAGTGGTGTGGATTTACGATAAGCTCGAAATGATAAAGTTGTTTTTCTGCATCGTCTTTTGGTAAATCCAGCGTTTCAAACAGGTCTGTCAGATCAAGGGAGTTAATGGCATTTTTTAATTGTTCAGAATAAGCAATTTGTCCGGAACGCTTTTCTTCCAACAAAAAGATGGGTTCCGTTTCGAGTAAAATGCCGTGTATAATGCCGAAGCTTCCAAAGCTTACAACGGCAGCATTAAAAAGATCGTCGTCCTTTAGTAATTCGGCTCCGAGCCAGTTTATAAATTGATCCGATGCAACGGGGTAACTTTTTCGTTCTAACCAAACATGTCGGCTGGGTCCAACAACAAGGTGTAAGCCAACAATAGTATCGTGCACCGCCCCAACTTTAAAAGCCGAACCATGTGTTCCGGTGGATGTAGCTCCTGCAATGCTTTGTCCGTTGCTGGCCCCCGATGCCCGTAAGCAGCGTTTGATATCCCCGCGTTCTTCCAGCATTTCATTTAGTTCATCAATACTGGTCCCGCATTCTACAAGAAATAAATTTTTATGATCTCCGGAATAGTCACTGCTAACAAAGTTCTTTCCGATGTTGAAAGCGAGATTAAGTGATTTGGTGTCGATAATCCCACCTTCTGACAC
>RCUT01000782.1_pt1 | contig 16089 bp, 14 predicted proteins | sample 2166171 | NCBI WGS metagenome assembly RCUT01 (sample SAMN09932757, study PRJNA488358) | compost metagenome | isolation source: compost soil in 4-hydroxybenzoic | place: Germany: Experimental Botanical Garden
TCATATTTGGAATCGAAGGTGGAAAATTCATCGGAGCGCTCGAAGCTCGCCAGCGCCTTCGTCATCGCGGCATAGGCAGTGTCGTCGCTCTCAAAAACATCCTTGCCGAACTGCGTGCCGAAAGCCGCGACATAATCCGGGTTTTCCCGGAGCCGTTTGACGACCGAGGTCTTGTCCGGCATGCCCATTTCGAGGGGATTAAGCGGCGGACCGCCCGCCTGATCTTCGAGCAGAGAGGCGCGGCCATCCCAGAATTGCCCGCCGACATACTCGCCCGCCGCATTCCTGCCGAAAGGCGGCGTGAAGCGGGCATAAGCTGCAGTCGGCGCATTGCGGTCGCCCAGCGAAATCCCATCGTCGCCGAGAGAGACGTCCCGCCCGACCTTTTCGCTCTCCCGCGCATCGGAAAAACCGGCAGCCTGCATATGGCAGGTGGAACAGGCCATGGTGCGGTTCATCGAAAGGTTGGGATCGTCGAACAGCGCTCCACCGAGCTTTTCCAGCGTTGCGTAATCTTCACCGCCGTGGGCGACCGTGCCGTCGGTTCCCAAAGGGGCCAGCAAAATGGTCGCAGCGAGAGCGGCAGAGACAAAAAATCCGGGTTTCATCATCGGTAGGCACGCTCGATATGAATGCGCGAGGGCAGGTTCGGACCAGGAAATATGAAGCGGCTTTCGGTCCGGCTGCGCTTCACCGAACATGGATCACGGCAGACAACTCCGCTCTTCCATGCCCTATAAAATGATCTATAGCACTTTCCCGTTATCCAAGCCTACAAACTTTCGCAGCTTGCTCCACTTTGCCGCAGGTCCCACGGACCAAAGCCGTTAACGGTCAACCGCCTCTGGCGATGGCATGGAAAAAGGTGCCTGAGACAAATCCTCTCCTGCCGCCCGATGGCCCCAGCGGACGACCCTGCCCGTCAGCAATCTGGGCGAAGGGCTCATCGCTGCCGGCATCAGTAACCCGCGCATAATGGAATTCATGGCCGCGCAGAACATCCCCCGCCGTGCCGAGCGGGCCGCTTGCCGCAATTGTTGCCTGCCGGTAGCCTAGATTCATCTTGCGCGTCGCAAAGCTGGTGGCATGCGACAGAAGCCCGGTCATTGCGTGGGTCACCCCATCCGCATCTTCCAACGCCTCGCCGAGCACCATGTAACCGCCGCACTCGCCGTGCACAGGCTTTGTCGCGGCAAAGCGGGCAATACCTGCCTTGAAACCAGCCGCATCCGCAAGCTTCCCGGCGAAAAGCTCGGGATATCCGCCGGGTAGCCAGCAGATATCACAGCTGTCGTCGGGCGCCTCATCCGCGAGCGGTGAGAACGGCACGATCTCGGCCCCGGCCGCCTGCCAATGCTTCCTAAGATGCGGGTAAAGGAAGGTGAACGCCGCATCCTCCGCCAGCGCGATACGCTGACCGGGCGGTGCGATTGCCGCATCCACCGAGCCTGAAGGCACGTCCACCGGCGCGGCGAGTGAAAGCAAGGCATCGAGATCGATGGATTTTTCCATCGCATCGGCCAGTCGTTCTATATGTGCATCGATCTCCGGATGTTCGCTGGCCTGCACCAGCCCCAGATGCCTTTCGGGCAGGATGAGCGAAGGATCACGCAGCACGCAGCCGGCAACGGGAAGGCCGATTTTTTCGATCGCTTCCGTGCACAGCGTCCGATGTCTTTCGCTGCCCGCCCGGTTCAACACAACCGCCGCCATGGTAACGGCCGGATCGTAGTGAGCAAAACCATGGGCGACGGCAGCGGCCGTCTGCGACTGACCGGACACATCCAGCACGAGCAGCACGGGAATGCCGAACAGCCGCGCCAGATCCGCCGCCGAACCCGTGCGATTTTCCGCAACCGGAATGCCGTCGAACAGGCCCATGGCGCTTTCGATAAGAACGAGTTCCGCATCTTCCGTCTGTTGCGAAAAAAGATGTCGCAGCAAGTCTGGCCGCATGGCCCAGCTATCCAGATTAAGACCCGGTGTGCCGGTGGCGAAGGTGTGGAAACCGGGATCGATGTAATCCGGCCCTGTCTTGATGCCGCGCACCTTGATACCGCGCCGGGCAAAGGCCCGGAGCAGGCCGATGGTCACGCTGGTCTTGCCAGAACCCGAGCGTGGCGCGCCAATGATGATCGCCCGCGCCGTCATGAGCCGGAAACTCCAAGACGCGCCCGCATCGAAACAATCTCGCCGATAACGATCAAAGCCGGCGCTTCGAAATTTTCCCTGATTGCATCGTCAGCTATGCTTTCCAGCTTGCCGATGAAAATCCGCTCCAGCGCAGTCGTTGCCGACATGATGACGGCGACCGGCGTTTCGCCGGAACGGCCGCCCTGCATCAGAAGACCGGCGATCGTGCCAATATTCTTCAGCCCCATGTAAACGACGATGGGTTCCCGTGTTTTCGCCAGCGCCAGCCAGTCCAGATCCTCTTCCGTGCCCGCTGCGTGGCCCGTGGCGAGAGTCACGGCGCGGCTGATGCCGCGCATGGTGGCGGGAATGCGGGCTGAAGCAAGCGCTGTGAACGACGAGGTCATCCCAGGCAATATGCGAAACGGAATGCCGGCATGGACAAGCGCCTCCGCCTCTTCACCGCCACGCCCGAAAATAAAGGGATCGCCGCCCTTCAGCCGCAGCACCTTTTTGCCTTGGCCGGCGAAATCGATCAGCGAAGCGGTAATGTCATCCTGCGTTGCGGAAGGCTTGCCGCCCCTTTTACCGGCAAAAACAATCTCTGCCTGCGGACCCAAAGCGACGACATCGTCGCTCACCAAAGCATCGCGCACGATGACGTCGGCCTGAGACAGCGCGAGCGCCACTTCCAGCGTCAGATAACGCACATCGCCCGGCCCTGCGCCCGCGAGCCAGACGTGACCGGCCTGGAAGACCGGACCTTTTGCGGCAATGCTGTTCAAAATCTGCGGTATCGACATTCTTCTTGGCTGCTTTTTAACGATGACGGAAAAAGCCGTCCCGGCTATAGAAATTCATATGGAAACAGATGGAAAGACCCTTCGCCGCGGCTGGACCACGGGCACCTGCGCGGCGGCCGCCACGAAGGCGGCCTGCGCTGCCCTTTTGACCGGCGAATTTCCTTACCCTGTCGAGGTCGAACTTCCAAGCGGCGCGAGGCCTGCATTTTCCCTCGCCACCGAGGAAAAGGGTGAAAACTTCGCCCGCGCCGGTGTCGTCAAGGATGCGGGTGACGATCCCGACGTAACCCATGGTGCGCTGATCGAAAGCACGGTGCGACGAGGTCAACCGGGAAGCGGCATCACCTTCAAGGCCGGCAAGGGCGTGGGCACCATCACACGGCCGGGCCTGCCCCTGCCACCGGGAGAACCCGCCATCAACCCCGTACCGCGCAAGATGATCGAAACAGCGATTCGAGAGGTGGCCGGAGAAAGTGCCGATTTCGAAGTCGAGATTTCCGTCCGCGACGGCGAGAAACTGGCGGAGAAAACCCTGAACGGCAGGCTCGGCATTGTTGGCGGCATTTCCATCCTCGGCACAACAGGCATCGTTATTCCCTTTTCCTGCTCCGCCTGGATCCACTCCATCTGGCGTGGCATTGATGTGGCGCGCGCGACCGGCTGCGCCCATGTGCTGGGCGCCACCGGCAACACCTCCGAAAAAGCCGGGCAGGCGCTTTACGATCTGCCGGAAACCGCGCTGATCGACATGGGCGATTTCATCGGCGGCATGCTGAAATACCTGCGCAGTCATCCGGTCGAGCGGGTGACGATTGCCGGCGGCGTCGCCAAGATGACCAAGCTCGCGCAGGGAATGCTCGACGTGCACTCCAAGAAGGGACTGGCCGATCTTGATGCGCTGGCGGCATTGGCGACGGAAGCCGGAGGAGACGGAAGCCTCGCCATTGCCATCCGTCAGGCCAACATGGTGGCGCACGCCTTTGAGCTGGCCGAACGCGCGGGGATAGACCTCGGTGCGGTCGTGGCGGAAAAAGCCTGGGTGACCGCAGCGGCGGCGCTGAAGACGCCCGCCATTGCGCTTGATATTCTGGTGTTCGATCGTCAGGGCACGCTCAAGGGGCGCACCGCCTCCACGCCGTCGCATCAGCCCGTCGCATCTTCTTTCGGAGATCGGAACCGCCGGACATAGTCGGTGCTATAAAGCGCGCTTTCACGAAAATCCGTCGAGGCAAGTCCACGTCCGACGAAGATCAGGGCCGTCCGCTCCACCGGTTCGGCTGCGAGCTTTCCTTCAATGTCGAACAGCGTTCCCCTGATAACCCGCTCATCCGGCCAGGAGGCGCGAACCACGATGGCAACCGGGCAATCGGAGCCGTAAAGTGGCGCCAGTTCTTCCACCACCTTGCCGATGGCATGAATGGCGAGATGAATGGCGAGCGTCGTACCCGTCGCACCGAAAGCCTTCAGTGTCTCACCGTCAGGCATCTTCGATGCACGACCGGAAATGCGGGTCAGTACAAGGCTCTGCGCCACTTCCGGCACCGTCAGTTCCCGCTGCAAAGTGGCGGCTGCAGCGGCAAAGGAGGGCACGCCGGGCGTGACGGTATAATCGAGACCCAGCCGCTCCAGACGGCGAATCTGTTCACCCATGGCGCTCCAGACGGAAAGGTCGCCGGAATGCAACCGCGCCACATCCTTGCCGGCCTCTGCTGCAGCCACAAACTCCGCCTCGATCTCGTCAAGCGAAAGCGCTGCCGTATCGACAATGCGTGCACCCGGCGGACAATAATCGATGAGGGCCTTCGGAACCAGTGAGCCCGCATAAAGGCACACCGGGCAGGCGGCGATAAGATCGCGCCCGCGCACCGTAATGAGATCGGCGGCACCCGGACCGGCGCCGATGAAATGAACCGTCATTGTTGTTCTCCATGTTCGATGGCGCAGCCGCTATCACGTGGGGCATCGTCAGTCGTTGCGATGGCCACCGTCACATCGCCAACCACAAGACGCGGCGCGACCAGCCTTGCATTTTCTCCGGCGGCGGCAAGCGCCGCCGCTTCGCTGACACTTGGCGAGCCGGCATGATCAAGGCTTGCCTGTGAAAATGTCATTGTTTTCGAAGCGACCGCATCGAGCCGCTCCTGCGATACGATTTCCAGCGACAGCGACAAGCTTTTTGCCGCTGCCGCAAGACCGGCTTCACCGGCTTTGAGCGGCGCAGTCGCCAGGCATTCTGCGGTCATGCCAAAAGCATGCTCCGCAGCGCGCACGGCGGCCATGACAGCATCCGAACCCGTGCCCTTGCGGCAGCCTATGCCAGCCACTGTCACCATGGCTTGACCCAGTTCCACTGCGTCACCGGCATTGCCGGACGCCAGCCCGACATGGAGCCGACAGCCACCACCCGCGACACATCCAGACGGATCATCGAACCGCCAAGCCGCGCATGGGCGGCAAGCAGTACCGCCTCCATTTCCAGCGTCACCGCATTGGCGACCAGCCGCCCACCCGGTTTCAGGACCTCCATGGCCCCCTCCAGCACGCCCGTTTCACTGCCGCCGCCGCCAATGAAAATCACATCCGGCTGAGGCAAGCCTTCAAAAGCTGCGGGAGCCGCGCCGATCATGACCTCAAGCCCCGGTACACCGAAAGCTTCGGCATTGCGGGCGATACGCTCCGCCCTTTCCGGGTGCTGCTCTATGGCGATCGCACGAAGCGAGGGATGCGACAGCATCCATTCGATACCGATCGAACCCGAACCGGCACCGATATCCCACAACAATTCGCCCCGCCGTGGGGCAAGAGAGGAAAGTGTCACGGCGCGGATCTCGCGTTTGGTGATCTGCCCGTCATGTTCGAACAGGCTGTCATCAAGACCACAGGTAAAAGGCAGGACGCGTGCACCCTCATCCGCAACGACGTCAATCGCCACCACATTCAGCGCATCAATATCAACAAAGGCGAAATCGGCCGCCCTGACCTGCCGTCGCCTCTCCCGCTCGCCGCCCAGGGCTTCGAGCAAAACGAATTCCGACTGATCGAAGCCCAAATCGGACAACAATTCCGCAATCAAAGCCGGGGCGTGAGCATCCGAGGTAAGCGCAATGATGCGCGCACCGGCATGGAGATACGGCCGCAGGAGATCGATGGAACGGCCGTGTAGCGAAACGCATTCGACCGATTGCAGCCCCCAGCCAAGCCGCGCCGCCGCCAGGGAAAAGGCGGAAGGCGAGGGATGACAAACCGTCTCATCCGCCTCGACATGCCGCAGAAGCGTGACGCCGACGCCATAAAAGAACGGATCGCCGGAGGCGAGCACACAAACCCGCTTGCCACGCAGCGCCACGACATCACTCATATCCGTGTCGAACGGCACCGGCCAGCGCCGTGCTTCACCACGAACAGCCGCAGCCGCCAGTTCCAGATGGCGTTTACCGCCGAAAACGATCTCGGCCGCCTCTATCGCCTGGATCGCGTTCCGGCCCAGCCCCGCGAGCCCATCCTCACCAATGCCGACGATGGAAAGCCACGGCCTCTCTTTCTTTTCTGTGGAAGCATCGCCCGTTCCGGAATATTCAGACGTCATGACACGCTCCATACTCATCCTTGGCGGCACGGCGGATGCCCGCATTCTGGCCGGCAGTCTGGCAGAAGACTCCGGCTACCGAATTCTGCTTTCCATGGCCGGTCGCACACTCTCGCCGGTCGAACAGCCGGTGCCGATGCGCAGTGGCGGTTTTGGCGGTGCCGTAGGTCTTGCGGATTTCATTCGCACCGGGGGTTTCGATATTCTGGTGGACGCCACGCATCCCTATGCGGCGAAGATTTCCACCAATGCCGTTGAGGCGGCGCGGCTTGCCAAGGTCCCGCTTGTGGCGCTTTCGCGTTCCGCCTGGCAGTGCCAGCCGGATGACACATGGCATGGTGTCGACAGCGTCGAGCAGGCTGTTATTGCGCTCGGCAGCGAAGGCCGGCGCGTGTTTCTGGCTTTGGGACGGCAGGAGCTGCTTCCTTTCGAAGCCGCGCCCCAGCACAGCTATCTCATCCGCAGCGTTGACCCCGTGGAGCCGCCACTGAAACTGCCGCATGCGCGCTACATCACCGCGCGTGGTCCTTTTGCGCTGGATGATGAAATCCGCATGCTGGAAGAAAACCGCATCGAGACATTGGTCTCGAAAAATTCCGGTGGCAGCGCCAGCTATGGAAAGATCGAGGCCGCAAGACGGCTCCGCCTGCCGGTCATCATGATCGAGCGGCCGCGAAAGCGAAACGACGCGTCCATGAATGATGTGACGGTGCCGGATATTGCAGCTGCGCTCACCGCCATCCAACATCAGCTCTCTCTTCTCGAAAAACGCGGCGAATAAACCAGCGGTTCTTTGCCGGATCGTTCAATCAGACGGGTTTCAACCGAACCGACGATGATGCAGGTGGCCATGTCAGCCATGTCGCTCGAGGCTTCCGAAAGAGGTATCACCCGGATACGCTCATCCGCCCGGCCTGCTGCCCGACCGAAGATCACCGGCACAGAACCGGGCAAATGCGCCCGCAACAGATCAAAAGCGGTACCGAGCTGGTGCGGACGCGCCTTGCTGACGGGATTGTAGAAAGCCATGACAAACCCTGCTTCCGCCGCCGCAATCAGCCGTTTTTCAATGATGCTCCAGGGCTTCAGATTGTCCGACAGCGAAATGGCGCAGAAATCATGGCCAAGCGGCGCGCCGGCCCTCGCAGCGACCGCCAGCATGGCGGTCACGCCGGGCACGACGGAAAAATCGATCTCGCGCCACTCGGAAGGACCGCTTTCGATCGCCTCGCAAACTGCCGCCGCCATGGCGAAAACGCCGGGATCACCGCCGGACACCACGCAGACCTTGCCGCCGGAAGCCGCAAGCCGCAAAGCCTGCTCGGCGCGGGAAATCTCCTCGCGATTGTCGGACGCATGGCGACGCTGGTGCGGCCCAAGCGAAAGGCGATCGAGATAGGGAATATAACCGAAGAAATCCTCCGAGGCATCGACAGCGGCAAGCGCCTCCGGCGTCACCTGCGCCGCACTACCCGGGCCGAGGCCGACAACGACGAGCCTGCCGGTCATGGCTTTTCACCTGCAGAGGGCCTCGTTTTCCAGCCCGGCACCAGAACCAGTGAAAAATAGGGCGCAGGCGATGCATCACGTTCGATGAGCCGCACCGCATGGCTGTTGGCCATCGTGCCGCGCTCGACATAAAGCGCTTCTTCAAGCTTACCGGCCTTTTCCAGCGCCCGGCGAATCTTTGGCAGGTTGCGTCCCACCTTCATGATCACCGCACCATCCGTGCCGGACAGACGTTCCGTCAGAACATCTTCGCCAAGCGTGCCGGGAAGGACGCTCAAAATATCATCGCCCTGCACCAGCGGCAGACCGGCCATGGACCAGCAGCCGGACATCGCCGTGATACCCGCAACGACCTCCGCCGGGTAGGACGGAGCAAGCCGCAAATGAAGGTGCATATAAGAACCGTAAAACAGCGGATCGCCTTCCGACAGCACGGCAACATTGCGCCCGGCCTCGAGATGCACGGCAATATCCTTCGCCGACTGATCGAAAAAGGCGGCGATCGCATCGCGATAATCGCTGCCGTTTTTGTCGCTTTCGACGGTTACCGGATAGACCAGCGGCATTTCCAGCGTACCGGGGCGAATGAAGGCTTCGACAATGCCACGACCGTTACCGCTGCCACCCTTTTTGCAGAAGAAGGCGAGCACATCGGCATTTTCGATGGCACGAACGGCTTTCAGCGTCAGAAGTTCGGGATCACCGGGGCCGGTGCCGACGCCAACGAGTTTACCCCTGGGGTTTTCAAAAAGAGCCGCGCTCACAGGCCAGCCCTCGCAACCGCGTTGATGGCGGCAGCCGTCATCGCCGAGCCACCCATGCGTCCCTTGACGATGGCATAGGGAATGCCGAGCGAACTTGCTTCCAGCGCGTCTTTCGATTCCGCCGCACCGACAAAACCAACGGGCATGCCGATGATGGCGGCGGGGCGCGGCGCGCCTTTTTCCAGCATTTCCAGAAGATAAAACAGGGCCGTCGGCGCATTGCCGATGGCGACCAGCGCGCCATCCAGCTTCTCGGCCCAGAGATCGAGTGCGGCGGCGGAACGGGTATTACCGATCTTTTGCGCTATCTCAGGCGTGCGCGGATCGCGAAGGGTGCAGATCACATCATTATCAGCCGGAAGACGGGCACGCGTCACGCCGTGGGCCACCATTTCAGCATCACAGAGAACGGGCTTGCCGGCTCGTAGAGCACCACGTGCAGCGGCAACAAAATCCGGCGAAAATCGGAAATGGCTGGCCGCCTCCACCTGCCCGCAGGCGTGGATCATGCGAATGGCGATATCCGCCTGCTCTTCGGTAAAGGCGGACAAATCCGCTTCTTCGCGAATGATGGCGAAGGAGCGCTCATAGATCGCATTGCCGTCGCGAATATAGTCATAGTCGGTCATCGGTCATCCTGTCGAAGCGCCGCACCGATCGCCTGTTTGCCCAGCCGGGCAAACAGGGTAGCGGCGTTTTCCCCGGGCTTATGTTCTTTTTCGTAAAGACGGGCAAGCCGCGAAAGCGCCGTCCTCTGATGCGGGAAAGGTAAAATGCCATCCGGCACATCGCCGGGGCGGCCTGCAATAGAAAAGACCAGGCCATCGGCAGTGCCGGAAAAAGTGAGAAGCGACGGCGCGGGATGAGCGCAACCCTTGCCACAGCCGGAAATATGCAGCGTGAAGGAGCCATCCAGCAATGACGCGCATTCCTCAGACGCAAAGGCGGCCAGTTCATGGGTGGGAAGAAAAGCCGAAGCGCAGCCCGGCGCGCCGGGACAGACGGCGATGGAAGAGCGCGCGTCACCTGCCGTCGTTATGAAACCGGACTCCCCTGCAATCTCCAGCAAGGCGTTGCAAGCGGATGACGATCCAAAAAATAGCAGGCTATGGTTTGGGGATGGCCGTAGAGCCTTGATGCCGAGCGTACCGGCCCGTTCGCAGAGATGAGACAAATCGCAGGCCCGGATTTGCCCGAAAGCAGGCGCGACAGCAACTGCAAAGCAGTCCTTTCCCGTCGTCATCAGTCCCAGAGGTGCAGAAGCCACCCTGGCTTCGTCCGCAATCACCCGATCGAGCAGGCGATCTCCGCAAACTGTCTTTATGGTCGAATGGTCCAGATCGCGGCCACGGGTAAGCGGTCCCTTGCCGGCCAGAAAGGCGAGCAGCGACACGACGGCGCCCGCCGCCGCGCCCGTCTCGACCAGTCCCGCATTCAGCGCCCTGCTTTCCGGCCCGCCAACGAGCAATCGCCAGAAGGTCCGACCATCAAGTGACAGTGCTTTCAGGCGAATATCGGCCAGCAAATCTCCCATGGAGAGGTGCCCGCCGCCATCAACGACGACAGACATTTTAGCGGCAAGCTTCTCATGGAGAATGAGCCTGTCAGCCCCTTTTCGAATCTCTGCGGCGAGTGGGCGGCCATCAGCGATTTCCGCGTCATCCCGACCGGCGAGAGGCGAGGTCTCAACTGCCAGTCCCTCACGCAGCGGCAAATCCAGCGCCAGAACATCTTTTTCCAGGGCGCGGGCGCTTTCCGGCGTCAGGCCGCGAAATTGCAGGCTGCCGCGTGCGGTAATGTCGATCAATCCGTTGCCATGCAGTTCGGCAAAATGGCAAAGCGCCGCCATGTCACGCGGGGCAATATCCGCCTCGAAAGCGATCCGCGACAAAAACCCGTCTCCGGTGCGCATGGGAACGGAGAGGGCCGGGCAGAGGCCACGGCGGCCAAAGGGCTGGACGGGATCGGCAGCGGCCATCATCACGCCTCCACCCTTTGGGGCCGCGGCAGGATGAGCATTTCAAGTTCCGCATCCACAGCATTGCGGCGGCTATGCCACAACCCACGACGGCGGGCGGATAAAAACCGTTCGGCCATCACTTGCGCCGCTTTCGGATTTTCCCGCAGAATGAAATCGCGCACGTCCTCATTGCCGAAATAGGCGTCGTAAAGCGCCTCGATCAACGAGGAGGACACCGCATGTGTGGTTTCGGCAAAGCCGATCAGCCGGTCCACCGTCTCGGCGAACTCCGCCGCCCCGCGCGGACCATGCCGCATCTGGCCTGCAATGAAGCGTGGATTGACGGCGCGCGCGCGCACCACCCGCGTCAGCGCCTGCGTCATTGACCTTGCACGCGGGCGTGCCGGATCTGTGGTATCCAGCGCCACGATGTCAGCGACCCCGCCAAGCACGGCCTTCGCAGCGGAAAAGCCGCCGATAAAGGCGACATCGGAAGAACCATCGAGAAGGTCACGACCCGGATCATCGCCGGTATGAACCAGAAGGTCGGCCCGCCTGACGAGCTCCACAAAACCGGTATCTTCGAAAATCTCCAGCCCGTCCGCACCACCGAAAGCGTGGCTCGCCGCGTCGAGATAGGCCTGCCCCAGCTCCTCGCGTTCTTCCCATTTCCCGCTCGCAAGCTTTTCTTCGATGCCGGCACCATAGGTGCCGGGCGCGGAGCCGAAAATGCGCGCCGGAATATGCCCAAGCGCGACGGCCTCTTCCGCCAGAGGATTGTCGCCCGGCGCTTCCTCCCGCCGCGCAACGGCCTTGGCGGCAGCATCGAGAAGCGCGATCAGCGCCGGGAACATGTCGCGGAACAGGCCGGATATGCGAAACGTGACGTCGACACGCGGCCGCCCCAGGCTCGCCGGCGGCAGAACCTCGATGCCGGTGACCCGGCCGGTGGCGAGATCGTGGATCGGTCTCGCCCCCATCAGATGCAGCGCTTGGGCCACATCCTCACCGCCATTGCGCAGACTGGCGCTGCCCCACAGATCGAAAACCAGATGTTTCGGCCAGTCGCCGTGGGACTGCAGATGATGGCGCAGCACCTCTTCGCCCGCCATTTTGCCGAGCTCGAACGCCGTCGGCGTCGGCATGGTGCGCGGATCGGCGGCATAGAGATTGCGGCCCGTGGGCAGCACATCGAGCCGTCCGCGCGCAGGTGCGCCGGAGGGGCCGGGGGCGATATGCCGGCCATCAAGCGCAGCCAGCAGGGCAGCTTTTTCCGATTTGGCGCTTTCAAGCCTCAGAAGATCGGTCTCGGCTTCGGCACAGCGGCCAAAAACATGCTGGCCGTCCTTGATGGCGAAATCCTTGAGGTCGCACAGAAAGGCGTCGATGCGCGACAGGGCCGCATCGGCATCATCCTTCACACCCACGCCCGCCTCAGCTGCAAGCCCAGTCTCCAGCGCCTTTTCGACAATCAGTTTCGCCAGTCGGTCACGCCGGCGGCGATCCAGCCCATCCGCCTGCGCATATTCATCAACGAGCTGTTCCAGCGCCGACTGTTCCGGGGAAAGCCCGGCATTGACCAGCACCGGTGGAACATGGCCGATGGTCACGGCCGCGATACGCCGCTTGGCGACCGCCGCTTCGCCTGGATTGGAAACAATGAACGGATAGACTACGGGTAGCGAGCCGGTGACAATTTCGGGAAAACAATCACGGGAAAGCGCGACCGTCTTGCCCGGCAGCCATTCCAGCGTGCCGTGCGCACCCACATGCACGATGGCATGCGCATCTGCGACCCGCTGCATCCATGCACCGAAAGCGACTAACGCGTGACGCGGCGGCAGGGCAGGGTCGTGGTAATCCACCCGGCGATCCTCGTTGCGGCCCCGGTCGGGCGCGAGCGCCACGAATACTTCGCCGAAACGGGCGACACGAAACCGGAATGCACCATCAACCAATGCGTCGTCGTCGGTTGCTGCGCCCCATGTCGCATTTACGGATGCGGCAGCTATAGGTGGCAGGGCGGAAAAAAAGCTCTCATAGACGGAAAGACCAATCGTCGCTTCCTGCTTTTCGACGCGGTCGAGCAACGCCCGCGCGGTTTTAGGAATATCCTCGACCGCATAACCTGCGCCAGCGAGATCGCGCAGCATTTCGAGAACGCTTTGCGGCACATCAAGACCGACGGCATAACCGGTTCGCCCGGGCGCCGCACCGGGATAATCCGGCATCAGAATGACGATCCGGCGATCCCGTGGAGCGGCATGCCGCAGCCGCAGGAAAGCGGCGATGCGATTTGCCACCTGCTCGACGCGATCGGCCTCGGGTACATTGAGCAAACTCGCGCCACCATCCATTCGCGCCTGTTTGAACGAGATCGCACCGGCAAGAATCCGGCCATCCAGTTCCGGCAGAACGACATGCATGGCAAGATCGGAGGGATTGAGACCGCGCGCATTTTCCGCCCAGCCGTCCCGTCGCGTCGTCGCCATCACTACCTGAAACACCGGCACGCCGAGCCGGTCGAACAGTGTTTTACCCTCGTCATCCGTCTGGCTGGCGAAGGCGGTGGCGGCAATGATGGCGGCGGGTTTGAGATCTGGCAGCACCGTTTCGAGGAAACGGATCGCCTCGCAATCCTTCAGGCCGCTGACAAAAATCGGCAAGGGTGCAAAACCGCGCTGCGAGAGCGCTTCGAAGAGCGCATCCACAGGTGCAGCATCTGCCGCCAGAAGCATGGAGCGGTAAAAGAGGATCGGCAAAAGGGGCGCACCGGCGGGAAAACCCTCGCAGGCTTCCGCCCGATCCATGACGCCCCTGCCGGGTCGGTAGAAACCGGCTTTCGGCAGCGGTTCAGCCTCGATATCCGGCCATGTCTCACCATTTGCAAGGGAGGTAAGACCACCGGCAAGCCGGCCCATATTCTCCTGCCCACCCTCGCGGAAGAAGGAGAGGGCAGAGGCCAAGATCCGCCGATCGACGGTTGATGCCGCTTCAAGCTTTTCATCTCGGTCGCTGCATTCTCCCGGCAGGAGCAGCAGCCTTATTCCGCGCCTGCGCGCCAGAATGGAAAGCTGATCGACACCGTAGCGCCAGCGTTCTGCACCGCCGAGAATCCGGATAAGAATAACCTTGGCGTGTTCCGCCGTCTTTTCAATCCACAGATCGACCGACATCGGGTGCCGAAGCTCGGACAGGTTGGCGGCGGACAGGGAGGGTAGTGTACTCTCGGTTCGCCGCCAAGCCTGTTCCAGCCCGGCCAGATCGCTTGCCGAAAACGATAGCATCACCACATCCGACCGGGGCTGGTTGAGATCAACCGGCTCTATCAGGTCGTCCAGAGACGAGGATGTGGTGGCGAGAATATGCATCGTCAGGCGGCCAGCATCTGCTCGATCTTCTCGCGATTGAGGCCCTTTTCACCGATGACGACGAGACGGCTGCGGCGTTCTTCACCCGCGGCCCAGGGCCGGTCGTAATAGTGGTTGACGCGGCTGCCGACAGCCTGCACCTGCAGGCGCATCGGCTTTGCGGAAACTTCGATGAAGCCCTTGATCCGCAGGACATTTTCCGCAGCAGCCGTCTCGGCGATACGGATAGCCAGCGCTTCCGGGTCGGTGACGGCCGGCAAATCGATGACGAAGCTGTCGAAATCGTCATGCTCGTGGTCAAGCTCGCCATCATGGTGGGTGCGGCGGTTTTCGATATCCTCTTCCACCGCAAGGCCAAGACCGATCAGCACGGCGGGATCGATAGCGCCATTGGAGGCCACGACGATCTTTGCTGCCTTCGGCAGATGTTCGAGAATATGCGCCTTGGCCTTGTCCAGGCCGGCATCGTCAAGAAGATCGGCCTTGGTCAGCACAATAAGATCGGCGCAGGCGACCTGATCCTCGAAAACCTCTTCAACCGGGTCATCATGATCGAGCGCCTCGTCATTGGCCCGCTGAGCGGCGAGCGCTTCCATGTCATGCGCCACCTGCCCTTCGGCGAGGGCAGCGCCATCCACCACGGCCACGACGGCATCCACCGTCACACGGCTCTTGATGGCCGGCCACTGGAAGGCCTGCACCAAGGGCTTCGGCAGGGCAAGGCCCGAGGTCTCGATGAGGATATGCTCCACCTTCGGCTGGCGGCTCAGAATCTGTTCGATGGCGGGCTGGAAATCATCCGCCACCGTACAGCAGATGCAGCCATTGGCCAGTTCGACGATGTTTTCTTCCGGGCAGCTTTCAATACCGCAGCCTTTCAGAATCTCGCCGTCGATGCCGATATCGCCGAATTCATTGACGATGATCGCCAGCCGCTTGCCGTCAAGCTTTTCGAGAAGACCGCGCAGCAGCGTGGTTTTGCCGGCCCCCAGAAAACCGGTAACGATGGTGCAGGGAACGCGGTCCAGAAGGGTGCTCATGATCTCTCCTCGGTAAAATCGAATGGGGGAATGCGCGCCACCATGCCGCGCTTTAATGGTTCGGGGCGGCCGCGCCAGGGCATCAGGCCATCGGGGGCGGCGGCCAGCAGCCGCGCGCCGGTCAACAAATCTTCGGCATCACCGGTCGTCAGCCCGCCGAATACATAGGACCAGCCATTGGCGCTGCGCAGCACGGCGCTGAGGCCACGCTTGCAATTGGCAAGGCAATTGACGGAACGAACAGTAACACCCGTTTCCTCCGCTTTTGCCATGACGGCATCGGCAAGACGCGAACCGGGGCGCGGTTCGGCATTAGGATCGGCTTCATCGCGACAGCTTCTGCAAATGAAGACGGTCACGCCGGACGCCGTTTCATACTGTGTGTTTCCACTCGTAGAAGAAGATGTCGCTGAAATATCCAAACCGTATCGTTTCCCGCGCCTTGCAAAAAATCTCGGGGTGCGGATGTCGAAAACGGCATGCGGACAGGCGCAAACCGGATGTTCGATCTAACCGACTGACCGGAGCACCCCGCCCGGCAGACGTTTTTCCTGAAACGGCAGGTCTCCTGGCTCGCGGCTTTGCACCCTGACACCGCCTTCCCGAACCATCTTCAAAGGTCCAGTGGCTTTACGGTGCGGGCTTACCGCTTACAGTTGCGGGGGCAGCCACGGAATGACCCGATAATCGGGTTGGAACCGTGTTCCCTCTTAGCTTTTCCCGTTGCCGGGGAAAGACCGTCAGTCCGTTACCCTTAGGCTGAACGGGCGTGAGGGTCAATGCTGCGGGCCCTGCGGCGGCACATTGCCGGGTGCGGCAAATTGGGTATAGTCGCCGCTCCGAATGGCGGGGGCACCGGATCCCGCACAGCTGGATGAAAAGGAAAATGCAATGACACGCGACATCAGCGACAGCGAAGCCGA
>RCUT01000785.1_pt1 | contig 16051 bp, 16 predicted proteins | sample 2166171 | NCBI WGS metagenome assembly RCUT01 (sample SAMN09932757, study PRJNA488358) | compost metagenome | isolation source: compost soil in 4-hydroxybenzoic | place: Germany: Experimental Botanical Garden
AGGTCCAGCGCCGGGTTGAGGGTCAGGGTGAGTATCTTGGCCATTCAATCGTTCTCCACCAGCGCCCGTACGGCGCTGGCACTGCCCTGCAACAACGCTTGCTGAGCAAGCTGCCGGGCGTGTTCATAGTTCAGTTCGCGGACTTGGGCCTTAACTTCAGCAATGCTGCGCGCCGCCACGCTCAGCTCATCGACACCCAGCCCGAGCAGCACGGCGACCGCTTGCGGGTCAGCCGCCAGTTCGCCGCATACCCCCACCCATTTGCCATGGGCATGGGCGGCGCGCACGGTCATGTCGATCAGCTGCAACACTGCCGGGTGCAGGCCATCGGCCTGCGCCGACAGGCTCGGGTGACCGCGGTCGATGGCCAAGGTGTACTGGGTCAGGTCGTTGGTGCCAATGCTGAAGAAATCCACTTCGCGGGCCAGCACCGGCGCCAGCAAGGCCGCCGAAGGCACCTCGATCATGATCCCCAGTTGCAGGTCGCTAACGCTGATTTCTTCGCGCAGGCGCTCGACCATGGCCCGCGCCTGTTGCCACTCCTCAAGCTGGCCGACCATCGGGAACATGATCCGCAACGGTCGGTCCCCCGCTGCGCGCAACAAAGCACGCAACTGGCTCTCCATCACCTGTGGACGTTGCAGGGTCAGGCGAATGCCACGCACCCCGAGGAAAGGGTTTTCTTCCTTGGCTATCGGCCAATACGGCAGCGGCTTGTCACCGCCCACGTCCAGGGTGCGCACGACCAGTGGCCGACCGCCGAGGCCGTCGAGGACACGGCGGTACTCGGCCTCCTGCAGTGCTTCGTCCGGGGCCTGTTGATGGGCCATGAAAATCAGTTCCGTGCGCAGTAGGCCGACGCCTTCGGCGCCCTGATCGACCACCGCGTCGATGCCCTTGCTGTCGCCGATGTTGGCGAACACTTCAATGGCATGCCCATCGCGAGTCACCGCGGGCTCCAATCGATGTTCGCGGGCCAACTGTAAGCGCTGCTCACGACGCTCACGCTCAGCCAGGGCTCGCTGCAGCTCGTCGGCCGGCGGCGCTACCTGCAGGCGGCCACGCTGACCATCGAGCAACAGCGCAGTGCCCGCCGCGATCAACAGCACCGCATCGCCGGCACCGACCACCGCCGCAATGCCCAGGGCGCGAGCGACAATGGCGCTGTGGGCGGTAGCGCCACCACGGGCCGTGAGAATCCCGGCGACGCGGGTCGGGTCCAGGCGGGCGACATCCGATGGGCCGACCTCCTCCATCACTAACACGTAAGGTTGCTCGGGCGCCGGGCTGTCGGCTTCGCCACACAGTTGCGCCAGCACGCGGCGGCCAATGTCGCGCAAGTCGGCCGCGCGCTCAGCGAGCAAGGCATCTTTCAGGGCCTCCTGCTGGCGCGCCGCGTTGTCGATCACCGCCATCCACGCTGCCGGTGCACTTTCGCCCTGACGCAAGCGCTGGTCGACTTCATCACCCAGGTCAGGGTCGGCGAGCATTTCCTGGTGGGTGATGAAGATTTCGCCGATGGCCTTGGCCTGGCTGCGCTGGATCAGTGCTTCGATCTCGGCATTGACCGCCGCCAGCGCCTGCTGCAAACGCTGACGCTCAATCGGCAGCGACTCACCGCGCAGCGGATAGTCGAAGTCACGCGCCACCTGAATATGCGCCGGCCCGCTGGCAATGCCCGGCGCGGCCGCCACGCCCTGGATCACCGCGCCAGCTAGCGGGGCAAGCAACTCAGGCTCGGGGAACATTGCAGGCGCGGCCGCAACCGGCGCGGCCAGCGCCTCGACTTCTTCACCCAGGCCTTGTTCGATAGCGGCCAGCAACGCCGGTAACGCATCGGCGGCAACGTTAGGCTCGGCAATGATTTCCAGCACCTGACCTCGGCGGGCACCGAGGCTGAGCAGTTTGCTCAGGCTCTTGGCCGATACGGCGGCCTGACCACTGTCGACCAGGCGCAAACGAACTTCACCGTCAAAGGCCTTGGCCAGTTGCGCCAGCACCTTGGCCGGGCGCGCATGCAGGCCATGGGCATTGGCTAGAGCGATACGCGCACTGGGCCAATCGGCCGGCACTTCGCCGCCCAGCACTTCAAGCACCGCGCGGCTGCTGGTGGCGCGGCACAGTTCCTGGCCACGGCCCTCAATCAACAGCGTGCACAAGCGTTCAAGCAGGGCCTGGTGGGCCGCACCGAGGCTGGCCAGACAGAATACCCCCTGCACCGGCTGCTCGCGAAAACGCAGAGGTTGCTGCGGGGTGACAAACGCCAGCCCCGGCTGACGCACCGCCTGCTCACTGTGCAACCACCACAGGCCTTCACCCAGAGGCAGCGGCTCGACCTGTTGCAGCACCCCGGCAAAAGCGCCACTGACACACTCAGCGCGGTGCAATAGGCGCGCAGCACGCCAGACCAACTCGTCGAAGTCTTCCGCGGGCACGCCCAGACCGATCATCTGTGCATCCAGTGCCAGCTCCTGCGGTGCGCCTTGCAGCAGCTTCAACAGCGCCTCGGCAGAGCTCGCCCGACGCAAGGCCTCAGCCAGATCGGTTTCGCCCAACGCACGGGTCAGCAGCTGCAGCAAACGCAAATGCTCATCGGAGCGCGCAGCGATGCCGATGGCCAGATACACCCGCTGGCCATCACCCCAATCCACACCCTCAGGAAACTGCAGCAGACGCACGCCGGTGGTAAACACCTGATCACGGGTTTGCGGTGTGCCGTGCGGGATGGCAATACCCTGGCCCAGAAAGGTCGAGCCCTGCGCCTCACGCGCTTGCAGACCGGCCAGGTAGCCGTCGGCAACCAGGCCATCACGGACCAGGTGCTCGGCCAGAAGCTGCAGCGCCGCCGACTTATCCACAGCCGACTGGCCCATGGATATCTGCTCTACAGTGAGCTCGAGCATGACCTTCTCCTTTGCAGCACCAGGCGGGTGCTGAGGTATTGTTGTGAATTTTTCAACATAGGGCCAGTTGCTAGCAGCCCTCGGCAGGCGTTGGTAGGGCAGAAAAGTCGCCTGCTGAAACGATTAATCTGGAATTGTGAGCACGTTACTCGATAATCTTCGATCAATGAAGCCCCATCTTGTCGGACAATTGCGACAATGGTCGTCTGCGCCTTGATCCCTGGATCGGCGACAATTCCCGGTCAGGCTGCGCAAGCAGCCGCGGTATAACAAGGAATTTGCGGTGAAACTCAGCGATATCGCCCGTCTGGCCGGTGTGTCCGTGACCACTGCCAGCTATGTCATCAATGGCAAGGCCGAACAGCAACGCATCAGCAGCAGCACGGTGGAACGTGTGCGTGCGGTGGTCGAAGCCCATGGCTTCACCCCCAACCCGCAGGCCGCCGGCCTGCGTAGCCGACACACCAAGACCCTGGGGTTCATTCTCCCGGACCTGGAAAACCCCAGCTACGCACGCATCGCCAAACAACTGGAACAAGGCGCCCGGGCCAAGGGTTACCAACTGCTGATTGCCAGCAGCGACGACCAGCCCGACAGCGAGCGCCAGTTGCAGCAGCTGTTCCGCGCCCGCCGTTGCGATGCGCTGTTTGTCGCCAGTTGCTTGCCGGCCGGTGATGACAGCTATCGCCAGTTGCAAGCCAAAGGCCTACCGGTCATCGCCATCGACCGTAGCCTGGACCCGGCGCATTTCTGCTCAGTGGTCAGCGACGACCGCAACGCCAGCCTGCAGCTGACCCGCAGCCTGCTCGACAGCGCGCCCCAGCACATCGCCCTGATCGGTGCGCGCCCGGAGCTGAGCGTCAGCCAGGCCCGTGCCGGTGGTTTCGACGAAGCCTTGCAAGGGTTCAGCGGCAAGATCAGCCGCTACCAGGGCGAAGCCTTCAGTCGCGAATGCGGCCAGCGCCTGATGAACGAACTGATCGCCGACATCGGTGGCCTGCCTGATGCCTTGGTCACCACCTCGTATGTGCTGTTGCAAGGGGTGTTCGATGTGCTCCAGGCGCGCCCGGCCGACTCACGCAGCCTGCGCCTGGGCACCTTTGGAGACAACCAGTTGCTCGACTTCCTGCCGCTGCCGGTCAACGCCATGGCCCAGCAGCATGGGGTGATGGCCGAAACCGCCTTGAAGCTGGCCCTGGCTGCCGTTGAAGAAAAGCACTACGAACCCGGTGTACATGCCGTAGGTCGAACCTTCAAACAGCGGATCAGCAAGGCCTGAACATGCGCCTGATCGATACCCACACCCATCTGGACTTTCCAGATTTCGACCCCGACCGCTCGGCCTTGCTGGCCAACGCACGGGCTGCGGGTGTCGAACGCATGGTGGTGTTGGGCGTGTGTCAGGACAACTGGCAGCGGGTGTGGGATTTGGTGTGCAGCGATCCGCAGTTGTACGCCGCATTCGGCCTGCACCCGGTTTACCTCGATCAGCATCGCGCGGAGCATGTGCGGGAACTGGGTGACTGGTTGAGCCGCCTGCGCGGCGAACGCCAGTTGTGCGCTGTGGGTGAATTTGGCCTGGACTACTACCTGCCCGAGCTCGACCGCGAGCGCCAGCAACAGCTGTTCGAAGCGCAACTGCAACTGGCCGTCGACTTCAACCTGCCTGCCCTGCTGCACGTGCGGCGCAGCCATGCGGCGGTGATTGCCACACTCAAACGCTTCAAACTGCAACGCGGCGGCATCATCCATGCGTTCGCGGGCAGCTATGAAGAAGCCCGCGAGTACCACAAGCTCGGTTTCAAGCTGGGCCTTGGCGGTGCGGCCACCTGGCCACAGGCACTGCGTTTGCACAAAGTGCTGCCGCAGTTGCCATTGGACAGCCTGGTGCTGGAAACCGATGCCCCGGACATGGCCCCGGCGATGTTTGCGGGGGTGCGTAACAGCCCTGAGCATCTGCCGCAGATTGCCCAGGCGCTGGCGCAGGTGATCGGGATCGAGGTGGAACGGTTGGCTGAGGTGAGTACGCATAATGCGTGTGAGGTGTTTGGGTGGTAGCTCACAGACTGCCACACCAACCGTAGCCGCTGCCGCCAGGCTGCGATCGGGCGCGAAGCGGCCGCCGTTCCGCCCCATCTCGGTAGCAGATGACGACTGCTGCGCAGCCGATCGCAGCCTGGCGGCAGCGGCTACCAGGTGGGTTCAAAGCGTCGTCGCCTGCCCATTGCGATCCAGCTCAAACACCTTGTTGCCCTGCAACCGTTCCTTCAGCCAGCGCTGCGCTTTGTCCAGCGGACGTTGCCGGGTCCATAGCAAGTCGACACCAACGTGCCAATCGGTAAACGGATAAGCCGACAATTGCAGCTCCACCAACTCCCCTCGGGCCAGTTCATTCTGAATCAACTGTTGAGGCAAGGTGGCCCAGCCAAGACCAGCACGGACCATTTCCAGTAACGCCAGGTAGCTTTCCGCCTGCCAGGTCTGGGTCGAACGCAGGTATTCACTGCTGGGCAACTTACTGGCATGCGCGCTGAAGGCCAAGCGTCGATGCACATGCAGGTCGTCAAAGGTCACCTGGGCTTTCTGCGCCAGCGGGTGCCTGGCGTGGCAGACGTGCAGCATGATCAGCTTGCCCAACTGCTGAAACGCCAGTTCCTTGGAGTATCCAGGCTGGGAGAACGCCACCCCCAGCACTGCCTCACCCCTGGCCACCAATTCGCTAACGTCACCATGAACCGGGTGACGGATGATCAAGTCCACGTAGGGAAAGGTCTGCTCAAACGCTTTGAGTACCGGCATGAGGGGGCCAAAGGGCGTTTCAATCGCCAAGGTCAGGCTGGGCTCGACGCTGTCAGACAAACAATCCGCATGCGCCTCCAGCGTCAGGCAGCGCTCCAGAATAGCCTCGGCCTGCACCAACATCTTGTAGCCACTGGCGGTCAGCGTCGGACTGCGGCTGGCCCGGTCGAACAGTTCGACGCCAAGGTCGGCTTCCAGGTTGGCAATGGCGGCACTGATCGTTGACTGCGTCTTGCCCAACTTGCGCCCGGCAGCTGAGAACGAACCGCTTTTTACCGCCTCGACAAACATCAGCAACTGGTCCAGTGAAAAGCGCAAAGTGCCCGCTCCTTAAGCCGAAAGTGAAAATGCCTGCCGCCCCGGTGATCCTGCCGTTGGCCAAGTCCTTATGCAAGGGCCTCTTCCATCGACCCAGTCGATGGTTACTAACTTGTCTCATCGCCCTCGGCGTTCAACTATAGCCACGACGTCAGTAGTTCCTGCCCGCACGCCCCAACAACAATAAAGCTGCACCCTCAGGAGACATAGGACATGAGCACAAATCGGGTTCATCCAGTGGACGAAGTCTTGCCCCTGCGCCAGTTGTTCACCTTTGGTCTACAACATGTGCTGGTGATGTACGCCGGCGCGGTGGCAGTACCGTTGATTCTCGGCAGTGCCTTGGGGCTGAGCTCGGCGCAGGTGATTCTGCTGATCAATGCCAACCTGTTGACCTCCGGTATCGCGACGCTGATTCAGACCATCGGCTTCTGGAAGTTCGGCGCGCGCCTGCCGATGATCCAGGGCTGTTCGTTCATCGCACTGGCGCCAATGATCATGATCGGCAAGGAGTTCGGCCTCAGTCAGATCTTCGGGGCGGTGATCGCCGCAGGCTTTATCACCATTGCCCTGGCGCCGATCTTCAGCCGCCTGCTGCGCTTCTTCCCACCCGTGGTGATCGGCAGCCTGATCACCATCATCGGTATCTCGTTGATGCCCGCCGCGGCAATTTGGCTGGGGGGCGGTAACCCTGGCGCCGAGGACTTCGGCAACCCCGCCAACTTGCTGCTGGGCCTGGTAACCGTGGCCATCACCCTGGTGATCTACGCCAAGTTTTCCGGCTTTATCGGCAACCTCAGCGTGCTCATCGGTTTGTTCGCCGGCAGCTTGATCGCCGCCGCTTTCGGCATGACCAACTTCAGCCGAGTAGGCGATGCAGCCTGGTTCGAACTGAGCCCGCCGATGGCCTTTGGCGCGCCCGAGTTCTCGTTAATGCCCATCTTGATCATGACCCTGGCAATGCTGGTGATCATGGCCGAGACCACCGGCAACTGCCTGGCCATCGGCAAGCTGACCGGCAAGCCGACCACCCAACAGACGCTGGGCAATGCCTTCCGCGCCGATGGCCTGTCGACCATGCTCGGCGGCTTGTTCAACAGCTTTCCCTACAACGCCTTTACCCAGAACACAGGTTTGATCGCGCTCTCCAACGTCAAGAGCCGCTTCGTGGTCGCCGCGGCCGGCGCGATCATGGTGCTGATGGGCTTGTTCCCCAAACTCGGCGCCCTGATTGCCGCCGTCCCTACCCCGGTGCTCGGCGGTTGCGCAATCGTCATGTTCGGCATGACCACCGTCGCCGGTATTCAAGAGTTGTCGCGCGTGCAGTTCGAAGGCACCCGCAACGGCATCATCGTCGCGGTTTCGGTGAGCGTCGGCGTGCTGCCGATGTCCTTCCCTGCCCTGTTCGAACACGCCAACGGCACGCTCAAGCTGATCCTTGAGAGCGGCATCTTCCTCGGTGCGATCACCGCCATCGTGCTCAACGTACTGCTCAACAACGACAAGAAATCCACCGCCGACGTCAGCGCCGATGCCGTGGAAATGACGGACTGATAGACCCCTTTAGACTGCCAAGGAGTTACCGATGACCAACCTCAATCAGCTCATCCCCGCAGGCGTTTCCGAGCTCGACCTGCTGTTGCTGCGCCGCAGCATTACCCTGTCCACCGCTGCCCGCGAGCGCGGCCGTCACCCTTTTGCGGCCTTGGTCGCCGACCGCGACGGCAATGTGATTGCCGAAGCCGGGAACAACTCCATGCCCCCTGAAGGCGACCCAACCCAGCATGCGGAACTGGCGGCTGCAGCACTGGCGGCCAAAAAACTTTCACCACAAGAGCTGGCCGACTGCACCCTGTACACCAGTGCCGAGCCGTGCTGCATGTGCGCTGGCGCGGTGTACTGGACCGGCATTGGCCGCGTGGTCTATGCCTTGTCGGAGCATGCGCTGCTGGGCCTGACTGGCGACCATCCGGAGAACCCGACCTTCTCCCTGCCCTGCCGTGAAGTTTTCGCCAAAGGCCAGCGCACAATCAACGTGGTAGGCCCGATGCTGGAAGACGAAGCGGCCGAATCGCACAAAGGCTTCTGGTCATGAACGGCGGGATTTCCATCCACATCGTCGACGTCGCCAGCGGCCGGGTTGCCGAAGGCCTGGAGGTACGCCTGGAACGTCTGGAGGCAGGCCAGCAGCAGTTGATCTGCCAGGGCCGCATTGGTGGCAATGGCCTGCTGCCGGGGTTGGACGAATGCAAAGCGCAGTGTGCGGTCGGCGTGTATGAAGTGAGCCTGCAGGTGGCCGATTTTTATCGTGCCCAAGGGCTGACGCTGCCGGCCGTGCCGTTTCTGGATGAACTGGTGTACCGCTTTGGTGTGGCCGATACCGCCCAGCACTACCATCTACCGATCAAGCTGACAGCCTGGGGAGTGTCATGCTTTCGGGGCGGGGCCTGATAGTGTTGTAGCCGCTGCCGTGAGGCTGCGATCGGGCGTGAAACTGCCGCAAAACCTGATCGCAGCGAATCGTCAGGGCCAACGCGGCGCCTGAGTTACGACTGCCCTGCAGCCGATCGCAGCCTCGTACCTCGGCAGCGGCTACAGCTGCAAGATGAACGTGGCCATCGCCTGCAGATCTTCCGCGCTTAGCTGGGTAAACGGTGGCATCGGCACAGCCCCCCATTTACCGCTGCCACCCTGCCGAATGCTCGCCGTCACCTTGGCCAATGCCTGGGAATCACTGGCGTACTTGGCCGCCACGTCGCGATACGCCGGGCCCACCACTTTTTGCTCAATCGTGTGACACGACAGACAGGCATTGTTCTGCAGCAAGGCCATGGCATCGACCTTTGCAGCAGGCGCCGCCGAGGCCTGCGCCTTTGGCGGGAACGAAGCGGCCTGCACATCAGCATCACTGGCCTTGGCACTGCCATAGGTCACCGCCAGGTAGGCGCCGATCACGCTCACATCCTGATCGCTGATCGGCGCGCCATACACCTTCTGCATCTTGCCCGCTTCGGCTGTCCACTGCGCCAGGCTCATGCCCGGCGGTTGGAAGTTGATGTAGTCGGCAGAATGGCAGGTGGAGCATTTTTGCTGGGCCAACGCGTAACCTGGCAGGTCATTGGCTTTGAACGCCGCCGTTTCCGGCGGCAAGGTGATCGTAAGGGGCGCAGCCTCCACACTGGCCATCCAGGTCAGCTGAAATGCACACAGCAGCATCGTCATGCGGGTCATACAGGCCTCCTCAGGCGACGGTCACGTGGGTGGTTTCAACGACGTGACGGCGGTAGCCGCCGGGGTTCCAGTCGGCGCGCAGCGGCTGGGTTTCGCCCGCACTGTTACTGGCGCGCACCATCAGTTGCGTGGCGCCGTTGTGGGTAAAGGTGATCGGCAGCGTCCACTCCCGGAACGAGAAACGCCCAAGGTCCTCGCCAAGCGTGGCGTCTTGCCAACGCTGCCCACCGTCAATCGACACCTGCACCTTGTTGACGCCAACACCCCCATCGAACGCGATGCCCTTAAGCAACACGCTCTTGTTCAGCGGCAACACCTGACCCTGTTTAACGCTGGTGATGAAACTGCGCACCGGCAACTTGGAAATCGGCCGTGTTTTCGCCGCCGTGGTCCCAGGTGCGACACAGAAGCACTCGTTGTCCGGCACCTGATACCCCTTGGCCATGAAGAAACCGTCAAAGGTGTGGTCCAGCACTTCGATCTCGCTCAGGTGCTTGATCCAGTAGGTGCCGAAATAGCCGGGCACCACCAGACGGATCGGGTAACCGTTGAGAAATGGCAGGTCAGTGCCGTTCATCGACCAGGCAATCATCGGCTCACCGTCCATGGCATGGCTGATGTCCAGCGCCTTGATGAACTCCGGCGTGCTCGCCAGCACCGGCTTATCGAGCCCGCGAAAGGTCACCTGCTTGGCCTCGGCGTTAACCCCGGCCTTTTCCAGAATCGTCTTGACCGACACCCCTACCCAGCGTGCATTGCCCATTGAGCCATTGCCCAACTGCGCACCAAACACCCGCGGCATCGAGAAGCCACGGCTGTTGCCCGAACACTGATTTACCGCCACTACCTCGATCGGCTCGGCGAGGGCTTTAAGCTCCGCCAGGGACAGAGACAGTGATGTGTTAACCGAACCTTTGACCGTCAGCCGGTAACTGTCCGGGTCGATGCTGGTAGGAAAGTTGGCCAGATGGTAACGAACAAAAAATGCGTCATTCGGCGTGATTGGCCCTTCGTTGAACACCGAGAACGGCGTTTCCAGATGCGGCGGGCGGGTGGTCACCAAGGTCAACGGGCGCTTCTGTGGGTATTGCACCAGCGGCCGTGGGCCAGCGGCGAAGGTCACCTCTTCGACGTTCTCGTCCGCCGCCTTTACCAGACTTGCCAGCGGCGAGGCCACCACTGCCAGGGCGAAGGCATCGCGCAGAACACGTCGACGGCCAAGGTTGCTGGTGCCTATAAACCTGAACTTCATGCTGCGCTCCCTGTGATGGCGTTCCTGAAAGGCAACTGACAGCGCCCTGTCAGTTTTTGTAGAGCCCTTCAGTATCGTCACCTGCAGATTCACTGCTTTTCATTGAGCGTCAGCGGTTTGGCAATTGATGACAGGCGCGAGGTCGGATATGACTCATCAGAACCAGCCGGTATCTTCCTCCAGCTCTGCACGGCACTGCTTAAGCTGCGCACCGTAATTTCTTGCCTGCTGCTCCACCTTGCGCGCCACCTGCATCAGCCAGGGCTTGCTGCGGTAAGTGCCGCGGCTAAAACCGCCGCGCCCTTCGTGGTACGCCAGGTACTGGTTGTAGGTGTCCCACTTGGAGATGCCCAACTGGCGTTGAGTACCGTCGGTGTACCAACCGATGAACATGACAGCGTCGTCGAAGTTGTCCCGCGAGCCGCCATTGCCGGTGCCGTTCTTGTACTCACCCCAGACCGGGTCCTGGGCTTGCGCATAGCCATAGGCCGAACTGACCCGCCCCCATGGAATCACCCACAGCAGGTAGTCACGCGGCGGCAGCGCATCGTGCACAAAACTGCTTTCCTGCTTCATGATCGCCATCGCCACGTTTTGCGGCGTGCCGTACTTTTCCTGCATCTCTAACGAATCTTCGTACCAGTCAGGGTACTCACGGAAGATATTGCAGAGATTGTTCTGATCCCTGGGTGGCGCGGTAGCACAGCCCGTCAAACCCACCAATAGCAGCAAGAGTGCCCAAATTCGCCCTTGTTTCATCCATCGCCCCAGCAAGAAATGAGGGCTTATTGTGCCCTTCGTATTTAGCGCAGCGCCTGATTCGGAGCAGGTTGCGGTGAGAACCTATGATGGTGCGTGCCTGGGTAGGGTCACCACGGTAGGGAGCGCAATTGTAACCAGTGGTCGCCGAAGGTGGCAGTTTAGAATGACGGGGTTGATAGCGCAGCCGTACAGGCTCCACTACGCTGCGAATCGGCTGATTGGAACGTGGGCGATGCAGGCGCAAATGATGAAAGTTGAGATTGTCAGAATTGACCATACGCAGTGCTTGCCCCTCAGGCAGCAGGTACTGTGGCCGGACTTCCCGCTGGAACACAGCTATGTGCCTGGGGATGAACAGGCCGAGCATTATGCGATTACCCTCGGCAACCAACTGCTGTGCTGCCTGTCGGTATTTGCCTTGGGCGAGGGCCTGTACCAGATCCGAAAATTCGCCACTGCTGCTGAGTTTCAAGGCCAAGGCCTGGGCAGCGCGTTGCTGAGCCATGTCATCAGCGAAATGCAGAAGGCCGATGCGACGGCGATTACGCTGTCTGCTAGAGAATCGGCCACGGGCTTCTATGAAAAGTTTGGCTTTAGCGTCAGCGCAGAGCGTTTCGAGCGGCATGGTGTTCGCTACGTGAGCATGCTGCTCGAGTTAAGCAAAAGCGCCGACTGATTTCATCGGACATCAAAGAGAATGGCACGATGAACCTGACCATCCGCAACGAACAAGCCGGTTCGGGCTCGGGCCCATTTCTGTAGGGCCAGATTGTCAGGGCCAAGGGGTAGGTTCCGCCTTGATGGACTTAAAGGCCAAGTCGACCTGTTCGACCCTGCCCCAGGATCGAACAGGTAATAGCGTTAAAAGCTCCAGTCCTCAGCGTGAACCAATCGACAGAATGGCCCCGCCAAGGTCGCATTATGGTGAGCAATAATCGCCTGCGCACTGAGTTCCGGGGTATCAGCGCAGGTATGCCCATCGGCAACCAACACAGCATCGAAGCCAAGATCGCGCGCTGCGCGGCAGGTGCTGTCGACACAGTATTGAGTCTTCATGCCGGCAATTACCACGCCGTCGCAACCACGCTCACGTAATTGAGTGGCGAGGTCAGTCATGGCAAAGGCATTGGGGCGACTCTTTTCAAAGATCACCTCATCGCCCTGAAGCTGCAGTTCCTGCACCAGCTCCGTAAGCGGGCTACCCGGCTCGATAGGCGAGCCCGCCGGGCCTATGTGACGGGCGAGAAAGATGGGGGCCCCTGCCTTTCTGGCCTTGCCCATCAGAGCATTCAACGTGCTGAGCAGCGCCTCGCTACGCCAAGGCTTTTCCGGGCCGTGAACAAGGCCGACCTGCATGTCGAGAATCAAGAGTGCGTGCATGGAGCGTTTCCTTACGTGCTAGCCAGCGAATCAGGGGCAAAAAAAAGACCCTGTCCATTGCTGGCGGGTCTTTGGGGTTCGTGGCCTTTCTAGCTCACGACACCTCACACGACCCGCCTCGGGCGGTCGTGGTGTTGGTGGTCGATTGAATGCAGAGCTTGGTCATGACGTTGACGTTATCTCTAGAACATATGCCTTGCAAGTGAGCAAGGCGCGCGTGACGGTAGTTTTGTAACAGGGAGCCACCGAAGAGGTGCTTCAAGGCATCGAATCTTCAGAATTTCCTGATTCCCTGTAGTCCATTTCCGAATCATACTTTCGCCGCGCTTAAGCCATTGCAGTGGTCCCGCTGGGGTTCTAGTCTCACTCGGTCGTTGCCTATTTCAACGACCGGTTTTGACAGGCCGCCTACACCGTGGACATGTGCAAGTCTTTATGGCGATTGTACGTGGGGCACCTTCGTGTGCGCCGAGTTCCCCGGTGTTCGGTCTGTCAACCCGCGTACAGTTGCCACCCATTTGTTTGACAGCAGATTCGTGGCGGCTCCACTCACCGGGAGGCACCATGTTGAAGATCGTTCCTGATCCCCCGCATCACAGTAACCATTCCCTCGAAGACATCCTCGTCCAAGTATCCGAATACCTGGTCTGCGCACTGACTGTTGCTCAGCAAACGGTACTACTCCACCCCAACCCTCCAGGCCAGGTTTTGACCTTGGCGACCATGCATGAAATCGACAATGCCCGCAGTTTGGTTGAAGTGGCGTTGAGCAAGGTGCAGATGAAGCACTGAGGTATCTGTGGATAAGCGCCAGCGTTGTTGAAGCAACGCTGGCCGCTTGCAACGTAGTACATGCCAGGAGAGGTAGGGATGAACGAGGAATCGATTGAAGGCCGCATTGCAGATCTCAAAACAACAGGGGTGGGCGTGTTCGGCGCAAACCTGAGCGGGACCTGTTCCGAAAATCTGTTCCGGGTTGAACCAGGGCACAGTGCGGATTTTGTTTTGGAGCAAGCGACGATGCTTATGAGTTACGTGAACAAATTGACCCTGCATGTGATGTTCGAACAGGATGAGGCGATGCTCTGTGCGGCGCATTACCTGAGCGGGATGGCCAAGGCGCTGGTTGAGGATGTGGCGCATGGGATGGTGGTGGGGTGTTCAGCAGGTGATAGTAAGGCAGGTTGATGATTGGCGTTGGTCTGAACAATTCGGCGCTTTTCGTTTTGGCGAGGTAACAATGAGACAAGTATCTCAATAGCTTTGATTGCCGGATTAATGTTAGTGCCGATGACATTTACTTGTTTCGCCATTGCCTTCATCGCACACAAGCATATTGAGACCATCGAAGAGCATCTAGCCAATTGCTCCTACGTCAAAACCATAAGGGATGTATATTCAAATGCCGGTCGGCTCGGTAAGGTCATGCGCGACGGAATCATTGGCGCACTGCTATTGGTGCCTGCACTTAGTGCCCGAAGATAAAATAGCCATAGCAGGATGCTAAGGACTACTTTGCCCCCGAACTACTGGCGTGACGCAGGTGACTCCACGTTTTGGCCTGCAGCCCACTGCCAACGGTAAACGTCAACAAACGGCCAGAAGCGGTCAGTCCAGAGCGACTGCTTTCGGCAAAAGTCGAAAGTCAGTTAAATCGCTACGATTGTGAAGGTCAATATCTCCAAAAAACTGGAGTTACGAGCACCAACACAGTCAGGATCTCCAGTCGACCTAGAAGCATTCCCACGGTCAGTAGCCATTTGGCGGCATCCGGTAATGATGAGAAATTACCTGCCGGCCCAATGATTGTGCCAAGCCCTGGCCCGACGTTACATACCGCAGTAGCGGCGCCGCTCAATGCTGTTGTCCAATCAAGTCCAATTAGAGCCAAGCCCAAGGCGATGGCCGCGATAGTGATGGTGAAGAAAAACGAGAAGGTCAAAAGCGAGCGCACGACCTCCTCATCAATGGGATGACCGTTGTACTTCTTCTGAATCACGGCTCGAGGATGGATCAACTGCTTCAAACTACTGACTAGGAGAGTGGCGGCAACCTGAAAACGGAAGATTTTAAGACCGCCTGCAGTGGAGCCGGAGCATCCACCGACGAAGGTCAGATAGAAAAAGAGCAAGACGGCGAAGCTGCCCCATAACGTGTAGTCACCAACCGCAATTCCGGTGGTCGTGACAACCGAGGTCACATTGACTGCCACGATACGAAACGCATCCCACCATCCGTAATCGCTGTGAAAACAAAGCCAGGTACCCACGACCAGCGATGTAACGGTCAAGAACCCAATGAATCCGCGTACCTGGTGATCTTTGATCAGCGCAAGGCGATGGCCCCGCAAGGTCGCAACGTACAAGGTGAAGGGCAGACTGCCCAGAATCATGACGGCCACCGCCACCCAGTGAATCGCTGGTTGCGTCCAATGCCCAAGTGAGGCGTCCGAAGTTGAAAAGCCCCCAGTAGAGATCAGCGACATTGCGTGGTTGACCGCTTCAAATGGCGTCATTCCAGCAATCCAAAGTGCCAGAGCCCCAGCGCCGGTAAGCCCCATATAAAGCAAAAGAATGTACTTAGCTGCTACATGGGAGCGCGGCGTCACTTTCTCCGACCAGTCTGAGGACTCTGTTTGGAACAGGCGCATGCCACCTACTCGCAACAGTGGAAGGATCGCCACAGCCATGCCGATGAAGCCGATACCACCTAGCCAGTGCAGCATCGAGCGCCAGATCAACAATCCTGGTGAAGCGGTATCCAAACCACTCAGGACAGTTGAGCCCGTGGTTGTGATGCCGGACATCGTTTCGAAGAAAGCGTCGGTGTAACTGATGTGACTAATGAACACCATTGGCAACGCCGCGAAGGTACACACCACCACCCAACTGCCAGTCGTCAACAGGTACATATCCCTCGGACGGAGCTGGCCAGTATCAGGGCGCCCCCGCACGATCAACAGGAGGCCACAGACGAAAGTAATCAAACTCGACCAGAGAAAGGCCGACAGATCGTCGCTACGCTCGAAAGCCACCAGCGTAATCATTGGAATAGCCATGCTTACGGCCAGCGTGATCAGAAAAATGCCTAAGATGAAGCCGATAAGCCGAATTGCTGCGAGGGACATAACAGTAGCCTGCCAATTTAGCGCCGCGCAGTATCGGATGCTGAACCTCAACGCCCCGTAATTTTTGCGTAAATTTTCTACGGGCAATCGGTCAGCCTAGATGCATCCATGAGTTCGTATGGGGACTTTAGTGTTCATAGCGGAGCAAGGGTACTTCGTCAAAGATTACAGAGAAGAATGGCTGCTTCGGATCGAAAGCTGCCGGCCGTGAATGACCACCTTCGCCCCATTGCTGCCATTCGCGAATGGTCAGCTTGCGACCATAACGAAAAAACCCGC
>RCUT01000789.1_pt1 | contig 16015 bp, 13 predicted proteins | sample 2166171 | NCBI WGS metagenome assembly RCUT01 (sample SAMN09932757, study PRJNA488358) | compost metagenome | isolation source: compost soil in 4-hydroxybenzoic | place: Germany: Experimental Botanical Garden
TGAGCACCCAGAACCCAGCAAGGGGAATTGGCGCATGAAAGCGATCAAAGGCGAGAAGCGTGTCGCTTACCATGAAGAACAGACCCCCAGCAGCCGCCAGCATCGCGCTATAGCGCAAAGTGGGTTCGAGTTTGTCTGAACGTGCACGACTGACGGCCTGTGCAGCCATAACGCTGATTGCGGTTGCATAAATGACAACAGGAATTTTCATTGCGGATGGAACGGAAGTCCACAAGCCAGCGATGATTGCGATTGCGAGGAATGCGAAGATCAGGAAAATGAGTTTGTTTTCAGCAAAGCGCGTCTTGCGGCACAATGCATAAATGTAAATGCAGTGGGTTATGAGAAAGCAGACCAGTCCCGCCAGAAAATAATCGCCCGGAAGCATAAGGAAGAAATCGCCAGCAGCGGCAAAAGCCAAGCCCAGAGCGATTGCAAATCCGTAGCCTTTCGAGATGAGGCGCGGCGCACATAAGATCGCGCCGAGCAGAAGCAATGTTGCGGTGGGCTTGGTCAGGTAATGTAGCCAGCGCCAGAATGGTATTTCGCCATTCTGGCTCAACACGCTGCTTAATACGGCGCAGATGGCGCTTACCAAAAAAAGCCGGTAGAACAGGCCGTTCCTTCCGAAATCGAGCAAGCCTTTACGACGCATTTTCCTCCCCCTCTTGCTTTATCTCAGGCTGATGTTGTTATCGTTCTTGAGCCTGTTTGATCCCATTGGAGCCACGTTTCACCCAAACCGCGACGCACTCTTGGCTCAAATGCCTTAATCGTTCGTCTGTTCAGCTTCCCGACGACGTTTACGACCGATCCGTTCCGCACGCGTTGAGAGTTCAGTGTTGCCCTCGAGGTCCGATTGCAGAATGAGACCGTGTTGCCTGAGCCAGCGGATTATCTCACCAAACTCAATATCATAGGCGGGTTGATCCATCTGATTTGTCCCTCAAATCGCATTGCGCAAAACAAGGATGCGCGGAGTTCTTGCATGTGGCAAGGCCCAAAGCATTGTGGGGCAATGAAGCGATAGCCGGTTAACCATTTATTAACCAATCGTGCCCACTATAGGCTCATAGCTGTTGTCGTGACTGCGGATGTACCAGCACTGACGATAGCGTAAAAAAGGCCGGGCAATTAGCCGGCCTTTTTCATTTTCAGTGTGCAGTTTCTCGATCTTACGGCAGGATGAATTGCGACGCATAATGCGAAGGAGCCGAGCGGCTTGGTGCATCCGATTTGTTATTGCACCAATCACGCATGTTCTATCTTTTGGGTTTCATTCACTTTCAAAAAAGCGCCCTCTCTGGGCATGTTTCGCCCAATGAGAAGGTCGCCATCGCCGTGGTGAACGGAAACGGACAGTAGAAAATCAGGCAACAAAAAAGCCCGCTTGCGCGGGCTTTTTGGGGTGCTTCTGGACCTTGGTAGTGGTCTGAAGACTTGGAAATGGTGCCCAGAAGAGGACTCGAACCTCCACGCCCTTGCGAGCGCCAGCACCTGAAGCTGGTGCGTCTACCAATTCCGCCATCTGGGCGACGAGGACCCATCTAAGGGGTCGGCCTCTCTCTGTCAATCGCGTTTTCGATAATCAATCAGCTTTTTTTCACATTGGTGTTTTGAATGCTGCAAAAGCCTGGAAAACGCAATTCGGGCGCAGTGCATAAATGCGTCCGCGCCCGAAAAATCATTATGCAGAAAGCACTTCCTTGGAAACGACGGTCGAATCGGCGTTCAGCTTGTAGATGATTGGGACGCCGGTGTTGAGTTCCTGCTTGAGGATCTCTTCAGGTGTCAGGCCATCAAGCGCCATGATGAGCGCACGCAGCGAATTGCCGTGTGCTGCGACCAGAATGGTCTCGCCACGCAGAACATGTGGTTGGATGGTGTGCAGATAATAAGGCCACACGCGTGCGCCGGTATCCTTCAGGCTCTCGCCGCCCGGAGGAGGAACGTCGTAAGAACGGCGCCAGATATGGACCTGTTCTTCGCCCCATTTTGCGCGTGCGTCGTCTTTGTTGAGCCCCGAGAGGTCGCCATAGTCGCGTTCGTTGAGGGCCTGATCGCGGATCGTTTCAAGATCGGACTGGCCGAGTTCATCAAGAATGTGCTGGCAGGTGACCTGTGCACGCGACAGGGCCGAGGTGTATGCGAGGTCGAATTTGAGGCCTGCGGCCTTCAGGCGCTGACCAGCGGCCTTGGCTTCCGCATGGCCCTGTTCGGTCAAGCCTGGATCACGCCAGCCAGTAAAAAGGTTCTTCAGGTTCCATTCGCTTTGGCCGTGGCGGACCAGGACGAGGGTACGAGACATCGCAGCACTCCGTTGGGATGAAAAAACAGATCAGTCGTTGAGCCCGAGAACATCGAGCATGGAATAAAGGCCGGGTTTCTTGCCGTGAGCCCAAAGTGCTGCTTTCACAGCACCACGAGCAAAGATTGTGCGGTCCTGAGCATGGTGGGAGAGGGTGATACGCTCTCCTTCGCCGGCCAGAATCACTTCGTGGTCTCCAATGACGGAACCGCCGCGTAAAGTCGCAAAACCAATCGTGCCTTCCTCGCGTGGTCCAGTATGACCATCGCGTACACGCACGCTCTTTTCAGCAAGATTGATTGCTCGTCCTTGCGCAGCTGCCTCACCCAACAGAAGGGCCGTGCCGGAAGGCGCGTCGACCTTGTGCTTGTGATGCATTTCGAGGATTTCGATGTCGAAATCTTCAGGCCCGAGCGCTTGCGCTGCCTTCTTGATAAGGCCAGACAGAAGATTGACACCCAAGCTCATATTGCCGGACTTGACGATTGTTGCATGGCGAGCGGCGGCACGGATCTTTTCTTCTTCGTCAGTGGAAATGCCTGTGGTGCCAATGATGTGGACGATGCGGGCCTGCGCTGCGAGCCCTGCATAATTCACCGTAGCAGAAGGACTGGTGAAGTCGATAACGCCTTGAGCTTTTGCGAAGACGGGAAGTGGGTCGTGGGTGATCTCGACACCGAGATTGCCCACGCCTGCGAGCTCACCGGCATCTCTGCCAAGAAAAGGTGATCCCTCACGTTCAATAGCCCCGATCAGTCGTGCGCCATGAATTGCATGGATCGTGCGAATGAGAGTTTGTCCCATCCGACCGCTCGCCCCAACAACCACGAGGCCCATTTCAGCGTTCTCAGCCATTTGACGTTTCCTCCGAGCCTGTATTTCCGATGAGCATGTCATCCTTGCCGCTCTGAAGCTGATAGAAGCGGGCATAGACGCCATTTGGTATCTTGATCAGGTCGTTGTGACGGCCTTCTTCGACAACATAACCGGCTTCCATCACGACAATGCGGTCGGCATTGACGACGGTGGAAAGACGATGCGCGATGACGATGGTCGTACGATCCTGCATGATGTGATCAAGCGCCTGCTGCACACGCTTTTCCGACTCATTATCAAGTGCGGAGGTGGCTTCATCCAGCAGAAGAACCGGAGCGTTACGCACGATTGCGCGGGCAATTGATATACGCTGACGCTGACCGCCTGAAAGCGTTACGCCATTTTCGCCAACTGGCGTGTCATAGCCCTGCGGTTGTTGAAGAATGAATTCATGCGCATTGGCAAGTTTTGCGGCTTCTATGATTTCATCCAGCGTCGCATTGGGGCGCCCATAGCGGATATTATCGGCAATGGTGCCTTCAAAAAGATATGGCTGCTGCGAAACATAAGCCACGCAATGACGCAGCGACTCTTTCGTGACTTTTGAGATGTCCTGTCCGTCGAACAGGATTTCTCCGTCGGTGACGTCGTAAAAGCGCTGCACTAGGCTGATGAGGGTCGATTTGCCCGCGCCAGACGCACCAACAATAGCGGTGGTTTCACCTGCCTTGGCTGTGAAGTTCACGCCATGCAGGACCGGTGCGATATCGCTATAGGCGAAGTGCACGTTCCGGAAATCAATTTCACCAGGACCGGCCTTGAGTGACACGGCATCAGGCGCATCACCCTGATTGGGTTCGATATCCAGCACTTCGTAGATCATGCGTGCATTCACAAGCGCACGTTCCAGTCCGACCTGCAAACGTGCGAGACGGCGCGCAGGATCATAAGCCAGAAGCAGCGCAGTGATGAAGGCGAACATTGCGCCCGGAGGCTGTTGATTGAGGATCGCATTGTAGCCGCTATAGGCCAACACGCCCGCAATGGCGAAACCTGCCAGAATTTCTGCAATCGGCGTGGTGCGTTCTGAAACGCGTGCGATTTTGTTGCTTCTGTTTTCTGCCTGATCGATCAGTGTGCTGATTTTGCCGCGAAGCTGGTCTTCCATAGTGAAGGCCTTCACGATGGAAATACCCTGCACGGTTTCCTGCATGGCTCCCAGAAGATGGGAGTTCAAGTGAACCAGATCGCGCGTGACAGACCTGATGCGGCGAGAAATATAAGAAACCGCCAGAACGAGCGGTGGGCCGACCAGAAAGACCACCGTCGACATGAACGGATCGGTATAAAACATCATGCCGATCAGACCGATAAGCGCCACGAAATCACGGGCAATCGATGTGATCGTCATGTTCAGCAAATCGCGTATGCCATTCACATTCTGATTGATTTGCGCTGCCAGATGGCCGGATCGCGTATCGTTATAAAAATCGAGGCCAAGCTTCAGCAGATGATCGAAGATGCGCTTCTGATAGCGCGCTACCAGATTGTTGCCGATCTTCGCCAGTTCGACGGCCTGAATATAACTTGAAAGACCACGCAGAACGAAAATGCCAAGGATTGCGCCGCAGATTACCCAGATAAGGCCGATTTTCTGTTCGTAGAAAATCTTGTCGATCATCGGCTTCATCAGATAGGCGAGCGCGCCATTTGATACGCCGACGACAAGAGAGGCGGCGATGGCTATGGCATAGCTTGCCTTATACTGGCTTCCGTTTTCCGATAGCATACGACGAATGACGCGGGTGGCTTCGCTCGGGTCGATCTTGTTTTTTTTCTTTTTGAATAGGCTCACGGGCAAAGTGCTTTTTATCTAGCAGCCGCTGGCTGTCGTTGATCATGCATTTTCGCGCGTCCTTTTGGACTGGAAACGACAAAAGGCTGCAATAGAGCGGTTCCAGTTAAGACAAAATCGTTCGAACCGCTCTAATTCTTCGTTTTTGCGCATTATCCAACGCAAAACCGCTTCGCACTTTTGCTGGAAATGCTTCAAGTGTTTTCATTGCAGCGCTTCTATAGCGTTATCTTTGTCGCTTGACCATGCCTGAGAAAGCAAACCCGATCAGCTAACACGCCAGCGGCGGCCATCGGTTGAAACTTCAAACCGCGTTGGTATGCGAGCAAATGCGGAAAGCCCGCTGAGTGCCGCCAGCGGATGAATGACGACGCGAACCGGAATATCCCGCATAAAATGAGTATGAGGAGCCTTGTCCTCAAAAGCTGCCCTGAACGATCCGGCTTGCAAAGCGGGCAGGATACGCTGCGGAATGCCGCCGGAGAGATAAACGCCGCCATGCGCTTTGTAGATCAGCGCAAGGTCGCCTGCCAGTCTGCCGAGATAGGTGACGAACAGATCAAGCGTTTCGACTGCCTGAGCATTGCTACCATCAAGCCCTGCGGCCGTGATATCGGGTGGCGTGTCGAGAACTGGTGCCACCTTATCTGCGGCACAGATTGCAAGGTAGAGATTGCGCAAACCGCGCCCGCAAAGAATCTGCTCAGCTGCAACGCGACCTTCAATTGGTTCGATATGCGGGAAAACCTGATAATCGCGCTCACTGCGCGGGCCGATATCAATATGTCCACCTTCACCGGGAACTGGAACCCATGCCTTGCCAGTGCGCACAAGTCCGGCAACGCCAAGGCCCGTTCCCGGACCAAGCACCACGCGTGTAGCGACAAGTTCTTCGTCGTGTCCGCCGATCTGATGCAGATATTCTTTGCCGATCGAAACCACTGCAAGCGCCTGAGCTTCAAAGTCATTGAGAACGGTCACGTCCTCGAAGCCGAGATTTGCGATCAATTGCTTGGGGCGAACCACCCAGTCGCAATTGGTCAGATCGATTTCATCACCATCGACCGGGCCTGCAACAGCCAGAATGGTTGAGCGGGGGCGTATGGAGGTATGATTGAGGACGGTCTGCTCGATTGCATCATCAATCGTTGCATAATCAGCCGTTTGCACCACGGGAAACTCTTTCGGTTCCGCGTGGGCATCAACAAGAAGCGCAAAGCGCGCATTGGTTCCACCGATATCGCCGACGAGGACGGGAAACTTGAAACTCTGGTCAGCGTCAATCATGGTCTGCCTTGCTGCTTCGTCTGTTCTTATTGTTTGAGGGCGGCCTAATACAAAGAAATAGAGGCTGATTTAGTCCAGCACTCTTACCAGCTTTTCAGCCGTTGCCGGATTAAGCGCCATTGGGATGTCATAGACACTGCCGAGGCGTGTCAGCGCTTTCACGTCGACATCATGTGGAAGCGGCGATAGCGGATCGATGAAGAAGATCAATGCCTGCACCGTTCCTTCGGCAATCATTGCGCCAATCTGCTGATCGCCGCCAAGCGGTCCGCTTTTGACACGATGAATGTTGAGCGAAGGGCAGGCCTCCTGGATGAGGCCTCCTGTCGTCCCGGTCGCAACGATATCGTAATGCGACAAGGCTTTCTCATGCGCACGCGCAAAGGCGACCATCTCGTCTTTCTTCAGGTCATGAGCGATCAAAGCAATGCGCAGACGTTCTGTCATGAGATTGATAACCTTGTCATTTGAAGTTTAAATCGTTTAAACCCTATAGCGAAGCCGTGGTTAAGTGAAAAGCATGTTTTCTATTACACGCTTAATTGGCACCATAAATAACATCTGCAATAGAATCCGGTGACGGGCCATTCAGCACAGCGGCACAGGCTTTTGGCAAGTCCGAAACCATAATTGGCTTCGGCTTCTTAGGCGGTTCCTTGGATGGCTTTGCAGGCTTCCACGGCTCGTCGGTAAACCACCATGCCAGCGACTTGTCGCAACCGTCACCTGCCGCCACCTTTGGCTGCGGCTTGCAGTCCGGCGATCCGGGCTGACAATGCAGTCTTACATGAAAATGATAGAAATGCCCCCAATAAGGACGCACTTTGCCAAGCCAGCTGCGGTCGCCTGTCACCGTATCGCAAAGCTGCTTCTTGATGCCGGGGTGAACGAAAATGCGCTCGACTTCCGGGTAGCTGGCGGCATGTTTGATGAGTGCCGTGCGGGCAGGGGTCCATTTCTGCGGATCGACGTACAGCGAATCCTTTTTCAGCATGGACACAGCCGATACACTTTCACGCTCAGCATCGGTGAAGCGTTTCTTTGGCATTGGCGTCAGCCAAATATCCGCGTCCAGCCCAACTTGGTGCGAGGCATGACCAGTGAGCATAGGGCCGCCGCGAGGCTGCGAAATGTCGCCAACCAGAAGGCCGGGCCAGCCGTCTTTTGCGGCGTCGCGCGCGAGTTTTTCCAGCAGGCCAATTGTGCGTGGGTGTCCCCAGTTGCGATTGCGAGAAAGCCGCATAACCTGCCAGTTGGGGCCATCGATAGGCAGGGCGACACCACCGGAAAGACAGCCCTTGGCATAAAAGCCGATGGATTGCGGTGATTGCGCCAGAACCGGCAGCTGTTTGCTGCCAAATGCCTGCTTAGCAGGGGCATCCTGAGCTAAGGCCTGTGTTACAAAGTCCGGAGCGATCATTGCCGCAAGACAGGTTGCCAGAACAAGACGCGGCCAGAATTTTGAGCTGGATCTCTTTGCCATGGGCAATTTCCCATAAAAACGTTTGCTCGAATCATTCGAGCGGATGGGCCGGATTATGCTTTGCGTTCGTCTAAACGGCAATCATCGCCAATTATCGTCTCGCCACATGGCGGAAAAAGCAGCTTTATAATCGGGATGGATGAAATCATAGCCGAGATCTTTGATGCGCTGGTTGGAGACGCGCTTGTTTTCACCATAGAAAGAGCGCGCCATCGGCGTCATGTCCGCATCTTCAAACGGAACTTCTGGCGGAGGTGCAACGCCCATCAACTCGGCCGCATAGACCACGACATCCTGCGGCGGCGCAGGTTCATTGTCGGTGATGTTGAAAGCGCCACCCGTATTGGTACCTGCCAGAAAACGTAGCGTTCCGGCAATATCCTCGACATGAATGCGGTTGAAGACCTGACCTTCCTTGATGATGCGTCGTGCCGTACCGCGTTCCAGATTGATGAAGGCATTGCGGCCCGGACCGTAAATGCCGGACAGGCGCAAAAGTGCGACCGGCGTACCGTGCCGTTCGCTTAAAGCATTCCATGCATTTTCTGCTTCAACGCGCTCAAGCGACCGACGTGAGCTGGGTTCACATGGGGTGGTTTCATCGATCCAGTTGCCATCGTGATTGCCATAAACGCCGACGGTGGAAAGATAGCCGATCCAGCGGATCGTGTTGTCAGGACGACGAAGCGCTTCTTCGACAATTGCCAAAGAAGGATCGCCGCTTTCGCGAGGCGAGATCGAGATAACAACGTGTGTTGATTTCGCAAGCCGGTCAATAAGTTCTGGTGAAGCAGTTTCACCGTCGAAAATGATTGGTGCGATGCCCGCTTTTTCCAGTGTCGGGAAGTTCTGCTCGTTGCGGGTGGTGCCATCAATGCGTTCTGCCTCTCCGGTCATCAGGCGGGAAAAGGCTCTCGCAGAATAACCGGCTCCAAACAGAAAAATGCGCATGTCAGACGTCCTCCAATATCCATTCTGCGCGCACCGTATCATCCTCTTCGCTCGAGGCCAGACGTTTCTTTGAAATTTTGAAACGTTCCATGGTGGCGAGCTGCTTGAATGCCCAGACCGCTGCGCCGCGCACAACGGGGGCAGGGTCTTCAAGCAGATTTTCGATCTGAGGCAGCAAAGACGGATCTTGCGAATTGCCCGCTGCGATCAGCACATTTCGTAAGAAACGATCACGTCCGATCCGTTTGACGGGCGAGCCGGAAAACAGTGTGCGAAAAGCGGGATCGTCAAGAACCAGAAAATCGGCAAGCCGAGGTGCTTTAAGATCGTCGCGTGCTTTCAGCTTCATCTCGCTGGTCGCCTGAGCGAATTTATTCCAGGGGCAGACCGATAGACAGTCGTCACAACCATAGATGCGATTGCCCATCGATTTGCGGAACTCGTGCGGGATCGGGCCCTTGTTCTCAATAGTGAGATAGGAAATGCAACGTCGCGCATCGATCCGATAAGGCGAAGGAAATGCTTTCGTCGGACAGGCATCGAGACAGGCGCGGCAGGAACCGCAATGATCGCGGTCAGGCTTATCGGGTGGAATTTCAGCCGTGGTGAAAATCGAGCCGAGAAAAAGCCATGAGCCAAGCTCGCGGCTGACCAGATTGGTGTGCTTGCCCTGCCAGCCCAGACCGGCTGCTTGCGCCAATGGCTTTTCCATAACAGGAGCCGTGTCCACGAAGACTTTGACGTCCTGACCAGCGCGGGCCGCAAAGCGGCTCGCCACATGCTTGAGCTTACCCTTGATGATGTCGTGGTAATCGCGGTTCTGCGCATAGACTGAAATCGCCGCCCGGTCCTTGTGTTCAAGAATGCTGAGCGGATTGCTGTCCGGACCATAATTCATGGCAAGGATCATAATCGAGCGGACTTCCGGCCACAGCACACTTGGATTGGCGCGGCGGTCTTCCGTTTCCTCCATCCAGAGCATGTCGGCGTGATGGCCATCGGCAATATATTGCCGAAGTCGCTGCGGTGCTTGTGGGATCGTATCGGGCGTTGTGAAAGCGACCGCGTCGAAACCTACAGCTTTCGCTTCCTCAATGAGAAAGCGCTTGAGCTTGAGATCCCTTTCCGAAACCTGTCCAGAAACTTGCTTTGTCTCAGAAGTCGAGGTCGCCATAATGGGCCACTGGTGCTAGTCCGCGCACACGATCGGAGAGCAGGGGGCGGAAGGCTGGGCGCGACTTCATACGTGCATACCAGTCGCGGGCGGCCTTGGTTTCGCTCCACTCGATTTCACCGAGATAGTCGAGCACGGAGATTGATGCTGCTGCTGCCATGTCAGCATAGCTTGGATGACCACCTGCAAGCCAGTCCCGAGTTGCCGCAAGCCAGTCGATATATTTCATATGCTGGCGAATATTGGTGCGGGCTGCACGAATAGCTGTGGAATCCGGCGCGCTGCCCCCCATTTCGTCAGCCATTTGAAGCTTGAACACGCGCTCGCGCGCAATGTGCCGCGTAACCTCGTTCTCGAATTTGAGCAAGAACCAGTCGACAAGGCGGCGCACTTCTGCGCGCTCCATCGGGCTTTCCGGTAGCAGGCGACGACTACGCTTCAATGCGCCACGTGTCTCATCGAGATATTCTGCAATGACGGTTGCGCCAACAACCGGCAGATCGCGTTCAGCCAACAATACAGGAAGTGTTGCAGCAGGATTCAGCGCCAGAAATTCCTTACGGCGCGACCATGGACGTTCCTCGATCAGTTCGGCTTCCACATCATATTCGCCGAGAATAAGCCGCACATAGCGCGAGCCTGAAGACATAGGATGATGAAAAAGCGTAAGCATAATCGACGCGGTACTCTCGACTGACAAGCTTTAATTGATCTCCGGTGAGGCACTGTGGCTAGCGTTTGCACCGGCAGCAGGTTATTTCTGCTGTCAGGCGATTCGAGCCACCTCAACGGAATATTTAGTCTATAAGGGCTATGCCTGCGGGAGACAAGCAATCGCTGGAAGCGCTTATTGTAGCACTTTCATGCTTAACAGCTCGTCAAGACGCACCATTTTCATCCTGCTCACCTCCCTAAGGTACTGACTTCATGGAAATTTATAATCTTCTGGAAGCCGCTTTTCTTGGTCTCATCGAAGGTTTGACGGAATTCATCCCCGTTTCCTCCACAGGCCATTTATTGCTGGTCGGTCATTTTCTGGGCTTTGAATCGACGGGCAAGACCTTTGAAGTGCTCATTCAGCTGGGCGCAATCCTTGCGATCCTGACGGTCTATTCGGCAAAGCTCATCAAAATTCTGACTGACTTTCCGCGTGATGCTCGGACTCGTCGTTTCGTGCTGGGGATTCTGATTGCATTTCTGCCCGCAGCCGTCATCGGCGCAATGGCACACGGCTTCATCAAGAGCGTGCTTTTTGAAACGCCGATGTTGGTCTGTATCATGCTGATCATTGGCGGCTTTATTCTTCTGTGGGTCGATCAGCTGGAGCTGAAGCCGCGTTATCGTGATGTGATGGACTATCCGCTGCCGATCTGTCTGGCCATCGGCTTTGTCCAGTGCCTTGCCATGATCCCTGGCGTGTCGCGCTCCGGCTCCACCATTGTTGGCGCACTTTTGCTCGGCGCAGACAAGCGTTCGGCAGCAGAGTTTTCGTTCTTCCTTGCCATGCCAACAATGGCAGGCGCTTTTGCCTACGACCTTTATAAGAGCCACAGCATGTTGTCGTTCAATGATGGTGCTTTGATCGTTGTTGGTTTTGTGATGGCGTTTATCTCAGGCGTATTTGTCGTGCGTCATCTGCTCGACTATGTTTCGCGCCATGGCTTCAAGCTGTTCGGCTGGTGGCGCCTGATCGTTGGCTCGCTCGGAATGGCTGCTCTGCTGATTTGGGGGTGAGAAGCGTTCCGCGTAGCGGACAAAAAGCCAATGTTTTGGCTTTTTGAGCGACGAACGCGCTACAGTATCGGCCCAAAAATCAGAAGTTATTTTTGGAAGGCACGTTGCGTAGATTCAATAAATAGAGCGCCGTGCGTCCATAGGGACGCACGGCGCTCTAAGCCATAGCGGAGGCTGGAGCGTTACGCGTATTAAAAAAGGGGCCTTACGGCCCCTTATTCTTTGGTCTCATACTATACTCACGCAAGCCCGGTCTTGGTGTACTGACCTGCAATGCGATAACGCCAGAGATAGGCTGGAATTATTGCATCCACGGCTTCAGGCGTGATGCCCATGCCCTGAAGTGTGCGGCCTTCTTTGGCAGCCTGTTCCGAGACGACATTGTCGTATTTGAGCAATGTCACCTGATCATTGGTGAGCAGTGGGTTTGGCAAAAGGCCGAGAACCGAGGCCTGAATACGTGCAACCCACCAAGGCATCGAGACGATGAGGCGCTTGCGGGCGATGACGCCGAGCATATCTTTCATCCAATGCTTGAATGGCTGCACGTCCGGACCGCCCAGTTCATAAACGGCACCTGGCTGCAGCTTGCCATCGACTGCGCGGGCTGCGGCTTCCGCGACGTCGCCGACATAGACCGGCTGAAGTCTGGTTTCTCCACCACCGATGACCGGCAGGAATGGCGAGAAGCGCGCCAGATTGGCAAAGCGGTTGAAGAAGCGGTCTTCATGGCCGAAAATGATCGACGGACGCAGAATAACCGTATCCGGCAGAACCGAGAGAACAGCCTTCTCGCCTTCACCCTTTGTGCGGGCATAGGCTGATGGCGAATTGACATCGGCTGCGAGCGAGGAGAGATGCGTCATCGGGACGCCAGCAGCTTTTGCGGCCTCAGCAATGTTCTTTGCACCCAGCACCTGAACGCTGTTGAAACGCTGCTTGCCGCTTTCCGAAAGGATGCCGACGAGATTGATGACATGATCAGCGCCTATGATAGCGCGCTCGACCGACCAGCGATGGCGGACATTGGCCTGAACCATCTGGATCTGGCCAACATTGCCAAGTGGTGCCATGTAATAAGCAACTTCCGGCTTGCGCACGGCAACGCGTACACGATAGCCGCGCTTGGTGAGGCTTGCTACAACCGCGCGCCCGACAAAGCCAGAGCCGCCGAAAACGGTGACCAGTTTTGGCCTGTTGTGGACTTCGTTCGGTTCGGTCTTCATCCTAAACTCCTGCATGAAAGCCTGATTATACCGCCAGATGTTATGATTGCGGCATGCTTTTATCGCGGTGATTTATCGCCTTTTGGCAACAACGCAAAGGGGACTTGTTGTCACGATGTCGAAACTGATCGCTTTTCCAGCATTAAACGCGCAATACCGCTTTGAGATTTCGCGGCTTACTGGTAAATCGCGCGCATGAGCACACCACTTGACCATATTCGCAATTTTTCGATCGTCGCCCATATCGACCACGGCAAATCGACGCTGGCCGACCGCCTCATTCAATTGACGGGCGGGCTGGACACGCGTGAGATGAAGGACCAGGTCCTCGACTCGATGGATATCGAGCGTGAGCGCGGCATTACCATCAAAGCCCAGACCGTTCGTCTTAACTACAAGGCGAAGAACGGCGAGGACTATGTGCTGAACCTCATCGACACCCCCGGACATGTCGACTTCGCCTATGAAGTCTCGCGTTCGCTGGCTGCGTGCGAAGGCTCGCTTCTGGTGGTGGATGCCTCACAGGGCGTTGAAGCGCAGACGCTGGCCAATGTCTATCAGGCCATCGACAATAATCACGACATCGTGGTGGTGCTGAACAAGGTCGATCTTCCGGCGGCCGAACCGGAGCGGGTTCAAAGCCAGATCGAAGAAGTGATCGGCATTGACGCCAGTAAAGCCGTGATGATCTCTGCCAAAACTGGTCTTGGCATTCCTGATGTGCTTGAAGCTATCGTTGAGCAGCTGCCGCCGCCGAAAGAAGGCGACCGCAATGCGCCGCTGAAGGCCATGCTGGTCGACAGCTGGTATGACAGCTATCTCGGCGTTATTGTTCTGGTCCGTGTTATCGACGGTGTGCTGAAAAAGGGCCAGACCATCCGCATGATGGGTACGGGTGCGAAATATCCGGTTGAACGCACCGGCGTTTTCACGCCGAAAATGGTTCAGGTCGAAGACCTTGGTCCGGGCGAACTCGGATTCATTACGGCTTCCATTAAAGAAGTCGCTGATACCCGCGTCGGTGATACCATCACCGAAGATCGCCGCCCGACAGAAAAGGCTCTGTCAGGCTTCAAGCCTGCGCAGCCGGTCGTGTTCTGTGGATTGTTCCCGGTTGATGCCGCCGACTTTGAAGACCTGCGCTCTGCCATGGGCAAGCTGCGTCTCAACGATGCGTCGTTCTCCTTTGAAATGGAAACCTCTGCGGCACTCGGTTTCGGCTTCCGCTGCGGCTTCCTTGGGCTTCTGCATCTTGAGATCATTCAGGAACGCCTTGAGCGTGAGTTCGATCTCGACCTCATCACGACGGCACCTTCGGTTGTCTATCGCCTGAACATGCAGGATGGCTCGCAGAAAGAGCTGCATAATCCGGCCGATATGCCGGATGTGGTGAAGATCGAGGCGATTGAAGAGCCGTGGATTCGCGCCACCATCATGACGCCAGATGATTATCTTGGCACGATCATGAAGCTCTGTCAGGAGCGTCGCGGTCTCCAGATCGATTTGACCTATGTCGGCCCGCGCGCCATGATCACCTATGATCTGCCGCTCAATGAAGTTGTGTTCGATTTCTATGATCGTCTGAAGTCGATTTCCAAGGGCTACGCATCGTTTGACTACAATCTGTCGGATTACCGCGAAGGTGATCTGGTCAAGATGTCGATCTTGGTCAACGAAGAGCCCGTCGATGCACTGTCGATGCTGGTTCACCGTTCGGCTGCAGAAAAGCGCGGTCGCGTGCTTTGCGAAAAGCTCAAAGAGCTGATCCCGCAGCACATGTTCAAGATCCCGATTCAGGCAGCTATTGGCGGCCGCATCGTGGCGCGAGAAACCATTTCGGCACTGCGCAAGGACGTGACAGCCAAGTGCTACGGCGGCGATATCTCGCGTAAGCGCAAACTTCTGGACAAACAGAAGGAAGGCAAGAAGCGCATGCGCCAGTTCGGCAAGGTGGAAATCCCGCAAGAGGCCTTCATTCAGGCACTCAAGATGGGTGATGATTAAAAATACAATGAGGTGCCTTTGGGCACCTCAATCTTTTTTAGGATATAGCTTTAGCAGTAACCCGGCAGTGCTTTCTTCGCTGTCAAGATAGCCTGCGGTGGTGTCTTCGAGGCGCGGCTGGGGACTGCCATCATACCATTGTCTGGATTTACCGGTTGAATCTTTACGTTTTTTCTTTTCGAATAAATCACGATAGCGCCTTGGGGATATTCCAATGAATGGCTCAAATATCACGTGTGTATCTTGATCGCGTTCAGCAAACGATATTGAATCGGAGTGAAGTTTTTCGGCGTAGCTTTTAGGGTAAGGCTCCAGAAAAACTACCCGCTTTATTCCCGATGAAACAATGTGTTTTGCGCACATATGGCATGGGAAGGTTGTACAAAAAAGATTGGATCCATTCAGCGATTTACCTAGCCGGGAAGCATCTGTAATCGCACACATTTCAGCATGGATCATTCTCCCGAATTCGATTATGTCCATGATCTGTGAGTTCTTAAGATTCTTATTCTTTTGCAGTTTTTTGGTGAGTGCGGCTACGTCATCCTCGCTTAAACTGTCATTTTTAAGATATCCTTCTTCAGATAATCGCTTCAGAAAATCGTGAATTATCTCCGTCTTTCGCTGTTGGTTGGCATCCCTTCCTTTCTCAAAGTCGCGGAAGGGTGGATTGGGATCATCACACCAATATGTTCCACCAAAAGCTTTCGGTACTTCATTGCACCCGAGCGTGATTACCTCACCGTTTGATGAGAATATCGCAGCTCCAACTTGTCTCGATAAATCAATTGATCGAAGTGCGGCCCCAGCCGCCGCGTACATTCCGTATTCTTTCTTTGTTGGAGAAACTGAATTGTCGCCAAAAAATGCGTTAATAAATCGCTTTATCGTGGTGTTTGCTTCTTTTTCACTCTTCCCTGAAACGAAAACGTCACCCAAGTGAAATACATCCGATATTCTTTGGCCAAACTCATTGTTCTCCTCATGGTAATCTTTTTCGATAAGTTTTATAGATTGTATCTCTGCATCTGAATCGCCAATAGTTTTTGTACTGTATTCTGTAATTTTTCGCTTTAACGTATTTTTTCTATCTTCTTTATCGGAGTAAACCGATATTTGTATGAACTTCCTGCCATATACATCACGAAATAATTGTATCTCTTCTTCTCTTTTAAAT
>RCUT01000791.1_pt1 | contig 16002 bp, 14 predicted proteins | sample 2166171 | NCBI WGS metagenome assembly RCUT01 (sample SAMN09932757, study PRJNA488358) | compost metagenome | isolation source: compost soil in 4-hydroxybenzoic | place: Germany: Experimental Botanical Garden
GTCGTGCGCTTTCATCAGGTAAAAGCACAGTTCTTGCAGAACTGAAAACAGCAAGCGAGGCAGTCGCCGCCCGTCGTACATCGCCAAAGGTCCACAACCCGGCAGTTGAACAGCGTGTCGCCGCTGTTACCGAGACTCAGAAAAAGCGCAATAGCGTGTTCACCGAGCGACGCAAAATTCAAAGCGACAAGCTCAGCCTGCCCACTTTCCCCACCACGACAATCGGCTCTTTCCCGCAGACGCCGGAAGTGCGCAAAGCACGTGCAGCGGTCAACAAAGGTGAGATCAGCACTGCGCAATATGAAGGTTTCATTCAGCGCGAAACCGAAGCTGCCATCCGCTGGCAGGAAGAAATCGGCCTCGACGTGCTGGTGCATGGCGAGTTTGAGCGCAACGACATGGTGCAATATTTCGGCGAGCAGCTTTCGGGCTTTGCTTTCACAAAATACGCCTGGGTGCAGAGCTACGGTTCGCGCTATGTCCGCCCTCCCATCATTTTCGGTGACGTTTCCCGTCCGGAACCGATGACGGTCGCATGGTGGAAATATGCGCAATCACTGACAGACAAGCCCGTCAAAGGCATGTTGACGGGGCCGGTTACGATCCTCAACTGGTCGTTTGTTCGCGATGATATTCCACGTGCAGCAACCTGTCGTCAGATCGCTCTCGCCATCCGTGACGAAGTGCGCGATCTGGAAGGTGCTGGTGCTACCATGATCCAGATCGATGAGGCGGCCTTGCGCGAAGGCTTGCCGCTGCGTCGCGCTGACTGGTCGACCTATCTCGATTGGGCTGTCGAAAGCTTCCGTCTGTGTTCAAGCGGCGTGGCTGACCAAACACAGATCCACACTCATATGTGCTATTCGGAGTTCAACGATATCATTGATGCCATTGCTCATATGGATGCCGACGTGATTTCGATTGAAACCTCGCGCTCACGCATGGAACTGCTTGATGCGTTCAAGTCGTTCAAATACCCGAACGATATCGGGCCGGGCGTTTATGATATTCACTCACCACGCGTGCCGGAAGTCAGCGAAATGACAGACCTGCTGGCGCTTGCCCGCAAGCAGCTTTCCGATGGACAGCTCTGGGTCAATCCCGATTGCGGCCTGAAAACCCGCAAATGGGACGAGGTGCGCCCTGCCCTCGTCAACATGGTGGCGGCAGCGAAAGCGCTACGCGCAGAACTGGCCTAAACGAAAAAACCCATGCCGGATTAAATACCGCATTTCCGGCATGGGTTATCCGCCGTTCACCAACGCCAAAATAAGCTGCTCGACATTGCCGCCGGACCCCATTTCAACGCGGTCGAAATCACGACCCTGCTGGCGCTGGACATCGACCAGCGCAGTAATGCGATTGATCAGTTCGCGGCGCATTTTCTGGCACTTCGGGTCGTTCGGGATGGAAAGCCCAACCGTCGTGCGGACGATCTCGCGCGTCATATCCTTGGCTGTGTCGCCATGAACGAGCTCGTGCTTGTAGATGCCATCATAGAAGCGCTCCCAGTTTTCTTTCACTGGTGAGGTAAGCTTCTGTGAAGGCTTCGGCAGCGTATAGGTAATTTTCAGTTTGGGCCTGGCCGAAACAATTGTGCAACCATTGTTGGAATTGTCGAACTTGCGATCCCAGGTCAGCACAAAGGTCGTGTGCGCTATCACGCGGGATTTGCCGGCTTTAGGGCCGCGCTCGCCGATGGATTCATAGAGCTCAGGACCGGTGCGGCCGGTAATCGCGTAGGGCTTTATTACTTCAACGGCTTTCCAGTTATCCTCTGCCAAGGCCTGCCCCGAAAACAAAACACCGAAAACAACACTCAATACAGCTATGCGCACGACGACTCCAGCCCCAAAAACAGCAATGCGCGAAGGCTACAATATCATTGCCCCAGACAGAAGCGCTTTCAATACCCCTCGCAATTTGAACCAGAAATCGGAATAAATTTCCTGATTAACGGTTTTCAGAGCAAGATTGACTATATCTTCATATTTTCGTAGATACGTAGTTATGAACGAAAATGACCCAATCGACCCGGGTGTAAAAACCCACCTCACGGCCGACAAGGCAAGTGAATTTCTCAAGACAATCGCCAACAATCACCGGCTTATGATCCTTTGCCGGCTGCACGGCGGTGAGAAGTCAGTGGGACAGCTTGCCGAGTTGATCGGCCTGCGTGGCTCCACGGTCTCTCAACATCTGGCATTGTTACGACGTGATGGCATCATCGCCGGACGCCGCGACGGACAAACGATCTGGTATCGCGTTGAAAGTGATATAGCGCGGCAGGTGATGGCGGTGATCTGCACACATTTCCAGGTGCCGGTCGGCTAAACCGGCATCCGTTACAATCACCAGAATAACTTTGAAGAAGTGCGGACATGACTGACCAGATCATCGCCAGACGCAATATTTTCGTGCTTACCGCAGCACAGGCTTTGGGGGCTGCAAGCCCGCCGATCATCATTTCGCTGGGCGGACTGGTCGGACAGCAGCTTTCCTCCGATCCGGCACTGGTCACACTGCCCGTCAGCCTGTTCAGTCTTGGTCTGGCGCTTGGCACCCTGCCTGCAGCCTTCATTATGCGCGCATTCGGACGGCGTAACGGCTATCTGCTCGGCGCTGGCTTTGGCATGACAGCCGGTTTGGTAGCAGCTTTCGGCATCTTCACAAGCTCCTTCATCATCTTCTGTCTGGGCACCTTCATAGCGGGCTTTTATGCCGCCTATGTACAGAGCTATCGCTTTGCAGCAACCGATGCTGCAACAGGTACGCTCAAAGCCCGTGCCATTTCATGGGTGATGGTCGGAGGTTTGATTGCAGCCATTATCGGGCCGCAGCTTGTCATCTGGACGCGTGATGCCCTGCCCGATACGCCCTATGCGGGCAGTTTTATAAGTCAGGCTGCTCTCGCATTGCTGGCGATCCCTGTCTTGTTGCTGTTTCGCTCGCCCAAGGCGGCTAAAGCTGCGAATACAGGAGATGGTGGCCGTTCGTTGAAAGAGATACTGCTAAGCCCGCGTTACATACTGGCGGTGGCTTCTGGTGTTGTCTCCTATGGCCTGATGACATTTGTGATGACAGCAGCCCCGATCGCCATGGTTGGTCACGGCCACTCGGTCGATCACGCGGCTTTGGGCATTCAGTGGCATGTGCTGGCCATGTTCGCACCAAGCTTCTTCACCGGCTTGCTGATTACCCGCTTTGGCAAGGAACGTGTAACAGCTGTTGGCTTGCTGATCATCGCTCTATCGGCAATCGTTGCATTGTCGGGGCTTGATCTCACGCATTTCTGGATTTCGCTGATCCTGCTCGGCATCGGCTGGAATTTTGGCTTCATTGGTGCGACCGCTATGGTTGCCGAATGCCATACGCCAGAAGAACGCGGCAAGGCGCAGGGTGCAAACGACTTTCTGGTCTTCGGCACGGTCGCCTGTGCATCCTTCTTTGCCGGTTCACTGCTGCATTCATCGGGCTGGCAGACAATCAACTGGCTGATCTTCCCGGCAGTTGCGCTCATCCTTGTGCCGCTGGTCTGGCAGTCTGCCAGAAAACAAAGAGCCAAAGTCGCAGCTTAACAAAAAGCCCGCCTTGATTTCTCAAGGCGGGCTTTTCTTTAAATCAGAGCACATTCCGAAAAGTGTGAAACGGTTTTCGGAAAAAGATGCGCATCAAAACAGGAAGACGATCTTACTGTTCGATTGTGCGGTTCCAGCGGCTGTTGAGCTGCTGACGACCTTCGTTCACTGCATCCCAGTCAAGCGTATTGGCTGTTTTCATGTAACCATTGAAAGCATCGAGCTTGGCCTGCGCTTCAGGCGAACCGGCCTTGGCCTTCTGGTTCGATGGGATCACATTGCCATGATCGAGCGCCTTGCTCTGTGCATCTGCGGAAAGCAGATAATGCGCAAGCTTCTGGCTCAGTTCGGGTTCGTTGTTGCCAGCCAGCACACATTCGGTCACTGCGAGAACAACCGAGCCTTCCTTCGGCTGCGCATATTCAACCGGAATGCCCTTGTCCTTCAGGTTGTTGACACCGGTTGGAGTCAGCGGGAAAATCGCAGCTTCACCGGTTTGAACCATTTCTGAAATCTTTGCCGATGACGGGATGAATTCCAAAACATTCTTGCCGATCAGGTCCGGGAACTTCTCGAAACCTGGCTCGAGGTTCTTGTCGTCGCCACCCTGAATGCGATTAAACATCAGAAATGCATGAAGACCGAAGGTCGAAGCGGAAGCTGACTGGAACACAACAGCCTTGTTGTATTTCTCGTCCGCGAAATCCATCCACGAGGTCGGCGCTGCCCAACCCTTTTCGTCGAAAAGCTTCTTGTTATAGGCAATGCCGGTCATGCCCATATCGACGCCGATTGCCATATCGCCTTTCAGACGCGCAGCTGGCTGGATGTCAGCCAAAACCGGATCATCGGAGATTTTCTGGCAAAGCCCCGCATTGATGGCACGGACCATCACACCATCATCGAGCAGCATGACGTGCATCTGCGGATTGTCTTTCTGCGCGGTCGCCTTGGCGAGAATATCGGCAGATGTACCCGGCACAACAACGACTTTCACATCATTGGCCTTCTCAAATTCCGGCAGCACGTTTTCGGTATAAGCGCGCTCCATATTGCCACCATTCATGCCAATATAAAGCATCTTTGTCTGAGCGGATGCGCCCAAAACGAAAGCCGCCGACAGGCCAAGCGCCAGTGCGGACATTGCCATCATGTGTTGCTTTTTCATACTAGTTCCCTTTGTGATTTGAGGTTGGATGGTTAAATCTATTGATCGAGAAAGCCTCGATCGGTGTTACTGTCTCGCCCTTAACGGCCAGATCGCACAGCACAGCGCCAACGGCAGGCCCGGTCTGAAAACCGGCACCGTTAAAACCGAAGCCATGAAAGAGATTTTTGACGCGGCCACTTGGCCCGATCGCCGGATTATCGTCCGGCATCTCCGCTTCAGTCCCGGACCAGAAGCGAATGACCTGCGCATGCTGAAGATGCGGAAACAGTTCGATGGCGCGCAGCATCACCGATGACGCCGCATTGACCGAAGGCCGCGAGAAATCCGGGTTTTCAAGCGGCGTTGCACGTCCCCCGCCCATCACATAATTGCCACGCGTAACCTGACGGCCATAGAAACCGCCGCCTTCTTCGCCAAGGCTCATCGGCAGGCGTAAAGGCATTGGCTCGGTCACCACCATCGTGGGATAAATTCGCTTCAATGGAACCGGTTCGCCGAAGGATGCAGCAAAGCGATCCGACCAGGCACCTGCACAGTTGAAGACCATGCTTGCCCGGATTTCGATGCCATCACCCGCTAGAACGGCGAAGCCGTCGCCTGTTTCCTGCACTTCGTGGACAGGCGTATTTTCCAGAACTGTCGCACCCAGAGCCTTCGCGGCCCGCGCAAAAGCAGGCGAAACGAGACGCGGATTGGCATGACCGTCATCCGCACAAAGCGAGGCGCCCGCCACATCGCCGGTGAGCCATGGGAAGCGTTCTTTGACCGCGTTGCCGCCAATCAGTTCCAACTTCAGCCCAAGCGGCTTCACTTTGGCTGCGTAGGCTTCAAGCTTTGCGAAATGCTCTGGCGTGCGCGCAAGTTTCAGATGACCGCTGCGAATATACTCGCCGTCAATGCCGATCAGTTCCGGCAGACGTGCCCAGAGGTCGAATGAGCGTTGCGACAACGGAATTTGCTCTGGCTCACGACCCTGCCTGCGCACGCCACCATAATTGACGCCGCTTGCCTGCGCACCACAAAAACCCTTATCCAGCAGGATAACCGATAGCCCGGCCCTGCGCATGAAAAGTGCTGCCGAACCACCGACAATACCGCCGCCGATGATCAGTGCATCAGCCTGAAGGCGCTTTGTCATGGCAACACCTCCTGACGCGGCTTTGCACCAAAACCGAGCGGGATCGGCTTGACCGGCGCCTGCACACGAATACGGCCAGCTTCCGACAGAGATTTATCCTGCATTGCAGCCAGAAGTTCGGCCGCCGCAGCCGAGCACATACGGCCCTGACAACGGCCCATACCCACACGGCTCAACGCTTTCAGTCGATTGATCTCGCTTGTCTTACCATCGCGGATGACTGCACACGCTTCGCTGAGCTTTATCTCTTCGCAACGGCAAAGTGTTACATCCTGCCCAACGGTTTCAAACCAGTCATGCGGGAAGGGAAATGCCTCTTCCAAAATCAGACGCTGACGATAAATCGCATCCAGTTCCCTGATAAGACGCTGTTCGAGCGCCGCATCTGCTGCCCCGCCAAAATCGCGGATCATGGCAATTGCCGCCAATGCCCCACGAATTTCCGCTGCATCCGCACCGGCAATTCCTGCACCGTCACCCGCCACATAAACGCCATTGGCAATTGTACGGCCAAGAGCATCCGCCACCGGAAGCCATGCGCGATCACGCTCGTTAAAGCCAAAATCACAACCTGCCAGATCGGCAAGCTGGGTTTCAGGTCGCAGCGCAAAACCATAGGCAAGTGCGTCGCATTCAATCTCGCGCTGACGCTTGCCTGAGCGATAGCGAACGCCTTCAACATGGCCCGCGCCCAGCGCTTCATCTGGCCGAACACTATAATGGATCGGCACGCCGCCAAGCTTCAGTCGCAAGCCATAATAAGCGCCGAGCGCAACAATGCGCGGCGCATGAAGTGCGAGATGAGCCAGATGAAATTTTGAACTGAAGGATGCCGTGTCGAGAACCGCTGCAACCTTCGCACCGGCATGATGATATTGCCATGCCACCAGATAAAGCAGCGGGCCGGAACCCATGAACACCACGCGTTCGCCAATGGTGCAGCCCTGTGCTTTGAGTGCCGTCTGCGAGGCACCAAGCGTATAGACGCCGGGCTTTGTCCAGCCGGAAAACGGCAGCACACGGTCCGTCGCCCCCGTTGCAAGCAGCAGATGGCTGTAAGGCAATTGCACATGAACACCGCCCGACATCAAATCAAGGCGGTTGGTCTCATCGCGTGAAATGTTCCAGACCAGTGTTTCCGGACGATAATCAATCGCATCGCGCAAATGATCAAACGTCTTATGCAGCGCTTCCGCCTTATGGGCTTCCGAACCATAACGCGCTTTATAGCTGCGGCCATCGTCGAACGGCGGACGGCGATAAATCTGCCCGCCAGCACGCATGCCTTCATCAAGCACAATCGGACGATGACCGGCTTTCACCAGCATTTCCGCTGCGCGAATGCCTGCGGGGCCAGCGCCCACAATCACCGGATTGAGAAACGTACTCATGCGAACGGCTCCGTCAAAAAGGACATGCCTTCTTCAAGCAGCGTCGTGCAGGCGCGCACGCGCCCGCCTTCGCTGGTCATGACATGGCAATCCTGACATGCCCCGATCAGGCAAAAACCTGCCCGCGGCTCGCCGGTAAATTCGGTATGCCGCACTTTGCTCTGCACCGAGAGAATGGCCGTCAGCACCGTATCACCGCGACGTCCCTGATAAGGGACGCCGTCGAGCAGGAAGCCGACCGGCTGTTCGTCAAGACGATAACGCCTGCGGAACTGGGGCGTGAGAGGCGAGGTTGAAACCGCCATGATATATGTGCCCCTATCAACCCTTGCCCACAAGGACACGGTCGAGACCAAACAGACGGTCGATAATTACCATCGTGACAGTCGCAACGAGGATCATCAGCGCCGACACCGCAGCCATCATCGGATCGATAGATTCGCTTGCATACATATACATGCGCACCGGCAGCGTGACGGTTGATGGCGAAGTGACGAAGATCGACATGGTCAGCTCATCAAACGAGTTGATGAAAGCAAGCAGCCAGCCGCCCGACAATCCCGGCAGAAGCAGCGGCAATGTCACGCGGCGGAACACTGTCCATTCACCGGCACCCAAAGTGCGGGCTGCGTTTTCCGCATTGCGGTCCATGCTGCTGAGCGACGCCAGAATAAGGCGCAGCGCATAAGGCGTGACAACGATCACGTGAGTTGCAACCAGCCACGCAAACGAGCCGGTCAGGCCCATCAGCGAGAAGAGACGCAGAAACGCGACGCCAAGCACCAGATGCGGGATGATCAGCGGCGACAGAAACAGCGCATTCAGCGTATCGCGGCCACGGAAATTATACTTCGCAATCGCAAGGCCCGACGGCACTGCAAGCAGCGTCGAAATCGTCGCCGAAAAGATTGCGAGCTTCAGCGAGTTTGAGAACGACGTCATGAAGTCGTTATGCGCGAATACGGCATAGAACCAGCGCAGCGACAAGCCATTCCATGGCATCGACAGCGTGTTTTCCGGCGTGAAGGCGACAAGACAGACCACAACCATCGGTGCCAGCATGAAGATAACGACCAGCGTGTGAAAGAAGAGTGCGAAAGGACCGTTCTTTGTCATGGCGGTTACCCCAGCTTCCTTCTCGCTTGCCCTTCGAGCATGCGATTATAGGCAATCATGATAATGAGATTGGCGACAAGCACGATGATCGCAATGGCAGCACCGAGCGGCCAGTTGAGCTCAATCAGGAATTCGTCATAGACGACCGTTGCTGCCATCTTGAGACGACGGCCACCCAACAGACCCGGGATCGCAAACGAACTTGCAGAGAGTGCGAAGACGATCAGACTTCCCGACAGAATGCCGAGAACTGCCTGTGGGAACACCACGCGGCGCAGCGCTGTGAAGCGCAATGCGCCAAGCGTAAGGGCTGCTGCTTCAACCGTTGGATCGAGCTTTTGCAGCACTGTCCAGACAGGGATCACCATGAAAGGCAGCATGATATGCACCAGGCCGATCACGATAGCCGTTTCGGTATAAAGGATTTGCTGCGCTGGCAGGCCGACAAACTCCAGCACGCTGTTCACAAGCCCGTTGCGGCCTAAAAGCATGCTCCAGCCGAATGTGCGTACAACAACCGAAACCAGCAGCGGGCCGATAATGACCAGCAGGAAAATCGAACGCCACGGCGCGCGCATATTCGAAAGAATATAGGCTTCCGGCACGCCGATAATCACGGCAATCACAGTCGTAATCAGCGCAAGCCGCAAGGTACGCCAGAAGATGTTCAGGTAGTAAGGATCCTGAAGCACCTGCGTATAATTGGTGATCGTATAGACGGCCTCGATGCCCTTGTCATAGCTGTAGCTTTTGAATGACAGCATGACGGTGAGCGCCAGTGGCAGAAGCACCAGCGCAAAGAACATCAGAGTGGATGGGCCTGTCAGAAAAACCGGCATCCAATTACGCCGTTCTTTCGTTTCCCCCGAACCTGTCTGCGAAACGGCACTCATGATCAGTGCGCTCCCTTGTTCAGGATGCGGCAATCTTCATGGTTCCACTTGAGGCCAACTTTGCTGCCTTCAATCGGCGGCGGGTTGCCAAGGTTTGGCAAGGCGACAGACAGCATACCAGCAGGGGTCAGAACGCCAAGCAGCCACTGTGCGCCCATGAAATAGCGCGTGGTGACTTCGCCGCTGACATGGCCTTCATCGGCGTCCACCAGATGCACTTTTTCCGGGCGGATAAACACCGACACTTCGCCAGAAGCGGACGCATCCTTTGCAGGGAAACGGATTTGCGTATCGGCCAGCGTAATATGCTCGCCATCGGCTTGCGCCTTCAGGAAGTTCGACTTGCCAACGAAGTTGGAAATAAAGTGGTTATGTGGATGCTCATAGAGTTTGTAAGGCGCATCAACCTGCGTGATCAGGCCCTTTTCCATCACCACGATGCGGTCGCTGATCGACAGCGCTTCCGCCTGATCATGGGTGACCATAATGGTCGTAATGCCAACTGTGCGCTGAATGCGGCGCAGCTCAAACTGCATTTCTTCCCGCAGCTGCGCATCAAGATTTGACAGAGGTTCATCGAGCAAAAGTACCGGCGGGTTGATGACCAGCGCGCGTGCAATGGCGACGCGCTGACGCTGACCGCCCGACATTTCACGCGGGTAGCGTTCGGCCAATGCACTCAGACGCACCAGTTCCAGCACGTCGCGAACACGCTTTTCGCGCTCTGCCTTTGGCACTTTGCGCATTTCAAGGCCGAAGCTCACATTTTGCGCAACCGTCATATGTGGAAACAGCGCATAGCTCTGAAATACGACACCCAATTCGCGCTTGGCCGGGGCCAGCCGCGTGATATCGCGTCCATCCAGGGTGATCGCGCCCGATGATGGTGGCACAAGACCGGCAATCATCTGCAAAGTTGTGGTCTTGCCGCAGCCCGAAGGGCCGAGAAGCGAGATGAACTCTCCCTTTTCAATTTCCAGATTGAAGTTATCAACGGCTGCGAACTTGCCGTAATAACGGGAAATATTGGAAAGGGTCAAAAAGCTCATTGCGTCTCCCTCTCGGCAAGACTTCCGCCAGTCATAGTGGGGGAACGGAAGCGCCGCGATGTTGGTTCACGTCGCCTCTTCATAGGACTGGCTGAGGGGAGCGGCTTGATCGCGCATTTGCGCGCTTATCAGACTTGTTTTCTGAACGCGTGACCGTCCGACCGCTTGTGCGGCCGCTGCGTTCCCCAGGTCTGAAGCAAATACCGCCGATCCGCTCGGCATCCATTCAATGCCTTGCCTGACCTTCCCATTGGCGACCATTTCAAATGGCAGAAAATTTTGAACGAATACAAATTATAATTTTCAATATCGGAATAAATTCTGTATTTATTTTAAAATACAGAATTCGGAAGCAATTTTATGGATGATATATCAGAGAATACGAAATCCAGCGCCTCACTTAACTCAAGTCTGGTGAAGGCAATTCATATTTTGAAAGGTCTGGCCGCCAGCAAAGAAGACGGCGTCCGCCTCATTGATCTGGCGCGGGATCTCGAATTGAGCCAACCATCCACCCACCGCCTGCTGAAGACGCTGATTGCCGAGGACCTTGTCGAGCAGCTTCCAGACAAGAAAGCCTATCGCCTGTCGCTGGACTTTTTCGCCATGGCCGCACAGGCACGCCAGCGCGACGGAATTTTAAGCATCGCCCGTCCTTCACTACTCAGGCTTTCAACCACGTTCAACGATACGGTCTTTTTACTGGTGCGCAGCAATTTCGATGCGGTCTGTCTAGATCGCGTGGAAGGTCCGTTTCCGATCCGCTCCTTTACCGGCGACATCGGTGGCAAAGTTCCACTCGGCATCGGTCAGGGCAGTCTTGCCATCCTATCCTTCCTGCCGGAAGAAGAACGTGAGGCGATCATACGTTTCAACATGCCGCGCATTCTCGACAAGGCCACTGTCGATGAGGTGGATCTGCGTATCATGATCGAAGATGTGCGCCGCACAGGTGCTGCCACCTATAATTTCAACATGATCGACGGCATGTCAGGACTGGGTGTTCCCGTGCTCAATCGTAGTGGCGAAGCGGTCGCAGCGCTCAGTATCGGCACGCTGGCCTCACGATTAACAGAAAAACGTCAGCATACGATTACCGACCTTTTGCGCAAGGAAGCGGCCATTATCACCGAGAAACTCAACCCTTTTGATCCCACTCTGCGTCACCCAAGCCAGGCGCTTGTGAAATAATCGAAAGCTTTAACAGATTTCGACGCAATACCCTTACCTTGTCCACAGTAGCCCCCGAAATTGGAGATTGACTTGCACCATGCGCCGTCGTTTGATCGGGCAAGTGTGGGGGATCTGTAGAAAGAGGCGATAAGCCCAAAGCAGAAATTCCATCTCTATATCGATGTAAAAATGGAGTTCTGTTGTGTTCAAGTTCACCAGACGGGGAATGTTTCATCTTGCGCTCGCTCTCGCTGCTTCGACAGCGATGGGCACCGTTGCCACCACGGCAGCGCAAGCTCAGGATAAAATCCTGCTCATCATCAATGGCGCGCTCGGCGATAAATCCTTCTTCGATTCTGCTGCCAATGGCATGAAGATGATCAAGGACAAGTATGGCGACGACGTCGAGACCAAGATTTTGGAAATCGGCGATGATCCGACCAAGTGGGAACCGGTTTTCCTCGATGCGTCCGAACAGGACTGGGATCTGATCATCGGCGGCACCTATCAGATGTCGGAAACTGTCGGCTCCGTTGCGCAGCAATATCCCGACAAGAAATACGTCCTCTACGATGCAAGCGTGCCTTATGAAGAAGGCGGCTACGACAACGTCTATTCCATCCAGTACAAGCAGAACGAAGGTTCCTATCTCGGCGGCATGCTGGCGGCTTCGCTGCTCAAGGAAGGCAAGCTTGGCGACACCGGCAAAAACCTCGGTTTCCTCGGTGGCATGGATATCCCTGTCATCAACGACTTCCTCGTCGGCTATGTCGCGGGTACTCAGGCAATCTCGCCGGACGTAAAAATCGCTATTTCCTATGCGGGCTCCTTCATGGATGCGGCAAAGGGCAAGGAACTTGGCCTCGCACAATATCGCTCCGATGTAGCACTCGGCTTCGTCGTTGCCTCGCAGACCGGCCTTGGCCAGCTTTCAGCAGCGAAGGAAACCGGAAAATATGTTCTGGGTGTCGATTCCGATCAGGAAGGCATCTTCAAGGACAGCGATCCGGCGATGGCCAAGCAGGTTGTCAGCTCCGTTCTGAAGAACGTCGATGTCAGTCTTTTGCAGGCCTATGACCGCTTCAAGGAAGGCAACCTGCCATTCGGCAAGGCCGAAGCGCTTGGCCTGAAGGAAGGTGCCGTCGGCATCGTACAGGACGGCAATATGGCGTCCATGGCCTCGCAGGAAATGAAGGACGCCATCAAGAAGGCTTCCGATGAGATTTCCGAAGGCAAGATCACGGTTCCAACCGCATTCGGCATGAGCACCGAGGATCTCAACGCGATCCGCAACAAGGTTCGTCCCTGATCGTGGAAAAACAAGCTGAAAACAATGAAGGCGGCGATGCAATCGTCGCCTTCCGCCCAATCGTCGCTTTCCGCGATGTGAACAAGGTCTATCCGAACGGCACGCAGGCTTTACGCGATGTGTCGTTCTCGATCCGCGCAGGCTCCATCCACGCCATTTGCGGCGAGAACGGTGCTGGCAAATCCACACTCATGAAAATCCTCTTCGGCATTGAGAATGCCACGGCAGGCGAAATCGTCATTGACGGCCAGCACATAGCCTCCTGGTCGCCGGAAGACGCCGCTGCCAGGGGTATCGGCATGGTGCACCAGCATTTCTCGCTCGTGCCGACACTGACTGTCACTGAAAACATCATCCTCGGTCATGAGCCGGTGAAGAGCGGTTTTATCGACCGTGTCAGTGCACGTAAAATGGTCGAAGAGCTGATGCAGCATTATGATCTGCATGCCGACCCGGACGCGATCACGGGTACGCTGTCCGTTGCTGCACAACAGAAGATCGAGATTCTCAAGGCGCTGTCGCGCCGTACCCGCCTCCTGATCCTTGACGAACCGACCGCGGTTCTCTCGCCACCGGAAATCGAAGAGCTGATGCGCAGGCTGAAAGCGCTGCGCGACGAAGGCATCACCATTCTCTTCATTTCGCACAAGCTCAACGAAGTGCGCGAACTTGCTGAAAGCGTCACCGTGTTGCGTGCAGGCATGGTCACCGGCACCGAAAAGCTCGCCGACGTGCCGGACGATGCCATCATGCAGATGGTCATGGGTCACGCCGTCGACATTCCTGAGCGCGCCCATAAGCAGGGTCCGACGGAAACGGTCATCGAAATGCAGGGCGTTACCATTGAGGCGCTCGACCCCGCCGATCGCATCCGCGATGTAAGCCTGACAATCGGTGCGGGCGAAATCCTCGGTGTTGCCGGTGTCGATGGTAGTGGACAGCGCGGACTCGTCTCAGTCTTGTCCGGTCTTATGGAAGCAAGCAGCGGAACTGTTCGTCTGAATGGCGCAGACATGCTTGCTGCCAAAACCGCAAACTGGCGCAAAAAAGGCCTGGCCTATCTGCCTGCCGATCGCTTTTCACAGGGCGGCGCGCCCGGTCTTTCTCTGGCAGAAAACGCAATCGCCGGAACGGGTCGCGACAATAAGACCGCCGGTGCTCCAATCTATTGGGGCCCTTTCCTGCGCTGGAATGCGATCAAGACCCGCGTCAGCGGCATGATCAAACAATATTCGGTGCGCGCAGGTGCAATCACCGAACGGCTCGATTCTTTATCGGGTGGCAATGCCCAAAAGCTCATCGCCGCACGCGAACTCGCCACCAATCCGAAATTCCTGATCGCCGACCAGCCCACGCGCGGCATCGACGTTTCGGCGGCGGCCTTTCTGCATCGCCGTATCGATGAGGTCGCGCAAGGTGGCTGTGCCGTGCTGCTTGTCAGCGCCGACCTCGATGAATTGCTGCGGCTCAGTGACCGTATCGTCGTGCTCTTCAATGGTCGTATCGTCGCCGTTCTTAAAAACGGCCCTGAAATCACACCAGCAGTCCTTGGTCCTTACATGCTCGGCACGAGGAATGCTGCCTGATGCGTAGATTTATATCCTATCTTATTCCCTTCTTTCTGACTGTGCTTGTGATCGGCGTCATTATGGCGGTTCTGCTGGTGCCACTGGCATTGATGCAGGATAATCCGTGGGGCGTTCTCAGAACCTTCTTCCTCGGTCCCTTCGGCAGCATTCGCCATATGGGCAATGTGGTGGAAGCTGCAACGCCCATCATGCTCACGGGTCTTGCCATCACCATTCTGTTCCGCTCGGGCCTGTTTAATCTCGGCGCAGAAAGCGGCTTTTATCTCGGTGGTCTGGGTGCGGTTGCGGGTGCTGTTCTGCTGCCTTCGCTCGGCTGGTTCTCATTGCCTGTCGCCATTTTGTGCGGCGCGGTTGCAGGCAGCTTTGCCTGCACCATTCCAGCGGCTTTGCGCCTGCGCTTTGGCGCATCCGAAATGGTGACATCGCTGGTTCTGAACTATGCCTTCCTGTTTCTAGGCCTGTTCGTGCTCAACTATGTCATCCGTGATCCGGCTGCGGGCGGTATGATGTCAATGCGCATTCCGGCTGATGCAAAGCTCGAGCGGCTTCTGGCAGGCACGCGCCTCAATAGCGGGTCGATCATTGCGATCATCGCCTGTATTGCGGGCGGCATCTGGCTCTACTGGACGCGCTCGGGCCTCAATATCCGTATTGCAGGGTCCAGCCCCGGCCTCGCCAACCATCTTGGCTTGCCGCTCAAAGGCATTGTCATGCGTGCGCAGATCATCGGCGGTCTCGTGGCAGGCATGGCTGGCGCGCTCGAAGTTCTGGGGCTGCACAATCGTTTCGCATGGCTCGATCTGCCCGGCTATGGCTGGACTGGCCTGGTCGTTGCAATTCTCGCACGCGAAAACCCGTTCCTGATCGTTCCGGCGGCTTTGTTCCTGGGCTTTGTTCAGGTCGGTGGCGATCTTCTGGCACGGAACATGAATATTCCGACCGAAGTTGTGGGCCTTGTGACCGCCGCTATCATGGTCGGTGCGACGGCCAGCGTCATTCACAATCATCCAACTGTGCTGCGTCTGATCCGAAACTTGCGAAACCGGGAAGGAGAACAGTCATGAGCGCCGTTCTTGCACAAATTCTCGATCCTTCCTTTATCGCAACAATCCTGCGTGTCGCCACCCCTCTTTTGTTGGCGGCATTGGGCGTGATGATCTCTGACCGCGCAGGCGTGCTCAATATCGGCATGGAAGGCATGATGCTGATTGCAGCATTGATTGCAGTTCTCGCAAGTGCTGCAACGGGAAGTCCTGCCATCGGCCTGCTCGCAGCTCTTATTGTGGGGGCGTTCCTTGGCTGGCTGATGTCCTTGTCGGTCAACCGTCTCGGTACTGATCTCATCATGACCGGTATCGCACTCAACATTGCCGCAGCAGCAGGCACCACGCTGGGGCTTTTTCTTGCCACCGGCGACAAGGGCATGTCAGGCGCGTTGAAAAGCGGTGCACTGCCAAGCTTTGCCATACCTTATATCGGCAATATCCATATCTTAAGCTTTGCAGCATTGCTCGCTGTGCCTGCTGTTAGCCTCATGATGATGCGGACGCGATTCGGCCTTCATGTGCGTGCAACGGGCGTTGATCCCAAATCCG
>RCUT01000793.1_pt1 | contig 15914 bp, 6 predicted proteins | sample 2166171 | NCBI WGS metagenome assembly RCUT01 (sample SAMN09932757, study PRJNA488358) | compost metagenome | isolation source: compost soil in 4-hydroxybenzoic | place: Germany: Experimental Botanical Garden
CGCCTTACTTGCAGAATATTTAGGAAATGATTTGTTAAAGATTTCCAATGAATTGGAAAAACTGATGATCAACATTTCTAAAGGAACTGAAATCGGTACAAAAGAGATCGAGGAAAATATTGGTATCAGTAAAGAATATAATGTTTTCGAATTTCAGAATGCATTAGGTAAACGAGATGTTCTTAAAGCAAACCGCATTGTTAACTACTTTGCGGCTAATAAAAAAGAAAATCCTGCAGTGGTGGTATTTGCTACGTTAGCCGGATATTTCAGTAAGATATTTGTTTACCATTGTTTAAAAGATAAGTCAAAACCCGCTGTAGCTTCGGCATTGGGAGTAAATCCTTTTTTTGTGGGCGACTATGAAATTGCTGCCCGAAATTATCCACAAGGTAAAACCATGCAGATTATCAGTCTTTTACGTCAATACGATTTAAAGAGTAAAGGCGTTGGAAGTACCGGCAACACGGAAGAAGGTGAGCTGATGAAAGAACTGGTTTGGAAAATACTACATTAATAATTTAAATAACCGCTAAGACGCTAAGGCGCAAAGTTTATTTCTTTGTGTCTTAGCGTCTTTGCGGTTGATTCTAGAATTTATCTCCGGCGCCGCCGCCGCCAAAATCGCCGCCGCCGAAGCCTGTTTCACCGGATGGTTGTGTTTGGGCAGGACCGAACGTTTGAGCGATAACAACTGCTTCCACATTTAACTTATCCATAAAATGCTTCTCATCTGAATCTTCGTAAGTAAAACCATTTTTAGACGGTGTTAAGTACTTTATAATACTGTATGCAATGCCTATGGCCGCTATTCCGCATAGGGTTAACGTAACTTCAATTGGCATAACGTGGTAGTAATTTCTGAACGTAAATGCTGCAATGGCTATTAATAACAATCCCATCCTGATTAAAACCACATCCTTTTTCTTAATTCCCCAACCGATATAAACAAAAGGAATAGCGATTGTCCATAACCAAAAGAACCAGCCTAATGGTAACGGAGCTTCTTCAGGTAGTCCGGAAATACTGCTTCCTAATTCGCGGACTATAAAATAGTTTCCGGAAAGGTATAAGGTGGTTAAACTTGCAATTTGTAAAATGATAAGACAAATGCTGTAATTCATTGCCTTTTGTTTTTTATCTGTTTTAGCAGCCCAAAGGTAAACCAAGGCCGAAATCAACATTAAAAAGAAAGGAGCGATTGCTATTCCCCATGATGAACTCTTTATGATAATGCTATAACAGCAAAAGAAAAAAGATAAATAGGCGATCGTACACATTAATGAATCGGCAAATCTGAGCGTGAGAAGTGCCGCAAAAACACACAGCAAAAAGGCAGGTATTTCCGGATATACATCCAGATTATCATTCATCATTTTATAAAGCAAAATATAAACACCTGATGAAATTAGTATCGCACTGCAATAGAGTAAAGCATCATCAACCCCTGAGCGATAATGATGTTTGTCTTTTATCATTACTCTTTCTAAAATTGCATAAATGCTTATACCTCCAATAATAGCTAACACAGCAAAACCAGTTTCAGAGTCAATGGCATCAGCCAGTATCAACCCGATCAGGCCGCAGGAAAAAAGTATGATGATGCAGGTCAGAATAAATAAGCCTATTCTGATAAATAAATTCGGAGTGTAAAACCCAACCGGATATTTCTGTTGAATGTTTTTTAGTTCCTCAGCAGATATGTATCCGTTATCGTTGGCTTGTTCAGCTTCCTGCTGTATTTTTAAGTTATCAAGCCAGGTTTTATTGTAGACGATCATGCTGATTTAAGTTTTTTGTTAACGTTAATTAGAAATAAAACAATACCTACTGCTGATCCAATAAAGTACATAAACGCCATGTACACAGCTCCAATGTCGTCCATTGCCATAAATACTCGCACCGCTAAACAACTGATAGCAATATAGCTATAGAGGGTAATAATCAATAAGAAATAAAACGATTTGCTTTTTACTGAATCTATATAATATAGGTAAGCAAGAGCACCTAAAATTAACAGCCAGGCAAAAGCAAAAGGTTGGTAATAGGAAAGTTCCACTTCATAAACTGATAAATAGTAATAGAAGTAACCAGCCAGCAAGGCTATAAAAGTGATATGTAGTCCAAAATTCTGATAGGTAAATTTGAAGTGTTTTTTGATGTTTTGCCGCTCAGAAAAATAGGCTGCAAATAGTAAAATCACCCCTAAAAGTAAAGCAGTATAAATAATACGTTCACTATCAAAATCATTGTCTTGCAAAAAACGGGTAGGAGTGATGGATAGGCCCATCCACAAAGCGAGGTTGGTTATGGCTAAACTTAAAACCCCTAAATGATCAAAGTAATAAGCCACAAAAAACAATACGACCATCGGAATGAATGTGGCCATTCCGTAGTTAGTGCCGAATACAGTATATACATATTGAAGATAGCCGACAAAGGTTAAAAAAGTCAGACATGATAGCAGTAATACGTAATCAAAAAAGGAGTTGGGTGAGTTAACTTTTTCTGTGGAGAATGGCGCTTTCTTTTTGAAGCAATACCAAAAACCAGTACCACATACCATCGCTATAAAAGCTAAAATGGCCTGGTGACCAATGGTATCAATGTTTTTGTAAACCAAAACTCCAAGTCCGGAGCTCAATAACATTACCCCGATATACAATAAGGATTTTAATTCCCAGTGAACTGAAAATAGGGGATTACTGTTGCGTTCATTAATCTTGCTAAAAGACGCATCATTAATCAAGCCTTCAGCATGGAGTTTTTCAGCAAGTTGATTATTCATTGATGTGTTAAAATTGATGTTTTCAGGATGTTTATTAAAGTAAATGTAAGTATATTTAAGTAAAACCATAATTTCTACTCCATTATGGATAATATCCAATTAAAAATCAATAAATTGTAGGTAATCTGTACTAACAGCTATGTATGATCAAGTTTTTGAGGAGTTACGAGTGCTTGTCTTTGATAAACTTTCGAAACTGGACGAGCATTTAACTTATCACTGCAAAGAGCACACAACCGATGTATTAACTCAAAGTGAACAGATCGCTAAACGGGAAGGTGTAACCGATAAGCATCAACTTCATTTGCTAAAAGTTGCCGCTTTGTATCATGATTCTGGTTTTTTAAATACCTATAAAGACCATGAGACTTATAGCTGTAGCCTTTTTTTAATGGATGCAGATCGTTTTGGTTTTAGTAAGGAAGATAAGGAGCAGATAACATCGTTGATTATGGCGACTAAAATTCCGCAGCAACCCCATAATTTATTGGAACAGATTATTTGTGATGCCGATCTTGATTACTTAGGCCGGGATGATTTTTATAAGATAGGGGAAACTTTGCGAAAGGAGTTTTTGCATTACTCCATTGTAAATTCGGATGAGGAATGGGAGACATTGCAGATCAAATTTCTGCAAAATCATCATTACCATACAATTTCATCTCAGCAATTACGGGAACCCATTAAGCATCAGTATTTGCTTCAACTGGGATAGGTTTTAGGCAGAAACTTCAATGTTTCGCACTGTGACTTTCTGCTTAACAAAATACATATCTATTTCACCAGCATTTTTAGCAAGAATTTTTCCCCGGTACTCACATTCATATTCATGTTTAATAAGTTCATAGTGTGCTGCTGAAATATTGATCTGGCCGGGTTCTCCATTACTCTCCATCCGGCTGGCAATATTTACCGTACTGCCCCAAATATCATACGCATACTTTTTCTTGCCAACAACACCGGCGACCAACGGTCCGGTATGAATACCAATGCGAATTTCCCATGGTGTGGCACCATTTAACTTTCGTCTGTTATTGATCTCGTTCATGAAGCCAAGTATTTCAAAAGCAGCCTTCATGATATTGATGGGGTGCGTTGAATTAACTGTAGGGATACCGCCGGCGCACATATAAGAATCTCCGATTGTTTTTATCTTTTCAAGATTATTCCGTTCAATGATCGTATCGAACATCGTAAAACACTCACTAAGTTCAGCTACCACCTGTTGTGGAGATAATGTTTCGGCAATGGCTGTAAAGCTTTTGAAATCTGTAAATAACACGGAAACACTCTCGTAATAGCGAGGTGTTGCCTGCCCCTTTTCCTTGAGTTCTTTAGCTACTTCTTCCGGTAAAATATTAGCTAACAGATTTTCAATTTCAACCTTCTGCTGGTCGAGTAGCTTATTTAGACGGATTTTATTGCGGTAATCACGGTACAAAATTAAACCAATAATGCAGATCAGACCTAGAACAGCGATTAACGAGTTTTTAGCAATTTTTTGTCGTTCCAGTGCTAGCTGTTGTAATGCCTTATCTTTGGTAAGAAGATTGATCTCGCCTTGTTTTTTTTGCAAATCGAAATCAAATTGCAGGTTGCCTAATTTTTTATCACTTTCAATATTATAAAGAGTGTCTTTAATGTTGGCATAAAGAGACTGGTATTCAAATGCTTTCTCATAGTTATTGGTTTTTGCATACACTTTTGAAAGCACCTGGTAAATATCTTTTATCTCATGCTTGGCCTGGATTTCTAGCGCCGGAATTTTGGCACGGTTAAAAAAGTACAGTGCCGTTTTAAAATCACCTTTATCAAGGTACACATTTCCCATTCCTATTAATGACTGAATGATGGAGATCTTAATATTCAGATTTTCGGCCAACGCCAATGCTTTTTGGTGATTTTCTAATGCTTGGTCATATTTCTTTTCACGCTTATACAACTTGCCCATCGCATTGTAGGCATTTAGGCTGCCTTCGGAATTTCCATAAGCCTTTAATGCTTTGTTAAAGTAATGTAAGGCTTTAGTGTCGTCATTTTTATCAAAATAGATAGAGCCAATATTTACGCTAATAGCCCCCAACTCTTCCGTACGATTTAACTCTTCACATAAGGGTAAAGCAAGTAAATAATAATGCAATGCTTTATCGTAAGTAGCATCTTTAATATTATAAACACCTCCCACGTTATTTAAAGCAGAAAGAATCCGTAGTTTATCTTTTGATAGTTCAGCATATTTTAATGATTGAAGATAATTTTCGAGTGCTTTGGCATCATCCCCCTGATCATAATAAATAACGCCTATGTTATTATACAAATTGGCAATACCCACATTGTCTTTTATTTCTTTAAACTGGTTTAATGATTGGGTATAGTTGTCCAATGCTTCCACATATTTACCCTGGAAATAATAGGCGATTCCGATGTTTTTCAACGCATAAGCCCGCCCCTTAGGGAATTTTATCTTCTCAGCCAGTTTCTTTGCTTCAATGGCTAAACTGATTGCTTTTGCAGGGTTATCATTAAATCGTTCCTTGCTTTGCTGCAAATAGTTATTAACCTGAACGGTGTCAGCAAGATTTTTAGTGTTTTCAGTTTGTGAAATTCCATAGTAAGGAACACTAATCAGTAATGCGCAAATGATGATCTTGTTAAACTTCATATAATATTTAGTTACCTCACCTACCTCACCCTAAATCCCTCTCCTCAAGGAGAGGGACTTTTGGGCCAGTGCAAAGTTGTTTCAGTTATACTTCATCCTAAATCCCTCTAAGAAGAGGGACTTTTAGACAGTGCAAAGTTGTTTAGTTATACCTCACCCTAAATCCCTCTCCTTCAGGAGAGGGACTATTCCGAGGACTCCCTTCTCCTTCAGGAGAAGGGCCGGGGATGAGGTGTGTTACTCCTTAATAATCCTTCCTGTTTTGTAACCATCAGTATTCTTTACAAGAATATAATACAACCCATTCCTTAAATCCGACACATCCAGTTCAAACTCCGAATCAGATATTTTCTTTGTAATTCTAACAGGATAAAACTGACCGTATAAATCATACAATAAGCAATTAGAACTGCTGACGGTTAAAGTGCCGTTTATTGCTTTTACTGTAACATTTCTTGCAGCCGGATTTGGAAAAACGGATAGACTTTCACCTGCTGAAACCTCATTTTTAAAGATGTCAGCTCCGCTCGATTGTTGAGCTGTTGTATTGTTATAAACTTTGGTACATCTAGCGGAAATAGCGCTTGCATTTGAAGCTACAGCCGTTTTCTTACCACTTTCTATGGTTTTAATTTGCCATGTCAGTGTTTTTCCATCAAATGGAACACTAAAGCGAGTGGTTCCTGATACAAATACAACCGGTAACTGGGTGTCATCAAATGAACCGCTTGATGTCAGCACATTGTCTTCTCCTTTATCGAGGTAAACAGTTTCACTATTTGGGTTGATACACGAGAAGTGTGCAATGTATTTATAGGTTGAACCTTTTACCTCTTCAACACAATCGAGGTATATTCTTAACTTTTTAGTTTGAGGACAATCCGGATTTACATAAAGTGTTCCGTTCTCATAATTAATGGTATAGTTCTTTGCATTGTAGAAATCAACCAGCAATGGAATAATAGCATATTCGCCAGGATTACCTTTATAATAAGGGTAAACCGTAAATTTTACTTTCGGACTTTCATTTGCTTTTAGGGTGATGAATTCTGCTTTAAATTCAGGTAAAGGGTCCTTTTGAGTAATCGTTTCATCAAGTGCCTTAACTGTTAGAGGGGCTTGTGTGATAGTAAGCAAACAGTTTTCATTAATAAAAGTAAAATCATAATTAGGCGACGATAATGATCCCAATGATACCGTGATTGGATATGTACCAGCATCGCTAAGCAAATCTGCCGTTGTAGTAAAATCCGGCTGACCTGAAATTTGGCTGGTTTCAAAAGTATCTCCGTTTAAAAATCCGGTAAATGTGGCGGTAAATGGTGGATTTGGATCGCCATATACTTTGGTTACATTATTGGCTTTTACAGTGAGCAATCCTTTACCTACCGTCAATGTTCCGTTTTCATAGTTTATCAGGTAATTATTCAAATCCGTATTTGCACCTCCGATAGCAGTGCTCGGAACAATTGGATATTGTCCGGCCCCGGCTGATGCAGAGGCGCCGTTGCTGGTCAGCGTAACTGATTTTACCGAATCTTCAAACATTAGGATTCCACTGCTAATCTTGAAGGCCAGTGAATCCAGTTTTAGTACTGCTCCATAAGCCTTGCTGGTGTCATTTGCTTTTATGCTGAGTGCGGCCGGTAAAATGGTAAGCTTTCCGACTTCGTAAGTAATGTCAAAGTTGTCGTTTTGTAATGATCCAGGGATAATGTAGTTAAGGCCGATACTTGAACCGGTTATCATATTTAATGATTTAAGCGGACTTGTTAATCCTTGTCCGATTTCGGTCGAATCAATTATAACTGCATTTTTTTCCTGGCTATTCACAATCGGAATTGCCTGACCGTTTACAATCGTCACAGCCTTGCCGTTCACAATAGTAACGGCCTGGCCATTTACTTGAGTAATTTCTATTCCGTTTACAATTGCAACGGCCTTTCCATTTACAATCGTCACAGCCTGTTTATTTGCGAAAGACTCATCATCAATAAGTCCCCGCGGACTAACAGCCGTAATTGAGGTTAACATGGAAGTTTGAGCCGAATTGACGTTAAAATCTAACACCGACTCTTGTGTAATATCAACAACATTACTGGTTTGGGTAATAACACTGCCATTTACCATCTTTTTATTGGTTATTTGTCGTGCGCCCTGTAATGTTTTTTCTGTAGCAAGAAAACTCAGACTTTGTACTTCGCTTTCAGAAAGGTTATTAACAATAGGAACAGCTTTCCCGTTCACAATTGTGATAGCTTGTCCATTTACTATTGGCACAGCTTTCCCGTTTACAATTGTTACCGCCTGACCATTTACAATCGTTACCGCCTGACCATTCACGATAGGTACCGCTTTACCATTTACAATCGTCACAGCCTTTCCGTTTACCAATCCTATAACATCTATTGCTAATTGATTATGATGAAAAGTATAGATGCTGTCGAGAAGATCAATTGAATCGTCTAAATTAATTGAATCCGGCAGTTGGTAAGTATAGCTGATATCGCCAATTTTCTCACCGTAGGTAAGCGTGGTATCTCTTGCAGTTATGGTCAAAGGCATTTTTTCGATAGAGAGCACACCGTTTTCAAAAGTATAAGTATACAACTCCGTGAAACCCGCATCTACAGGATTATTGAGATCGAATATCCTCTGTGGTATTACAATGTAATTGTTAACATTACTGGTACTTGTTGCCGGAGTGTTGTAGGTAATACTATCCAAACCAAGGTCAGTAAGTGTTAAACCTGAACTGTCCAGTGGCTTATTATCCACAGTGATTATTGACGTAAATACGGGTAGTTGTTCACCATAACGTATAATTTTGTTTTCCGCTTTGATTTTGACATTCTTTTTCTGAATCTCAAAGAAAGTTATGGAATTGGAAACACCACCATCTCGGCCCGTTGGCGATTTGGAAGGAGTATACGCCCTGATGGACGGGTTGCCTGTAAATTCAGGGATAGGAGCTGTTGCGGTACTATCATTCACATAATTGGTGGCAAGCGTATCATCTCTGAACAACACCTTTGTAGTAGCGCTCAAATAACTGGCCCTCAGCGTTAGGGTAAAAGGCTCATTTCCGGGAGCCACATTTTCAGGAACCAATAATCGTATAAGTTCTGGCTTAGCCGCCGCTAAAGATTGAATAGCTACATCGGCTCGTATAAAGCCATTACCGCTTATAAAATCAAATCCGGGAGTATTCATATCCAGAGCGGTACTGCTGAGTAATTCTCTTAATTCAGTGTTGTTATAGGGTTGATTATAGTATTTTTTACGAGCCTGTTTGAGGAGTGCAGCAACAGCAGCTGCATGTGGAGCCGCGGCCGATGTTCCGAAGAAATTTGGGATTCTGTCGCTCTCAAGATCAGGTGCATCAAAATTAATGGATGTGTTAATGCCATCGGGAGCAGTAAAATCCGGTTTTTGCCTGGTTTGACCATTAATAGGAGTACCTCCCCAAGAAGAGAAACTTTCAATCAAAGGAGGGTTTACACCTGCAGCAGGAGTTTGAGTATAACGAACCGCACCAATGCTAAAAGCTCCGGCAGCATTTGCTTGTCCGACAATGGTGGAATTGCCTGAATTATACTCATTAATGGTACCATCACCTCTAAATATTATGTATTTAAACGAAACCGATCCTGTTCCAGATGGACGAGTAATCAGAATGTTAGTGGTTGTTGGAGAGATAACGGTAAAAGGCAGTATTTCGATAGGATCACCGCCAAGATTATTGCGGTTAAAACCAAATAAGGTGGAGCCGTTATCGTCTGTCAAGTAAATATCCAGGTCGTTTACGGTTCCGGTTTGTGTTTGTCCAAGCGAATAAAATGCGTCTTGCCATTGCAATACAATCGTATAATCTCCAGGTTGCAACGAGATGTTTTGCAGCACGTCTCCAGTTCCGCTAAAATTATGTGCCTGTCCCGAAACCCCAGCCGGAGGGGTAGCAGGAACAAAAACACTTTGATAGGATTTGTTGCCGAAATTACCCGCTGAAGTAAAATAGGCGACCCCTTGTGCACTAACCTGATCTACTGCTTGGGAGACCACCCCATCCTGAAAAAACGGTTCGGTGATGAAGGTCACATCATCAACAATAACATCACAGTTAGTCGCTGCAAGTTGAAGTATTCCCTGCGCCAGATCTCCCGGACTAATAAATCCGGTTCTGAATGCCAGCTGTGCCTTTGGTGCAATATCATGGATAATCTGGAGCATAGCTCTTCCTTCATCCACCCTGCGTCCGAAAGGAAATTCCATTAAAACTTGTACCGGTACAGGATAGGCTGAATTATTTAATCCAGGAAGATCGCCATTGGCTACATCTGTTTGTGCCGGGTTGCCCGGACGAGTATTATAGCTATCAGATAATACACCAACTTTTATACTATCTCCATCGAGCTCATATCCATTTCGGAGATAATTGGTCCGCATCACTATATCTCCTTGGGAAGTGGTAATTCCTGCACTACCTACTGGAGGAAATAACGGGCGACAGTAATTAATCAGTTGCGGTAACTGATTTAATTTAGTGAGATTATCAATCGGTATGCGACCCGAAACAATGAATTGAGACTCACCATTGTCAATAAGGTTGGTAAGGCCGTATTCGTTTGTTTGCAATAAGGACTGTAGTTGTTGAAACTGCCCCTCAATCGCAATTACTTCTACCCAAACACTATCACCACTAAGTACAAATATTTTCTGTTCAGGATCCTGAATCGAGTCGCCATATACTGCCAGCGACGTCAGTTCGGCACCTATAAGACTACTATCTTTGCCATTTACAGGAGGAGGATAGAATGGTAAAATACAAGATTTATAAGTGACGATTACAGTATCTGAAGCCGAACAGCCATCTTTAGTTGCTGTTAATACATATGTTCCTTTTGAATTGACCGTTGGCGATAAAGTGTTTTCTCCCGTAACGATATGTCCACCGTTTAATGCAGTCCATTTAATTTGTACCGGAGCTGTAGTGCAGGATCCGTTTAAGGTAACTTGAGTTTGTGGACACGTAAATTCAACATCATCACCTGCATTTACCTTTGGCGGAGTACATTCAGTAAAAGGACAATAGGTTATTTTTACTCCACATTGAATATTAACAACTGTACCACTTAGTAATGCACCTTTTACACTTGAAGAACTGGAACCACTTCCAATATTAATGCCGCCGTACGGAGCCCAGATTGTTCCAAACCACTCTGAACAACGATTATTTGCAAGATAATTGGTCATGGTCCATGCATAATTACCTAGTTTGCAACTATTACCGGTTCCATGTGTTTCTGCATAAATTCTTGACGCATCACCTCCATTAATGATATCTACATTGCTGATATTTAAGTCAACATCCCCATGAATGTATAGTTTAATAACACCGGTTTTATCACCTTTGAAATCAAAAATAAACTTGTTGGGACTAGCGCCTGAATTCTTAATATAACTGAAAACATAGGTTCCGGTCCCTGAAAAAGTAATGGTTTTACCTCCCGTTAATTCCATGGGCCCGTAACAATTCGGAGTAAGTTCTTGGGTTTCGGTTATCTTTTTATCTCCTGCTTTTGGAAATTCAGTAATTGCAGGCATCTGAGGTAATATGGGAAGCTTAGGACTCGCGTACCTCTTTCCTCCTGAAGGTGAAGGGCCATAATATGAACTTCCTTTCGGTATAGTTACCGTCCCCAATACGCTTCCGCTTCGGATGTATACTGAACCTTTAACATCAATATTTCCCTTTAATTGCTGCGAAATTCCGGTTTTTAAAACGTTTCCAGATTCTTTTCCTGAATTGGCTGCAGCAATTGTCCCCTTTACTAACGTGTAATCACCAAGATAGATAGTGCCATTGCTGTATAAATTGCTATATATCGACGCTTTTCCAAGTACTTTAATGAGTTGATCACTACCAATCGAGCCGCCAGTTATACTGGAGCCTTTTCCGATAACAACCGCATGGGAAGGAGTAGCTGAATAAGTTTGAGGAGAGCTTTGATTGAAACCTCCCGATACGACAAAGTTTTTAACCTCAAGTTGTTGACCCAATAGGTTAAAGGGTATTAACAACAAAAAATGAATACAAACAACGCCTACATTAAATAAAATACTACCTCCAGGTGAATTTTTCATAAGAATTGAATATTAAAAGTGTGCTAACAGAATCTTTTTGATTCTTGTCTAGTCTATTTATTGGTACGGAGGTAAGAGCTAATTCGGGAAAATCAGGAAAAATATATAACGTTTGTAACGTAATGGTAGTTAGAAGGATATAAATGGTAACAACTATATTAAATTAACAATTTTATGGAGTTTATGAAATAGGAAGTTCAAAAAAATGTTGAAACAAGGATTTAAGGTTATTATACATTAATAAGTTTAAAGGATTTTCGATTATACCCCATTAATGTTGCGTATTTATTTGTTAGGATACAGTATTGTGTTTTTGTTTTCAGTTTTTTCTTAAAAACAAAAAGTAGGTACTTAATTAAATGTTACGAATAGTAATTATAAATAATATTTGACATCTTTGGATCTATCTATGAAACAATATCAAAGCCTATTTTTTTATTATTAAATAACTATTTGACATCATGTGCCTAACTTTTTCATGCCGTTTTTGAAATAATTTCCTTTTTTTAAAGTGAAACTAAAAACTAATTAAATACCTATTAGTTTTTTTCGAGTATTTTTTTGATCCTTTTATACCTTCCTTAGTAAATGGACTATAACTAAAATGAAAGAATTAATCTGAACAAAATAGTAGTAATTATACAACACAATTATTCGCCAATATCTATCCTAATGATAATCAGCAATTATAGCTGAGTTTGAACTGCAGTTATAAAGCATTAATCCAAACACTACTTATTATTAAAGTATTTTTATGAATAAATTTTTCTTAGTAAGCCTGATTGTATTGATTCCATACATACTTAGGGCTCAACAACCTGAAGAATCACAAGTTAAATTGCGGCAGGTAACGCCGCCATCTCCACAGGCTTCTGCTTTAGGAAAGTATGGAGACATACCTGTCGGTAACTTTACAGGTACTGCTGATATTTCAATTCCAATTTATAGTTTAAAAATTAAAGATTTCACACTCCCTGTGGCAATTTCTTATCATACTGGAGGAATTAAAGTGGAAGAAACAGCCACTAATGTGGGTTTAGGGTGGGCACTCAGCTATGGCGGAAACATTTCTGTTTCAGTCAATGGTTTGAATGACTTTGAGTCGAATGGCTTCTGCAATGTAATTAGTGATCCACTGAAGCGACTTCCGGATCAGCCTTTCCCGAGTAACAATGTTTATAACTGGTACGCCGATGGGGGAGGGGATCTTTATAAATTTGCGGTAGACGCAGCTGAGGGAACAACTGATACAGAACCTGATCTACATTATTACAGTATACCTGGAAATTCAGGCAAATTCTACTTTGACCAATATGATCAGGCTCATACAATTCCTATGAGTGCACTAAAAATTCAACATTTTGATGGTAAGTATCAAATTACGGATGAGAAAGGTATTATCTATTCATTTGAAGATGTTGATCAGAGTGTTTATGATAATACATGTAATGTAGGAACTGTTACAGGTAATTTTTTACTTACAAAAATCCTATTACCGGATAATAACTGGATTACATTTACCTATGTCAATAATCAATATTCTTTACTAACAGCGAAACCTGAAACCAGAACCAAACTAGCTGCCGGGCAGTATGGCCCAACCATTCTGGAATGTAGCAACATGGCTAATACGATTACCATCAGAGAACGGGTAATTACAAAAATTGAGTCAAGCACAGGCACTACAGTTCAATTCAACTATGGAACAGATCGTTTGGATCTACCCGGAACGAAAAATTTAGCCTCTATCGCAGTTTTGTACCAGGGACAAACTAAGGAAACATATGAATTCAGACAATCCTATTTTTCAGGAACAGAGAGTCGCTTAAAGCTGGATAAAGTTATCTGTAATACCAATCAAACTTATGAGTTTGAGTATGAAACAAGTGTGAGCTTGCCGTCACGCCTGTCTTTTTCTCAGGATCATTGGGGTTATTATAATAACAAATCCAACAATACCTTACTGCCTTTAGACACTGAATATGGCTTTACAACTGGCGCAGATCGTTCACCTGATTTCAATTATGCAAAAATGGCCATTTTAAAGAAAGTGATTTATCCTACCAAAGGGTACACCATCTTAGAATATGAGCCTAATGATTATGTTTATTCGGGGGTAAAGAATGTTGATGTTGAAAAATATAACAACCTGTACAGTGTGGCAGATCAAACAGTAACTAAACAGTTTACTCTTCCTGCTCCGGCGCAAGTTCTTTCAGTCCGGGCTTTTTATAATGCGGTTGCGATGAATCCGGGAGATGAAATCCCGATGGATGCGCCTTGCAGTATTTCTTTAAGCGGCCCGAATGGCTATTTTAGTAGCTTTCAGGGGGTTTCACTTAGTCAAGGTGAGTTGCTAACAGGGCTTGCTGCAGGCACTTATACCATGGATTTAACTACTACCGGTAGTTATCCGTCCGGTTATTTTAGCATTACAGTGGTAGAAAGAACATCCACTAATGTTACTGAAAACAGGGAAATAGGCGGCTTAAGAGTAAAGAGAAAAACAGATTATGATGCGATTACTTCTAATAATAAAGTGACAAGATATCTGTACAAAGATGAAAAAACAGGACTTTCAACTGGCAAGATTAATTTTCAGCCTCAGTATACTTATTTGTATACACATGCCAATATGAAGGATGTGATTTCTTTTACAAATTATTGGAAACAGGCAACAAGCTCTATATTTCCATTAGGGAGTATTAAAGGTGGAAGTGTTGCCTATACAACAGTAACTGTATTAAATGGTGAAAACGGTGAGAATGGCAAAATAGTTTATAATTATTCATTCTTTCCCCCGTATAACATACAGAATTCCTTCCCTTTAGTACCTACTTCAAATGAGGATTGGCATAATGGATTATTGCTCAATGAAAAGTCGTATAAGTATAATTCGCCAAACGATTTTTCATTGATCGGTCAAACGATCAATTATTACAGTGATAAAAAGGAAGAAGACTTCTGGAATGCTCATTATTCAGCACAAAGCTTAAAAGCAAATGAATATTTACGAGGATGGGCCATTAGGATTATTTATAAAAATCCTCCGGGAACTTCCGGTTTATCATTTACGCCGGCAACATTTAGTTTTAATGATTATCATTTGGAGTCTAAATGGTTAAGACTGGATTCAACTGTAACTCGCCAGTATTATGGTACGGATTCCGTAAGTACAAGCCAATTGTTTGAATATGGAAATCCTGCACATTTCCTTAAAACAAAACAGACTGTATTAGCGAGTAACAAAATTAAGTATTCAACAGAGTTTAAATACCCGCAGGATTCGTTTACCGGACTATCAGCTACTGCTGAAACAGCAAGACAACAATTAGTTGCTAAAAACAATATTACAGCACTAATGGAAAGTAGCAGATATGTTGGTGCTACCAAACTGGAACAGATAAGAACATCATACAAAGTATTTAGCAGCAATTTGTGTTTACCAGAAACTATAGAAGCCCAATCAGGAAGTGCAGAACTAGAGAAACGGGTTCAGTTCAATAATTATAATACTTACGGTAATTTATTAAATCAATCGCTTACGGATGGAGCCAAAATAGGCTATCAATGGTCTGCTGCCAATCAATCATTGCTTGCTGAGTGTAAAAATGCCGCAGAGAATGAGTTTTATTTTGAAAGCTTCGAGGAAGATGCAGCCGCTTCAATAGTAAAATTTCATACCGGAAAGAAATGTAATTACAATCGCAATTTTACAGTTTCGTTTACAAAACCCAATACCCGTAGCTACCTGATCAGCTGGTTTGAATTTGACGGAAGTAAATGGGTATATAAAGAAGAAACCTATACCGGAAGCAAAGCTTTTACGACTACCCAATATGTGGATGATATACGTGTGTATCCGTTTGATGCCCAAATGACAAGCTATACCTATGATCCGTTGGTGGGCATGACCAGTGCTACGGATGTCAAAGGACAAACAGCCTTTTACGAATATGATGAATTTGGGCGGTTGAAATACATTAAGGATGCCGATGGCTTCATTTTAAAAGACCATACCTATAACTACAAACAATAAACCTACCAGCCATATGAAAAAACATTTTTCTAGTAAAGGTGCGTTAAGTGCTTTATTGACCTTTTGTAGCCTCGGACTTTATGCCCAGAGCAGCAATCAGAACTATGTGCAAACCCGTACGCCGCTGGTTCCGGTAACCACGGCAGCAGCGCAAAATGCACTCACCTATACCCAGCAGCAAACCTCCATCCAATATTATGATGGATTGGGTCGACCACTACAAACAGTACAGAAACAGGCAACTACCAATGCCAAGGATATCGTACAGCCCTTTGAATACG
>RCUT01000796.1_pt1 | contig 15855 bp, 14 predicted proteins | sample 2166171 | NCBI WGS metagenome assembly RCUT01 (sample SAMN09932757, study PRJNA488358) | compost metagenome | isolation source: compost soil in 4-hydroxybenzoic | place: Germany: Experimental Botanical Garden
CCGCCGCCAAGATAGGTGCCGAGGCCGAGGCGCAGGCCGCCAAAATCCGCGCCGAAGGCGTCATCGCGCTTGGTGATGCCGAGGCGCAGGCGGAGCGTGCGAAAAACGATGCACGCAATGCGCTTTCCGGCGACATCATCGAATTCGAACTTGCCCGCGCAAGGATCGCCATCATCCCCGAGGCGCTGGCCGAAGCGATGAAGCCGATCGAGAAAATTTCCGACATCCGCATCTTCAGCGCCGGAAATCTGGCCGGCGCACTCGGTGGCGGCAGCGACGGACAAGGTGGCAATGGCCTGGGCGATCTTTCAAGCCAGCTGCTGAGCTTCACCGCGCAGAAGCCGGTTCTCGATGAAATCCTCGCACAGGCCGGTTTCAAGGGCGCCGACCCGACACAGGCCCTGCTCGCGGCATCGATTACGAATGCCACGGATCGCCCAGCGCCGGAAAGGCAACCAGCGAAGGAAACGTAAGGAAGCCCGGCATTCCTTCCTGCAATGACACCAAGCGCGGTCACCCTGGCGGTGGCCGCGCTTTTTGTTCCAGACTTGTCTTGATAAGCCCTGCCTGCCACACACAGGATTACAGCCCCGCAGTCGGGTCCCGCCATTCGCGGAAACAGGCCTGGAGAGACTGCCGCAGGCTGTGCTCCAGCGTATCGAACGCCGTCATGTTCTGACGCGCCAGTGAAATAACCCATGCGCCCTGAAGCCCGATTACCAGTCTCTCGGCATCAGCCTCCGGGTGCTGACTTCCGAACCGCCGTGCCTGGGCAGCGATCCGGGCCAGCCAGTCACCCAGCACATCCGCACCGATCTGGCGCAAATCGGGCTTTTCATCCCCGGCCTGAATGATGCTGAGCACGGGGCAACCCATGATCCGGCCGTTGTCCTGCGAAAGGCGGGCTATTGCGCGGCAGAGCGCCACCGAACCGATGGCGAAGCTCTCCGCATCATTGAAACTCGCATCGATCAACTCGGCGATCTTCCGGCCCGCCCACCGTGTCGCCTCGGCGGCGAGCTGCTCCTTGCCGCCGGGAAAATGATAATAGAGCGAGCCTTTCGGCAGGCCCGCTTCGGCAAGTATCTCAGCCAGCCCAACACCCGCATAACCGCGCCGCCGAAACAGCGCGGAGGTGGCCCGGATCAGGGTATGGCGGTTTTTGCTTTCATCCATTCCCATGTTTTAAACACTGTAGACCGTTCGGTCCAGCAATGTTATTAGACCAATCGGTCCAAAGGGAGCGAGGTACGGATGACTGACATTGCAGAAAGCCGGGAAATCAGTATCGCTTCGGAGGGCAACATGCTTGCCGGGCGGTTTTTTCCGCCTGTGGGACCTGTAGCTGCTCACCTTGTCCTTCACGGCGCCACCGGCGTTCCCGCGCGCTATTATCGTGCCTTCGCCACGTGGGCGGCAAGACAGGGCATCGGCGTCCTGACCTATGATTACCGCGACTTTGGCGCATCGCGGCGGCGCCCGATGCGCGAGAGCCGCGCGACGATGGCCGACTGGGGAGTTGCCGACCAGATGGCGGCAGAAACGGCACTGCGCCAGATTGCGCCGCACGGGCCGATCTGGCTGCTCGGCCATTCCCTCGGCGGACTGACATTTCCCTTTCGGCGTCATGACGAGCGGCTTGAACGTGTCATCACCGTCGGCTCCGGCTTCGCCCATGTCAGCGACCACCCGTGGAGTTATCGACCGGCGGTGATCACGTTCTGGTATCTGCTGGGCCCGCTCGCCACTGCCCTGACGGGCTATCTGCCCGGACGCAGGCTGCTTCTGGGCGCGGATCTGCCCGCCGGAATTTACTGGCAATGGCGCCGCTGGTGCACGAACCGGAATTTCTTCCGCGGCGATATCGGCAAATCGCTGCCGGAACCGGATTTCTCGGCCACCCGTTTCGATCTGCGCATGATGACGATGGCAGACGATGTCGTGGTTCCGCCTGCCGCCGTCTGGCGTTATGCCGACGCTTTTCCGCCGGGAAGCCTTAGCCGCAGAACCCTGCGGCCGGAAGAATTCGGCCTTACGTCCCTGCGCCATATCGAGGTCATGTCGGAACGTGCCGCAGCGGCATGGCCGGCAATATTAGGGCTGGAGGAGATGCCCACCGGGTCGCGGTTTTAGTAGTCAGCCACCATTCAATCCGTCGCGGGCGGTTTTGCGCGCCTGAAAGCCGACAATCAGCGCAACGCTCAACACCGCCAGCGGCGCAATGGCGTGACCGAACTCTCCATTCGACAGGACGGTACCGGCTGCCGCAACCATCACCACGCTGGCAAGCGCCGCACCCGCCAGCCGTGTCGGCCGATATGCGATGAGAAGAGCCGCCGCAAATTCCAGAGTTCCGGTGAGATAGTTGAACCCGTCAGGATAACCCCAGCGTCTGTAATCGGCGAGGATCGTTTCGGATGCGAAGATATTGCCGATCCCGCCGAGAACGAAAAAGGCGGACAAAAGCCAGGCAAGGATGGATTTCCAGGGCAGGTTACGCATGAGGGCTCCTGATTGCGGGCTGAGTGCCATGAAGGAAGGTGGAAACGGCGTCATGCGCGAGACGGGAAACTTCGCCGGCCGGAAGCGGCAAGCTTATGGCCCCGACGAGCGCACGCAGCTGCGGACCGGTAACAACAAGCCCGATAAATTGCTCGGCAAGCTTTTCCGGCGGGAGATTTCCGCGCAATTCCGGTAAGCGCGGACGCAGCCAGTCGGCAAGAATCTCAACGCCCGTATCATGACCGGAACGCAGGATTGCCTGCGCAAGCTCGGGAAAACGTTGCCCCTCGGCAATCATCAGGCGCTGCAATGCCAATGTGCGTGGCTGCAGCACCACCTCAAGCAGCCTCTCGCCAAACATGACAAGCGCCGGACCGATTTCTCCGCTGCCGACATGGAGCTGGCGAAGCGGTGCAGCCTGTTCGTTGCAGAGCCGTGTGATGACATCCACGAACAGCCCCTGCTTGCCGCCAAAATGCTCATAGATGTTTCGGCGCGATCCACCGGCCTTTGCGATGAGCGTGTCCAGCGATACCGCCTCATATCCCTGATCGAGAAAGAGGTTGGCGGCAGCATCCATCAGGGCTTGTATCCGCGCCACACCGCGCGCCGTTGGCAAATGGTCTTCCGTCATGTCCGATTCCCGCTCGCTTTATGGTATGGTATGATACCGTACCATTTTACGCAAGATGTCTGCGACTTGCCAGTTCGCGCCGATGCATTTGCCCGAAAACGATTGCCACTCGCTCCCGATTTGGCTAGAAAGCCCTCGCGCGGGACGACCCGCGCCTTGAAACGTTCCGGGGACGGCCCTGACTCTCAATCTTGGGATCAGGATGACCGATTTACCGAACGCCCTCCCTGTCTCCGACCTTCCATTACACGCACGGTCTTCCTGCGTCCGGCGCAGCCGCGACCCCGGATACCGGCGCATCCCCGTCATTGCCGAAATTTACTGAAGGATCTCCCATGGCCGGCCCCATCGAGCAATTCGAAGTCAGACCTATCGTTGAAATCACAGTCGGGGATATCGACCTCAGTTTCACCAATGCCTCGGCATACATGTTCCTCACCGTCACACTGGCCAGTTCATTCCTGCTTCTGGCAACCGGCAAGGCCCGCCTCGTGCCCGGCCGCTGGCAATCAGGCGCTGAACTGCTTTACCAGTTCGTCGCCAGGACATTGCGGGACAATGCCGGTGAACAGGGGATGCGGTTCTTCCCCTTCGTATTCTCGCTTTTCATGTTCATCCTGTTCGCAAACATGATCGGCATGTTTCCCTATGCCTTCACCGTAACCAGCCAGATCATCGTCACATTCGGCCTGGCCATGATGGTGTTTGGCACCGTCACGCTCTACGGCCTGTTCAAGCACGGCATCGGATTTTTCGGCCTGTTCAAACCCGCCGGCATCCCGGCAATTCTGGCGCCCATCATCGTGCCGATTGAAATCATCTCCTACATGTCGCGCCCGGTCAGCCACTCCGTTCGCCTGTTTGCGGTGATGCTCGCCGGTCATATCACCCTGAAGGTCTTTGCAGGTTTTGTCGTCTCGCTTGCCAGCGTCAATGCCCTCGGCGTGATCGGCGCCATCGCGCCGCTCTTCATGACGGTGGCGATCACCGCACTGGAGTTTCTGATGGCCGCCATTCAGGCCTACGTGTTCACCATGCTGACCTGCATGTATCTCAACGACGCCCTGCATCCGGGACACTGACACGCCGCCCGCAGTCCGGTTTCGAATGGAATATCCACCGCCATGCCTGATGCCCCTTGCCCGAAAAAGGGACATCAGGCGCGCTGACGCTCCCCGGAAGGCCGGTGCAAACGTTCAAGGATCAGGGGCAAAACCCCGCCGGCACGCAAGATGGCGATCTCCGCCCTCGTTTCGATCGCCGCCGACGCCTCGAAGGAAATCGAAGTCCCGTCGGGCCGGGTGATCGTTACGGGTACCGCACAGCGGGGCGCGATCGACAGGGCATCGGCATCGACACTGATCATATCGCGAGCGGTCAGCCTGAGTTGCACGGGGTCCAGCCCTTCCGGAAGCCGAAGCGGCAGGACACCCATGCCGATCAGGTTCCAGCGGTGAATGCGCTCAAAACTCGTCGCCAGCACCGCCCGAACACCCAGAAGCGCAACGCCCTTGGCCGCCCAGTCGCGGGAGGAGCCCATTCCGTAACGCTCTCCCGCCACGACAACGACCGATCTGCCTTCGGCTTCGTATCGCTGCGCCGCATCCCAGAGAGAAAGCATGTCGCCCGTTCCGGCATGGATAGTCGAGCCGGCGGGAATGCCGGCCCCCAGAAGATTGCGCACCGTCTTGTTGGTGAAGAGGCCGCGTATCATGACCTCCCAATTGCCGCGCCGTGAAGAAAAGACATTCAGATCAAGCGGATTTTCACCGTGTCCGATGAGGTAGCGCCCCGCATCGCCCGCTGCGGGAATGGCACCGGCAGGCGAGATATGGTCGGTCGTAATATCGTCGCCAAGCGCAAGGATCGGATGGGCGTCATAGGCGCCAAGCCTCGTCCCATTGCCGAAGCCGGCGAAAGGTGGCCGCCGGATATAGGTCGACTTTTCATCCCAGGGAAAAAGCGTCGTTGTGGGCGCGGGAAGCTCCTTCCAGGCTTTGCTTGCCTCGGCGGCATCATAGGCGGGGGCGAAATCCGCGATCCGCGACGCCCTCTCCACGGCCGCATCGATCTCGGCAGCGGTCGGCCAGATCATCGGAAGCGTGACGGGAGTACCGTCTTCTGCGATGCCGAGAGGATCATTCATGATATCGAGCTCGACCGTACCGGCCAGCGCGAAGGCCACGACCATGGGCGGCGAGGCCAGAAACCCGGCTTCCAGCTGGGGATGAACCCGGCCGGGGAAATTGCGGTTGCCGGAAAGAACCGCGACGGGAAGAATGTCCCGCTCCGCCATCGCCTTCGCAACCGGGCTGGTAAGCGGGCCGGAATTGCCGATGCAGGTCGTGCAGCCGTAACCGACGATGCCGAAGCCGACAGCCTCCAGATCGGCCAGCAGACCGGCGCGGGCAAGATAATGCTCCGCGGTCGGTGATCCGGGAGCGGTGGAGGTCTTGACCCAATGCGGCGGACGCAGGCCATGGGCGTTGGCTTTGCGCGCCAGAAGCCCGGCGGCGATCAGGAGCCGGGGATCGGATGTGTTGGTGCAGCTGGTTATCGCGGCGATTGCAACAGCCCCGTCGTTCGGCTCACCTTCGAGAGAAAGCGCGCCTTTTTTCCTCATCGCGGCAATCGCCTTGCGCGTTGCACTCACGGAAATCCTGTCCTGGGGGCGGCGTGGCCCGGCAAGGCTTGGCTCGACACTGGAGAGATCAAGATCGAGGGTCGCGGTATAGCGGGGATTGGCGTCGGGATCGAACCATATTCCAACACGTCTGGCATAGGCCTCCACCAAGGCGGCATGATCCGGCGCCCGCCCGGTCTTGAGCAGATAATCGACCGACTGGCGGTCAATCGGAAAATAACCGCTATTCGCTCCGAATTCCGGAGTCATGTTGGCGATGACCGCGCGGTCGCCCGCCGTCAGGCCGGAAACACCCGGCCCGTAAAATTCCACATATTTATCCTGCAGATCGATCTGGCGCAGCAAATGCGTGACGACGAGCGCGAGGTCCGTGGCAAGCACGCCCTCTTGCAGCGCCCCCGTCAGCTGGACCCCGACAACATCCGGCACACGGAGGGCGACGGGCATGCCGAAAAAGACGCTTTCGGCCTCCAGCCCGCCGACACCCCAGGCAAGCACCCCGATGCCATTGATCATCGGCGTATGGCTGTCCGTACCGATCAACGTGTCCGGCATGGCCCATAATGTCCCGTCACGGCGCTGCGCGGTCACAACAGTCGCCAGCCGTTCAAGGTTGAGCGTATGCATGATGCCAGTGCCGGGAGGATGGGTCCGGAAATCGGCAAGCGTATTCGTTGCCCATTTCATGAAACTATATCGTTCCGCATTCCGCTCATATTCGCGCTCCATATTGCGAAGAAGCGCGGATGAGGTGGCAAAGACATCCACCGCGACGGAATGATCGGTCGACACATCCACCGGAACGACCGGATTGAGAAGGGCCGGATCGCCCCCCGCCTCCGCAAGCGCCGAGCGCATTCCGGCAATATCGACGAGAGCCGGGCCGCAGGTCGTGTCATGCATCAGGACCCGGTTCGGCAGAAACGGAATTTCAACCTCGCTGCTACCCGTTTCAAGCCAGTCGATCATCGCGGCTTTCGCGCGGGCCGCCTCGTCTCCTCCAGTGCGAAGAACGTTTTCCAGCAATATGCGATGAACATAGGGCATGCGTGCCAGACAGCTTCCCGCCTCCGCGGGAAGATCGATAATGTCGTAGCTGAGGCCGTTTATATCGAGTTTGGTACGCATGCTATTATGTTCCGTTCAGGCACTGCGGGAAGGGGACTGGCCGACCTTGAACTGCCCGGTCGGACTATCATCGGCATCTGGGCCGGGGAAACGCATGAACCATGTCATGAAGAACGAAATGATCAACAGGACCGCAAGGAACATGAGGCCGCCCAATGGGCTTCCCGTCGCCGTTTTCGCATAGCCCATGGCATAAGGACCCACAAAGCCGCCGAGATTGCCGATGGAATTGATCGCCGCGATCGAAACGGCGGCCGTGGCACGTGTCAGGAACAGGCCCGGAAGCGACCAGAACGGCGACTTGAAGGCATATATGCCCGCCAAAGCCACGGAAATCAGACCGATTGCGACATAGGGATCACGCGTCAGGCCCGTGGCGGCCAGCGCGACACCGCCGATCAGCAGCGGTACGGCGCTGTGCTTCTGCCTTTCACCCGTGCGATCCGAGTTCTTCGACCACAGCACCATGGCAACGGTGGCAAGAGCGTAGGGCACCATCGCGACGAGACCGATCTGGAAATGGGTCAGATCCTGTCCCAGTCCCTGAATGATCTGCGGCATCCACAGACCGATTCCGAGATTGCCGACCTGATAGATGAAATAAATCGCCGAGAGAAACAAAACCTTCGGATTGGAAATCGCCTGCCAGAGACCAAGATGCTGAACGTGCCGCCGTTTTGTGTGATCGGCCTCCAGTTCCCTGACAAGCCAGTTGCGCTCCTCATCCGTCAGCCACTTCGCCTTTTCAGGCCGGTCAGTCATATAGAAATAGTTGAAGATACCGGCTGCAACGGCGGGGAGCCCTTCAAGGATCAGCATCCAGCGCCACCCGGCAAGTCCGAAACCGCTGACATTGTCCATGATCCAGGTGCTGAGCGGCGCTCCCATGAGATAGGAGACCGGAATGGCGGCCGTGAAGAATGCGACCGTCGTTGCCTGTTCCCTGGCCCGGAACCAGTAGGTCAAATAGATGATGATGCCAGGAAAAAAGCCCGCTTCGGCGACGCCAAGCAGGAAGCGCAGCGTATAAAGCTGCCAGGCCTCCTGGACAAAACCTGTCAGGACGGCAACCGCTCCCCACGTCAGCAGGATACGCGAAATCCAGATACGCGAACCGTATTTCTGCAGAGCGACGTTGCTCGGCACTTCGAAAAGAAAATAACCGATGAAGAAGATGCCGCCGGCAAATCCGAAGGCTTCCGCGGACAAGGCCAGATCCTTGTTCATCTGAAGCGCGGCATAACCAAGATTGGCGCGGTCAAGATAAGAGATGACATAAAGAATGAAGGTGTAGGGGACGATCCTCCAGAAGACCTTTCTCATCGTGGTCTTCTCGAGTCTGCCGATATCTGTGAGCGTCATGGCTACCTCCCCCAACGCATCATTGTTCAATTGCCTCCCAAGGCACGGCATTTTTTACATAACGTGATTATAAAATGCAATTGATATTTACGAGGCCTCAATTTAATAAAGGCCCATGACGCTGGAGGAGCATCGGCATGAAACATGCGAGGGACCTGTATGCCTATGTCGGGGCAAGAACGACGCAAAAGCGCAATGCCCGTGGCGACGGCCTGAACGTTTACCGGCTGACGCGGGAGTTCCAGTGGGTTCACCTGCAATTGCTGGAACTCGAAAACCCCTCATTCCTGGCCTTCGACCGCACCGGACAATGTCTCTATACCGTGCACGGCGATTCCGACCGTGTCTCCTCATTTGCCATTGGCAAGGACACGGGCACGCTCACCCTCCTCAACGAACAGTCGACGAGGGGGCGCAATCCCGTTCACCTGTCCTTCGACCCTTCAAACCGGTACATGGTGGTGGCAAACCACATCACATCGTCGCTGGCACTCCTGCCCCGGTTCGATGATGGCAGTCTCGGGCCGGTTTGCGATCTGGCGGATGTCACGGGCGCCATCGGCCCGCATCGCATCGAGCAGGCGCTGCCGAAACCGCATCAGGTCGAGTTCGATCCCAGCGGAAAATGGATTGCCGTTCCGGACAAGGGAACGGACAAGGTGCTTGTCTTTGCCGTTGATACGGCGGGCAGCGTCCTGAAGGAAATCGGCCATTGCGCAGCGCGCGAGACCTCCGGGCCGAGGCACATCGCGTTCCATCCGCAGGGCCAGCTGGCCTATGCCATCAATGAACTTGATTCCACCGTCACCGGATATCGCTTCGATCAGCACACCGGAAAACTGGAACCGTTTCAAATCCTGTCCTCCCTTCCGGACAGCTTCACCGCGAATAGCCGTGCATCGGAAATCCGGATCTCGGATGACGGACGTTTTGTCTATGCCTCCAATCGCGGCAGCGACACCATCGCGGGCTTTGCCATTGGCGATGGCGGCCGCCTCGATCTCATCGGTCATTGGTCGACAGCGGGAAAAACACCGCGGTTCTTCACGATTCTGCCCGGCAACGGGATGCTTGTGGCAAACGAGGATTCCGACACCGTCGTCGCCTTCGATATCGACCAGCATACGGGACAATTGATCCCGAGGCATGAGGTCCTTCGCGTCGGAAGCCCGGTCTGTATCGTGACGAGACCCGTGGGCTAGATTTTCGGAGACTTGATGCGGCTGGCGCCCATGATGTGGGTATAGAGAAAAGCGGCAGCCTCGTTGCGGCGCCCATGTTCAATCAGGTCGAGGATTTGCAGATGCTCCTCCGTCTGCCGGGGCAGGCGGCTGCGGTCTATGGTGATGTGATATTCGATGAGCCGGCGCAGACGGTTGATACGTTTGATCGCATCCAGGAAAAATTCGTTCTGCGAGCAGGCGACGAGCATCTCGTGAAACTCGTTGTTGGCCTTGAAGATTTCAGCGCGTGACCATGTCTCATATCCGCCGTCGCGCAGCCTTGTCTGCACCTCCCGCGCCCGCTTGAGCCCTTCGGCATTGGGCTCGAAACTTGGAAGCAGCATGGCCTGCTGCTCGATCACGGCGCGAAACGCATAACCGTCCTCATAGCTCTTTTTCGACGTCAGGGCCTGCGTGAACGCCCAGCCATTGCCCGGCAGGCGCTCGATCCAGCCTTCTTCCGCAATGCGCCGAAGAACTCTCAGAAGCTTGGTGCGCGGCAGATCGTAAAACCGCATGAGTTCGTTTTCGCTCAAGCGCTCGTCGAGCTTGCCCGCGAGACGATCCTCGGCGATGCGGAAATAGATCGCCTCATCACCCTCGCCATCCTCGACACCCGCAGATTTCACATCCTCGAGACTGCCGGGATCAACGGCCAGAAAATAACCCCGATTCGGCTCCGCCCGCACAACGCCCTGGGTCTCGAGTTGCTTGAGCGCGCTCATGATGGGGGCACGGGAAACACGAAAGGCATCCGCCAGCATTTGAAGAGGAAGGTGCTCACCCTTGCCGATGCCGTTCGTCTGGATGAATTCAATGACGTTTCCGACGATCTGAGGCGTAAGACTTTTCCGTACCATGGGGCTCGCTCTGTAGTTTCGCCCAGTTTTGTATGATCCCCCGCTTCAAAGCAACAGGCGGCAGCCCCTTCGGGCTGCCGCCTCACCGTTCAATCCTCGTCCTGCCGGAAGCGGGAAAGCCCCTTGAAGATGAAGGGTGCGATCAGCGCAATCAGTGCGAAGGCAATCATCGTCGCCGAACTCGGATGCTGCAACAGGATCATCGGATCACCAAGGCTCATCTGCAGCGAACGCCTCAGAGCGCTGTCGGCCAATGGCCCGAGGATGAGACCGACAACGGCGGGCGCGACCGGATAGTCGAATTTCCGCATGAAAAAGCCGACAACGCCAAATCCGGTCAGCAGCAAGAGTTCCACGACGGAAGGATTGGCCGCGATGGTTCCCATGGAGGCGAAGACGAGGATACCCGCATATAGCCATGGCAGGGGAATGGCCAGAAGACGCACCCACAATCCGACCAGCGGAAGATTGAGCACCAGCAACATGACATTGGCAATGAAGAGGCTGGCAACCAGCCCCCAGACGAGATCCGCATGCTGCGCAAACAGCAGTGGACCCGGCTGGATATTATACTGCTGGAATCCCGCCAGCATGACCGCCGCCGTGGCGGAGGTGGGGAGCCCAAGCGTGAGCAGGGGAACGAGCGTACCGGCGGCCGAAGCATTATTCGCGGCTTCGGGACCGGCGACACCCTCGATTGCGCCCCGGCCGAATTCTTCCGGCTTTTTCGACAGCTTCCGCTCGATATTATAGCTGAGGAAGGTCGGAATCTCCGCGCCGCCGGCGGGCAGCGCACCGATCGGAAAACCGATCACGGTCCCGCGCAGCCACGGTTTCCATGACCGTTTCCAGTCCTCGAGCGTCATCCAGATCGATCCTTTGACGGGGATCGGCTTTTCCGGCTTATGCAGATGACGGGAAGCGACAAGCAGCGCTTCGCCGATGGCGAAGAGGCCGACCGCCAACGTCGTCACCTCGACACCGTCCAGAAGTTCCGGCACGCCGAAGGTCAGGCGCGCTTGCCCGGTCAGTTGATCGATACCCATCAGGCCGAGCCAGAGACCGAAGGCAAGGCTGGTGAGGCCCCTGAGCGGTGATGAGCCGAATGTTGCGGAAACGGTGACGAAAGCGATCAGCATCAGCCCGAAATAATCCCACGGACCGAACTGGACGGCGACCTTGACGAGAATGGGCGCAAGGAATGCAAGGCCGAAAGTGGCGATCAAAGCCGCGACAAAGGAACCGATCGCGGCCGTGGCAAGCGCCGGACCGCCGCGACCCGACCGCGCCATCCTGTTGCCCTCCAACGCCGTCACCACCGACGCACTTTCTCCCGGGGTATTGAGCAGGATGGCCGTCGTCGACCCGCCATACATGCCGCCATAATAGATGCCGGCAAACATGATGATCGAACCGCCGGGATCGAGCTTGAAGGTCACCGGCAGCAGAAGGGCGACCGTCAGCGCCGGGCCGATGCCGGGAAGGACACCGACAGCCGTGCCGATGATGACCCCCACGGCGGCAAAGACCAGATTTGCCGGCTCGATCGCGGTGGCAAAGCCTTGAAACAGGGCAAGAAGCGAATCCATGACCACCTCAAAACAGACGCTCGAGCGGCCCCAGGGGCAGCGCAAGGGTCAGGAGCTTGTTGAACATGAGAAAGATGAGGACGGCGATGATCGTTCCCAGACAGAGGTCCACCGGCAGCGCCCTGCGCCCGAATGCCCGGGCAGTGAAGGCGAAAAGCAGCGTCGAACCGAGAATGAAGCCACCGCCAAGCCAGATTGCGCCGATCAGACCCGACAGGGCAATGGCGATCCAGCCCACCGCCTTCCAGTCGGTTGGCTCGTCCTCCAGTTCGGCTGGCCTGAAGGCGCTGACCAGATGCCCGAGCGCCAGGGCGACAAACAGCAGGGCGACGAAATAGGAAGCCGCATTCGCGCTCATGCCATAGGTCGCACGTGCCGTCATGCGGCTCGCATCCCAGTAAGTGATGACCGCTATGGCGAACAGAATGACGGCGACGGCCACCGCGGGCGGATTGCGCAGTGAAGATGTTTTGAATGTCATGATATTCCTCGCAAGCGGGAAGCGGTCTCTCCGCTTCCCGCGCTGGCCAGATCAGTCGGCAAGGCCGATGGATGTCAGGATGGTCCGGACGCGTTCGGTTTCAGAGCCGATAAAACTCTTGAACTCCTCCGAGGGCGCATAATAGTCGGTCCATCCGCGAGCTTTCAGAACGGTCTGCCACTCGCCCGATTTGACGGCCTTTTCAACGGCCGCCTGCAATGCCTCCAGCTCCTTGCCCTCGACACCTGGTCCGGCGAAGACACCACGCCAGTTCACCAGCTCTATGTCGAAACCCTGAGCCTTCAGCGGCTTGGCTTCGATGCCCGGGATCGGCTCGGGATAGGATATGGCGAGCGCCCGCAGGTCGCCGGACTTGATCTGACCTTCCCATTCGCCATAACCCGAAACGCCTGCCGTCGCCTGCCCGCCAAGCATCGCGGCAAGGGACTCGCCGCCGCCGGAATAGGCGACATAATTGACCTTGGCCGGGTCCTGCCCGGATGCCTTGGTCACCAGCGCCGCCAGAATATGATCGGCGCCGCCGGCCGATCCTCCGACCCAGATGGCCTTGGCCACGTCCTTGCCGATGGTCGCCTGCAGATCGGCCATCGTCTTGATCGGCGAATCCTTCGGCACGACAATGACAAGCGGATCGCCGGTGAGGCGGGCAAGAGGTGTCACCTGCGTCAGATCGACGGGCGACCTGTTGGAAATGCTGGCGCCGACCAGCGTGATGCCGGCAACGAGCAACTGGTTGGAGCTGCCCTTGGCCTGCCCGACAAATTGCGCCAGCCCAACCGTGCCGCCGGCGCCGGGTACGTTTATGACCTGTACGCTCTTGGCGGCACCGGTCGTCATCATGACCTCCTGAAGCGAGCGTGATGCCGCATCCCAGCCGCCGCCTGCCCCGGCCGGCGCGGTGATCGTCAATTCCAGCTGCTGCGCCTTCACGGGTGTTACGGCGAAGCTTGCGGCAGCAAGTGCGGCCGCAAAGCCAAATCCGATTAATTTTTGCATAGGTTCCTCCGACAGACTTCATGCTCCCTCCGAGCATTCGGCGAACTTGCATTATATAATTACAAAAGTAAATATCCGCGTGAACGCGATTTCTGCCTGCAGGCCTTTGCCGGTCCTCCCGTGCACATGATGCAGCCGAGATGCACCGAACGAAGCGCCCGACACCCCTCGCGCATTTTTTCCCCGGTCAGAAACAGGGACGCACTCTGCTTATATGATGCCATGCTGCGCTTCAGACGCTGAAAGACATTCGCGATCCAGCGGTTTCGAAGGGCGTTTCCTTGCCTGCTGGAACAGGTGGAGAATACGGAGCGGAGTTGCAAAACTGGGGAAACGCGGCATCTCAGCGCAAGACCGGTTGGCCCTATGCGATATTCTGCCCGGTCCTTGCCTCAAGCCGATGCATGGAGGAAAGAACGGGCATCACAACTGGCACGATGCCTGTTGTCTTCAAAAGCCGCCATCTTCGACCTGACCGGCTATCGCCTTTCAGGACGGTCGCTTTCAGAGCGCAGGGAAAGTCCGAACGACACCATCGTGAAACCCGCCACGAGAAGATCCGCAGCCAGAATGATGTCTGGTCCGGCACCGAGCCGGAAACAACGGTCGACGACCAGCCAGAGGATAAAAAACAGTGTGGTCCATCCACCCGCCAGGAGGGATGCGGCGCCCCGGCGCGGGCGGAGCGTTTCGCCAACCCAGAGCCGCAGCAAAGCGAGACCGAGAAACAGGCAGCAGAAAAGCAGGAAAATGGCGGGGGACAGCAGGCCCTGATCGACACAGACGACGCATCCCATGGCCGCCTGAAAAGCGCCGATGGCAATCCAGTCCGGGTAGGGTACCGGACGCGCAAGCCGCATGATGATGATCGCGAAGAGCAGCCCGCCCAGCATTGGTGCCAGACCCGGCAGATACCCCTCGAAATTCCGCTCAAGAAACCTGTTGGCGAGCGACAACAGGGCAAAATCAAGAAGAATCACACCGAGCGCGACGATCCTCAGCCAGTCGGACGGTTTCTGGAAACGGTTCGAGCCGGTCTCCCGTCCCCAGCGGATGAAAAGGCGGAGCCGGGGGAAAAGAGACGGGGCACGTTGGTGGGGAAAAACGTGCCCCGTCCGATGTCCGGCGATGGGCGCTGCGGACATCACAGGCCCTGACTGTGGGGGACGATACGTCAGAGCCATGGTTATCGGAGGCGGACCGGCCGCGAAGTCCGCATAGCCTCCCGAAACGAACAGGTCGCCGCGGAGCGAAAGGGACTGGTGTGGAACATTTTCCCGATCCTGCGTCATTTTCGGAAACGCCTCCTCCATTCGCCAACCGGTTCGCTTTCGAGGTCACACCGGTCAACCAGCCCCGTCCGCAAGGGCGGAAGGGGCCATGTCTTTATATATACATACAACACGTTTGTAAATTCGAACCTAATCATCTTTCCTCACCAGCGCGCGTCAGACGTGGTTTGCCTGCCCTGACTTTTTCAGGAGTGGTTCAGTTTCGATCCGGGTGTTTTTGCTGAAGCCCGGCCAGCAACGTTGTAATCAGAAGGCTTCCATCCTGAGAAAGCGTGAAGACGCTCTTTCTCAAGGCCCATTCCGTAATGAGGCCGCCTATGGCCGCATAAAGCATGGACGCAGCCTTTTCCGGTGTCCATGGCTTCATCATTCCGGGGTTGCGCTCGACGGCCCTGAATATGCGCACGAACAATTCGTGCATTTCCTCGGGAAAGGTATTTTGCGCCGCCTCGTCTTTTTCCGCCATAACGATATCGAGCCGCATCATGACCCGCAGCAGACCGCGTTGACGGGGATCCTGCTCCAGCTGCCTGAAGGTGTCGGCGATGATGCCGCCGAGCTTTTCGATGGAAGCGGAGCTGCGACCCTCGGAAAGTTCATCGGCAAATCGCCTGAATGGTTCCTGCGCCTCGTTTCTGAGGGCGAGCAGAAGACCGTGCTTGTTCTTGAAGTGCCAGTGGATCGCCCCGCGGGTCACGCCGGAAAGAGCAGCGATTTCTTCCAGGCTCACATTGTCGTAGCCCTTGTCCAGAAACAGGGTCTCCGCCGCCTGCAAGATCTGGCGACCGGTTTCCGCCGCCTGCTCCTTGGTTCTCCTCACGTCTCTAAACTCCCATGACTGAATTGCGCCGTTGCTTTTCTACATGGACCAGCACGGCAAAAGCAAACCGCCGCCCCGCCGCAGCTCGTCGCGGCGGGGCGGTAATTCATCGGCCTCAGGCGGTTTTCGGCTCCGCCACCTTCACCCTCCTGCGGCGAAAGATATCCGATATCAGCACGAAGAAGACCGGCACGAAAACAATCGCCAGCAAAGTCCCCGTCACCGTTCCGAAGAAGGTGGCAAAACCGATTGCCTGGCGCGCGCCGGCGCCGGCGCCTGTCGATATGACCAGCGGAATGACAC
>RCUT01000797.1_pt1 | contig 15848 bp, 19 predicted proteins | sample 2166171 | NCBI WGS metagenome assembly RCUT01 (sample SAMN09932757, study PRJNA488358) | compost metagenome | isolation source: compost soil in 4-hydroxybenzoic | place: Germany: Experimental Botanical Garden
AAAGTTCATTGTGGTTTTGCTGATCCTGTGCGAAATTGCATGAAATCTTCTTTGCACCTTTCGATCTTCTTTTCTCCATTTCTGTCGCCCGCCTCGCTTTCACAAGCGCGGCGGGTTTTCTTTTGCGCAAAACGAAAAAGCCCCACGGGGTCAACCGTAGGGCTTTGATCAGGCCGCCTTATATAGCGCCTTCAGTTCTTCCAAGTCTTCAGCGAGCATGGCGCTATAGGCCGTTGCTGCCGCTTCTGCCAGACCTTTGGCGAATGGCGAGTTTCGCACCCACTGGAGTGTTGATTGCCCCACCTTAGGCTTGACGTGGGCCACAGCGAAACCGTGTTCATGGTCATGGGTCAAGACAACATCGCGGATCGTCATTTGCATGTCAGGCAAGAAGAATTGGACCTTTGCCAGCTTGCGGAAACCTGTGTCCCGGTCATAGCCCTTGATAGGCTCGATGCTGATAGTCTTTACGTTCACGGTGTTCCTCCTTCGCAAGTGATTGTGATCCAAGCTCCCTTTTGGTCTGGCTTCATCATTTTGACATTATAAGAGCGCCCGGAACGCTTTTCCCGGATGCTCCATGTTGTGTTGACGGCCTTAATGGCAGGCTGCTGACGGACAGTAATTTCCACCGTGGAAACGCCGCGAGGGACGTTGTTCAAGACCATTTCATCACCGCTGCGAACCTCGATCCTGCCCGACGTGGTGAAGATCGTGGTGACGGGACCGGCTCCGGGGATCACGCCCCCGAAACCGTCATTGCCGTCTGCCTTACGCCGAAACTCGAAAACTCCGCGCAAGTCTCCGCCCCCGGTCATTGCTGCACCTGCGATGCCTGGGCATTTTGTGACATGCCAAGACGAGACATGTTTAACGGCTCCATGTACGTATCGCCGCCCTCGACCTTGCTCATGTTCTCGAAGCCGCGAATCTCGTCAACCGACAAGAAGCCAGCTTCCCGACCAATCTTGTAAGCCGCGTAGCGGGTAGCCAAATCACCACGAAGCAGGCCGGAAAGGTCATGCTCAATATAGTGAGTCTTGCGAGCTTCAGGCGAAAGCAGCGTGACGTTGTAGACGCTTTCGATTCGCTTCGCCCACGGCGCAAGGACTCGAGTCACAAGAGCGCGGCTTTCCTCGCCAATGTTACTGTAGGTCGCATCGTCCGTAATGCCGACCGCTGAAGGCGGAACGCCATAGACGCGGCAGATATCCAGATTCGACAGCTTGCGGCTTTCGAGGAATTCCGAGTCCTTCGCTGAAAACGAGAGGGTCTCAAATTTAGCTCCCCCATCAAGAACCATCACCTCATTAGCCTTCAACTGCCCGACGAAGCGCTCTTTAAACTTCTTGATTGCATCGTCTTTGCCGTTGACCGCAAGTTTCTCCGGGAAAACGAGAATGCCAGCCGGACGGAAGTTGTTTTCCGCTGCCGCGCCTGCCGTGTCCTGTTGAGCCAAGGCCAGCCCGAAGGTAGCGTTTGCGATCTGGATAGGCGAAAGGCCTAGAACGCCGTCATTGGTCCGATAGCGCACATGCAGGATTTCGTCTTGCGTGTACGTCTGCGTTCCGCCGTTCTGCAACGCGACCTTGTAGCGAAGGCGTCCAGTTGAAAGCCGCTCCACCGTGACAGAAGGTGAGGGGATAGGATGCAGCGCGATAATCTGGCTACGGCCATTCCGCTCGATCCGGGCATAAGCATTGCCGTAGGTCAGCGCCGCCACATTCATCCATTCCCGGCCCTCAAACGCGGTCAGCAGAGGCGAGAACGAGTCCTTCAGCACTGTGTAAAGCGAATGGTCAGAAGCCGCCTCACGGCCACCGTCATCCGTTCTACGGTAGACCTTCAGAGGGACCGCTGCCAATTGCTCCGCTACAAGCTGGATGCAGCGGTGCGCAACGGCATGGCCTGAAGCCTTCTCGATGTCAGCCCGGGCCTGCCAGCGCGCACCAAGGAATTCGCCTAGGAACGGATCGCTAGAGGAAACCGCCCGTGTCTCTTGTGTCTTAAACGGCCACATGTGCGCCTCCTTCCAGTTCCAAGATTCGAATACGACGGGCAGCGTCTGTCATTGGCTTACGCGAGCGAATTGCAAGCGACGTGCCGGAATAAGCCGGAAATGCCTGCACCACGGAAATCTCGCGAAGGTCGATAGCCTTCAAAGTCCGTCGCTCGCCATGCCATTCGTCGCCGCCTTCCGGGACGTTGAAACCAAACGACATTCCGCCGATATCAGAGCGGGCAGCGAGCGCAGCGACATCACGGCCTAGCTGTGTGTCGGGCAAGTCCAGTTCGAAACGGAGGCCTGTTTGATCCTCTGCGAGAATCAAGCTTCCCGACCCACTACGGCCCAACACCTTGCCGGGGTCATGATCGACAAGCGCGAGAATGTCAGGATTGGAACGAAGCGAAGCCCCGAAAGCGCCCGCCTGAATGACTTCGCTGAAATCACCAATACGGGTTTCATGGCCGAATGTGGCGACATAGCCGGTAAGTTTGCGCCCGGATGCCTTCACGTCCGTGGCAGCGCGCTTTTCAATGTTGGTCAAAACGATACCTCCCTGAATGGGGCCGTGAGCGCATCAACGCCGAAGGCAATTGCTTGGGGAACCTTCTCTGCTGCGGCTTCCCGGTATGCGTACCAATGGCCGACCAAAAGGAGGATTGCGTGTTTCACGGCTGGCTGTGCCGGACTGGCGATGGTGACGCCGATTTCCGAAACGTAGCCTTCAGCCGCAAGAATCAAACCTGAGACGTAAGTGTCATCCTCCGCGTAATCTACGCGGAGGTGAGTCTTAGCCTCGGCCAGCGAGACAGCCGCCATATTAGGCGACGGCCTTCCATGCGAATGCTTCAGGGTGGCGCACGGCAACGTCGGCATCAAGGAACGCATGCAGGCGCAGACCGCCCTTAGAGGCGTCGGTGTATGGGTTGGCGAGAATGTCCACGCCGCTCCAGTAACCAATCATGAGGTTTGCCCATGCCCCAAAGATAAGCGGGTTTTCACCGGCAATCGTCGGAACCTGATTCGTAGCCACAACGCGCTCACCGTGGAACGTCTCAGCGGTGCTAAGATTGCGCTGCTGACCGTCCTTCAGCTTGCGGGCAACAGCCATCAATGCCGGATTGGTCAAGAAACCAGTTGTGCCGGTCACGTCGTCAATCTGAAGCGCCGCGATAAGGTCCGCTGCAATGTCCGTCAGGTCCGTTGCCGTGGTAGCGCTTTCCGGAATCTGCGTAAGGATGCCGACCGGCTGCTTTGCGGCAGCGGTGCCGTTGATAGCAGCCTTGTCGAGAGCTTGTGCCAGCACGAAAGCCAAATCCTGACGAAGGACGTTTTCAAGCGCAACGCCGTTCTGAAGCAGCAAGCGGCGAGACAGGTACATTTCGCCGGAAACCGTCTTAGGAGACAGCGAAACCTTGTCGAAAGTGGCATCGCTCGCCGTGGTGGCTTCGTCTTCGTTCACCCAGTAGGCCTGCGGGCCAGAGGTGAGGCGCGGCAGGTCGAGATTGCCAGTCAGGCCGGAAATGACCGTTGCGCCGAGAGACTGCACAGCCAGAACCGGGCGAAGGCGATCAATGAGGCCGCCGAGGTTCGTTGCAACAGTGTTGCCAGCAGTGCCGGTCGTGAGCATGGCGCGGTTCTCGTCGCCGAAGATGAGAGACGTAGGGACCATCACGCCGCGCACTTCGCGACCCTTGGACAGTTCGTCATGGACTTCGCGTTCAACGCCGGTCAGGCTATCGCCATTGCCTTCGCGGATTGCCTTGGAAACGGAATAGGAACGCAGTTCGCGTGCCATGGCGTCACCCTGCGGTGCGGCTTCGTGGCGCTCGAATTCTGCGATGGTTGCTGCATTCTTGATCTGGCTATCAAGGGCGCGAATTTCGCCTTCGATTGCTGTAAACTTCGCGGTGTCCGGGTTGTCGCCAAGAGCCTTGATTTCAGCGAGCTTGGATGCACGGGTCTCGCGAAGATGGAACAGATTCATATAGTCTCCTTTTCTAGTAAGCGCGCAAAGAGCCATGCCGATGCGGAATTGCTCGGTTTGGATAGGCGCAACAATGTCGTGGTTTGTCGTAGGTGTTGCCTGCGGCAACATGCTGCCCGCCCCTCATTCGGGACAGGCTCACCGGTTCAAGTCTTTTGCTTGCGTCCGGTGATTGTGGTTATACTCCATTTTTCTTGCGCATCAACAGTAAAACGCAAAAAGCAAGGAAGTATATTTTTACACTGTTTGCTTGACAAAACAGCGGGTCAGATTTTTTGTATCGCTACTTTTGTCCGCCGTATATCTCAATGGAAATTGGAGGGGGCGCTTTTCGTGGTCCTGTGTACTCTCGAACACTATGGAAGCCCACGCTGTTGACGTTGTAGCTAACTTCGGACGGCGGAGCCTTTTTTGAAGCATCCTCATGAAGCAGTTCTTCTGGATCGTCGTCTACTTCAAACTCAACTTGCCTGAAGGTAACAAGCGACCCATTTATGGCTCTGCATTCTAGTATATCTTCACGCCATTTCTCGCCGTTCGTCAGATTTTCTGCATCAAGCACGGTTACAATGTACGCTTTTCCGATCTTTATCATTCATTTCCTTTCTATCTAGGCATCTTCCATAAGACACGCAGGAAGAGCATTATCTTCCTCATGTCGCGCAGCAGTTTGCAATGCCATTGCCAGAGCTACAAGGCCGTCGATGCGTCCTGACGCCTTCGACTTATCAAGCTTCCGTGCGCCGGACGGGTCTTTCGTGATAACCGCATTGGCCGCGCACATCTTCATGAGCGGATTTCCGGCGTGGTTGACCTTCTGTTGCGCGACGGCAACCTCCAGCATGTCAACGGCTGGAGACATGTCTTTGTAGCCTTGGCCGAACGGCTGAAGCGGCAAATCAATCGAAGCCTTAGCCAGTTCACGACGCAGGTCTTCGATTCTCCAACGGTCGAAGGCTATCTCCCGAATATCGAACCGGCTGGCCTCGTCAGCGATGTATTCCGCAACGGCCTGCGGGTCGATGACCTTGCCACTTAGAAGCGTTAAGCGCGCATCCGCCTGACGCGCCCAAATGTCATAGGGAACGCGGTCATTTTCGCTTTTCCCGGCGATATCGAATCGCGGCAGGAAAAACCGTGGCAACACTGTAAAGCGGCCATCCTCTTCCGGGAAAACCAAAACGAAGGCCGTCAAATCTCGTGCCGCTGAAAGGTCAAGAGCGCCATAGCATTCCCGGCCCTCAAGCGCCGCTTCGTCAATAGGGCCTAGATCGCAATCGTTCCATTCTTTCTGAGCTATAAATCGCACGGTGCCGTCAATCCGCTCGTTGAGAATCTTGTTTCGGAAATCGGCTTCCTTCGATGGAATCCGCTTTGCCTGTCCCGCCATGCGCTCGACTTGCTCAAGTTGCAGAAAATCGCCTAGCGCAGGATTGGCCTTTATCCAAGTCTCATAAACCCAAGGATCGTCGTCAGGGTCAGTCGTGAACAAGGCTAGATGGAAGCTCTCGTCTTCAATCTCGCCGGTCTTCACCTTCAAGCCATAATCGATCATTTCCGAGAAAAAGTGCGTGTCGTCTTTCGCCTGTGTGGAAATGACAACCACAAGCGGCTCATCACGCGCACCAAGGGCAGAGTCCATAGCGTCGAATAGGTCACGCTTCGGCCAGTAGCCCGCCTCATCAGCGAGGAAGAATGATGGCGACAAACCAAGCTTGGAATCGGCATCGGCACTCACGGCCTTCAGAACGGAGCCAGCGCCGGGATAACCGGCCTCGACTTCAATCTCCTTGCTGAATTTGATAATATTAACCCGCTCTGAAAGCTCAACATGGGCCTCCAACATTGCCTTGCATTCGCTCCAAGCCTTACTTGCTTGGATTTTATCCATAGCCCCAAAGTATAATTCGCCGCGTTGCTCTGCCTCCGGGCCTACCAGATGGCAAAGGGCGAGCGCCGCGCTCAATCCGGTCTTTCCGTTCTTGCGGCCCATAGACAGGACGGCAGTTCGTACAGGGCGACGGCCATGCTCATCTGTGGCGTAAATCGGTGCAAGAAACTCTTCAATCTGCCAGTCGCGAAGCTGCATGTTCTGGCCCGCGAGCTTGCCCTGTGTAATTTTCATGTCATTGACGAATGCGACGACGGCTTCCAATCTTGTGAGGCCTTCGACCTCCCAAGGGAGCACCTTACGGTGCTGCTGCCCGCCCATTATGTCACCTGACCGACCTTTCGGCTTGGCCCCGATGCCTCTCTTGCCCACTAAAACACCTCCTTTCAGGTATCAGTTTTCTTGATCCTTTCTCTTGTTCGACCAAAATTTTTGAAATTATGTATGCGCGAATGCCCCACGCCGTTCCCCGGCACGTCGACTCTCGTCTTTCGATGCCCCCTACCTTCGGAACCGGGCAGGGAGGCCCGTCAGGCGTCACTCCAGCCTTCCGGGTCAATGGGGTTGCCGTCCACGTCAAAGCCAGCCCACGCCCTGCGAAAGCCGCTGCTCTTGCCTGTCTTAGCTGTGCGTCTATCCTTCGCATTGGTCTTGCGGTTGTGACAGGATGCGCACATGCTCGTTAGCTCAGACGTGGGCGGGAATGCCAAGCCTCCCGCATTGATTGCCTTGTCGTGGTCTACGACTTCCGCAATCTCGATGACACCACGCGCACGGCACGGCTCACAGACCGGACATTCCATTAGCTTGGCTATGCGCAGCCGTTGCCACTGAGCCGTGTTATACGGCCATCTGCTCATGAGGGGCGGGCGGTCTGCCGCGCAGCGGCAGTAATGACAACCTTCGGCTTGACCGGAATAGGCTGCTTACGCACCGGATCAATTCGGCTCTGACGTGCAAACACCTGCCGGTTCTGATGCATCAACTTCATTGCACCGCCACCCATTCACCATGTCCCACGGCTTTAGCCAAACCACGGCGCTTCAGGCGCAACAGCACCTCATTGACCTCGTGACGCCCGTAACCCGTGAGCCGAGACAAGATCATAGGCGCTGCCGGTATTGACCGCTTCCGCAGGAGCGTAAGCACCTTCTCGTCAGGCTCAGCCAATCCACTCCATGCGACCGGACGGCCCACTAGCGCGCCGATGACCATTTCGTTTTCAGCCTGCATTGCACATACCTTCAGATGCGCGATAAGACTTGAATGACGTAAACAGGCAATCGGCCTCATCTTCAGCGGTCAGTGAAGCGATAGGAAGGACCCTTGCTTCCTCGCCATCGATCGGCTCTCCGCTTCTTTCGTCTGCATCCACGATAACGAATAACTTGCTCGTTGCTCCCATGACCTTGTGCAGTCTTCTGCTATTCGCACGCACCACGTACATGCCATTCCACCATTCTGTTTTTTCCATCTCCAATTCTCCTTTCGTTGTGTTCGTGCATAATCCTGTCCGCCTACTCACGCACGGCTGCCGAAGCCGCCGCCAAGTGTGTAGGGGGTATGGGGGGGTACGCGGCGGCTAGGTTGGCGGAGGTTGGCGGCTAGGTTGGCGGAAGGTTTGCGTACCCTACTCATCATCGCCGTATCGCTTCTGTCCGTCCCAATTTCTAACAAGCTGCTCCACTCCCTTTCCATCCATTCGGATATTCTCAGCTATGATTTTTCCTTCAGCCAGAAGGTTAGTCATAGCTCTCTCAAAGTCGCGCACCGAAAATTCGCAAGCCCCCATTTTGTGAAGAAGACGGGGCGCATAATTGCCACTCTTCAACGTTGTGAGGCGCTTCCTTGTGACCGGCGCGTTGTGCTGATCCAGACGCTCAAGAAATAGCTTTTCCGCTCTAACCTGCTTAGCCTTGGCTTCCACGCTAGGAGGCCTGTTCGGATCATCCAGAACGAAGACGCCCTTTTCCCATCGTACAGTCAGCCCGTCACCGAACTTGCCGTAATTGCTTTTCGTCGTTTTCAGCTTGCGCACGTCTTCGTCAGCATCATCCTTGCGCCCGTCCCTTGTCATGTAGACCGCCGCTCGCGCAGAATTGGCCCACGCCGTTGAGCCTGACGTACCTTTACCGCTCTCAATACCGCTCTGTGACGGGTGGTAGAGCAGGATCACAGCCACGTCCTTTTCGATGGCAAGCTTTCGCAACTGGCCTATGAACTGGCGAACCTGTGACCGCTTGATTTCGTCGCCTCCGTACACATCAGCGCACGTATCGAGAAACAATGCGACCGGCTTCACGAAATCGACGGTTGCCACCAGCTTATCCCAAAGCGACGTTGCCTTGATCCCGTCTTTACCAAACGGAGCGCACAACAACGCATCTTCGCCAGCCCGACCTACCAGTTTAAAATCGGTGATTTCGGACCGTTTGACGCCATGGCTTCGAGCTACATCATGCAAACGCCTCTTGAATTCGTCATCCGCATCTTCGGCACCAAAGTAGACGACTTTTCCGGGGCGAAGCTTTAGACCTAGAAAATCCTCTCTCAGCGCAGACGCTACGGCGGTTTGCAAAGCGAGCAACGATTTACCTGTGCCGCCTTCCGCCGACAGGATGGATACCTGCGCATGCGGGAAAAGGCCTTCCCAATACCATTCGCGTTCCGGCACGTCGTCATCCCTCCATTCATCGGGCGAGACGTAATCAAGCAAACCCTTTGGCTTCTCGTCCCGCGCTGTCGTTTTTCGGGCTGATCGTGCGCCTAGCTTCTCGAAATTGAACGTCCCCTTCCAGCGATGGCCGTCATCCTCTGCATGCGGTTCCGTCATTAGTGCGTGGTTCGCGATGCAATGCGTTCATCAAGCCAAGCCGTCACTTCGGACCGAACGTATGCGATACGGCGCGCCGATAGTTGTACTGGCTTTGGGAATAGGCCCGTTGTGCTCAGAATATTAAGCTGCATCGCGGAAAACGTCGTTTCGGCTGCGGCTTCCTTTGGCGACATGAGGCGCGGAAGTTCTTTCGACATGTATACTCCTTTCTCTAGACGCACTTGCTTGTTACCGGACCTCCTTGGCCGGTGCGAAATAGCGCTGATTGTTATGGATTGCCTGCCGTTGTTGGCGACGAGTGGTTTATAGCTCCAATAAACTGAAGCTATCAACTAAAAAATGCATAATACGTCTTAGTATATTTTTGCATTACTTGCTTGACGTTTTGACGCCTGAAGAAAAATTTAGAAATTTCGTTGAAAAGACTTTGTTATTTCCGATTGACGGGCGTTGATTGGCAATAATCGCACCAATCCTGCATAAGCTGGCGTCTTTTTTCTAGCGCATCAGAACGGCGGTATGCTTGTTCTACGGCGTTCCCAACGGCATGGGCTAGAGCGGCCTCAATGATATCTCGTTGATGGTGGGTTGCATCCCCTGCCCAATCCCTAAACGTGGAGCGCAAGCCGTGCAACGTCTCTGTGCCGCCCGTCGCGGCCCGGATAACCTTGAGCATGCCTTTATCGCCCATTTGGCAACCTTCCTTCTCTCCTTCAAATACAAGCGCGCCTGTCGCCACTTGTTTACGTGCTTGCAGGATCGTCAAGGCGCGGTCAGAGAGTGGAATACGATGTTCTTTGCGGGCCTTCATGCGCTCAGCCGGGATAATCCACAGCTTGGCATCCATATCGATTTCGGACCAAACCGCGCCGCGAACCTCGCCAGATCGGGCAGCGGTCAGGCACGCAAACTCAGCCGCCCGAGCGTAGACTGATGTTTCGGCTCTAATCTTCTTCATCACGGCTGGCATGTCCTTATACTCGATGGCCTCATGATGGATGTGGACAACCTTGTTAGCCGGAAGGATGTCCTTAAGCCCGCCTTCCCATGCCGCTGGATTGTCACCGCTGCGCAGTCCTTGCGCCTTCGCCAGATCGAAAACCCCCGCAATGCGCGTCCGGGTCCGATCTGCCGAAACTCGCATCGTCTCCCAAAGCGGGCGAAGCACGTCCAACACGTCTTGGCGCGTTATGTCGGCAATGGGCATTCTATGTAGGGGGGCGGCATGGTCGTTAATGCTTCTGCGAATTTGGTAGTGGTGCTTCTCGCTATTCGTCTCGGCGCACTTCTTCTTGATGTAGTCCTTGGCAACATCAAGGAAGGTCACACGTACGTGAAGGGCATCGCCACGTGCCAGACGTTCCCGGATGACTTCCGCCTTCTCTCGGGCAAGCTGGAGCGAAACCGGGGCAGTTCCCTGCCCATATCCTCCAAGGCCCATTTCAGTGCGTTTGCCGTCTCGCTTAAATATGAATAACCATTGCTTGGAGCCACCGGCACGGACCCGCATAAACAGTCCGTCGCCGTCGCTGTATATTCCGGGCTTTTCTAGCTTCTTAATTTTGGCTTCATTGAGCTTGTGCCGCGCCATACCAGATTCCTCTTGCCATAACTTCATCATGAAAAATACGCAAAATACGGTCTTTTGCAAGTCTATTGTACACGTAATTTCAATACCTTACAGATATCCGTGGTGCTGGATACACCCGTTACCACCACCATCACCGGTACGGTGACGCGCCGGGAGGTCGATGCGCGTGGCGACTGGCGATATATGGTGAGACTTGTCGCGACGGAGGCGCCGAAACTGTCACGCCCGCCGGAAAGGGTATCGCTGCTTGCGCGCGGCGGCGGTGAGCCGGTCGCACTTGGCGCCACCATTCGCGGCAAGGCGCGGCTTTCGCCGCCCTCCGGTCCGGCCCTGCCGGGGCTGAATGATTTCGCTTTCGCCTCCTACTTCAAAGGCGTGGGCGCGACGGGATTTTTCTACAAGCCGCCCCGGATGATAATGTCACCGGAAAGTGCCGTTTCGGCTGGCACAGGTTTGCTTGAATGGGCCGATATGCGCCTTTATGGCCTTCGCAGCGCCATTGCCGAACGCATCCGCGGCACGATTGGCGGCGATGCCGGTGCCTTTGCCGCCTCCATAGTCACTGATGAGAGACAGGCCATATCGGCCGGAACCATGGAAGCGCTGAGGCTTTCCGGCCTTGCGCATATCGTCGCCATATCCGGGCTCAACATGGCGCTGGCCGCCGGCATCTTCTTCGTCGGCCTTCGACTGGGATTCAGCCTGTTTCCCGCCTTTGCGCAGCGCTGGCCCGTCAAGAAGATTTCGGCTTTCGCCGCCCTCCTGATGACGCTCGCTTATTATCTGATTTCCGGTTTTGCCGTCTCTGCCGAGCGCGCCTGGCTGATGATGTCGGTGATGCTGATCGCTGTCCTTTTCGATCAACCCTCGCTCAGCCTCCGGAATGTCGCGCTTTCCGCCTTGGTCATTCTTGCGCTTTCACCTTCGGAAATCATGGGGCCGAGTTTTCAGATGTCCTTTGCCGCGACCATCGCGCTGGTATCCGCCTATGCCTGGTGGAGCCGCCGGCGCAGCGATCACGAGCGGCTGTCGATCGGTCGCAGACCGGCATGGATGATGGCAGGGGAAACGGCAGGGGCCATCATCGGCGGCGTCATCGTCACATCGCTGATTGGCGGGCTTTCGACAGCGATCTATTCGGCCGAACATTTCCACCGTGTCACCACCTATGGACTGTTCGCCAATCTGGCCGCCATGCCGCTGATGTCGCTGGTCGTCATGCCTTTCGGTCTCGTCGCCATGCTGCTGATGCCCTTCGGGCTCGATGCCCCGTTCCTGAAGGTTATGGGATATGGCATGGCGCTTGTCATCGAGGTTGCGGGGGAGGTCGCGTCCTGGGGTGGCAGCGCTGCGACAGGTCGGCCGCATGGCTGGTTCATCGGTCTTGCTTCCTCCGGTTTCCTGCTGCTGACGCTGCTGCGCAGCCGGCTGGCCCTGCTTGGCATCCCGGTTCTGCTCGTCGCTTTCGGGCTGTCGGCGACCATGGCCTATCGCGATGCGCCGGACCTGCTCATTCACGAGGACGGTGAACTGGTCGCGTTGCTGGAGGACGGCAAGGTCTATACGACAAAGACACGGCCGCAGGGTTTCGTTTATGGCCAGTGGCAAAGAGCATTGCTCTTACCGGAACAGCCCGTGCCGCCGGCCATCGTCAAAACCGGGACGGCGCCGACCCGTGTGGCTTTCGCCGCAAGGCCGAAACTGACCTCGCAGGAGCTGAGCGCCGTTGCACGGCAGATGACGGCGGCCCTGAAAGATGCCGAACCGGGTGTCTTCACCTGCGTGAGGGGCATATGGTGCGTGGCGCGCGCAGGCAGCGGCGAATGGATCGTCGTTCTTGAGGACGGCCGGTTTGCCGGAAAAGCCTGCGACATCGCCGATATAGTCGTTGTTTCCCGCAGAACCTCGTTTTCGCAGTGCCGCTCGGGAGCGCTGCTGCTCAACCGAGATATTCTGCGGCGTATCGGTTCGGTGGAAATGAACTTTGCCGGCAGCGAGCAGTCCGCGGTGGTCGGAAGGCTGCGCGCAGCCATCGCAGGGGCGGACAGGCCGTGGAGCGAACACCGCTATTATGACTGGAAGAGCGGCCGTTTCGAGCACGATGTACCCGAAAAGGTCCGGCAGCTGCTGGCGACGTCGCAGTGACCATCGCCAGCACAGGTCCTCAGGCCTTCAGGCGAAGATCGGCAGTCAACTCGCCAATACCGCCGATCTCCTCTTCATGCGCCGTATCGCGCCAGATTTCCTTCAATCCGGCCTCATACCATTCGCGCATGGCGGGCAGGGCGAGCAGCCGGTCGCAATAGGTTTTCGCGCCCGGTGAAAGATCGGCACCATAGGTCTGGAAACGGAATGCGACGGGGCAAAAGAAAGCGTCCACCGCCGTGAATTTCTGACCGGCAAGGTAGGGACCGCCGAATTTTGTCAGCCCTTCGCTCCACAGCGTATCGATGCGCTTGATATCGGCCGCAAGCCCGGCATCGCCGCCTTTCGGCTTGACCCGAATACCGACAGACATCGGATAGAGATTGCGCAGCGAGGAAAAGCCGGCATGCATTTCGCTCGCAGCCGAACGCGACCATGCCCGGGCCTGCTTGTCGCTCGCCCAGATACCCTGATGTCTTTCCGCCAGATATTCGGCGATCGACAGCGATTCCCATATCGTCACTCCCTCGTCGACAAGGCAGGGCACCTTGCCCGTCGGCGAAAAGCTGGAGAAGGCGACGCCTTCGCCGAACGGAACGAGTTTCTCATCGAAGGCGATACCGAGCGTGCGCATCAGGACCCACGGCCGCAGCGACCATGAGGAATAGTTCTTGTTGGCGATATAAAGATCATACATGGCTTGTCTCCCGGATATGACGCGCATTTCTATACCTGTCGGAGCGCTGCGGAATATCGAAAATAATCCATGGCACCCATAAACGCCTTTGATGAGTGGCAGCGGGCTGCTCAACGATAAATGTCACCATTTGGTGACGGATGGCGTCAAGCCCATCACACGGGCCGGAACCTCGCAGCGTTACCGAAACTCCATGCGGATGACGCACGGAATGCAACAGGCCGGGCTAAAATCGAAGCCGCAATATCATATGAAGACCGTAGCCGATGTTCAGCGGTACGGAATGAAACCGCTCCCGGGATGAATGTGTCAGCCCGGTTTCCACGTAGTCAGCCAACGTGCGGAATTGCCGCCATCCTCAATGGATATCTCTTCACCTGGGCGATGTTCGCCCCGAGAAGATGGCGGCCTCTACGGATCAATGGTAACGGCGGATCAGTCCAACCAGTTTGCCCTGAATTTTCACCCGGTCCGGCCCGAATATGCGGGTCTCATAGGCAGGATTGGCCGCTTCCAGCGCGATGGAGGCGCCCTTGCGGCGGAAGCGCTTCAGCGTCGCTTCCTCGTCATCCACCAGCGCCACGACAATATCGCCGGGGCTGGCGGTATTGCCATTGCGGATGATGACGGTGTCACCATCGAAAATGCCGGCCTCGATCATCGAATCGCCCTTGACCTCGAGAGCGTAGTGTTCGCCCGAGCCCAGCATGTCCACCGGTACGGCCACGTCATGGGTATTGTTCTGGATGGCGGAAATCGGAACGCCGGCAGCGATGCGGCCCATGACCGGCACGGTAACGGCTCCGCCGAGATCGTTGGCGGGCGCCTTGGGGGCATGGGTCGGTTCCGGCGCTTTTGGCTTGCCGAGACTGCCTTCGATGACGCTCGGTGAAAAGCCGCGCTGCGGCCGTGCACCCGGCGTATAGGCCTCAGGCAACTTGATCACTTCCAGCGCTCGCGCCCTATTTGGTAGCCGGCGAATGAAACCGCGCTCTTCGAGGGCGGTGATCAGCCGGTGGATGCCGGATTTGGAGGCGAGATCGAGTGCGTCCTTCATTTCATCGAAGGAGGGCGGCACGCCGGACTCTTTCATTCGTTCATGAATGAAGAGAAGCAATTCCTGCTGTTTGCGCGTGAGCATGAGGAAAACACCCTTTAGAATCGTAGTGGAAGTCGCGAAACAAATACAGAACGAACACTATATGTTCCATATGTGTTCCGCAATCCCCTAAAATTTCGTGAAGCTGCCATCTGTTGTTTTGATGATTTGCCTGAAAGCACGCAATTGTGCTTTTCTGCCGCCGGGACTGTTCCGGTGTCGCCTTGCCGGACCCGACAGCGGGAAGCAGGAAAATGACGAAACCCTATCGCGTCGACCATCTCGTACTGCCCGTCGAGCGTCTCGACGTCGCCGCCAATCGCCTTGCAAACCTTGGGTTTACGGTCGCGCCGGCGGCTCTCCATCCGTTCGGCACACACAATGCCTGTGTTTTTTTCTCCGACGGCACCTATCTGGAGCCGCTCGCAATTGCTGACCCGGCTAAATATAACGCCTCGATTGGCAGAGGAGATGTCTTCACCGGGCGGGATCATGCCTTTCGGAAACACGCCGGAGGGGAGGGTTTTTCCGCTCTCGTCGCTGCAACCGAAGACGCCCTTGGGGATCACGACCGATTCGTGGCGTCCGGTCTGGCGGCCGGTAATGTCTTTGAATTTTCGCGTCCGGTCAAAATGCCGGACGGTTCGCAGAGCGAGGCAGCCTTCCGGCTGGCTTTTGCTGCGAGCGGTTCCGCTGAGGATTTCTTCCTGTTCAGCTGCCAGCGGCTGCAGGCCCTGCCGGGCGACCGCTCGGCGCTGGAGCGCCATGCCAATGGTGTGTCCGGTCTCAGCGAGATCGTCTTGTTTGTCGGTGATGATCCGAATGCCGCACGCCTGATAGAGACGGTTTTTGGCTGCGGCGGCAAAATATCACCGGACGGTGATGTGGTTTTCGCAACCGGCAATGCGTGCATAAGATTGACTGAGAAGCCAGTCTTCAATGGATATGCGCTGAATGTTGCCGGGCAGGGTGATGCTGGACTGCGCGGCGCGGGCATCGTCCTTTCCGTCGGCGATCTTGCCGTGACAGCGGCGGCGCTTGCTGCTAATGGCGTGTTCTGCATGGAAACGGGCGGCCGTCTGGTGGTGCCCGCAGCACCCGGCCAGGGCGTTGCCTTCGCCTTCGAGGAAAAATAATGAGCGTTACGAACAATCTCAAAGTCACCGCCGGCGACGGCGCCAGCAAAGTTTCTTTCTCCAACAGCGAGCGCTTTTCGCTGATTGCCGGCCCGTGCCAGATGGAAAGCCGCGAACATGCATTCATGATCGCCGGCGTCCTGAAGGAGCTTTGTGACAAACTTGGAATCGGGCTTGTCTATAAATCCTCCTTCGACAAGGCGAACCGTACCTCGCTTTCCGGCAAGCGCGGCATCGGCCTTGAGAACGCCATGCAGGTCTTCGCCGATCTCAAGAAGGAGTTCGGTTTTCCTGTCCTGACCGACATTCACACCGAAGAGCAATGCGCCATCGTTTCCGAAGTGGTGGATGTCTTGCAGATCCCGGCCTTTCTCAGCCGTCAGACCGATCTTCTCGTTGCCGCCGCGAAAACCGGCCGCGTCATCAATGTCAAGAAGGGTCAGTTTCTGGCCCCCTGGGAC
>RCUT01000805.1_pt1 | contig 15756 bp, 12 predicted proteins | sample 2166171 | NCBI WGS metagenome assembly RCUT01 (sample SAMN09932757, study PRJNA488358) | compost metagenome | isolation source: compost soil in 4-hydroxybenzoic | place: Germany: Experimental Botanical Garden
TTGCTCTTCCACTCTAGAGTGCCCGAGGAACATACAAGCCCGGATGAAATCCGGGGAAAGTCCTGCCGCCGCTCCCGGATTTCCTCCGGGCTACGATTTGCCAGCTTGCAGGAAATCCAGGTCGCCAGCCGCCTCAGAGCAGCCCTTCGGCCTTGGCCTTGGCCACCGCATGGGTGCGGCGCTCCACGCCGAGCTTGCCGTTGATGCGCCAGGCATGGGTCTTCACCGTATGCACCGAAATGTGCAGGCGCTCGGCGATCTGCTGGTTGGAAAGCCCGAGGGCGATCAACTGCAGGACGTCCCGTTCGCGCTGGCTGAGCAGCGCGTCGCGGGTGTCGGCCTGCCCCGCGTAGGCTTTGGCAGGGGTGGGCGAGCGGGGCGCCTGGCGTCCTGTCAGCCGTGCAGGAATACTGTCCAGCCATTCGGGGTAACGCAGCTCCAGGTAGCGCAGGCGAGCCAGCAACAGCGGCGGGTCCAACTCGCGAAGCGCCAGGCGCAGTTGCTCCTCGGCCGCCTCGGCCTGGCCCTCCAGGTGGAGCAGTTCGGCCAGGCTGAGCAGGCATTCCCGTTCCAGGCCCTGCAGCCCGCTGAGCCGGCAATCCTCCAGCAGTGCCTGCAGCGCAATGGAAGCCTGGGCCGATTGGCCGAGGGACAGGTTGGCGCGGGCGGCGAGCAGTCGCCTTCTTTGCGCAAGGTCGTGGAAACCGCCCGGCGTGACCGGGCGCGGGTTGCCCGGGAACTCGGGGGCCTGGCGCAGGCTGCCGAGGGCCAGCTCGCCCCAGCCCTGGGCGAGCAGCAGGCTGCCCTTCAGCCAGGCCAGCGCATCCCTGTATACCGCTTCGGGCAGGCGCAGCGCCTGCAGTCGCCGCTCGGCGACAACCAGGGTGCGACGGGCGACGTTGAACTCGCCCCTCGCCATGGCCAGCTCCAGCAATGTGCGATAGCCCAGCAGCAGGAAGCCGTCGCCTTCGCGTTCCGCTTCCAGCAGTCCGTCCCGGGTGCATTGCTCCGCCGACTGGTCGTGGCACAGGGATGCCAGCAGGGCGCCGCGCACTATCAGCAGGCGGGCCCGAACCGGCCCGGCCAGGTCGGCCTCCTGCAGCTCTTCCAGCAAGTGCTCGACCTGCTCCAGGGCGTGGGTCGATTGGCCCTGCATGACCAGGGACTGGGCGTGCTCGACGCCCAGCAAGGCCTCGAACGCCAGGTTGTCATGCTGGCGCGCCAGGTGCAGGCCCGTGTGTATGTATCCAAGGCCGGCGTCCAGGTCGCCGTCGGCCAGGGCCAGTTGGGCGAGCGTCTGGTAACAGAGCGTCCGTTGCGGCCAGGCGGAAGGGGGCAGGCCGTGCAGGGCGTCGTGGCAGTGCTGGCGGGCCTCGTCGCGGCAGCGCCGGGCCGAGAGGGCGCCGTGCAGGGCCTGGTACTGGGCGAGCAGGAGGTGCTGGGCCTCGGCGTTCGCCTGCGGCAGGAAACGCGCCAGGTCGGCCAGGCAGCCTTCGGCCTCGTCCGGGCGATTGCACAGGAGCAGCGTCCAGGCACGCAACAGGACAAAGGAAGGGGTGGCGGACAACAGCGCGCAGGGCAGGGCGGCGCACCACTGCAGGAAGCGTCCGGCATGGCCGTCGCCGACGACCCGCTCCAGGGACCAGTCCTGCAGGTAGTTGGCGGCGACTTCCGGCTGTCCGGCCTTCAGGGCCTGTTCAACCGCTTCACGCACTTCGCCCCGGTTGGCGAACCATTGGCAGGCCCGGACATGGAAGCTGGCGGTGGGCGGGCTGCCGGGTACTTCATCGAGCGCGTCCGCCAGCGGCCGCCACAGGCGCAGGCTGTCATCCTCCACGGTGGAAGAAGGACGCAGCAGGTGCCGGCTGCTCAGCTGGTGCAACAGCTCGGTGGCCTTTTCGCCGGCCAGCAGGTGTTCGCACAGTGCCTTGGAGAAGCGCGGCAAATGGCCGAGGGGCTGCATGGCCTCCAGCAACTCGGTGGGGATGTCCGCCAGTACTTCGTGCTGCAGGTAGTCCAACAGCAGCGGCGTGCCGTTGGCGAGGCGTCGGCCCAGGCCGCTTTCGTCGCCGTCGGCCAGCAGCAGGCAGGCCACGGCCGGCCAGCCGTCGCTGCGCGCCAGCAGTTGCCGGGTCACCTCGGCGGACAGCGTGAAGCCGAAGTGGCGCAGCAGGCGTTTCAGCTCCTCGTCATCCAGGGCCAGCGAGCGGGCATCCAGCTCGTGCAGGTCGCCCTGGAGGAACAGGCGTGGCAGGCTCCAGGCCGGGCGCCGTCGCCCGTTGATCCACCAGCGCAGCTTGTGCGGCGCCTGCTTGAGCAGGTTTTCCAGGCAGGCGTCCAGCTCGGCGCAGGATTGTCGCGGATAGTCGTCGAGGACCAGCCAGGTGGGCTGGTCCAGGCAGGCGAGCAGGTGGGCTAGAGCCGGCGCTGGGTCGCCCTCGGCGATCGGCCGCTGCAGGGCTTGCGCCAGGCGCTCCAGGAAGGCCGCCGGCGTCAGCGCCTGGCCACCCAGGGATAGCCACACCAGTCGGCTGCCCGGAGGCAGGTGGTCCGCGCATTCGCGCATCAGCGTGCTCTTGCCGAAGCCGGCGGGCGCGCAGATCAGCGTCACGCGGGCGTCACTGGCGAGCAGGCTGCTTAGCAGGCGAGGGCGCGCCATTGGTACGCGTGGCAGCGCCCGTGGCTGGGCAACGGGCGGCCGCTCCGCCTGTTGCCGGTGCCAGAAGGGGATTCCGGGCATGTGGAAGGTTCTCAGGTCACGGATGGCGACTCAGGTTCCTGCTGTGCGCCCTGGTGCGAGGATTCCACTTCCTCGCGCAGCATCTGCTTGGAGAGTTTGCCCACGGCCGTCCTCGGCAGGTCGGCGCGGATCTCCAGCGCCTGGACCATCTCGTGCTTGCCCAGGCGATCCCTGAGGAAGGCCTTGAGCTCGTCCAGGCTGAACGGCGCATGGCCCTTGCGCAGCTTGACGTAGGCCTTGGGCGACTGGCCCCGATAGGGATCGTCGATGCCCAGCACCAGCACTTCCTCCACTGCGGGGTGGGTGTAGATGGCTTCCTCGATCACCCGCGGATAGACGTTGAAACCGCCGCACAGGAGCATGTCCTTGGTGCGGTCGACTATGTAGATGAAGCCTTCGTCGTCCATGTAGCCGACGTCGCCGGTGCGGAAGTAGCCGTCTTCGGTGAAGCTGTCGCGGCTGGCCTTCTCGTTTCTCCAGTAGCCGCGCATGACGCTCGGGCCGGCGATGGCGATTTCGCCACGCTCACCCAGCGGCACGCTGCGCGTCGGGTCCTCGGTATCGAGGAACCTGATGGTGGTGCCGATGTGCGGGATGCCGCACGAGCCGGGCCGGTGCTTGCCGGAAGGCGTGAAGGTGCCGCCGGTGCAGGTCTCGGTCATGCCCCAGCCCTCGGTGAGCTGGCAGCCGGTAAGGCGCTTGAACTGGTGGATCAGCTCCACCGGCAAGGGCGCGCCGCCGGATGCGCAGACCTTGAGTGAGCGCAGGTCGTACTCGCCCACCTGCGGGTGGCTGACCAGGGCGGTGAACATGGTGGGCACGCCAGGGAAGCAGCTGACCTTGTGTTGGCTGATGTCCTGCAGGATGGCGGTAGGGTCGAACTTGATCCGCAGGCGCATTTCGGCCGCGGCGAGGACCGGGAACAGCAGGTCGCAGACCATGGCGTAGACGTGAAACAACGGCAGCACCACCAGCACGCTTTCGTGGCCCTCATGCATCAACTTGTCATTGTCGACGTTGGTCAGGAATACCTGGCCGGCGGCGGCGCTGAGGTTGGCGTGGGTAAGCATGGCGCCCTTGGGCAGGCCGGTGGTGCCACCGGTGTATTGCAGCACGGCGACACTGTGTTCAGGGTCCGCCGGCGGGTGTTCCCGGTATTGGCCGTCGTTATCCAGCAGTTGCGAGAAGGACAGGCAGCGGTCGCCGTAGGCAACGGCGCTGACCTGGTTCTCCTGCCACAACTGCGCCTGGGTCTGCTCGGGCTGGTCGGCGAAGTCGCCCAGCGACCCCACCACCAGGGTGCGCAGGCGCGTGGTGGCCAGCAACGAGGCCATGGTGGGATAGAGCGTCTTCAGGTCGAGGGTGATGAGGATGTCCGTCTCGCTGTCCTCGATCTTGTGTGCCAGCACCTTGCCCGCATCCAGCGGCGAATAGTTCACCACGGTGCCGCCGGCACGGAGAATGGCGAAGAAACCGATGACGTACTGCGGCACGTTGGGGAGGAACAGGCCGACGTGCACGCCCGGCTTGACGCCCAGGCGCTGCAGGCCATCGGCGGCGTGGTCGACCAGATCGCGCAGCTCGCGATAGCTGAGCTTGCGCCCGAGGAAGTCTATCGCGGGGCGTTCCGGCCAATGCCGCGCGGCATTGTCGAGCATGTCGAGCACGCTGATCCGGGGCAGTTCGGCGTCCCAGCTGACACCGGCGGGGAAGGTTTTGATCCAGGGAGCATCGGCCACGCGGGGAACCTCGTCTTGCAACTGTTGTTGTAGGTTTTGCGCAATGTTGCACCGCGTGTGGCGATTGAATCTGTCAGGAATTTGCACATTGCCGGGGACAGGGCGTCGAGGGGTGGGCCGGTAAATCGTAGCCCCACCGTAGGGTGCGCCATGCGCACCGATCACGGGATTCAACCTTTGCGCCGTGCTCGACCCTTGGTGCGCACGGCGCACCCTACCGAATCAACTCAGCGGATCAGCGGCGGCAGGCGCGAGGCCCAGGGGCGGGCGCGTTCGAGTTCTGCGGCGAGGTGGAACAGGGTGCCTTCGTCGCCCATGCGCGCGGCAAACTGCACGCCGATCGGCAGGCCTTCATCGTTCCAGTGCAGCGGCACGCTCATGGCCGGCTGGCCGGTGGCGTTGAACACCGAGGTGAAGGTGCCATAGGGCATGCCCCGGGCGAACAGCGCCTCGACCGGCTCCCGGGCCCCCAGGGTGAAGTGGCCGATGGCCGCCGGCGGTTGCGCCATGGTCGGGCCGAGCACCAGGTCATGGTCATCGAAAAAGGCCGCCACCTCCCGTGACATGCGCTGCAGTGCACGCTGGGCGAGGACGTAGTCGGTTCCGGAAACCTGTCCCGCCATGTCCACCAGGGCGCGGGTCAGGGGCTCGATGTCGTCAGGGCCGGCGGCGCGGCCGACCGCCGCTTCCAGGGCGCGGAGGTGCAGGGCGGCGGACACCACGAAAATCCTCACGAAGGCTTCCGAGGCAGCGGAAAAGTCGCTGACCGTCGGACACTCGTCGACCACCTCATGGCCCAGTTCGCGACACAGCCGCGCAGCCGATTCCAGTGCGGCCATGCAGTCCGGGTGAACCGGCAGGCCACTGAGGGGCGCACGCATCACGCCGATGCGCAGGCGGCGATGGGGAGCGTCGATCTCCTCCAGGTAGGGCCGCGACTTGAAGGGAGCGACGTAAGGGGCGCCAAAGTCCGGCGCCGAGGTGGCGTCGAGCAGGGCGGCGCTGTCGCGTACCGAGATCGACACGCAGTGCTCCGCGGGCAGGCCGCCCGTGCCTTCGCCGACCAGGGGACCGACGGGGTTGCGGCCCCGGCTGGGCTTGAGCCCGAACACGCCGCAGGCCGAGGCGGGAATGCGGATCGAACCGCCGATATCGCTGGCATGGGCGAAGGGCACCAGGCGCGCGGCCACGGCGGCCGCCGCGCCGCCGCTGGAACCACCGGTGGAGTGGGCAGGGCTCCAGGGGTTGCGGCAGGGACCGAAGAGGGCGGGTTCGGAGGTGGGCATGATGCCGAACTCGGAGGTGCTGCTGCGGCCGACGAACACCAGGCCGGCGGCGCGGTAGCGCTCCACCAGGGCGGTGTCATGGCTGGCCAGGTTGCCGGCGCCCAGCCGGCAGCCATAGGTGAGCGGCATGCCCCGTTCGGCGCCGCCGGCCAGGTCCTTGAGCAGGAAGGGCACGCCCCGGAAGGGCCCGTCTGGCAGGCTGCCCCGGGCGCGCTCGCGGGCCTGTTCGAACTGCCGCGAGATCACCGCGTTGATGGCCGGATCGAAGCGTTCGATCCGCGCGATGGCCGCGTCCACCAGCTCCAGCGGGGTGACTTCCCCCTTGGTGACCAGCGCCGCCTGGGCGGTGGCATCGAGTAGCTGTAGTTCTTCTTGCATGGTCAGGCTCCAGGGATCAGTGGTCGTCCAGCCCGGGTACGGACTGTAAGGATGGCGCATACGTAGATGGGTCGGGCGGCGTTCCGCGAGCGAAGCGATACCCATCAGCCATGTCCGCATGGGTATCGCTCCGCTCCACCCATCCTACGAGCTTGCCGGCTGCGAGGGCGCCGTGCGCATGCCCAGTGCCATTGCCACGGCGGCCACTGCCAGCAACGCGCTGATGAGGAAGATGGCGCCGGCCAGGCTGCCGGTCTGGGTCTTGATCAGGCCGACCAGGGCAGGGCTGGTGCCGGCGACACTGGCCAGGGAGTTGATCAGGGCGATGCCCACTGCAGCCCGTTCCCTGGGGAGGTAGCGGGTGACCATGGACCAGAACACCGGCGTGGAGGCCACCAGGGCCGAGCCCCCCACCGTGATGCTGAGAATCGTCAGTGGCAGGCTGTGGGCGGTCGTCCAGGCCAGCGCCAGGAGACCGATGGCGGCCGCCAGGAAGGCCAGGCTGTAGTGCAGGCGCTGCTCGTTGCGGCGGTCGGAGCGGCGGCCGTACCAGATCATGGCGAACAGGGCGAAGAAGTTGGGGATCACCGCGTACAGGCCGACCATCTGCAGGTCGGTCACCCCCAGCTCCTTGATGATGGTCGGCGTCCAGAAGGCCAGGAAGTAGCCGGCGCAACCGGAGACGAAGGCGCCGAAGGCGAGCAGGTAGATACGCGGATCGCGCAGTACCGCACGCAGGACACCAGGCGCGCCGTGGCCGTCCTGGGGTTCGCCCTCCGCATGCAGGGCGCGCTCCACCCGTTCACGCTCGGCCGGGCTCAGCCATCTGGCCTGGCGCGGGCCGTTGGGCAGCAGGAAGAACACCAGCAGGCCCAGCAGGACCGTAGGCGAGCCCTCGATCAGGAACATCCATTGCCAGCCTTCCCAGCCGTGCACGCCGTGCATGTTCTTCAGGATCCACCCCGACACCGGGCTGGTGACGAAAGCCGCCGCCACCTGTGCGGTACAGAACAGCCCGATCACCTGGCCGCGCCGCTCGGGCGGGTACCAGAAGGTGAGGTAGAGCACCACGCCGGGGAAGAAGCCGGCCTCGAACATGCCGAGCAGGAAGCGCACCACGTAGAACTGGGTCGGGGTCTCGACGAGCATGGTCGCGCTGGAGACCAGGCCCCAGAGCACCATGATGCGCATCAGGGTGACCCGCGCGCCGAGCCGCTGCAGGAGCATGTTGCTCGGCACCTCGAAGAGCACGTAGCCGACGAAGAACATGGCGGCACCGAGGCCGTAGACCGCGTCGCTGAAGTCCAGCGCGGTCTTCATCTGCAGCTGGGCGAAGCCGATGTTGGCGCGGTCGATGAAGTTCATCAGGTAGCAGATGAACAGGAATGGGATCAGGCGCAGGGTGATCTTGCGATAGATGGCGTCCATTTCGGCGGACGCGCCCTGATCGCTGGCGGGGATGGCAAGGGAGGGCATGGGGATACTCCTGGGCAATGCGTAGGGAAGCCGTGACGGGGCAGCGCTTGGCTATCCGGCGAATCGCCGGGAAACGAGCGGCCGCCGTGTGGGCGTGCATGCGCCGGAGAATGGGCGGAACCACGGAACGAGCACCTGAAAGGCCTCCTCTTGTTGTCTTCATGCGGCCATGGTGGACGGCTTTGCAGAGCGGAACTGTCGCGAATTTGCAGTTCTGGAGGCAGGGCGTCCGCAGCTCCGTAGCCTGGATGAAATCCGGGAAGTGCCACACTCCGGATTTCCCGGATTGCATCCGGGCTACAGGCTCGAACGCCCGCCGAGCAATACGCCCGGCGGCTCAGTTGCGGTAGCTGGTATCGATGCGGTCCAGCTTGCGCAGCAGCGCCGGCCAGACGAAGTCGCCGCCCAGGCCGCCGGTCTGCTTGTGCGCGACCTCCGCCACGCCGTCGATGATCTGCGGGGCCACCTCGACCAACTCGCCGCCGGCCTGGGCCGACAGCTGGATCTGGCAGGTGCTTTCGAAGGTGTACATGTGGAGGAAGGCGTCGGCGACGGTGCGGCCCACGGTGAGCAGGCCGTGGTTGCGCAGCATGAAGAACAGCTTGGCGCCGAGGTCGGCCTGCAGGCGAGGCTTCTCGTCGTCGCGCAGGGCCACGCCTTCGTAGTCGTGATAGGCCAGGGAGGAGAGCACGAAGGTGGACTGCTGGCTGATGGGCAGGATGCCGCCTTTCTGCGCGCTCACCGCCACCCCGGCGCGGGTGTGGGTGTGCAGCACGCACTGGATGTCGTGGCGCGCAGCATGGATGGCGCTGTGGATCACGAAGCCGGCACGGTTGGCGGAGTAGGGCGTGTCGATCACCTTGTTGCCGTCCTGGTCGACCTTGATCAGGTTGGAGGCGGTGATCTCGTCGAACATCAGGCCGTAGGGGTTGATCAGGAAGTGATGCTGCGGGCCGGGGACGCGGGCGCTGATATGGGTGAACACCATGTCGGTCCAGCCATGCAGGGCGACCAGGCGGTAGCAGGCGGCGAGGTTGACGCGCAGTTGCCATTCTTCGGCGGATACCTGGTCCTTGACGCTGGGGATGCTGTGCAGGGTCATGCTTCGGGCTCTTTTTGTTGTGGGTCGGAAAAGGGGACGGGTTATTGCGCACCGGCCTGCGGGTCTTCGAGGTAGACCGAGCGCCTGGGCTGCGCCATCACGCGGCGCAGCATGGGTTCGAAGGTTTCCAGCGAGAGGATTTCGCCGTCGGGATCGAAGGCCGGGTTGTCGTAGCGCTCGACGAACTCGGCGGTGCGCGCGTAGTGGGGGTGGTCGCGGAATCTGTCGCGCCTGTTTCGATCCAGGCCCAGGTGGTGGAAGAAGTTGTGGCCCTGGAACACCGTGTGGTTTTCGACCATCCAGAGGTTGGCTTCGGAGACGAAGGGCTTGAGGATCGCCACGGCGATATCGGCATGGTTGTAGCAGCCCAGGCTGTCGCCGATATCGTGGAGCAGGGCGCAGACCACGTACTCCTCGTCGCGGCCGTCGCGCAGGGCCAGGGTGGCGGTCTGCAGGCAATGGTCGTAGCGGTCGATGGGCCAGCCGCCGAAGTCGCCCCTGAGCAGCCGGAGGTGATCCAGCACGCGGTCCGGCAAGTGACTGGCGTAGGCCATGGCCTCGGGCACGATGATGTCGAAGTCTGCCTGGGTGCTGTCTTCCATGCGGGTGAAACTGGCTCGCTTGTCCATTGGTGGTTTCCGCATCAGTTTGTAGGTCTTGTTCGATCTGGAATATCGGTTCTTGCTTGTTTCGCTCCCTGGATCGCCCGAGAATGGTGCGGCCCGCCGGTATGCAAAGACTGTCGGGAATTTGCTGTGTGAACAGGTCGGGGTGAGTGGGTGTGAGTTCGTCATTGGCGCTTTCGGAAACGCATCGCCGCGTGCTGTTGGAGAACCCGTGGTTGTCGCAACTGGAGCCAGCCGTCAGCGAGGACGTGCTGGCCCATTCGCGCATTCGCCGGCTGGCGGAAGGGCAGATGCTCTTTCGCCGGGGCGAGAAACCGGAGGGGGTTTACATCATGCTGGAGGGGTCGCTGCGCTGCAGCGGCACCACTCGCGACGGGCTGGAGGCGGTGTTGAACTTCTACGAGCCGGGCTACTGGCTCGGTCTGGTGTCGGCCTTCGACGGTCTGCCGCGGCTGCACGATGCCCTGGCCATGGCACCCTCGATGGTGCTGCAGGTGCCGTCGGCGGAACTGGAGTTGCTGATGACCCGGCACCCCGCGTTCGTGCGCCTGCTGCTGCGGATCCAGAGTTCGCAGATGCGCGAGGTGCTGGTGGGCTTCGAGGCCTATTGCACCCATTCGCTGGAACAGCGCTTCGCCAGCCGCCTGCTGGGCCTGGCCTCGGCCTTCGGCAGGGCGGATGCCGACGATACGCTCGATATCCAGCTGCGGCTGTCCCAGGAGACCCTGGCGCAACTGCTCGGTACCACCCGCCAACGGGTCAACCAGTTGCTCAAGCAGTGGGAACAGCTCGGCCTGATCCAGCAGAAATACGGGCGCATCCGGCTGTTGGACCAGGCGAAGCTGCAATCCCTCGCGCAGGTCTAGAGATCAGGCCTCACCCTGTTCCTGCCAGCGCTTGCGTGCCCGCCGGTAGGCATTGCTGTCCGCATAGCCGAGGCGCTCGGCGATCTGGTTGCGATTGAGGCCCTGCAGTTCGAGGCTCTGCTCCATCTCCGCGCAAACGGCGGCGAAGATGCGGCGAAAGCTCAGCTCCTGTTCCTGCAGCCGGCGGTGCAGGGTGCGCGGGCTCAGGTGCTGGGCCGTCGCCGCGCTCTCCAGGCTGGCATGCGCGCCGGTACGCAGGGCTTCCCGAATGTGATTCGCCACCTTGGCGGCGTGCCCGCCGAACTGTTGCTGCTGCGCCAGGCGCTGCTCCAGGCTGCTGGCGATCATCTCGGCAAGCACCGGATGGTGTCCCCGCATCGGCAGGTCGAGTGCCGCCTTGTCGAAGACCAGGCAGGTGCGCGCGCTGGAAAAGTGCAGCGAGGGGCCGAACCACTGGGCGTACTCGGCATGGTAGGCGGGCCGTTGCCAGGCGAACTCGGCGCGCAGCGGCAGCAGTGGTTCCACGCAGCCTTCGCGGATCTGCGTCATGGTCATCACCAGGCAATGTTCGCCGACATGGCGCACCAGGGCGCCTGAACCCTCGATTCGCAGTTCCATGCCGATCTGGTCGGGTGTCTCGAACAGGCAGGGCAACTGGTCCAGTTCCGAACCCAGCCTGGCGTAGCGTTCCCAGTAGCGCAGGGCCTGGCCGATGTTGGCGCTGGCAAGCGCGAGATGGACCAGGATGTAGCGGTCCTTCGGCGTGAACTGGGCGAACAGGTGCAGGCCGATGGCCGGGTCGATGGCGGCCGCGCGCTGCCACAGCTCTTCCAGTTGCATCAGGCTGAAGGATCGCTCCTCGCCGCGCTGGCCGAGGAAGCGCTGCAGCACCTGGCCCATGGCGCCATGGTGCAGGCGGCGCGCCACGCTTTTGGCGACTTCTGGCTGCTTGTTGTCAGTTTCGGACATGTTCTCCGCCGCTCTCCTTGGAGTCTCATTCGGCTTTCGGGCTCGTCGCTCCGCAGGCGCCTTTCACAGGGCAAGACCGGGCATGACGATGCCGTTGCAACTGATGATAAGCAAGTCCGTAGAACCACGATGATCGACAAGCCCCAGGCCGGCAGGGCCGCTTCGCAGCGTCGCCGGCTTTCCCTCCGAAGGGCGTCGGGCAAATCCCCCATGTCTTCAGCGCTCAATCAGGAGAACAACAAGATGAGCAGCGGCTCGATACACGCACTCGACTCCACACCGCCCGGCAAGGTCCGGAAGCGCCGCTCAGGACTTCCCGGCCTGGGCGCCATCGTCCTCGCCTTGGGCGCTTGCCTGCTGTCCATCGTGTCCTTCGCGCAGCCCGCGCAGAAGCCGAACATCGTCGTCATCTGGGGTGACGACATCGGCCTCTGGAATCTCAGCGCCTACAACCGGGGCGCCATGGGCTACCGCACGCCGAATATCGACCGCATCGCCAGGGAAGGGGCCATCTTCAGCGACCACTATGCCCAGCCCAGCTGTACCGCCGGGCGTGCCGCCTTCATCACCGGCCAGTTGCCGATCCGCTCCGGCATGACCACGGTCGGCCTGCCGGGTGGTCCGCTCGGCCTAAAGCCGCAGACCGTGACGCTGGCCGAAGTGCTGAAGACCCAAGGCTATGCCACCGGCCAGTTCGGCAAGAACCACCTGGGCGACCGCAACGAGCACCTGCCGACGGTGCACGGCTTCGACGAGTTCTTCGGCAATCTCTATCACCTCAATACCGAGGAAGAGCCGGAGGATTCCGACTACCCGAGCGATCCGCAGTTCAAGAAGCGTTACGGTCCTCGCGGCGTGCTGCATTGCCAGGCCACCGCCAGCGAGCAGCCCGGCGAGGACCCGCGCTTCGGCAAATGGGGCAAGCAGCGTTGCGAGGACACCGGCCCGCTGACCAGCAAGCGCATGGAGACCGTGGACGAGGAGTTCACCCGGGCCTCGTTCAAGTTCATGGACAAGGCGGTGGCGGAGAAGAAGCCCTTCTTCAGCTGGATCAACACCACGCGCATGCACGTCTTCACCCATGCCCCGGGCCAGTACCTGGAGCGCTGCAAGCAGTTCACCAGCGGCGAGGACGTGCACTGCGCCGGCATGCTGCAGCACGACGAGAACATCGGTGCGGTGCTGAAGAAGCTCGAAGACCTGGGCGTGGCCGACAACACCATCCTGATCTATTCGACCGACAACGGCCCGGAGCACGAAACCTATCCCCACGGCGCCACCAGCCCCTACCGCAGCACCAAGATGACCACCTGGGAAGGCGGGGTGCGGGTGCCGATGATGGTGCGCTGGCCGGGCCACATCCCGGCCGGCTCGGAGCTCAACGGCATCCAGTCCCACGAGGACCTGTTCACCACCCTGGCCGTCGCCGCCGGCATGCCGGACGTGCGCGAGCGCCTGGCCAAGGGCGACGCCCTGGGCACGGGCGTGGTGAAGAAGAACCATATCGATGGCCTGAACAACCTGGACTACTGGCAGGGCAAGGCCGAGCAGTCGGCGCGCAACGCGGTGTTCTACTACGCGGAGAGCCGCCTGCAGGCGGTACGCCTGAACCAGTGGAAGGCGCACTTCTACGTGCGCGACGGCTACTACGGGCATACCGAGACGCTGGATATCCCCTGGCTGTTCAACCTGCGCCAGGACCCCTTCGAGAGCTACGACCAGGCGCCCGGCCCGCGTGCCTACATGGTGCAGAAGAAGGCCCATGTGATGTACGCCATGACCGGCCTGATCGTCGACCACCTGAAGACCTTCAAGGCCTTCCCGCCGGCCCAGGAAGGCATGTCGCTGAGCTTCGACAAGCTCAAGGAACAGATCCTCAAGCAAGCCAACCAGTAAGCCGCTGCGGGCACGGCCGCTCCGCGGTCGCGCCCCGGCGTCGCTCGCCCTCGATATCCCGACACAACAACAAGACAGGAGAAATCCCATGACCGATCTGACCCCCGCCGCCCTGCAGGTATTCGCCGCCATGCAGAACGCCCCAGTGGTCTCCCGTGACCACGCCCGCGAGGCCATCCTGCTGCTGGAGGACGACCTGCCCTGGGTCGGCCTGCCGGACGGCTCGACCATCCAGCTGCTGCACGTCGACCTCAACCAGAACCTGTGGATCAACCGCACCCGCATGAAGCCTGGCTTCGGCGTCGACACCCATTACCACACCGGCCCGGTGTTCGCGGTCACCCTGAGCGGCGAATGGTTCTACCGGGAATACCCGGACAAGGTGAACAAGGCCGGCTCCTACCTGTACGAGCCGGCGCATTCGCTGCATACCCTGTGCGTGGCCGAGGACGCCCGGGAACAGGCCGACGTCTGGTTCGCCATCTTCGGCAGCAATGTCGACATCGACGAGCAGGGCGACGTCATCCGCATCCTCGACGCCAGGACCGCCCTGGCGGTCTACCGCGCCCTGTGCGCGGCCGAAGGCAAGAGCTGCGACAAGCTGATCGTGATCGGCGAGTGAGGGCGGCCCAGATGCAGAGCGCATTCGTTACCGGCGCGGGCGGCTTCATCGGCCGCCACCTGGTGCGCCGCTTGCTCGTCGAAGAGGTGCGGGTGGTCGCCTTGATGCTGCCCGGCGAGCCGGTGCCGGCGGAGTGGGGCGACCGGGTCAGGGTGGTGAAGGGCGATGTGCGTCGGCTGGTCGAGTCGAAGGACGCGATCGGCACGGTGGACGCCATCTTCCACCTGGCCGCGGTGGTCAGCGATTGGGGCAGCACGCAGTCCCACGTCGACGTCACCGTCCGCGGCACCGAGCAGGCCATCGAACTGGCCCTGGAGTGGGATGCCCACTTCGTGGTCACCACCAGTGTCTGCGCCTTCGCCAGCGCCCTGGCCAAGGGCCGTCTGAGCGAGGCGGACCCGGTCGGCAAGCCGTCCTCGGCCTACGAGTTCTGCAAGCAGGAGCAGGAGCGGGTAACCCGCGAAGGCGTGGCGCGCGGCCTGAAGGCGACCATAGTGCGCCCGGCCAATGTCTTTGGCGTCGGCAGCATGCCCTGGGTGAACATTCCGCTGGAGTTGATGCGCCAGGGCAAGCCCTGCCTGCTCGGCAGCGGCGACTGGGATGCCGGCCTGGTGCACGTGGAGAACCTGGTGGCGCTGCTGGTCGCCGCCGCCCGCTCCGACCAGGTCAACGGCGAGGTGTTCATCGCGGCGGATGGTTTCGGCGTGACCTGGAAGACCTACCTCAACGCCCTGGCCAGGCTGGCCGGCGTACCGGCGCCCAAGGGCATTCCGAACATCCTCGCGCGGCTCATGGCGCCGTTGCTGGAAACCATTGGCCGGTTGGCCGGCCAGCGGGAACGGCCGCTGATCACCCGCCAGGCCTACCGCCTGACCGGTGGGCCCAACGAGTTCAGCGTGGACAAGGCCAGGCGTCTGCTGGGTTACCGGCCTGCGGTGAGCTTCGAGGCGGCGATGGCCGAGCTGGGCGAGCACCTGGCCCGTCATGACAAAAGTAAAGGGGATCGGCCATGAGCAACTGGCGTAACGGAACACCACGAACGGCATTCATTTCCGGCGGCGGCAGTGGCATCGGCCTGCAGGTTGCCCGCGTCCTGGCAAGCGAAGGTGCCGACCTGGCCTTGTTCGACCTGCGTGTCGACGAACGGGTCCTGGTTGAACTGCGGGCACTGCGCAGAGGGCCCGAACAGAAGGTCGAGGCCTTCACCGTCGACATAGGCGACGCCCGGGCGGTGGCCGAAGCGATGGACGCGGCGGTGGCGCAACTGGGCGCTCCGGACTTCGCCTTCAACTCCGCCGGCATCCTGCGCACGGCGCTGTTCACCGAGTTGCCGGCGGAGACCTTCGAGCTGGTGGTGCGCATCAACCTGATCGGCAGCCGCAACTTCGCCGCCGGGGTGCTCCGGCACATGCCGGTGGGTGGCCATCTGGTGCTGGTGGCCTCGCTGTCGGGCGTCATCGGCGGCTACACCCAGGCCGCCTATTGCGCCTCCAAGTTCGGCGTGGTCGGCCTGGCCGAGGTGCTGCGCCTGGAGCAGAAGCCGCGCGGCATCGATGTGTCGGTGGTGTGTCCCGGCGAGATCGCCACGCCGCTGCTCAGTCATGAGCGAGCGCATGGCAGCAAGGTCACCGAGGCCCTAAACGCCACCGCCGGCGTGTTGACGGTGGAGGCGGCGGTGGAGGGCATCCTGCGCGGCCTGCGCAAGCGCCGGTTCATGGTCACGCCGGGATTCCGCGCCCGGCTGCTGCGGGCCATGGCACGCAAGACCAGCGGACTGCTGCGCTGGATCACCGACCAGACCCTGGCCAGGACGTTGCAGGCCGGGCAGCCGCGACACTGAAGCGGCGGCTTGCCTGCAAGGAAAGATCCACGTTCAACGAACGTGGATTTTTTTGGGCTCTCTTTACCGGTGCATCTCGGAGAGGGCTACCTGGACTTGCGGTAGCCCCCTGGAAGGGGGCGAATCCTCCCCCGTGCACAAGGCCGCCCCTTTCGCCTGGCCTGGACCGTAGGGTGCGCTGTGCGCACCGATGCCGGGATCGGCTTCGGCACCACG
>RCUT01000806.1_pt1 | contig 15752 bp, 2 predicted proteins | sample 2166171 | NCBI WGS metagenome assembly RCUT01 (sample SAMN09932757, study PRJNA488358) | compost metagenome | isolation source: compost soil in 4-hydroxybenzoic | place: Germany: Experimental Botanical Garden
CCATTCACCAAATCATAACTCATTAGATTTACATAATTAACCTGAGGCATTACATTTTTCCAATCAATTGATTCTTCAAGACATTTTTGGAAACCACCCGTTGCAAAACTAATTTCCTGCTTTTTTCCTAAAACACGACGAAGTTCAGTAACCAATGCGGTAAAGTTAGGCTTATCCTGAGGACCAAACTTATGACCTGGCAGGCCTTCAATTGCCGGATACTCCCAATCTAAATCGATACCGTCTGTACCGAAGTAATTATTCAATTGCTTTACCGATTCAGCAAACTCCGTTCTTGCAGCAGCTGAAGAGAAAACATCTGAACAGGTTTCGCAACCACCCCATCCACCTAATGACAGAATAACTTTTAACTGAGGATTCTGTTTTTTCAATCCTACCAAGCTTTTTATTGTAGCGGTATCACCAGCATTATCAACATTCAGTTTATTTCCTTTTAAATGGCAAAAACTGAAAATTATATGCGTGAGCTTTTCAGCAGGAACTTTTTCAGCTTGTTCTGGGGAACCAAAGAAATAGGCAATTACCTGGAACTTATTATTTTGCTGAGCAAAAACCGGAAGCGAAAAACACGCTAACGCAAGGATAGAAAAGAGTACTTTGATCTTAGGTGATATCATAATTTCAACAGGGAAAAGTTTTTGATGTTATTTTTTTATTAATCTACATTAAACATTGTAAATGTAATTATTTAAGAATTTCTATTTACATTGTGCTACTGTAATAAAGTTGTTATGCTTTTTTGCGTTTTCTTTTAATTACTCTGTCACATGAAAAAACAATTATTCCTCCTATTCTTGTTATTCGGTGGATTTATATCCTCAGCTATTGCGCAAACACCAGCTTTATTGCTAAGGTTAGATGATAATGGAATGAACCACTCGGTAAATACTGCAATAAAAGAAGTAGCCGAAACAGGCATTCCTTTTTCAACATCTGTTATGTTTGCTTGTCCGTGGTACCAGGAAACTGTTTCGATACTTAAAAATTACCCAAATCTCTCGGTTGGTGTTCACCTTACATTAAATGCCGAATGGAAATATTATCGTTGGGGGCCTGTGGCGGGGAGAACTGCCGTACCTAGTCTGGTTGATTCAAATGGCTATTTTTATTCATCTACTGCTCAGTTTTTGGCTAGCAATTACAAATTAGACGAAGTTGAAAAGGAACTAGCCGCACAGATTGAACGTGCCTTAAACTCAGGATTAAAAATTGATTATGTTGATTATCACATGGGAACAGCCATGTCGACCCCAGAAATGAGGACTATTGTAGAAAAACTTGCAAAGAAATACGGCTTAGGTATATCACATTACTTTGGAGAACAATACAAAACAATGTTTGAAATACCAGTTGTAAAAAAGCAAGAAGTTTTCTTTGATCACTTGACACATCTTGATCCAAAAGGAGTTGCACTAATGATTTTTCACGTTTCAAAGTTTGATCCCGAAATGCAGGCTTTAATTGACATGAACAGCCCTGATATGCAAGCTGTTAATAACGAACCAATAGTCGCCATTCATCGTTCGACCGAACTTAAAATTTTGCTTTCTAAGGAATTTCAGGACATGGTTAAAAAAGGGAAAGTAAAATTGATAACTTATAAAGATTTGATCAAGGATAATGGGTTAACAAACATGAAATCTCCTTTTACAAATTAGCTCTTAAAGTTGAACCTCATTTTATAATTAGTAAGACCAATATAGTTAATAAAGACTTTTTGTTCTTCAGTAACTTCAAAGCCATTTTTAATAAAGAATGACTTTGCTGTTATACTAGCTTCGGTAGTTAACCCGGTCAGGTTTAATTCAGTCGCTTTGATAATAATTGCATTCAATAACAGCGTCGCAATTCCTTGTCGCTGGTAATCTTTATGAACGTACATCAGGTCCAGGTAACCATCTTCTTCAAGTGAAGAAAAGCCGGTAATTATTCCTTCCGTCGTCTCGCAAATATAAAAATATTGGGATTCTATCCTGTTAGCTAACGAATCGGTACGATCGGCAGTGGATGCCCATGCTGCAATTTGCTCAGCGTTATAATCGAAGACATTTATAGTGGTGATTGTATTGTAGTATAACTCCTTAAGTTGAGAGATATCATTCAGATCAGCTTTTCTTATTTGCATTGCCTTTTTTCAGACAAAATAATAAAAGCCTGACTGACTTGAAATAAGAAATACAATAAATTTTATATCATCTATTTATATGCTCTAATCAATTCAATATATCCGGAGAATTTATTTTTTGCCACATCCGAACTATTCAGTCTGAGGATATAGAAATAAACCCCTTCCTCCAGTTGGCTGCCATCCCAATCATTCTGATAATTATTGCTACGATAAACCTCATTTCCCCAACGATTAAAGATCAACAGTTTACTTCCCGGATAATTTTCCAATCCCTCAATCTTAAACACATCATTAATACCATCTCCATTTGGAGTAAATACATTCGGCACTACGAAAGCTATATTGGAGTCGACGACCATATCTGTTGTGCAGTTAGTTGAGGTTGAAGAACAGCTTGTAGGATGCACTTTGCCGTTTCCATTAACAGTTGCCTGGTTAATTATTACAGAAACTCCATTAAGAACCGTTGAGGCTTTAACCGTTAATACGTAACTACGTTCTTCATCCACTGCAAGATCAGTATCAGTAAATATTACAGCGCTACCAGCTAAACTACCTCCACTTACATAGGTAGTATGTTTCGGCAATGAATCCGTAATTGTAATGTTTGAGATCAATACATTTCCAATGTTTTTCACATGAATCGTATAAGTTAATTCTTCCCCCGCCTGAACTTTTCCATCTCCTGAAGCGTCTGTAACTAGTTTCCAGGTAGAAAAATCATTAACGGTAACCGTAGCCGGTATTTCAGTTTTACATGTCGGTATTGAAACATCAGCTGAACAGGATGTAAGTTTATCTTCACCATCAGCAGTTACTGTTGCCTGATTGCTGATACTTGTTATGCCTGTTAAAACATCAGCTGCGCGAACCACAAATGTATAGGTGCGTTCTTCATCGATTGCCAAATCTGTATCCGTTAAGGAGATATTAATGCCGTCAAATGTACCACCGCTTACATAAGAAGTGTTTGCAGGCAATGGATCTGTTATAAAAATATTCTTCAGTATTCTGCTTCCGGTATTCTTAACGTGAATAGTGTAGGTTAATTCTTCATTTTCACGAGCTACCCCATCGGCATTGGAATCAGTACCCAATTTCCAGGTTGCAAAATCTGCAGGAGACAATACAACCGCTAGTCCTCTTTCCCTATTCAGGCTTCTGCATCCGTTGGCAGTGATCACTTCCACCTGATAAAATCCCTGATCCGAGGCTTGAAAGTTTGCAAAAGTTAAAGTGGCTTGATTTGAAGCTCCCGGAATTAACATACCATCTTTATACCACTCTAATCCGGCATAAGAACCATTTACATTCGCTGTTAATGTAAAAGAAGAACCAATGAATAAGTTTTCCGGAAGAGGAACTGATGTAATGGTTACCTCCGGAATTTGTTCAACGGAAACAGTTACCGCCTTTGCATTGGTTGGGTTATTAGCGCAAACATTATCACCACTAACAGTAATATAATAGGTAGTTGTTTGCGTAATACCCGGCACTGTAAATGTATCGCCAGTTTTTAAAACAGTAGTTAAGGCGGCATCTTCATACCAGGTAAATACCGGATTTACCAGGGTGCTAGAGGCCGTTAAAATCGTTCCGGCGCCACTGCAAACTATTGCGTCAGTTATCTGAATATCAGCTGCTGTTGCCGGATTATTTACTGTTACGGTTACAACCATTGCCCTATCAGGTGTACTTTCACACACATTTGAGCCACTGACAGTTACATAATAATTAGTAGCTACAGAAAGATTTCCAGTATTAAAGGTTGTTCCTGTTGTTAACAAATTGGTTAATGCCGGATCGCTATACCAATTAAATACAGGATTACTAACAATGGAAGTTGAGGCCGACAACTGAGCTGAGTTACCACTACAAATCGTTTCATTATTTACTACAAATGCATCAGATGGCACAGTTGGCTGAACCAAAACACTTACTGTTTTTGCTGCTCCTGCCTGATTTTCACAAATGCCAGCACCCTGAACAGTTATATAATAGGTAGTTGTTCCGGTTAATACAGGTGTGGTAAACGTAGCTGTATTATCAGCAAGAAGATTGGTCAACGAAGCATCGCTATACCAATTGAATATTGGATTGTTAATGGTGCTGCCAGCCGTTAAGGTAGCGCCATTTCCTGTGCAAATAACTACATCTGAAATAGTTATATCTGCAGCTGTGGCATTTGGCGTAACGGCTACATTTACTGTTTTAGCATCTGCAGCTAAATTTTCGCATACATCAGTTCCCGAAACAGTAATATACAACGTAATATTTTGTAAAAGCACAGGAGTTGTGTAAGTGGCTCCTGTGAATATTTTGTTTATTAAGCCTGCATCAGCATACCAATTAAATACCGGGTTTGGAACCGTTGAACTTGTTGCTGTTAATTGAGTAGCAGTGCCTTTACAAATAGAAACATCTGTAATTGTGATATCAGCAGCTACTGGGCGAGGATTTACGATCACAGTAACCGGAAAACCTGTTAGTACCGCACCGGAACAAATAGTTGGACCAGCAACTGTTACGTAATACGTGGTTGTTTGAGTCAAAACCGGAGTTGTAAAAGTAGCACCCGTTCCTATCTGGTTGGTTAAGGCAGCATCACTGTACCACACAAATGAAGGATTTGCTTCGGCCACGCCTACACTCAAAGTAGTGCTTTCTCCACTGCAAATCACCGTAGGCGCTTTTACAAATAAGTGAGTAATTACCGGAAGTGGTGTTACCCCAATGGTAACTGCTTTAGCGTTTCCGGCAATGTTGGCACATACATCATCACCGGAAACCGTTATATAGTAAATGGTTGAAGTAATTAAAGTTCCAGTGTTTAATGTAACACCTGTTGAAATAAGGTTAGTTAATGCTGCATCACTATACCAGTTAAATGAGGGATTTGCTACTCCCGGCGCAGAAGCAGTTATAGTAGTACTTTGGCCGATGCAGATCAGCTGATCCGGCACTGTTATCTCAGAAGCCACCGCAGTTCTGTTTACAGTAACATGAACCGCTTTTGCTCGGCTTTCACACACATTATCACCCTTTACAGTAACATAATAAACGCTGCTTACAGTTAATGCGGGCGTAGTAAAAGTTGCTCCATTTGAAATAAATGTATTTAAAGCAGCATCACTATACCAGTTAAATTCCTGATTATTTATCGAAGAAGCACTGGCTGTCAGAACGGCCGATGATCCTTGACAAACAACCTGATCAGCTACCGAAATGCTAATTGTATCTGCCAATGGGTTAACAGTAACTGTTACCTGTTTGGCATCTGTTATACCATTGGCACAAATACCAGCTGCAGATACGGTAAGAAAATAATTAGTTGTGGTAGTAAGCGCAGGCGTTGTAAAGTCGGTTCCGGTGTTTACCAATTGTGTTAATGCAGCATCACTATACCAGCTAAATTGTGGTGAGCTTATCGTAGTGCTCGATGCACTTAATGTAGCTGATGAACCACTGCACACGGTTATATTGTCGACCTGAATATCAGCAGTTGTTGCATTGTTATTTACATTTATTGTTATGATTCTTGCAGCTCCGGCTTCATTCTCACATACCCCATTACCACTAACTGTAACATAATAACTAGTGGTTTGACTTAATGCCGGAGTAGTAAATGATACTCCTGTTGCCACAACAGTTGTTAGTGCGGCATCACTATACCATGTAAAAACAGGATTAGTTAATGAAGATGTTGCATTAAGGGTTGCTGTTGCGCCCGAACAAATTGTTTGTCCGGCTGCGGTAATATCTGCAGCCACAGCCTTCCTGTTAACCGTTAAGCTCACAGAAGCTGCTGTACCCGTATTATTTTCACAGACCCCGTTACCTGTAACTGTCACATAATATGTGGTGTTATTAAGAAGTGCGGGAGTAATAAACTGACTACCAGATGTGATAAACTGAGTAAGAGCAGCATCAGCATACCAGTTAAATACAGCATTAGCTATTGTTGATGTTGATGCATTTAATGTTATGCTAGTTCCTTCGCAAATTGCAGAAGGTGTATTTATAGTGATATCGGAATTAACGGCATGACGATTCACTGTAACAGTAACCACTTTACCCGTGGTAACTACCCCGGCAGGACCCTCACATACGCCATCTCCTGTAACTGTAACAAAATACGTTGTTGAAGTTGTCAATGCAGGAGTGGTAAACCTATCACCTATAGTTAATAGTGTTGTTAATGACGCATCCGTATACCACCTGAATACCGGATTAACTACTGAAGAGCTTGCTGTAAGTGTTGTGGTTTCCCCACTACAGATCGATGGATCAGAGCTAAATATATCAGCTACTGTACCATTTCTATTTACGGTAACAGTTACCGGTCTTGCTGCAGAACCGGAGCTTTCGCAAACTCCAGCAGCTGAAAAAGTAACATAATAAGTGGTTGTGCTACTCAGTGGAGGTGTAGTAAACTCATCGCCAATAGTAAGTAAGTTAGTCAGCGATGGTTCGGCATACCATTTAAAAATGGCTCCTGCAACCGTACTTTCGGCACTTAACAATGCTGATGCTCCGTTACAAACGGTTACATCCGCAGAAGTTAAATCAGCAATAACAGCGTTACGATTAACTGTAACCCTTACTTCTTTGGCTGTACCTGCTTTATTTCTGCACACTCCATCACCAGCTACAACAACGTAATAAGTAGTGGTAGCTGTTAAGGCCGGAGTTGTAAAAGATGAGGTGGTAGCCACCGGTGTTCCACTAAGTGCTGCATTATCGTACCAGGTAAATATTGGATTAGTTAACGTTGTGGTTGATGCACTTAAATTAATTGATTGTCCGCTGCATAATGTTTTATCCTCTGCCGCAATATCTAATGCAGTGGCATATCTGTTTACCACAACTGCGATACTGGCAGCCGTACCGCTCAGGTTTTCGCATACACCATCTCCGGAAACCGTAGCATAATACGTAGTGGTAGTACTTAGCATCGGAGTATTAAAAACAGCTCCGGTTGATATTGGATTTCCTGATAAACCGGCATTATCAAACCACCTGAACACTGCATTGGCAACAGAACTGGTGGCGGTTAATGTAGTGGAAGAGCCTTCACAAACCTGTTGTGTTCCGCTGATAGTAATATCACTTGCAGTGGCATGACGGGTTACCGTTACATTAACAACCTTTGCACTCGCAGCTGTATTGGAGCAAACCCCGTTTCCTGTTATAGTGATATAATAGCTTGTTGTTGCATTTAAAGGCAAAGTAGTGTATGATGAGCCTGTTCCTGCTAATTGTGTTAATGCCGCATCAGCATACCAACTAAAAACAGGGTTGATAACGGAAGATGAACTTGCCGTTAGCATTACCTGAGTTCCTTCACAAATTGTTTTATCTAAAGCATTAATATCAGTAGCAGTTGCAATGCGATTAACATTAACTGTAACAGCATGACCATTTCCTGCCAGATTCTTACACACCCCTATTCCGGTTGCGGCAACATAGTAAGTAGTGCTGGTTGTTAATATTGGTGTTGTAAAACTAGCTCCTGTAGCCAAAGGAACCCCTGTTAATGCAGCATTATCATACCAACTGAATTGTGGAGCGCTTAAAGATCCACTGGTAACAGTTAATGACGCAGAAGAACCTGAACAAATAGTTGTGCCGGCACCTACAATATCAGCATTTTCTGCATAGCGTTGAACAGTGACGGTTACCTGCTTTCCGGTACCCGGTAAATTTTCACAAGCCCCATCTCCAATTACCGAAACATAATAGTTTGTAGTTGTGATTAATGGCGGAGTGGTAAAACTCGTTCCGATGTGAAGCGGAGTGCCTTGCAAATCTGCATTATTATACCACTTGAATACTGCTCTTGTTAAAGTAGTACTTGATGCTGTAAGTATTGCTTGTTCATCACTGCAAACAGTAATGTTATTAGTTGAGATATCAGTAGCGGTTGCGTTTCTGATTACGGTTAATGTTACCGGTTTGGCAGCTTGAGGTAAATTTTCGCAAACCCCATTTCCATTTACCGAAACATAATAAGTGGTTGTTTGAGTTAAGTTAGGGGTTGTATACGTTGCCCCTGTAGCTAAAGGCGTTCCTGTTAGATCAGGATTAGTATACCATTTGAATTGAGCATTGGCAACGCTTATACTCGAGGCTATTAATGTAGCACCCGAATTATAACAGGTACTATCATGCTCAGCCTGAATATCATTTACTGTGGCTCTCCTGCTTACTGAAACCAATACAGCTTTTCCATTATTAGGCTGATTTCCACATACGCCAACACCCGAAACTGAAACATAATAAATTTTTGAAACCGAAAGTGCGGGAGTAATAAAATTACTACCTGTAGCTAATGGAACGCCACTTAAATTGGCTTTATCATACCATTTAAATACAGGGTTGTCAATAGTACTGGAAGCCTGCAAGTTTGCCACTTCATTGCTGCAAATCTGAACATCATTTGTGGTTATATCGATTTCAGTTGCATACCGGTTTACCTTAATGCTTATACTTTTGGCCGAGACGCTTTGATTGGCACAAACACCAGTACCTGTAACAGTAACATAATAGGTTTTATCTGAAGATAACGGTAAGGTAGTATAAGATGTGCCAATGTATAATGCAGTACCGCTTAAATCGGCTGTATCATACCATGAAAAGATCGGGTTGCTAACTGTTGTGCTATTAGCTGTTAATGTGGTGGTTGATCCGCTGCACAGCTCACTTATTCCGGTTACCGACACATCAGAAGCAGTTGCCAAACGATTTACCTTCACTGTTAACGCTTTTCCTTCGTCAGAACGGTTTAAACAAACACCATCGCCTACTACCGCAACATAATAAGTTGTAGTTGCAGAAAGAGCGGGAGTATTAAATACATTCCCTGTAGTTATTGGAACTCCGGTTAAGGCAGCATTATCAAACCAACTAAACTGAGGATTGGTGAGCGATGTGGAAACCTGAAGCTGAACAGATCCTCCGGCACATATTTCAGCACCACTGCCTTGAATATCATTTGCTACTGCATGCCTGCTTACAATAACAGTAGCCTGTTTAGCCCCTGTAGGTTCACTTTCACAAACACCATCTCCTTGCACAGTTGCATAAAACGAAGTTGTTTGTGATAGTCCGGCTGGAGTATAGGTAGTTCCGGACGCCAAAAACCGGGTGAGCCCGGCATCAGCGTACCATTTTATAACCGGATTGGTTAAAGAGGTTATGGCTGTAAGCGTAGCTTGTTCATTCTCGCAAATATTATCTCCGGTAACGGTTAAATCAGACGCACCGGCTTTAGGTAATACTGTTACGGTTATCTGTTTTCCTGTAGAAACCTCTCCACCCGGACCTTCACAAACGCCATCCCCACTTACGGTGACAAAGTAAGACGTAGTACTTGTTAATGGTGGAGTTGTAAAATTTTCTCCGGTGAACAACAATGTATTTAATGTTGCATCAGCATACCATTTAAATATCGGAGATCCAACTGATGATGATACACGCAACTCTGCTGAATATCCCGAACAGATTGTCTCGTCACTGCTTTCTATGTCTGCAGCTGTAGAATTCCTATTTACTGTTACCAAAACTGATTTTGCTCCCGCAGCCTCATTCTCACAAATACCATTTCCACTTACCGTAGCATAATAGGTGGTATTGGCAGAAAGCACCGGAGTAGTGAATTCTCCGCCTGTAAATACCAGGTTTGTAAGTGATGCATCGCTATACCATTTAAATACCGGACCCACAACAGTTGTAGTCCACGCTTCCAATGCTGCCGTATTTCCATTACAAGTAACTGCCGGCGAAGCATTTATATCATTGGCAGTAGCTTTAGGCAATACTGTTACCGTTACGGCCTTTGCGGTTGCTGCTGAATTAGCACAAACTCCTACTCCACTTACTGTTACATAATAATTAACAGAGGAAGTAAGTGCCGGGGTTCTAAAACTGGCTCCCGTTCCCACAGCAGTGGTAAGTGCAGAATCGCTGTACCATGTATACTGCGCATCTGTTATTCCGCTTATAGCAGTTAATTCGGTTGTACTACCAGAACAAGTGGGCGTTACTGTTACGTCAATATCAGCTGGAGTTGCTATACGGCTTACATTGACTGTAACTATTTTTGCTTCAGCAGGATCATTTGGACATAATTCATCGCCACTGCTTACAGTGAGGTAATAATTAGTTGTTGAAGTTAGGGCTGGCGTTGTATAGCTATTGCCGGATGCAACCAAGGTGTTAAGCGAGGCATCACTGTACCAATTTATAATCGCTGATGGGAAAGCGGTAGCTGTTGCGGTTAATATTGCAATCTGTCCGTTGCAGATAGTAGTATTTGTTGCTGTAATATCTGATGCCTTACCTTTGGGATAAATAACCACATTTACTTCTTTTATCCGGTTACACCCTCCGGAAGAATGTACCGCTGAAATATAATAGGTTCCGCTTACACTAATATGCTGCGGATCGGCAACTGCAGCTGTTGCAGCTATATCCGTATAATAACTCAAGGTGATACCAGGGCTGCTGCCGGCCGTAATTGATGGCAGGGTTAGATCTACCTGAGTTCCTTCGCAAACAGGAACAGGGTTCGTTATTGTTAGTATAGGTTTATCAACTGTATTAAATACATAAGGTTTAACAACTGAACATCCATTTACATCTGTCAATTTGATATAATAAGTATTTCCTGCATATACTTTTTGTGGATTAGGTAAGAGTACGGTAGCTGATGCATCTGCCCAGTAAGTAAATGTACCGGCACCGCTTCCGACAGTAATGGCAGCATTTGTAAGATCTGTATACACTCCATCATCATTATATGGATCACACGTTGGAGTTATGGTATTGATTGCGAGGTTTGGTAGCGGATTTACCACCACTGTTACCTTTTTAGCAGTACCCGGTAAATTTTCGCAATCTGTGTTACTTAACGCAGTTATGTAATAATTGGTGCTAGATGTAAGTACCGGAGTTGCAAAAGTGATCGTATAAGTAGCTCCCAATCCATGTTGTTCTGAAAGTAAATTTGTTAATGCTTCATCATTGTATATCTTAATCTGGTTAGCACTCCCTGTTATTGCAGGTGTGCTAATAGTTAAAGTAGCATTTGTACCGGAACAAATAACCTGATTACTTACATTGATGTCTGTTGAATCGGTATACTTTCTTGTGTTTAAACTTGCCAAAGCATAGGAGTTAATGTTCTCGCATCTGTTATCTCCGCTTACCGTTACTTTATAAGAAACAAAACTTCCTGCGATTGTCTGTATTGGCGGTGTAAAATCAGGGCCTGTATTTACCAGTGTATTTCCGGAATGGGTATACCATTTAAAAACGGGATTAACAATTGTACTCGCAGGATTGAGCGAAGCAGAAAGCCGTGCAGTACCTCCCACACAGGTGCTGTTACTTTGGGTAATGATATCTGCAGCGGTGGATAAAGGATTAACAATCACGGTAACAAACTGTGTTCCATCCTGATTTTCACACTTTGCACCAGAAGCACTTGCTACAGTAATATAGTAGTTAGTATTGCTTGTTAATGGAGGGGTTGTAAAAGTAGCGCCCGTATGTATAAGCGATAAATAACCGGCATCACTATACCATTTAAATACGGGATCACTGATCGTTGAACTGGCAAGGCTTACGGTTGCGGACGAGCCATAACAAGCAGGTGGATTACTCACTACCGACCAGTCTGCCGCCGTTGCCAATGGGCTTACCGCAACATTTACTGTAAATGGAGTTGTCGGTTCACAATAATTATCTCCTGATACAACTGCATAGAATGTTGCAGATAAGGCTAATGGTAACGACTTATACGTTACTCCTGTTGCCAACAATTGAGTTAACGACTGATCGGCATACCATTTCACTAGCGGATTTATAACGCCAGGAGTCAAAGCTGTTATGATCGCTTCATTTCCTGAACACAAAGGGGCATTATCAAGAGTAAAGGTGGCTGCAGTATAACGAGGCAGCACATTAACGGTTACTACCCTGGCATTATTCGGTTTATTAGCACAAACAGTCGAATTGCTTGCCGTTACGTAATAAGTAATAGTTGTTGATAACACCGGAGTTATAAATGTAGTTCCCGAACCAACCAGCGTTGTTAAGCCGGGATCTGCATACCAGTTGAAGGTTGCTCCGCTAATGGTGGTACTTGAAGCCGTTAGCGTGGCTGTTGTTCCGTTGCAGGTACGTGGCACATTTACCGATACGTCTGCAGCAGTGGCATTTCTGAGTATCGTTACAGTTACGGCTTTGGCAGAATCAGGAGCATTTTCACACATCCCGGTTCCGGTTACCGTTACGTAATAGATTCTTGGTGAATTTAATGAAGGCGTAATATAATCAGCGCCAGTAGACAAATACTGTGTTAAGCCGGCATCGGCATACCACTTAAAAACCGGGTTAGCTATCCCGGAAACCGTAGCTGTTAAGGTGGCTGAAGAACCCTCACAAACAGACTGGTTGATTGCTGTAATGCCCGCTGCCTCAACTCGCGGATTTACTGTAACAGTGACTAGCTTTCCAGCTTCTACTGCCATCGGAGGCCCTTCACAAACTCCATCACCACTAACAGTTACAAAATAAGTTTGAGTTGACCATAATACGGGTGTGGTAAATTCGTCTCCGGTAGCTAACAATGTGGCACGAGTACTATTCGTATACCAGTGAAATACCGGGTTAGTTACTGAAGATGTAACCGTTAAATTAGTTGCCGTACCCCGACAAATAGTCGGATCGCTACTTTCAATATCAGCTGTAGTTGCATTACGATTTAATGTAATAACAACCGGCTTACCTGTCGCCGGCAAATTCTGACATACCGCTGCATTACTTACAGTAACGTATAATGTGGTTGATTCCGTAACAGGAGGAATATTTACGGAAGCTCCCGTGGCAACCAAAGTTGTAAGGTTGCTATCGCTGTACCAATTAAAGGTTGCGTTACTTAAACTACTGCTTGCGCTCAAATTGGTTGATTGCCCTATACAGGTTTCTGCATCCGAGACGATGATATCAGTGGCAGTTGCAACCGGTTTTACGTTAACAATTACTATTTCTGCACTGCCTGGCTCATTTTCACAAACATCAGTCCCTGAAACTGTTACATAATAGGTGGCAGAATTGGTAAGATTTCCTGTATTAAAACTTGCCCCTGTTCCTACCGATGTAGTTAAAGCGGCATCACTGTACCAGGTTATTACCGGGTTGGAGATGCTCGTGGTTGCTGTTAGTGTTACTGCTGAACCACTGCAAATATTTACTCCCGACACATCAATATTGGCAGCTGTGGCATTTCGCTTAACTGTAACAGTAATTGTTTTAGCTGACGCAGCATTGTTGGTACAAAAATTTGTTCCCGAAACAATTACATAATACTGTTGTGTTGATGACAGAGCCGGTGTTGTATAGGTACCCGAGCTTGACACCGGAGTACCCGACAAATCAGGGTTATCATACCAGGCAAACTGCGGGTTAATAACGGTTGGAGCGCTTACCAGCAACGTAACCGCTTGTCCTTTACAGATACTGGTATCTGCACTTTGAATAGTTGTTGTTGATGCATTGGGTAAGGTGCGAAGTGTTATAACAGCGGCTGTGCCTGCATTATTTTCACAAAAGGATCCATTTTGTACCGTTACATAAAAGACCCGTTCTGTTTGTCCCTGTGGGATGGTTGTAACATAAGATTCTCCATCACCCACAACATCATTTATTGGGGAAGTTAGTTGTGCATCATTATACCATTTAAATACCGGATCTGTAATTGCAGATGCTTCCACATACATCGTTACATTTTCACCTTCACACCCCTCATAAACCAAGGAATCACCTGCATTAATATCAGCAGCAGTTGGCCGTGGTTTAAACATCAATGTTACTGGTTTTGTAACGGTGCATCCGTTGCCGGTTGCGTCAAGTGCTTGTATATAATAGGTTCCGGCAGCGCCTACTGCTGCAGGGTTTACTACCGGTGTAGTCTGGTCGCTTTGCAAATAACTTAATTGTACTCCCGCAGTACTACCTGTTGTTATCGAAGCAGCTGTAAGATCAAATGTTAATCCATGACATATTGGAACAGGATCAGTAATGATTAGTGTTGGTTTTAGTAAGGAGCTTGCATTTATTACATAAGGCATGATTACCGAACAACTGCTATCATCAGTTAACTTAATGTAATAGGTGCCTGCTGTGGTAACATGCCGAGGATCATCTAATGCAAATGAGGCTGCCGCATCCCTCCAATATGTAAATATTCCGCTTGAGCTGCCTGTTGTTACTCCCGGATCTGTTAAATCTACATAAGGCAAATCTGAAGCTGCACCACAGCTAACTGCAACCTGATTGATGATCAATGTTGGCAAGGCATTAACCGGTACATTGAAAGATGCAATAGCAAAACAAGAACTGTTAGGGTTAGTGAGTTTTGCATAGAAAGTGGTTGAATTACTTATCATCACATTTGACGGATCAGCAATTGGCTGTGTGGCTGCCCCTGCATCTAACCAAAATGTAGGTAAAACACCCGCCGGAACATTACTGGTTGTTGAAACCGCTGAATTAAGGTCAACAGTACTTCCCGGACAAACAGCTGCAAGATTATTTGCGGTAATTTGTGGAGATGGTAAACCCAATGGAGTAGCGCAATTAGCTGAACCAATTGTAATGTATCTGACAGATGAAAGCGGAATTACAGTAGCGGTTATGCCTGCCACCGTGACTGTTGTTCCGGAATAACTTATTGTAATGCCGCTTTCGCCACTGGCCAATACGGTTGCATTGGTAAAATCGCCATCATCATCTACTAAGAGCCGCAAATGCGAAGCTGTTACCGGAGTTGCAGCAGCGGCATCCAACTTTATATCAAAACTATACGTTGATGAAAAACCTGTATTCTGAACTTTCCATTCTCGTTGTATTCTGGCGATAACAGTTGCCGGTTGCTCATTATAATTTATGGATGGATGGTGCAATAATGTTCCATCGTGTCCGGTTATAAGGTATTGCCCGGTTGCTGTTACAGTACCTGAGTTAACTGAATTACTTTCTGCAAGGGTGGATAAATAAACCCTTAAGCTATCTGAAGGTGTATGCGATTGTTTTTGATTCAGGGTTATAGAATCTTCACGACCAAGTCCGATTATGTCTTTTATGTAATTACCTGTAAGCGTATAAGTAACAACACCATCACTTTTAGTATAGTTATGAGAGAGCGTTATTCCATATTTCACAGCAAGATAGCTTTCAACCACGCCCCTTTCTGTATCCGAATGAGCTGCTCCGAAAGTCATGACTTCGGCAATATTGCCAGCAAATGGATCAGTCGATACGTTTAGTCTTCCTAAAAAAACCGGGGTTTGTATAGCTGTTGAAATACTCCCGCCGTTACCGCTATAATTATTAATCAACGCACCATTCCGGTAACCCCTACGATTATTTTCAGCAAGACTTCCACGCAAAACAGAAATATCCGGTACGTTAACTGTGCTAATGGCATCGTTCCGGATAAATGTATCGTTTGCATTATCTTTCTGAATAAATCCACCAAAGGACTCTATATCAACTTTGGCAGAAAGTCCGGCCCACCCCATTAAAACTCCATTTGCAG
>RCUT01000808.1_pt1 | contig 15711 bp, 10 predicted proteins | sample 2166171 | NCBI WGS metagenome assembly RCUT01 (sample SAMN09932757, study PRJNA488358) | compost metagenome | isolation source: compost soil in 4-hydroxybenzoic | place: Germany: Experimental Botanical Garden
GGTTGAACCACACATCCACTTCGCCGTGCTTCTGCACCAGGGCGCGGGCGTTGCCGGGGTTGGTCTCCAGGTGCAGCACGCGGTTGGCGTGGGCGTAGAGCACCGGGTCGTTGCGCACCTTCTCGAACGACGGCAGGCGGATCACGGTCTTGTCGCGGGTCAGACGCGGGTTGGGCAGCAACTGCACCACCTTGGCTTCCTGCGGGTCTTCAACCGGGCCCTTTTCCTGCTCGATGGCGCAGGCGGCGGTGTCCTGGGTGTTGACGTAGGGGTTGATGATCTTGTCGATCTTGCCCGGGCGGTCGATTCGGGTGGAGTCGATCTCGAACCAGCCTTCGGGGGTGTCACGGCGCAGGAAGGCGGTGCCACGCACATCGGTGATGCTGTCGATGGTCTCGCCCCAGGACAGGCGCTGGGCGATCTCAACCACCGCACGCTCGGCGTTGCCGTAGAGCAGGATGTCGGCGGTGGCGTCCATCAGGATGGAGCGGCGCACCTTGTCCTGCCAGTAGTCGTAGTGGGCGATGCGGCGCAGGGACGCCTCGATGCCGCCGAGCACCACCGGTACGTGGGTATAGGCTTCCTTGCAGCGCTGGCTGTAGACCAGGCTGGCGCGGTCCGGACGCTTGCCGGCGAGGCCACCGGGGGTGTAGGCGTCGTCGGAACGGATTTTCCGGTCCGCGGTGTAGCGGTTGATCATGGAGTCCATGTTGCCCGCCGCCACGCCGAAGAACAGGTTCGGCTCGCCGAGCTTCATGAAGTCGTCCTTCGAGCGCCAATCCGGCTGGGCGATGATGCCTACGCGAAAGCCCTGGGCTTCCAGCAGGCGGCCGATGATGGCCATGCCGAAGGACGGATGGTCGACGTAGGCGTCGCCGGTCACGATGATGATGTCGCAGGAATCCCAGCCGAGCTGATCCATCTCTTCCCGGCTCATGGGCAGGAAGGGTGCGGGACCGAAACACTCGGCCCAGTACTTCGGATAGTCGAACAGCGGCTTCGCAGCTTGCATATTTTTTGACCAGCGGGCTTTTTCACGGGGCGCGGAATATAGCACAAATTTTGAGCAAATCCGACGCCCACGCTGGGTTTCTGCGGGACCGAACGCAAGCATGTAGGAAATTACTTACAGAGTGATCACAAATTCTCCAGATCGCTATACTTCTGCCGACATAACAACCGCCGGGCCGTAGTAGTAGAACTCTTACAAGGAGCGTGCGCGGTGCCTCGTTCAACCCTCCCGATCTTCCTGCTCCTTTGCTGGCTGGGCCTCGTCGTACCTGCGCATGCGGCTTTCGAACTGACCCCGCAGAGCAGTGGCGCGTCGCTCAACGGGCAGATCGACCTGCTGGAAGATCCGGACGGCACACTGGGCATCCAGGACATGGCCGACCCGGCGGTGCAGCAGCGCTTCGCGCCGGCCAACGGCCGCGCCAGCGTCGGCCAGAGCCGCAGCGTCTGGTGGGTACGGGTGCAACTGGGCCGCAGCGACGATGCCCCGCAGCAGTGGTGGCTGGAGAACGCCGGCATCACCGTCCATCGGGTCAGCCTCTACCTGCCGGACGGCAACGGTGGCTGGATCGCCCGGGAGTCCAGCGAAGCGCTGCCCTTCGCCGAGACCCGCGACTACTCCTATCGACGGATGCTGTTCGAACTGCCGGAAATCGGCGCTCAGCCGCTGACCCTGTACTTCCGCAGCTTCGACCCGGCGGGCAATTCCTTCCCGCTGAAGGTCTGGCAGCTGGATGACCTCAAGGAGCTGAAGGCCACCGAGAACCTCGGCTTCGGCCTGGTCTACGGGGTGATCCTGGCGCTGTTTCTCTACAACCTGTTCATCCTGGTGGCGCTGCGCGACCCCGCCTATTTCTGGTACGTGCTGGCCACCGCCTCGGCGCTGGTGTTCATCCTCAGCATGAGCGGGCACGGCTTCCAGTACTTCTGGCCGGATGCACCGGTGCCCCTGTGGCTGGACCGCATCACCCTGCCGTCGCTCTGGGGCATCTTCGTCATGCGCTTCACCCAGGAGCTGCTGTACACCCGCCGCGGCCTGCGCTGGGCCGACCGCCTGTTCAACGTGGCCTGCGTGCTCTACGCCATCGCCATCCTGATCAACGTCTTCGGCTACCGCGCCGAGGGCGCCATCCTGATCGCCCTGACCCCGATCGTGACGGTGCCCACCGCGCTGATCAGTGCATTGATCCGCTGGCGCCAGGGCTTCATCCCGGCGCGCTTCTACCTGATCGGTTACGGCACCGTGCTGATCAGCACCGCGGTGCTGGTGATGCGCGCCGCCGGCATCATCCAGCCGATCAACTTCACCGCCTACATGTTCCCCATCGCCGTCGCGGCCGAGTCCATCCTCTTCTCCTTCGCCCTGGCCTACCGCATCCAGATGCTCAAGCAGGAGCGCTCCGCCGCGCTGGAACAGGCCGACCGCGAAAAGGCCGCGCGCCTGGCGCAGATGCAGGCCAGCGCCGACGAACTGCAAGCCGCCGTCACCGCCCGCACCGCCGAACTGGCCGCGGCCAACCTGCGCCTCAGCGAGCGCGAGCGGGCCCTGCAGCATGCGGCCTTCCACGATCCGCTGACCGAGTTGCCGAACCGCCGCTACCTGATCGAACGCACCGAGTCGGCCCTGGCCAATGCCAAGCGCCACGACGAGCCGCTGGCGCTGATGCTGATCGATCTCGACAACTTCAAGCCGATCAACGATCGCTTCGGCCACGACGCCGGCGACGAGATGCTGCGCACCATCGGCCAGCGCCTGCGCGAACATGTTCGCGGCGGTGACGCGATAGCGCGCCTGGGCGGTGACGAGTTCGCCGTGCTGATCGGTGGGCCCGACGCCGAAGCCCAGGCCTGCGACCTGGCCCGGCGCCTGCTGGACGAATTGGCCGCCCCGGTGTGCTACGGCGCGGAGCGGCTGTCGGTGACCATCAGCATTGGGGTGGCGCTCTTCCCGCAGCACGCCCGGCATTTCTCGGGGCTCTACCAGACCGCCGACCGGGCCCTGTACAAGGTCAAGGCCCGCGGCCGCTCGGGGGTGGCGGTGTTCGGCGAGGATGGCGAACTGTCCAGCGAGGCCAGCCTGCAGCTGGATGTGCTGAAGATTCGCAGCGGGTTGCTCTAATGGCACGGGCCCGTTGGGCAGAGCGCAGCGAAGCCCAACACACCCTTCGCGAGCAAACATCCACGTTCGTAGAACGTAGGGTGCGCCATGCGCACCGATCGCGGGATTCAACCCTTTCGCCTCGCAACCATTGGTGCGCACGGCGCACCCTACCGGCTCAACTCTGTCGCGCTATCCAGACAACTTGAGTCGCCACAGGCAGAGCCGGTGACTCATGACCACGTACTCAGCGCGTGGTTTCCCAAGTTCAAATGAATTCGCTCCTACAGTAATTGCCTTCAGGCCAGGTAGCGTCGCGGCACCCGCGCGGTGACCTTGGTCAGCAGCTCGTAGCCAATGGTGCCGCAGGCCTGGGCCAGCTCGTCCACCGGCAGCTGCGCGCCCCAGAGCTCCACCGGATCACCCACCCGGGCTTGCGGCATGTCGCTCAGGTCCACTGCCAGCATGTCCATGGAAACGCGGCCTACCAGGGGTACGCGGCGGCCATTGACCACAACCGGGGTGCCGCTGGGCGCGTGGCGCGGGTAGCCGTCGGCGTAGCCGCAGCTGACGGTGCCGATGCGCGCGGGTCGGGTCGCTTCCCAGGTGGCGCCGTAGCCCACCGCTTCTCCCACGGCGATCTCGCGCACGGCAATCAGCTGGGCGGTGAGGCTCATGGCGGGCTTCAGGCCCAGTTCCACGGCGCTGAGATCGGCGATGGGCGAGGCGCCGTAGAGCATGATGCCGGGGCGTAGCCAGTCCATGTGAGCAGCGGGGATGGTCAGGATCGCAGCCGAGTTGGCCAGGCTGCGCTGGTCGAAGTCCAGGGTCAGCAGGTCGAGGAAGACTTCCAGCTGCGCTTCGTTGAGCTCATGGCCGCGCAGGTCGGCGCAGGCGAAGTGGCTGATCAGGTTGAGTTCGGCCACCTGCGCCGCGCCGCGCAGACGTCCGTGCCAGTGGCGCAGGTCGTCCGCGGCGAAGCCCAGGCGGTGCATCCCGGAATCCAGCTTGAGCCAGACGTTCAGCGGCCGCGCCAGTTCGGCACCGAGCAGGGCTTCGGCCTGCTCCGGCCCCTGCACCACCAGGTCCAGCCCGAGCTGGGCGGCCAGCGGGTACTCGGCCGGTTCGAAGCAGCCTTCCAGCAATAGCACGCGGGCCTGGTCATCCAGGGCGCGGACCTCGGCGGCCTCTTCCAGGCAGGCCACGGCAAAGCCGTCGGCCACGCCGTGCAGGCTGCTGACTACCTCGCGCACGCCATGGCCGTAGGCATTCGCCTTGACCACCGCGAAGGCCTGGCGACCCGGAGCGCAGCGCTTGGCGACGGCATAGTTGTGACGGATGGCGGAAAGGTCGACAGCAGCGATCAGCGGGCGCATTGAGGCGGCTCATGAACGAAAACGGGCGCCCATCATACCGCCTGGGCGCCCGCATTCATTGATCTGCAGCTTACTCGTCGTCGAACTGGTAGGCGCCCGGCGCGAGGTTCTCGAAGCGCGAGTACTTGCCGAGGAAGGCCAGCCGCGCGGTACCCAGTGGGCCGTTACGCTGTTTGCCGATGATGATCTCGGCCACGCCCTTGAACTCGGTCTCGGGGTGGTAAACCTCGTCGCGGTACACGAACAGGATGATGTCGGCGTCCTGCTCGATCGCCCCGGATTCGCGCAGGTCGGAGTTGATCGGGCGTTTGTTCGGGCGCTGTTCGAGTCCCCGGTTCAGCTGGGACAGGGCGATCACCGGGCAGTTGAACTCCTTGGCCAGGGCCTTGAGCGAGCGCGAGATCTCGGAGATCTCGTTCACCCGGCTGTCGCCGCTGGAGCCGGGGATCTGCATCAGTTGCAGGTAGTCGACCATGATCAGGCCGATCTCGCCGTGCTCGCGGGCCAGGCGGCGGGTACGCGCACGCATCTCGGAGGGCGAGATGCCGGCGGTGTCGTCGATGAACAGCTTGCGGTCGTTGAGCAGGTTGACCGCGGAAGTCAGGCGCGGCCAATCGTCGTCGTCCAGGCGGCCGGCACGGACCTTGGTCTGGTCGATGCGGCCGAGGGACGCGAGCATACGAATCACGATGGATTCGGAGGGCATCTCCAGGGAGTACACCAGGATCGCCTTGTCACTGCGCATCAGGGCGTTTTCCACCAGGTTCATGGCGAAGGTGGTCTTACCCATGGACGGACGGCCGGCGACGATGATCAGGTCGGCCGGCTGCAGGCCGCTGGTCTTCTCGTCGAGGTCGGTGTAGCCGGTGGACAGGCCGGTGATCGCGCTGTCGGTATTGAACAGCGTGTCGATACGGTCGATGGCCTTGGTCAGCAGGTCGTTGACGCCCACCGGGCCGCCGGTTTTCGGCCGTGCTTCGGCGATCTGGAAGATCTGCCGTTCGGCCTCATCGAGAATCTCGGCGGCGTTACGCCCCTGGGGGTTGAAGGCGCTGTCGGCGATCTCGTTGCTGATGCTGATCAGCTGACGCAGGGTCGCCCGCTCGCGGATGATCGCCGCATAGGCCTTGATGTTGGCCACCGACGGGGTGTTCTTGGCCAGTTCGCCCAAGTAACCCAGACCGCCGATTTGCGAGCTCAGGCCTTCCTTGTCCAGCTGCTCGTGCAGGGTCACCACGTCGAACGGGGCGTTCTGGTCGGCGAGCTTGTGGATGGCGCGGAAGATCAGGCGGTGGTCATGCCGGTAGAAGTCGCCATCGGAGACTTGATCAAGCACCCGCTCCCAGGCGTTGTTGTCCAGCATCAGGCCACCGAGCACGGCCTGTTCGGCCTCGATGGAATGCGGCGGCACCTTCAGGGCTGCGGTTTGCAGGTCTAGCTGTTCGGAGGTGGTGATCTCGTTCATGGCCACGAAAGAATTCTGGAGGATGAAAAAGACAAAGGGCACGGCCTGTCGAAAACAGGACCGTGCCCGATGTTAACCGCCTGACCCACAAGGAGCCAGCCAGTCAGCGCAGCTTAGGCAGCTACGACGACCACGCGTACGGTGGCTTCAACGTCGCTGTGCAGGTGCACGGCTACGTCGTATTCGCCAACCTGACGGATGGTGCCGTTCGGCAGACGAACTTCAGCTTTGGCCACTTCAACGCCGGAGGCGGTCAGGGCGTCAGCGATGTCGTGGGTGCCGATCGAACCGAACAGCTTGCCTTCGTCACCGGCGGTGGCAGTGATGGTCACTTCCAGCTCGGCCAGTTGGGCAGCGCGGGTTTCAGCCGAAGCTTTTTTCTCTGCAGCCAGTTTTTCCAGCTCAGCACGACGCTCTTCGAACGCAGCCAGGTTGGCAGCGGTAGCAGCGGTGGCCTTGCCGAATGGCAGCAGGAAGTTACGGCCGTAACCGGCCTTTACATTCACCTTGTCGCCCAGGTTGCCCAGGTTGGCGATTTTTTCGAGCAGGATGACTTCCATTTGAGTCTTACCTCTTAACTTTTAACCTTCACCGTTCGCAGGGCCGGCGCCATTCTTGCGCGCCTTGCGTCCGCGAAAATCAATCAGACTGTCGACGATGGCCAGGACCACCAGCAACGGATAGACCAGTTGCATGAACAGCAGCAGCGACACGTACAACCCCACCAGCCAGAAACCGGCCAGCCCGCCCTGTTTGGCCAGCCCATGCAGCAGGGCCAGCCCGGCAAATGCCAGCGGCACACTGCAGATCGGCGTCAGCATCGCCAGCTCCAGGCCCAGGTTCGGACCCAGCAACATGGCGGCCAACAGCCCGAAGGCCAGTGCCGGCGACAGTTTCAGGGAGCGGAACTCGCCACCGAAACCACCGGGGTTATACAGGGCCGCCTGCCAGTAGCGGCCGAGCATCAGGCTCAGCACGCTGACCAGCTGCAGCAGCGACGCGATCAGGCCGGTCAGGACCGGCGCGATCATGGCTCCCAGGCGCGCTCGCTCGTCTTCCGCCAATTGCGAATAGACGCCACCCATCACCTGCGGCATGAGCTTTTCCAGCTCCGCCGCCATGGCGGTTATGGGTTCGCGGAACACCGCGCCCAGCACCAGGCTGTAAAGCAGCCCGAGCGCCACGCTGATCAACAGCACCCGCGTCCAGGACACGCTGGAACGCAGTACCAGGGCCAGCCCCAGCGCGCCGAGCAACACCATCAGGGTGCGCGGTTCGCCGAAGTACCACCAGCCGAGGGCCGGCAGCAGAGCCCAGGCAAGAATGCCGAGAGCATCGTTCACACCACGCCGCAGCAGCACCAGGCTGCCCGCGGCTGCGCTCAGCCAGAACATCAACGGCAGGGCCGCTGCACCCGCCACCACGAGGATGGCCTGCATGCGACCGCGCATGATGAACTCTGCCAGAGCGCGCATTGGGTTCTATCCCTTACCTGGTCGACGGTCCGGTCTCAACGACCGTGGCTGTCGGTGTAGGGCAGCAGGGCCAGGTAGCGGGCGCGCTTGATAGCGGTAGCCAGCTGACGCTGATACTTGGCTTTGGTACCGGTGATACGGCTCGGAACAATCTTGCCGGTTTCGGAGATGTAAGCCTTCAGGGTGTTGAGATCCTTGAAGTCGATCTCTTTCACGCCTTCAGCGGTGAAACGGCAGAACTTACGACGACGGAAGAAACGTGCCATGAACTTGGCTCCTCAATAGATCCGTGGATTACTCGTCAGCGTTGTCGCTGTCGTCGCCTTCGGCGGCAACGTCAGTTTCAACGCGCTCACGGCGCTCGCGGCGCTCGCTGCGGTTTTCCTCGGCCTTGAGCATCTCGGACTGGCCAGTGACGGCTTCGTCGCGACGGATGACCAGGTTGCGGATGACGGCATCGTTGTAGCGGAAGTTGTCTTCCAGCTCGGCCAGGGCCTTGCCGCTGCACTCGACGTTCAGCATCACGTAGTGAGCCTTGTGAACGTTGTTGATGGCGTAGGCCAGCTGACGACGGCCCCAGTCTTCCAGGCGGTGAATCTTGCCACCGTCTTCTTCGATGAGCTTGGTGTAGCGCTCAACCATGCCGCCAACCTGCTCGCTCTGGTCCGGGTGAACCAGGAAGATGATTTCGTAATGACGCATAAATGCTCCTTACGGGTTGTAGCCTGCCAACATAGTGGTCAGGCAAGGAGTGAATATCTCGTTTTGGCTTGCCGGGGAGAGGGCACGCAATAGCCTGCCCTCACGGCAAGGGGCGACATTCTAGAGAAGGGGTTGATGCCGCGCAAGGAAGATTGTCGATTATTTGAACAGCTGAAGGCTCAAGGCGCGCCGGGGCCTTGTAGGGGCGAATTCATTCGCCAAGGGCGGCGCAGCCGCCCCAACGAAGCCCCGCAAGGCAACCCTGTTGGCTACATGGCGAATGAATTCGCCCCTACACAACCTTCATCAGCTTTTCAGATTGCGCTGGCGGACCGCCTCGAACAGGCAGACGCCTGTCGCTACCGAGACGTTCAGGCTGCTCACGCTGCCGGCCATGGGCAGTTTGACCAGGTAGTCGCAATGCTCGCGGGTCAGCCGGCGCATGCCCTTGCCCTCGGCGCCCATGACCAGCACCGTGGGACCGGTCATATCCTGCTGGTAGACCTCCTGCTCGGCCTCGCCGGCCGTGCCGACCACCCAGAGCCCCTTCTTCTGCAGTTTTTCCAGGGTGCGCGAGAGGTTGGTCACCGCGACCAGCGGCATGACTTCCGCCGCGCCGCAGGCCACCTTGCGCACCGTGGCGTTGAGGGTGGCGGACTTGTCCTTGGGCACTATCACCGCCAGCACGCCCGCGGCATCGGCCGTGCGCAGGCAGGCGCCGAGGTTATGCGGGTCGGTGACGCCGTCCAGGGCCAGCAGCAAGGGGGCCCCGGGAGTACGTTCAAGCAGTTCGTCGAGCATGTTCTCACCCCAGACCTGGCTGGGACTGACTTCGGCCACCACGCCCTGGTGCACGCCTTCGGCCCACTCGTCCAGCTCGTGGCGGTCCTTGTGGCCGACCGCGATGCGGTGCTGCCCGGCCAGGTCTAGCAGGACCTGGACCCGCGGGTCATGCCGGCTTTCCGCCAGCCACAGCTGCTTGACGCGTTTCGGGTGATGGCGCAGCAGCGCCTCCACGGCATGTACGCCGTAGACCTTTTCCAACTGACTCATTTCTTGACCTTGCTGGTGGGCGCCTTGGGCTTGGGCGGCCCTTTACGGTGTTTCGAGGGTTTGCTGGCGACCTTGGCCTTCGCTGCCTTGGCCTTTTTCTTCGGCGGTTTGGCCTCGCCCTGGCCCGGGCCCGGCTTGTCCAGTGCCTTCTGCGCCGGACGAGTGCCCTTGCTGGCCTTGGCCCCCTGCTTGGCTTCGCTGAGCAGGGCCTGCTTGAGGGCGCGGCTCTTGCTCACATCGGTGTTGCCGAGCATTTCCTCGGCCTGGGCGAGCAATTCCGGCGGCACCTCGGGCAGCGCCTGGACTTTGCCGGCGCGGTGCCGACGCGGCGCGACCGCAGCCTGGGGCTCATGCCAGGGCTTTTCCTGGGCGGCACGCGCAGCGGCCTTGGCGCCGCGGCCACGGCCCTTGCCGACACGGGGCTCGGCCACGGCCTTGGGCACGGGCTTCTCCTGTCCGCGCTTCTTGCGCCCCACCGGGGCGCTGAGGACATTCTCGGAGAGCTCGAAGTCGATCTTGCGCTCGTCCAGGTCGACCCGCGCCACCCGCACTTCCACCGGATCGCCCAGGCGGAAGCTGCGGCCGCTGCGCTCGCCGGACAGGCGATGGTGGATGGGGTCGAAGTGGTAGTAGTCGCCCGGTAGCGCGGTGACGTGCACCAGGCCTTCCACATAGATGTCGATCAGTTCGACGAAGATGCCGAAACCGGTCACCGCCGTGATCACGCCCGGGAAGGTCTCGCCCACGCGGTCGCGCATGTACTCGCACTTCAACCAGTTGGTGACGTCGCGGGTAGCCTCGTCGGCGCGGCGCTCGGTCATCGAGCATTGCTCGCCGAGCTGCGCCAGTCTCGCCTCGTCGTACGGATAGATGCGCGCCTTCGGCATACTCGCCGCGCCTGCACGCTGTACGTGGTCACTGGCCCGCTTGGAGCGGATCAGGCTGCGGATGGCGCGGTGCACCAGCAGGTCCGGGTAGCGGCGGATGGGCGAGGTGAAGTGGGTGTAGGCATCGTAGTTGAGGCCGAAGTGCCCGACGTTGTCGGGGCTGTACACCGCCTGGCTGAGGGAACGCAGCATCACCGTCTGGATCAGGTGGAAGTCCGGACGCTCGCGCACCTTTTCCAGCAGGGCCTGGTAATCGCTGGGGGTCGGCTCGCTCTTGCCGCGATTGAGGGTAAGCCCCAGTTCGGCGAGGAACTGCCGCAGCTTGTCCAGGCGCTCGCTCGGCGGGCCATCGTGGATGCGGTAGAGCGCCGGGATCTCGTGTTGCAAGAGGAAGCGCGCGGTGGCCACGTTGGCGCAGAGCATGCACTCCTCGATCAGCTTGTGGGCGTCGTTGCGCTGGGTCGGCAGGATTTCGGAAATCTTGCGGTCGGCGCCGAAGACGATGCGCGTCTCCTGGGTCTCGAAGTCGATGGCGCCCCGCACCTGGCGCGCCGCCAGCAGCACCTTGTAGAGCTTGTAGAGCTGCTGCAGGGGCTTGACCAGGTTCGGCAACTGCTCGGCGAACTGCCTGGCCTCGGTGGACTCCGGGGTTTCCAGGAACTGGCTGACCTTGGTGTAGGTGAGCCGCGCATGGGAATGGATGACCGCTTCATAGAACTCGTAGCCGGTGAGCTTGCCGGCACGGGAAATGGTCATGTCGCAGACCATCGCCAGGCGGTCCACCAGCGGGTTCAGGGAGCAGAGGCCGTTGGACAGCACTTCCGGCAGCATCGGTATGACCTTTTCCGGGAAGTACACCGAGTTGCCGCGATTGGCCGCCTCTTCGTCCAGCGCCGAGCCCACCTTTACATAGTGGGAAACGTCGGCGATGGCGACGATCAGGCGCCAGCCGCCACCCTTGCGGGCTTCGGCATAGACGGCATCGTCGAAGTCACGGGCGTCCTCGCCGTCGATGGTGACCAGCGGCAGATCACGCAGGTCGATGCGCTTTTCCTTGTCCTTCTCGGCCACCTCGGGCTTGAGCTTGGCGGCCTCCTTGACCACGGCGGCGGGCCACTCGTGGGGAAGGTCATAGCTGCGCAGGGCAACCTCGATCTCCATGCCCGGCGCCATGTAGTCGCCCAGCACCTCCACCACCTCGCCCTGGGCCAGGCGGAAATTGCTCGGCCACTGCTCGATCTTCACCTGGACGAACTGGCCGTGCTTGGCGGCGCCCTGCTTGCCGGCGGCAATCAGCACTTCCTGCTGGATCTTCGGATTGTCCGCGACCACGCGGGCGATCCCGCTTTCCTCGAAGAAGCGGCCGACCAGGGTTTCATGGGCGCGTTCGATGATCTCCACCAGCGCGCCCTCGCGGCGACCGCGCCGATCGAGGCCGGCGACCCGCGCCAGCGCGCGGTCACCGTCGAACACCAGGCGCATCTGCGCCGGGCTGAGGAAAAGGTCGTCGCTGCCGTCGTCGGGAATGAGGAAGCCGAAGCCGTCGCGGTGGCCACTGATGCGGCCGCAGATCAGGTCGAGCTTGTCGACCGGCGCATAGGTGCCGCGGCGGGTATAGATAAGCTGGCCGTCACGCTCCATGGCCCGGAGGCGACGACGCAGGGCCTCCAGCTGTTCGTCGGTGGTCAGGCCGAACTCTTCCACCAGTTGTTCCCGGCTGGCCGGGGCACCGCGCTCGTCGAGGCGCTGCAGGATCAGCTCGCGGCTGGGAATGGGGTTCTCGTATTTTTCCGCCTCGCGAGCGGCCTCGGGGTCGAGGTTCTGCCAATCGGCCATTAGAGAGTGATCACCTGTTCATTCAGAGTTGGGTTTGCCATATGCCTATTGAAGCGCGAATTCCAATTATCGGTCAGCTTAGGCTGAAGAATAATTTTTTTCGCGTTCAGGGGTTTACAACACAAAAGTCGGCTCGTATAGTTCGCGCCCACAGCGTCGCTGAGACGTTGTAACCGGAAGCTGATGAGCGATCATCGCATCCAGTGCCCAGGTGGCGGAATTGGTAGACGCACTAGGTTCAGGTCCTAGCGGTGGCAACACCGTGGAAGTTCGAGTCTTCTCCTGGGCACCACTCTTCAAACACAAAGCCGAGCTCTGCTCGGCTTTGTGTTTTCTGCTTCCCGGTAATCAGTCCCGTCGTCCCGCACCCGCAAAGGGGCAGGGCTTGCGCCCGGCCCCGCCCATGACCGCCTTCTATGCCCTGAACTGCCCGAGGCTGGCCTTGAGCTGATCAGCCAGGCCGGCGAGCACCCGCCCGCTGCTGGCAGTCGCGGCCACGGCCTCGGCCGCCAGGCTGGCCTCGGCATGGATCACATCCACCCGGCCACGCACGCCATCGGCACCGGCCGCCTGCTGCTCGGCCGCGCGGGCCGCCGCCTGCACCGCGCCGTGCACCTGCTCAACGGCCTGCTGCACGCCTTGCTGCAGGCGCTCGCTGTCTCGCAGCGCCTCCAATCCCTCGACGGCGCGCTCCCGCGCCTGGGAAATCGCCGCCACCGCCTCGCGCGCACCTGTCTGCAGGGCGCTGATGTGCTCCTGGATATCGCCGGTGGATTGCTGAGTCTTGCTGGCAAGCGCGCGCACTTCGTCCGCCACCACGGCGAAACCGCGCCCACTCTCCCCCGCCCTGGCCGCCTCGATCGCGGCGTTCAGCGCCAGCAGGTTGGTCTGCTCGGCGATGCCATGGATGACCGACAGCACCATCTCGATCTGCTCGCTCTGCCGCGCCAGCCGCTCGATCACCTCGGAACCGTTCTGAACCCGTGCCTCCAGGTTCTCGATCAGGCCACCCACCTTGCGCGCGATGGCCGCGTTGTCCTGGGCGGCCTGGCGAATCTCGCCGACCTGGCGCAGGGTGCTCTGCATCGCATGGCTCTCGGCCTGGGCCTCCGCCACCATGCCGGACAGCGCATGCAGGCTGCTCTCCACTTCGCTACGCTGGCGTTGTGCCGCCGCTTCGGCCGACTGGCTGCGCTCGGACAGCGCCACGATCTCGATCCCGGTGCGCTGCGCCACCTCTCCCGCCTCCCGAACTATGGGCTGCAGCTTGTCGACGAAGCGGTTCACTGCGGTGGCCATCTCACCCACCTCGTCGCGGCTGTCCAGCTTGACCCGGCGGGTCAGGTCGCCGTCGCCGGCGGCCAGGTCGTCCAGGGCATCGATCAGCAGCCGCAGACGCACCACCACGCGCCGCCCGAGCACCAGGGCCAGCACCAGCAACATGCCCAGCCCGACCAGCGCCAGGCCAAGGCCGATGCGCCAGCGCAACTCCCCTGCCGCCGCCTCCACTGCCTGACGGGTGCCGGCATTCATGTTGCCGGCCGCCTCGCGCGCCGACAGCAGGCGTGCGGTCAGCGCCGTGCTGCTTTCGCTGGCGGCGCCTGCGAGGCTCTCGCCCACCAGTTCGCCGCCACTGGCGATCAGGGCAGCGAAGCGCTGGTCCAGCGCCTCCAGCTGCTGCTCCACTGAAGCCGTGGACACGCCCATGCGTACCTTGCCGATCTCCACGCCATTGGGACTGATGGCGGCATCCACCAGGTAGACGGAAGGATCGCTGGCCGCCGCATTCAGCACCTTGTCCAACGCCCGCTCACCCTGCCCCTTGGCCAGCAGGGCCTTGATCTGGGGATTCTCGCGATTGAGGTAACGCGTCAGATGCTGACCGGCGGCGTCGTCGTAGACCACGAAGAGCACGTTGGGATTGCGCTGGGCGCGGCGGGCGAACTCGGAGAGCGTCGGCACGTCGTTGTCCCACATGGCACGCGGCGCCACGGCAGCGAGCAACTGGGCCAGGTCGTTGGCCGATTCCTTGAGGTTCTGCTCGAGGGTCTGGCGCAGTTGGCCCTGCTCCTGCTGGAGCCGCTCGCTGAGGGCGGCACCCAGGCGCTCGCGGGTCTTGCCGGAGAGCGCACTCAGGCTGCCGGACACTTCCTGCCCGGCCAGTTCGAGGTCGCCGGCCAGGCGCTGGGTATCGCTCCCCAGCCTCACACCCAGCTCATCGACCAGGGAATTCACCGTGCTCCGGGTCAGGGCAACAGCCACCACCACCTGCACCAGCAGGGCCAGCCCCAGGGCGATGAAGACCGGACGCAGCAAACGACTTTGCAACAGGGAGAGGATGGCTGACACGACTTGTGGCTCCTTAACGACCGTTACCGCTGTAACGGCGACAACACGGATTTATTGAGTGCCAGCAAAGTGCGTGCCGATCAGCAGTGCGACATTCGCAACCACAGAAACGACAAAGGGCCGCACTGGGCGGCCCTTTGGGGGAGTCAGGCGACTCAGGCGTAGGGGTGACGCAGGACGATCGTCTCGTTACGGTCAGGACCGGTGGAGATGATATCGATGGGCGCACCCACCAGCTCTTCGACGCGCTTGATGTAGGCGCGGGCGTTGGCCGGCAGTTCTTCCAGGCTCTTGGCGCCGACGGTGGACTCGCTCCAGCCCGGCATTTCCTCGTAGACCGGCTGCAGGCCGATGTAGCTGTCGGCATCGGTCGGCGCATCCACCAGGACCTCGCCGTTCTGGTCCTTGTAACCGGTGCAGATGCGGATGGTTTCCAGGCCGTCGAGCACGTCCAGCTTGGTCAGGCACAGGCCGGAGATGCTGTTGATCTCGATGGCACGACGCAGGATCACGGCATCGAACCAGCCGCAGCGACGGGCACGGCCGGTGGTGGAGCCGAACTCGTGGCCACGCTTGGCCAGGAAGGCGCCGGTTTCGTCGAACAGCTCGGTCGGGAACGGGCCGGACCCCACGCGGGTGGTGTAGGCCTTGGTGATACCGAGGATGTAGTCCAGGTACAGCGGACCGAAACCGGAACCGGTGGCGGTGCCGCCGGCGGTGGTGTTGGAGCTGGTAACGTAGGGATAGGTGCCGTGGTCGATGTCCAGCAGCGAGCCTTGCGCGCCTTCGAACATGATGTAGGCGCCCTGCTTGCGCAGCTGGTGCAGGCGCGCGGCGACGTCGACCATCATCGGCTTGAGCATTTCGGCGTAGGCCAGGGCCTCGTCCAGGGTCTTCTGGAAGTCGACCGCCGGCTCCTTGTAATAGTGCTGCAGCACGAAGTTGTGGTAGTCCAGCAGCTCGCCCAGCTTGGCGGCGAAGCGTTCGCGGTGGAACAGGTCGCCGATGCGCAGGCCGCGACGGGCGACCTTGTCTTCGTAGGCCGGGCCGATGCCGCGGCCGGTGGTGCCGATCTTGGCGTCGCCGCGGGCTTTCTCGCGGGCCTGGTCCAGGGCCACGTGGTACGGCAGGATCAGGGTGCAGGCCGGGCTGATGCGCAGGCGCTCGCGCACCGGTACGCCCTTCTCTTCCAGCTTGGTGATTTCGCGCAGCAGCGCATCGGGCGCGACCACCACGCCGTTGCCGATCAGGCACTCGACGTTCTCGCGCAGGATGCCGGACGGGATCAGGTGCAGCACGGTCTTCTCGCCATCGATCACCAGGGTGTGACCGGCGTTGTGGCCGCCCTGATAGCGCACGACGGCGGCAGCCTGGTCGGTCAGCAGATCGACGATCTTGCCTTTACCCTCATCACCCCACTGGGTGCCCAGGACTACGACATTCTTACCCATAACACTTG
>RCUT01000809.1_pt1 | contig 15705 bp, 10 predicted proteins | sample 2166171 | NCBI WGS metagenome assembly RCUT01 (sample SAMN09932757, study PRJNA488358) | compost metagenome | isolation source: compost soil in 4-hydroxybenzoic | place: Germany: Experimental Botanical Garden
GCCTTGGTCAGGGGCGGGGCTGTGTGCCATGATCGGGTTCTCTGTTGTTATGGTTGTCGCCGCGTCGCCTGTTCCGGCGCTCGCCCTGACGAGTCTCGGGGACTGCGGCGTGCCTGTCTTTGTGCTTTTGCACAGCACTTGCACCGGGCTGCTGTGCCCGAGCCCAAAACCCTGACACCCAAAGGACCGTTCAATGTTCGAACTCGACCATGACCTGGCACAGGATATCGTTGACCGGGCGATGGCCATTCTGCCATGCAACGTCAATGTCATGGACAGCCAGGGGTTGATCCTTGGCAGTGGCGAGCCGGAGCGTATCAACACCCGCCACGAGGGCGCGCAACTGGTGCTGGCCAACGGCCGCATCGTCGAACTGGATACCGACGCGGCCAAATGCCTGAAGGGCGTGCAGCCCGGGGTGAACCTGCCACTGATGCTTGATGGCCGATTGATGGGCGTACTCGGCCTGACCGGTGACCCGCAGCAAGTGCGCACCTATGGCGAGCTGGTGCGCATGACCGCCGAAATGCTGCTGGCCCAGCGCCATTTGCAGGCCGACCAGCAATGGCGACGGCAGCGCTGTGACGATTTGCTGGCCCTGCTGCTGGGCGGCAGCGGCGATTCTCCACGGTTGCTCGACGAGGCCCGGCAACTGGGCCTGAAACCCCAGTTGCCACGGGTACCGTGCCTGTTCGAACTGGCCTCGGGGCCAGCCGCCGAAACCCTGGCGGCATGGTTGATGAGCCGCTACCCGGACAGTTGGTGCGTAAGCCCGGCCCGCCAGTCGTTGTTGTGGTGTCGCCCTGCAGGTGTGGTGCTGGACGAACCTCGCCTGCTGGAACGCCTGCAGCGCCATGGCTGGGAAGTGGAGCGGCTGGCCCTGGGCAGTGCCGCGCAAAGCCTGGAGCAACTGCGCCGGGGTTATCGCCGGGTGCGCGACCTGTTGGCCTATGGGCGCGAGGTACTGCCCGGCGAGCGCCTGCTCAGCCTGCAGCGCTACCGGTTGCCGGCATTGCTGTGGCGGCATCGCAACGATGATGCGCTGGATGAATTGCTGGAGCCGTTGCAGCGTATTCGCAGCAAGGACAGCAGCGGGCAGTTGCTCACCACCCTGCGCGCCTGGTGTGCCCATGACGGCCAGAGCCAGGCCTGTGCCGATGCCCTGGGCATCCACCGCAACAGCCTGCGCTACCGCCTGGAGCGGATTGCCGAGCTGGGCGAGGTCGACCCGCTGCGCATGGAAGGGATGCTTAGCTTGTACCTGGGGTTGCAGCTGCTGCCTGCCGACTGAAGGGCTGCCTGCACCGGCCCTATCGCCGGCAAGCCAGCTCCCACAGGATGCATGTTGCTCTCAGGCCTGTGTTGAACCTGTGGGAGCTGGCTTGCCGGCGATAGGGCCAGTGCAGGCGAAAGGCATCTGCCCAAACAACCCGCCCGGCGTTTTGTGCATTTGACCGAGGCCTCCTTGGCAGCCACCTGTCAGCATGCCGCTCATCAGGACAGGAGAAACCCCATGAAGATCGTCATTGCCCCCGACTCGTTCAAGGACAGCCTCGACGCTGCCGGTGTCGCTCGCGCCATTGCGGCGGGCCTGGGCGAGGCCTGGCCGGAGGCCGAGCTGGTCGAGTGCCCGATGGCCGACGGTGGCGAAGGCACCATGGATGCGATTCTCGCCGCCAGCCACGGCGAACTGCGTCGTCAGACCGTGCGCGGGCCGCTGGGGCAAAGCGTGGAGGCGGGCTGGGGCTGGCTGCCGCAAAGCCGCACGGCGATCATCGAAATGGCCCAGGCCAGTGGCCTGCAGTTGGTGTCGCCAGGCCAGCGCGATGCCTGCCGCAGCAGCACCTGGGGCACCGGCGAGCTGATTGCCGCCGCCCTGGCCGCCGGCGCGCAACGGATAGTGCTGGCCATCGGTGGCAGTGCCACCAACGACGCGGGCAGCGGCATGTTGCGGGCGCTGGGCCTGCGCCTGCTGGACGCCGACGGGCAAGCGCTGGAAGAGGGCGGCCTGGCCTTGGCCAAGCTGGCCCGCATCGATGCCAGCGACCTCGACCCGCGCCTGGCCGAGGTGCAGTTCGAAGTCGCAGCAGACGTCGACAACCCGCTGTGTGGCGCCAATGGCGCCTCGGCGATCTTCGGCCCGCAGAAGGGCGCCAACCCACAGCAGGTTCAGGCGCTGGACCAGGCCCTGGGGCATTTTGCCGACCATTGTGCGCAGCTGCTGGGTGAGGATGTGCGGGACTACCCTGGCTGTGGCGCTGCCGGCGGCATGGGGTTTGCGGCCCGGGCATTCATGGGCGCGCAGTTCCGCCCAGGGGTGGAAGTGGTGGCCGAACTGGCCGGCCTGGATGCCTTGGTGCAGGGCGCAGCCCTGGTGGTGACCGGCGAAGGGCGCTTCGACGCCCAGACCTTGCGTGGCAAGACACCGATGGGCGTGGCCCGGGTTGCCAAGCGCCACGGGGTGCCGGTGGTGGTGCTGGCCGGGACCTTGGGTGATGGCTACCAGCAGCTGTATGCCCATGGTGTCGATGCTGCCTTTGCCCTGGCCAGCGGGCCGATGAGCCTGGAGCAGGCATGTGCCAATGCCGCTGAGCTGCTGCGGGCGCGGGCTTGTGATATCGGGCGGCTGTGGCGCTGCGCAACGCAGAGTCCCTTGGGCTGCGCTGTTGCGTAGAGAACTGAATTCGCAAGCGGTCCGCGTACCCTGTGGGAGCGGCTTTAGCCGCGAAGAATTCAACGCGGTGCATGGCACCGGCTGCGCCGGTGTTCGCGGCTAAAGCCGCTCCCACAGGGACTGCACGGATTCAGCCTTTGCGGTGATCCTGTGGGAGCGGGTTTACCCGCGAAGAGGCCAGTACAGGCGACACAAGAAGGACAGGCATGAACGCGATCGTATCCATACCAAACACAGTGACCAGCAGCTCCCACAGGGCCCCTGCTAATTCAATGAGTCATGTGCCGTTCTATGAGAGGGGGTTATGTGGTGCTGTTCCTGGACAGTGCCCCTGATGCCCAGCGACGCCCGGGTTCTCGAACATGGCAATGAAGTTGGCCAGCGCCGGTGAAGCATTCCGCGCGTTCCATTTCATGTACAAGCCCAGGCCCGGGGTGGGCTGGTCGTCGATTGGCAGGATTGCTCGGAACTGCACGCGCTCGCGCGGTATGGATCCGATGAACGAGGCTGGCACCAAAGCCACGCCAAAACCACAGGCCACCAGGCCGAGCAGGGTGTGGACCTGTGCCGCTTCCTGCACCACCCTGGGGTAGAAACCCGCCGCCTCGCACAGCGCCGTCAACTGCGCGTGGTAGCCGCCGCCCAGGGCTTGCGGGGTGAAGACGAAATCCTCATCGGCGAACTCGCGCAGGTCTACCGCCCCTTCCTGTACTTTGGCGTGGCGGGCGGGCAGGGCCATGACGATTTGCTCGTCGAGCAGCAACCGTGACTCGAGGGTGCCAGCCGGCAACGGCAGCCTGCGCATGAAGCCGATATCCGCCTCACCGGCCAGCAGGGCCTTGGCCTGCGAGGCCGATGGCATCTCGCGGATGGTCAGCTGCACGTTCGGGTACGCCTCGCGAAAGCAGCGCAAGGTGGTGAGCAGCGACTCGTAATAAGCGATGGAAATGGCGGTGATGTCCAGCTTGCCGCAGATGCCGGCGGACACATTGCGCGCATACTCGATGCCCTGTTCCAGCTCGGCCAGCGTGCGGTAGGCGGTGTCGAGGAAGGCCGTGCCCGCAGCAGTCAGCCGTACCCCGCGCTTGTTGCGCAGGAACAGGCTGAAACCGAGCTTGTCCTCGAGGCGGCCAATCGCCTGGCTCAGCGGTGGTTGCGCCATGTGCAGGCGCTCGGCGGCCTTGTGGAAGTGCAGCTCTTCGGCCACGGCAACGAACTGCCGAAGCAAACGTGTCTCGATCATCCTGCGGTCCTTCGGCCCGGTGAACCGGCGGTGATATCCATGAGATATCAAAGTTACATGCTTTTAATATTAAGTCATTGATTTTTTTGTTGTTATCGTAGAAAGGAGAATCGAAGGTAGCCAGCAAATGCCCGTCACAGAGCCTTTCCACGACAACGTTGCGGTCTTCACCGATGCCGCACAGGGCCTGGGACTGGCCTGTTCCATGACGCTGGCGGAGGTGGGCGAGCTGCGTAACCGCCTCAAGGCATGCAGCTACGTGCCAGTCAACGTCGCCAACACCCGCGCCGACCTGGGCGAAAGCCTGGTCTGGGATGAATGCAGCGGCGCGTTGTACTTCGTCGATATCTCTGGCGGGCGGATCAACCGCCTGACACCCGATGGCGAAACCGAATGCCTGTACGAGTCCGCGGCACGCATCGGCGCGCTGGCGCTGACCGACCAAGGCAACCTGATTTTCACCGAGGATGCCAGCGTGGCCATCTTCGACGTGCCGCTGCGCAGGGTGCGCCGGCATTCGGTGTCGGTTCACCCACGGTCGACCTACCGTTTCAACGACGGCGCCTGCGACCCGCAGGGCCGCTTCGTGACCGGGCTGATGGACGATGCCCTGAGTGGCAACACCGGGGCGCTGTTCCGCTTTGACGGGCAGTTGAGCGACCAGGTGATCCACGACGACATGGCGTTGCCCACCGGCCTGGCCTGGTCGCAGGACGGCCACACGGTGTACTTCGTCGATTCGGCGGCGCGCTCGATCTACCGCGCCAGGTACCTGGCCGAAGGCCGGCTTGGTGCGGTTACCCTGTTTGCCGAAACCCCCGCAGAACTGGGGCGGCCGGACGGCCTTGCGCTGGACCGCGAAGGCGGCCTGTGGGTGTGCCAGTACCATGGCAGTTGCCTGCTGCGCTATGACCGCCACGGCCACCTGACCGACCAGGTGCTGATGCCAGTGCCGTGCCCCACCAGTTGCTGCTTCGGCGGGGCGGGGATGAATACCTTGTTCATCAGCACCGCGCGCTTCGGCATGAGTGCCGAAGACCTGCACCATTACCCCGACGCTGGCGACCTGTATGCCATCAGCCCGGAAATTGGCGGCATCGCCCGGCACACCTTCAAGGAATGAGCTTTTGCGCCTGGCTGGCCGGTAGCACGGCCAATTCGCCAAAGCGCTGCGCCGCGTCGATGTAGCGCAATGCCGACTTGGCGTCTTTCCAGCCCACATAGCTCATCAGCGCCTTCAACTCCCAACCGTTGGCCGTGGCCCAGGTGGCGAAGCCACGGCGCAGCGAGTGGCCGGTATACAGCGCCGCCGGTACCCCGGCGCGTTCCAGCATGCGCCGCAGCAGGCCGACCAGGCTGTTGCTGTTGAGCGCGGTGTCGCCGAGGTTGCCCCAGCGGTCGAGCTTGCGGAACACCGGCCCATGGGCGATGCCGGCTACTTCCAGCCATTGCAGGTAGGCCGTGACCGGGCACAAGGCCTTGAGGGCCGGGGTGCGGTGTTGTACGCCCAGGGCCTCGCGGTCGCCCTTGCTGCGCGGCAGGAACAGGGTGATGCCGACACCAGCCTCGGCCTGGATGTGCTCCACGCGCAGGCGTGCCAGTTCATCACCCCGAAAACCGCGCCAGAAGCCCAGCAACAGCAGCGCAGCGTCGCGACGCGCCCGGCGCAGGGTGGCCAGGTCATGCTGTTCCCGGGCCTGGCGGGCTTCTTCTTCGAAACATTCCACTGCGCTTTGCAGGTGCTGCAGCAACAGCGGCGCGGCCTGCCTGGGCGGTGTCGGGTGCAAGGTGCGGATGCCGCGCAGCACCTGGCGCACCAGCGGCGCCTTGGTCGGGTCGGGGAAACCTTGGGCGACGTGCCATTGGCTGAGCGCTGCCAGGCGCTGGCGCAGGGTGCTGACGGCATGCTGGTCGGCGTGGTCGGCCAGGTAGCGGGCGATGCTCTCGGCCGTGGCCGGCAGAAAACCGCCCCAGTGGGTTTCGAAATGCTCGATGGCGGCCTGGTAACTGCGCCGGGTGTTGTCACGGGTGGCGGCGCGGAGGTAGCGCTCGATGTCGGTCATGGTGCGGGTGTCGGTGGGTGATAGGCACACGATAAACCGAAATGGATTGCCTGTCCTGGCTGCGATGCTGGCGGGATTGTCGGGGGCGCTTTGCGCCCCTTTCGCGACACAAGGCCGCTCCCACAGGGCTGCGCTGCCTGCAGGTCCAGCGCTGTACCTGTGGGAGCGGCCTTGTGTCGCGATGGGCTGCGAAGCAGCCCCAATCGGGTGAGCCAACGACGCATCACTCATCCGCTGCTCCCGGCCAGGGCTTGCGTTACACGCAGGCCTTGTCCTCGACACCGTTGAAGAGCGGGTAGTCACGCAACTGCGCCGGCGACAGCGGCCGGCTGAAGTGGTAGCCCTGGGCGATATCGCAGCCGGCAAGCTTCAGGCACACCACTTGTTCACGGGTTTCCACGCCTTCGGCCACCACTTCCAGGCCCAGGCGTTTGGCAAGGATGATGGTGGACGACACGATCGGGCTGTCGTCGTGGCTGTTGGACAGCGGCGCAATCAGCGAGCGGTCGATCTTCAGTTTGCTCAGCGGCAGCGAGTGCAGGTGGGCGAAGCCGGCGTAGCCGCGGCCGAAATCGTCCAGGCTGATGCCCAGGCCAGCGTCGCGCAGGGTGTGCAGGTGCGCCACCGCCGTGCCTTCGGGGTCGAGGATGGTGGTTTCGGTGATTTCCAGCTCCAGCCGCTGTGGGGCGATGGCGTACTGCTGCAGTTTGCTCAATAGCCGTGCAGCGAAGTCCGCCTGGCGTAGCTGCAGGGCGGATACATTGACCGCCAGCCGCGTCTCCCGGCCCTGGGCGTCCCAACCCGACAAGGCCTCGCAGGCCAGGCGCAGCACCTCCCAGCCCAGTTCGACAATGAAGCCGCTGCGCTCGGCAAGGTCAATGAACCGGTCCGGGTACAGCAGGCCGAACTCGGGGTGGTCCCAGCGCACCAGCGCTTCGTAGCCCAGCACCTGCTGGGTGTCGAGGCGGATCTGCGGCTGGTAGTGCAGCACGAACTGGCGCTCGGCCAAGGCGCTGCCGAACGCCTGCTCAAGGGTAAAGGCCTGGATGTCGGCCAGGTTCAGCGAGGGGTCGAAGAAGCGGTACTGGGCGCGCCCGGCCTGCTTGGCCGAGTACATCGCGGCATCGGCACTGCGGATCAGGCTGTCGATGTCCTGGCCATCGCGCGGGCAGATGCTCACGCCCACGCTGGGGCTGGTGTTGACCTCCTGGCCGTCCAGCGCGTAGGTGGCCGACAGCTTCTGCACCAGTACGCGGACCCAGGCATTGATCTGTTCCTCGCTGCGTTCGCCGGCCAGCAGCACCACGAACTCGTCGCCACCAAAGCGCGAAGCCTCGTCGCCTGGCTCCAGCAGGCGCTGGATACGCCCGGCCACGGCCTGCAGCAGCAGGTCGCCGATCTTGTGCCCGAGCGAGTCGTTGATCGACTTGAAACGGTCCATGTCGATGAACAGGATCGCCATCAGCCGGCGCTTGCCGCGTTGCCGGGTCAGCACCTGGCCGGCCACCTCGACGAACTGGCGGCGGTTGTGCAGGCCGCTGAGGTGGTCGGTGGCCGCGGCATGGCTGCTGCGCCGGTGTTCGTCCTCGAGGCGGTCGATCAACTGCTGGTTGACCTGCTGCGCCTGTTCCAGCGCGCTGAAGGCCTCCTGGCGCTTGCGCAACAGGCGCAAGGTCCACAGCAGGCTGGCGAGGATCATCAGGGTCATGCTCAGGTTCAGCCAGAACTGCCGGGAATAGGCCAGCGTCGAGGGCGCGAGGATTTCGTCCTGGCGCTGGCTGACCACCACGCTGAAACCCCGCTCGGGCAGGCGCCGGTACAGGCTCTGGTACGGGTCGCCGGCCGCGTACTGGGTCAGCATGCCTGCTTCACTGCCGCTGTCCGGCAGCCCCGGCAGCCCCGGCAGCAGGGCGTCGCCGGCCACGACCACGCCGCTGCTATCGATGCGCAACCGCTCCAGGCCGTCATCCTGCAGCAGGCGCACCAGCCCGCTGCTGCCCAGGTCGATGTGCTGTAGCAGCACCGCCAGGTAGCCGATGTCCAGCTGCACCACCAGGATACTGTCGATTTCGCGGCCGGGCAGGTTGGTCAGCGGCAGCAGGAAGGGCAGCCGCCAGTTGGGCAGGGTGGCCGGCTGACCGGGGGGCTGCACGCTGGGCAGGAACGGTTTGAAACCGTAGCGGGCAACGTGCCGTTGCAGCTGGCGCAGCCAGTCTTCGGGCAGTTCGGCGGCTTCGTCGGCATGGCTGGCCGACAACAGCCGGCCTTGCCGGTCGTACAGGCTCATGCGTTTGAATACCGGGTCTTCGGCAAGCATCCGCGCCAGGCTGACGCTGCCCTGGCGCAGCACTTTCATGTCGTCCTGGGTGACCCGGCCCACGGCCTGGGCGCGATCCACCAGCTGGCGCAGGCTTTCGCCGACGATACTGGCCAGGTTCAGGTGCTCGGCGGCCTTGGCCGACAGCGCGTCCTGGCGGGCGGCGGCCTTCTGCGAAACGTGCAGCCCCCAGAGAAAGGCCAGGGTGGCTGCACAGAGCATCAGGATCAGCAGCCGCAGAAGGCTGGCGGATGAAAGCGAACGGCGAATCACTGCTGATAGTTCCCGACCCTGGGTGATGGTCGAAAAATACGACAGTAAGATGACAGCCTAATGACTGATGGCTAATTGCCTTTAAGGATTTCCCTTATCTGCCAGGGGCGTCTGCAGGCGCGCGGTTTCTTCCTCCATGTAGCTCATCAGCGCGCTGACTTCGGTATCGCCCAGGCGCATGTTGGGCATGGCCACGCGGTTGTACTGTTCGTACAGCAGCATGGCCAGGGGGTCTTTCTGTGCCAGCATCTGGTCGGGCTCCTTCAGCCAGCGGGTCAGCCAGTTGGCATCACGCTGGCGGGTCACGCCCAGCAGGTCGGGACCGATGCCGGCTTGCCCTGGCTCGGCGTTGCCCAGGGTGTGGCAGGACGAGCAGCGGGTACGGAACAGCTGCTCGCCACTGCTGGGGGCGCGCACCTCGGGAGCCTGCGCGTAGTCGTTGGCCATGGCGCTGGCCTGTTTCCAGTTGTGCAGGCTGTTGCCCAGGCGGTCGGCGAGGATGTACGGGCTTTCGAAGGGCGAGGCCTTCATCCAGCGGCCGGTGGCCTGGTTGCCGATGATCAGGCTCAGGTTGTGGTCTTTGGAGCGGCCGTTTTCCAGGCCATCGATGTACAGGCCCAGGCTGCGGCGCAATTGTTCGATATCGGCTGGCTCGCCGGTGAGCAGCGTCCAGCCGGGGCCGATACCGAACTTTTCGGCGTAGCGCTTGAGGGTGGCGGGGGTGTCGTTGTAGGGGTCGATGCTGATGGAGTAGAGGAAGATGTCTTTGCCGACCCGGTCACCGAGGATTTTCTGTACCTGGCGCAGGCGAGCGGTTTCCACTGGGCAGGAATCGGAGCAGCCGGTAAAGATGAAGTTGATGGCGACCACCTTGTCCTTGATCAGGTCGTCGAAGAAATGCACCTTTTCACCGCCCTGGGTGAGCAGCGGGATGTTGGGGAAGTAGTCGGCGCCCCAAGGCGTTGCAGCTTCCTCGGCCACGGGGTGCTGCGGTTGCAGCGGCCAGAACGGGATGCTGGCGGCGAACAGCGACAGCACCAGCAGGAAACGCCATGAGCCGGACATGATGCGGTCCTCGTCGATAACGGGATCGGGGCTGCCATGCAGCCCATGGCCCGCAAGCCAGCTCCCACAGGGACTGCACATGGCTTGCCGGCGATGGGCCGCATGGCGGCCCCCGCCTTACCCTCACTTGTATCTGACTGGCGCGGTCACGCTCTGCCCCAGCGCCGACTTCACGGTCACCGTCGCCGGCGTGGCCGGGCCGTAGCCGGAGGTGGTTGCCACCAACCGCCAGCTGGCACCGCTGCCCGTGGCGGTCATTGTGGCGGTGCCCAGGTTCACCGGGCCGCCGGTAGTGGCCGCGGTCACAGTGATGCTGTTGCCCGTGGCCACCGAAGTAGTGCCAGCAATCTCCCAGGTGAAACGGTTGCTGCTGAGCACCTGTACCGTGGCACTGGTGACCTGGAGCTGGTCGACCACCGCTGCCGAGCCTACCGCGATGCTGACCGTGGCCGGTGCCACCGATTCGGCGCCCTTGGCGTCACGCGCCGAGTAGTTGAAGCTGGCGGTGAACGGCGTGGGCACCGTGGCCGGCGGGGTGTAGGTCACCTTGGTGCCATCGGTGCTGGTATTGCCTTGGCCGGAGTCCGGCTGGCTGAGGCCGACGACGGTCAGCGGCAGGTTGCCTTCCGGGTCGGTATCGTTGGCCAGCACGTTCAGGGTGATCGGCTTGCCGGCCGTGGTAGCCGCGCTGTCGTTGGCCGCGACTGGCGGTTTGTTGGCCGCGTCGTCGTCATGGTCTTTGGTGCGGAAGGTCGGCAGGCCAACCGAAGCGACGTACTCCACGCCATCCCAGCCTGGCAGCGGGGTCGGCATCACCTGGAACTGGCCTGGGTGCTCCAGGTCCCAGCGCAGCAGCATCGACGAGTCTTCATGCTGGGTGTTGTGGCAGTGTTCCATGTAGGTACCGGCAAACTCGCGGAAGCGGATCGCCACTTCCACCTCTTCCGAAGAATCGATATCCGGCCCGATGCGATACACGTCCTTGCGCGCCCATTTTTCCCATTCCGGCGGTGCCTTGCCGTCGCGGCTGAGGACCACACCTTCCTCGAAGTGCACATGCACCGGGTGGCTCCAGCCATTGCCGCCGTTGATGATCTTCCACACTTCCAGGGTGCCGTCGCCGCTGAAACCGCCGTCGGTGGACTGCTGGGCCAGCTGTGGCGCCGCGCTGATGCGCCGTGGGTCCATGGCGTAGCCAAAGCCGCCATCGGTCTTGATGGTCCAGGGCTGGGTGTCGGTACCGTCGGAGCGACCGAAGATGAACTCGCGGTGGCGGGCTGCCTTGAGTTTGGCCTGGTCGGTGGCAGAGTTGCGGTCGATCGTCAGCGGTAGCATCCTCAGGCCTTCGGCCTTGCCCGGTTTGGCTGGCTCATAGGCCGCCGGGTTCATGCTCAGGTCCTGGCCACTGTAGGGCTGTACCACAAGCTGCAGGAACTTGCCGATCCCCGGGTCGCCGTTTTCCCAGCGTGGGCCTTTGCTGGTCTGCTTGATCACTGGCTTGTACTTTTCCGACAACACGTCGGCCAGCGAGATGGCGCCTTCCGGGCCCTTGCCGCTCTGGTGTTCCTCGATGTTGACGAAGTACAGCTTGTCGCCGACCTTGATGCCGTTCTTGGCGAAGTTGATGATGATGTCGTAGCGCTCGGCGATGCCTTGCAGCGGCAGGATGCCGTTGTTGTCCTGCAGGTTGCCGTCACCGTTGAGGTCCAGGGTGCCGTCGAACGGCACGGCGTGTTCCATGATGTTGCCGTCGTTGGCGATCATGTGGAACGGCACCCGCGCATACGACAGGTTGGAGCCGGTCGGGCCTTTGAACTCGCCACTGGTACCGGCAATTTCACGCACCACGGCGAACTTGAAGTAGCGCGACACCGAGCCGTTGAGTATACGGAAGCGGTAGCTGCGCGCGCGTACCTTGAGCGTGGGCCGGTACTGCCAGTTGACCAGGATCTGGTCGCCGAGGAAGCCATCGGTGTTGAACGGGTTGAACCACAGCTGGCCGTTGGCATCCCAGGCCTTGTCGGCGATCACCAGGTTGACGTCGTAGTCGCGGTTGCCCCACGGCATGCCCGAGCCGCTGGGGAAGCGCAGGTTGACGCCATCCTGCAGGGCCTCGTTGCCGCGGTCCAGGGCGCTGTAGTAGTTCATCATCACGGCGTTGCCCTTGTAGACGTTCTGCGCCGTGAAATCCATCATGTGGTCGTGGAACCAGTGGGTGCTCATGGTTTCGCGCCAGTCACCACGAATCTTGATGCTGCCGTTCTGGCAGGTTTTCAGGCCTGGCGAGGCGTCATTGACGAACAGGGTTTCACCCGGCGAGCAGGGGAACGCCGCGCGCGGGTCCTGGGCGCGGGTGTTGATGGTGTCGTAACCAGCCAGTTGCAACGGCCAGCGGTAATCATAGTACTGCCCTGGGAAGAAGTAGGCGTTGGCAAAGCCGTCGCTCTCGGCCGGTGAGTGGCCGTTGTGCTCGTGGGTCGAGAGGGTGTGCAGGCCAAAGCCGTTGTTGGCCGAAGGGTCGATCGGCAAGGCGTTGTAGTGGCGCATCAGGATCGGCTGGCCATAGCGCACCATCAGCAGCTTGGGCGGGAAGGTGCCGTCGAAGGTCCACAGCGATTTGTGGTTCTGCACCGGGAAGTTCGGGTGGAAGCGGGTGTCGATGCCCTTGGTGGTGCCCAGCGTGGTCGGGATGTCGGAGGTCTGGTAGTACAGGCCGCCGGGTGCGAACTCGCCAACCGCATAGTTGTGCAGCTGTCTGCGGTCACGCAGGCCGAGGTTGATGCGCGCACCGGCCTGGGCGGTCTTGAACCCCGCCTGCGGGTAGAACTCGTTCCAGCGCTGGTGCGACCAGCCTTTTCCTGGTGGCCGGCCTTCTGCTGGCGAGCCGACCGGCTTGCGGTTCAGGAACATCTCGATCTGCGCCTTCCACGGGTTGCGGTCGAGCACGTTGGAGAACTGGGTCGGGAACGGGTACAGGCCCGGCTGTTTGAGGAAGGCTTCCAGGGCCGTGCCGCTAGGGCCGCTGCGGGCCACCACGTCGGGGTCCTGCGCCGGTGCTGCGCCCAGGGTGGGCACCGGGAAGGTCAGGGCCGGCGGCGGCAGCGTGGGGTCGAGTTTTTCCGTGCCGAATTCCTCGAACAGCAGTAACTGCTGGGTAAACGGCAGCGCCCCGAACAGCGGGCTGGGCTTGCCGTTGGTGGGGTATTTGTTTCCGGTTTGCAGGGCCGGCGGCAGCACGTTGTTGGCGCGTACCGTGTCGCGGTCACCGAACACGCCATTGGTCAGCTCCAGCGCACCTTGGTTGGTCGGCGGCATGTTGAACAGGTCCAGCAACGCCTGGGTCGGGTCGGCTGGCTGGTTGGTGTAGGCCGAGGGGTCGGTCGGCGGTGGCATGCTGTTGTCGTCGAGAGGAGCGGCGGTAGCCGTGACCATCCCGAGGCCGAGCATCAGCGTGGTGACGGTGGACAGCTGGAATGCATGCCTGGCAGGGTGGATCACGGCAGGTGTCTTCATTGCCTTATGCCTCGCTCGCGGCCTTATGGCTTTCAGCCATCAGTGGCGTTTTGCCCGTTTCTGGAGCTGGAGCAACGGCTGTGCCAACCCAAATGCGAGGAATGTGTTTCTAAACAAATCCTTGTGGCGCCTGATGTGCGCTAAATCCCATGGCGTCAAAAATGGGTGAGGGGCCCCACTAGTGGGTCACCCATTGCCCACAGATTGGGTGGTGACAGCAGCGGCGCCCTGGGGTATACCTGAGCGCCACCAAGGGGAGCCTGGCAACGGGCTGAGAAACCGCTGGATGCTGCAGCGCGGTGACCCTTCGAACCTGATCCGGATCATGCCGGCGAAGGGATGGGGCTTGTAACCTGCCTTTTTGCCGGCCTCACTGCGAGGCCAGTCCATGTCAATTGCCAAGGTCTCGCTGTCACCCTCATCAAGGACAGCAACATGACCGAACGTTTCAGCCAGTCCCTGCGCCGCCGCAGCGAGCCGACCTGGTCGGCGGCCGTTGGCCACCGCTTCGTCACCCAATTGTGCGACGGCAGCCTGCCGGACCCGATCATGGTCGACTACCTGGTACAGGACCACCGCTTCCTCGACAGCTTCCTGACCCTGCTGGGCGCGGCCATCGCTACCGCCGACACCTTCGAGGCGCGCCTGCGCTTCGGCCGCTTTGCCGGGATGATCTCCAGTGACGAGAACACCTACTTCCTGCGCGCCTTCGAGGCCCTGGGGGTAAGCCCCGCGCAACGCAGCGAACCGGCCGACACCGTACCAACCGCAGGCTTCAAGGCGATCATGCGCGAAGCGGCGGCCACCCGGTCCTATGCGGCCGCGCTGGCGGTGCTCAACGTCGCCGAAGGCCTGTACCTGGACTGGGCGCTGAAGGCGCCAAAACCGATGCCGGACAACTTCGTCCACGCCGAATGGATCACCCTGCACGACAACCCGGCATTCCAGGACTTCGTTGCCTTCCTGCAAGCCGAACTCGACCGCGTCGGCCCGCAGGAGGCCGCGCTGGCGGCTGACTTCTACCAGCGCACCGTGGCGCTGGAGCTGGCCTTCTTCGATGCCGTCTACCCGGAGGACAAATGAGCATGGATATCTTCGACCGCCTCAAGGCTGCCGCCACGCCACAGTGGAACAGCTACGTTGACCACGAATTCGTGCGCCAGATGGGCGAGGGTACGCTGAGCGAAGCCGCCTTCCGCACCTATCTGGTACAGGATTACCTGTTCCTCATCCAGTTCGCCCGCGCCTGGGCGCTGGCCGCCTACAAGAGCCGTCGCCCGGCCGACATCCGCGCCGCGCAGGCCGGGCTGGCGGCGATTCTGGATGAAACCGAGCTGCACTTGCGCCTGTGCGCACGCTGGGGCCTGACCCAGGCCGATATCGAGGCCGCGCCAGAGCACCAGGCCACGGTTGCCTATACCCGCTATGTGCTGGACTGCGGTGCCGCGGGTGACCTGCTGGAGTTGCATGTGGCGCTGGCGCCTTGCGTGATCGGTTATGCCGAGATTGGCCGGGCGTTGTCCGAGCGCATTGGCGATCTGAGCAATCACCCGTACCGCGAGTGGATCGCCGAGTATGCCGGCGAGGGCTACCAGGGTGTCGCCACCGCGGCGCGCAAGCATCTGGACGAGCTGGCAGCGCGGAGCATGACCGAGCAACGGTTTGCCGAGCTGGTGGGGATTTTCGGCCAGGCGTCCAGCCTGGAGGCGGACTTCTGGCAGATGGGCTTGGCTAGCCAGTAACGCACTGCATGGCCCTGCGCGAGCTCTTGTAGGAGCGGCCTTGTGTCGCGAAAGGGCTGCGAAGCAGCCCCAGGATTTCAGCGCAGATGCACAAATTGCTGGGGCTGCTTCGCAGCCCTTTCGCGACACAAGGCCGCTCCTACAAAGGTCCGCGCTAACCGGGCAGATGAGATTTCGGCCACTATGCTGGTAGGGCCACTCGCAAAGCCCAGGGAGAAGCATCATGAACATCATCAACGCACGCCTGCGCGGCAAGCCCGGCCTGTTCCGCATCGAGCTCAGCGGCGAACGCATCGCCGCCATCGAGCCCCAGGCCGAAGGGGTGGCGACGCGCGCTGCCGATGACCTGGATGCCGGGCAGAACCTGGTGGTGGCGCCCTTCATCGAACCGCACATTCACCTGGACGCCACGCTGACCGCCGGCGAGCCGCGCTGGAACATGAGCGGCACCCTGTTCGAAGGCATCGAGCGCTGGGCCGAGCGCAAGGCGATCACCACCCATGACGACATCAAGAACCGCGCGAAAAAGACCATCGGCATGCTGGTGGACCATGGCATCCAGCATGTACGTACCCATGTCGATGTCACCGACCCCACCTTGACGGCGCTGAAAGCCATGGTCGAAGTGCGTGACGAAGTGCGCCACCTGCTCGACCTGCAGATCGTCGCCTTCCCCCAGGAGGGTATCGAGTCGTACGCCAACGGCCGGGCGCTGATGGCCGAGGCGGTGGCCATCGGTGCCGACGTGGTTGGCGGCATCCCGCATTTCGAGAACACCCGCGACCAGGGCGTGTCGTCGGTCAAGTTCCTGATGG
>RCUT01000810.1_pt1 | contig 15699 bp, 14 predicted proteins | sample 2166171 | NCBI WGS metagenome assembly RCUT01 (sample SAMN09932757, study PRJNA488358) | compost metagenome | isolation source: compost soil in 4-hydroxybenzoic | place: Germany: Experimental Botanical Garden
TGCGAGCTGGAGGGGCCGATACCGATCTTGAACAGGTCGAACACGCTGATAGCCATGCCGGTTCCTCGACGAGTGGGAGCAATCTTGTGGGAGCGAATTCATTCGCGATGCAGGCCACAGGCCTGCCCCTCGAAGTCTTCAGGGGGACGCTGCGCGTCCCTTTCGCGAATGAATTCGCTCCTACAGGATTCTCCCGACCCGGCACCCGATAAATCTGTCCGTTTCCGACCCGTAAATGCACCTGCCCACCGCGCTCGCCCCCAGAATCCGTGTATCGCCCTGTGGATAAGGTGTGAGTGGACGTCTGGGGCGCGGATGGCGGGTGGCCCTGGCGGAACTGATCAGAAAACGATCAGCTTCGAAAAAATTAAACACACGCTTAAATTTTGTAACCCCTGCCGCCAAGGGTTTTCGCCGCTGGTATAAATGGCGACGTGCAAATATTGACCAACTGAGAACCCGATCCAGAGTTCCAGTCACAAGACAACCCTTTCCGAGACCACCATGAACCGACCCGATGCCCAGCCTCGGCGGTTGCGGCTGCCTGACGGCCGCACCCTGGCCTACCAGATCTATGGCGAACCGGCGGGCCGCCCGCTCTATTACTTCCACGGTTTTCCCGGCAGCCGGCTGCAGGCCGCGCTGCACCACGAACAGGCACTGGCCGCCGGCGTCTGCCTGGTGGCGCCGGAGCGGCCGGGTTTCGGCCATTCCGATTACCAGGCCGGGCGCAGCATTCTCGGCTGGCCCGGGGACGTCCAGCCGCTGGCCGACAGCCTCGGCCATCGGCGCTTCGGTGTGCTCGGGGTGTCCTGTGGCGGCCCCTATGCCCTGGCCTGCGCCCACCAGATGGGCGAGCGCCTGGACTATGTCGGATTGCTGGCCGGCATGGGGCCCATGGATATCCCCGCACTGCGCGAGCAGCAACTGCCCATGCTCCGGCTGATGTTCGGCCTCGCCCGCCGCCACCCGTTGCTGGCCAGCCCGCTGCTGGCGCTGGACCGGCGGCTGTTCCTGCGCAGTCCGGCACGGGCGGTGGCCGCCCTGGCCGGCCTACTGGCCGAACCGGACCGCCGGCTGCTGGCGGACGATCCACAGGCCGCCGCGGACTTCGCCGGCTTCCTGGCCGAGGCTTATCGCCAGGGCGTGCGCGGTGCCTGCAAGGAGGCCCAGCTGATCGCTTCGCGCCGAGGCTTCGCCCTGGAGCAGATCAAGGTGCCGGTACATCTCTACCAGAGCGGCCAGGACCGCCATGTGCCGGAAGCCATGGGCCGCCACCTGCAGTCGCGGCTGCCGAGGGCGACCCTGCGGCTTTATCCACAGGAGGGACACCTGTCCATCGTCATCAACCAGTTCCACCAGGTCCTGGCGGACTTCACCCATTCCAACAAGAACGAGGAAACCTGACATGCACGACGACCTGACCTACCGTGGCGCCGTCTATCCCTGGCATTGCGACCACATGGGCCACATGAACGTGATGTGGTACGTCGGCAAGTTCGACGAGGCCACCTGGCAGCTGTTCACCCTCCTGGGCCTGGCGCCGTCGCGCCTGCGCGAGGAGAACGCCGGCATGGCCGCCGTGGAACAACAGATCGAATATCGCCGCGAGCTGCATGCGGGCGATGTGCTGTCCATCCGCTCGCAGGTGCTGGAGGTGAAGGACAAGTCCATTCGCTTGCGCCACGAGATGCACAATGACGAAACCGGCGAGATTGCCGCCGTCACCACCCTGGTGGGCGTCCATCTCGACACTCTGGCGCGCAAGGCCCGCGCCTTCCCGGCGGATATCCGCGAGCGGGCCATGGACTGGCAACCGGCTGCCTAGGGCTTACCCCCGAAAAGGGTGGATCGAGCTGTGGACAAACTGTGCAGTCGACCCTGCAGCCCGCATCAGGCGGGGGCTGCGGCCAACTGGTCAGAATTTGCTCAGCTGTTCAGCTGGCTCAGGCAGGATTGGGAGACCTTCAGCAGGCGCTGGTGGGTTTCCTCGGGCAGCGGGGTTTTCTGGGCCTTCAGCTCGTCCAGCTCGGCGCGACTGAATTCGTTGCTGACCTTGTCGGCCGCGCAGCTGCAATAGCGCTGCAGCTTGTCCGGCGCGATGGAAGCCTGGGCGCTGGTCTGGCACTCCTGGATGAAGTGGTCGCGCTCGCCGGCGGGCCACTCGGCGGCAACCGCTGGCAGGCCGATCAGCATGGGGACGAACAGGGCGATCAGGGTCGGGTAACGCATGTCGGTACCTCCTTCCGGGATGGAGACGCGCCGCGGCGCGCTCTTGAGTTCTGAGACGGCCCGGTGCCCCGGAGTTCCCTCTCACTGACCAGGCGCGAGGCGGAGAAAAGGATGTCGCCATGAACGAAACCCGGGAATCCAACCTGGCGTAAAGTTAGCCCCCATACGCCTGTGCCTGCAGGCGAACGGACAGAAGGACCAGGAAATGACCGACCAGACCCAGCAATTCGCCAGCGACAACTATTCCGGCATCTGCCCGGAAGCCTGGGCCGCGATGGCCGAGGCCAACCGCGGCCATGAGCGCGCCTACGGCGATGACCAATGGACGGCCCGCGCAGCCGACCACTTCCGCCAGTTGTTCGAGACCGACTGCGAAGTGTTCTTCGCCTTCAATGGCACCGCCGCCAACTCCCTGGCCCTGGCGTCGCTGTGCCAGAGCTACCACAGCGTGATCTGCTCCGAGACCGCCCACGTCGAGACCGACGAATGCGGCGCGCCGGAGTTCTTCTCCAACGGCTCCAAGCTGCTGCTGGCGAAAACCGAGAACGGCAAGCTGACCCCGGAGGCCATTCGCGAGATCGCCCTGAAGCGCCAGGATATCCACTATCCCAAGCCGCGCGTGGTCACCCTCACCCAGGCCACCGAGGTGGGCACCGTCTACCGGCCCGAGGAAGTCCGCGCCATCAGCCAGGTGTGCAAGGAGCTCGGCCTCAACCTGCACATGGACGGCGCGCGCTTCTCCAACGCCTGCGCCTTTCTCGGCTGCTCGCCGGCCGACCTGACCTGGAAGGCCGGCGTGGACGTGCTCTGCTTCGGCGGCACCAAGAACGGCATGGCAGTGGGCGAGGCGATCCTGTTCTTCAACCGCGACCTGGCCGAGGACTTCGACTACCGCTGCAAGCAGGCCGGCCAACTGGCCTCGAAGATGCGCTTCCTCGCCGCGCCCTGGGTCGGCCTGCTGCAGGACGACGCCTGGCTGTACTACGGCAACCACGCCAACGCCTGCGCGCAACTGCTGGCGGAACTGGTGAGCGACGTGCCCGGCGTGAGCCTGATGTTCCCGGTGGAAGCCAACGGCGTGTTCCTGCAGATGTCCGAACCTGCCCTGGAATACCTGCGCGCCAAAGGCTGGCGCTTCTACACCTTCATCGGCGCCGGCGGTGCCCGTTTCATGTGCTCCTGGGACACCGAGATGGACCGCGTGCGCGAGCTGGCGGTTGATATCCGGGCGGCCATGGGGGCCTGACCTCCCCTCCCCCAGTCCTCTCGCTCCCTGTGGGGGCGAATTCATTCGCCAAGGGCAGCGCAGCTGCCCCATCGGACTCAACAGGATAGGCCTTCGGCCTGTTTGGCGAATGAATTGGCTATGTCCGCGTTAAGTGTCGGGAAGTGGCGCAAAGGCCCGTAGGGTGGGCTTCAGCCCACCATCGTAGGTCAGCGTGGGCTAAAGCCCACCCTACGAGGCTGGTATCCCCGCAGGGCAGGCCTTCGGCCTGCTTAGCGATTGAAATCGCCCCCACAGGTGATGCCTTTCCCACCCTATTTCCCGCCTTACCCCCGATTTCCGTGGACCATCCTGCGGACAAACTGTAGAGCGCTGGCTGCAGCCCAGTCCTGGCGGGGCCTCCCGCAGGTTGGATACTTCCTGATCTATTTCAATAACTTGGCTCTTCTTTCACACAGAAGCTGTGCAGCGAAAGGTACACAAGCTGTGGAAAAGAGCCGGCACCCCTTGTCTCATGCGCGTTACAGGCATTCGATCACTTTTCGATCAATAGCAAGCAGGCCAGCGCTTACCCCCAGACAACGTGGATAAGTCTGTGGAAAAGCTGTTGAGCACTCTGTATGACAAGATCCCCGCCATTCCTGGCTTGCCGCCGGCTTCAGCAAGAAACCCACTGCCTCGCGGAAAATTTGCACACAAATCCCATGCACAGCCCTGTGGAAAAACTGTTGAGACCTGGCTCAACCTCAATAACTACGGGCTGTACAGCGAGTAGGTCAAGCCCTGACCGCCCGCGCTTTCACGGGCAATATCCCGGGACAGGCCGTCCGGCACGGTGGAAAACCCGGCTATTACCCACAAAGCCCGTGGAGCGTTCTGTGGACAAGCTGTACAGACCGCGCCGGAGGCCAGGCCTGCCGCGGGCTGCCGGATTTCGTTCATTTTTCGAGCGATTTCAACAGCTTGTGCTGAAACACCAAGGCCAGGCGCGGTTTCCGGCAGGCCCGGGGCGCCTGCCTATACTGGAAACACCCCAGCGCGCGGAGGTACTCATGGCGAACTACTCGGTGGAATCCATTCGAACGGTCGCCCTGGTCGGCCATGGCGACAGTGGCAAGACCAGCCTGGCCGAGGCGCTGCTGCAACGCAGCGGCGCCATCGCCAGCGCCGGCACCCTGGAACGCGGCGATACGGTGTGCGACTTCGATCCCCTGGAGCGCGAATACCGTCATTCCCTCGCCTCGGCGCTGGCCCACTGTAGCCATGCCGGCGCCGAGCTGAACCTGATCGATACCCCCGGCTACCCGGACTTCATCGGCCAGTCCATCGCCGCCCTGGCGGCGGTGGAAACCGCGCTGGTGGTGGTCAATGCGCAGAACGGCATCGAACTGACCACCCGCCGCATGATGGCCATGGCCGCCGAGCGCGGCCTTTGCCGCATGCTGGTGGTGAACAAGATCGACGCCGAGCGGGTGGACCTGCCCGGCCTGCTCGCCAGCCTGCGGGAAGCCTTCGGCAAGGAGGTGCTGCCGCTGAACCTGCCGGCGGACAACGCCAGCCGGGTCGTCGATTGCTTCTTCGAGCCGGACGGCGAGGCCGACTTCTCCTCGGTGGCCGACGCGCACCAGGCCCTGGTGGACCAGGTGGTCGAGGTGGACGAGGAGTTGATGGCGCGCTACCTGGAACAGGGCGAGATCGCCCCGGCCGAGTTGCACGAGCCCTTCGAACGGGCACTGCGCGAGGGCCATCTGATTCCCTTGTGCTTCACCTCCGCGCGCACCGGGGCCGGGGTCGCCGAGTTGCTGGACGTGTTGGCGCGCCTGGCGCCCAACCCCACGGAGGGCAACCCGCCGTTGTTTCTCAAGGGCGAGGGGGCCGAGGCCAAGGCCTTCCGCCCCCAGCCGGACCCGCAGCAGCACGTGATCGCCCACGTGTTCAAGGTGGTGATCGACCCGTTCGTGGGCAAGCTCGGGGTATTCCGTGTGCACCAGGGCACCCTGGAGCGGGACATGCAGTTGTTCGTCGGCGACGGCCGCAAGCCCTTCAAGCTCGGCCACCTGCTACGCCTGCAGGGCAAGCGCCACGAGGAAGTGACGCGGTTGATCCCCGGCGACTTCGGCGCCCTGACCAAGGTCGACGAAGTGGAGTTCGATTCGGTGCTGCACGACTCCCATGACGAAGACCAGATCCACCTCAAGCCCCTGGATTTCCCCGCCCCCATGCAGGGCCTGGCCATCGAGGCCAAGCGCCGGGGCGACGAACAGCGCATCGCCGAGGTGCTGAACCGGCTACAGGCCGAAGACCCCTGCGTGAAGCTCGACTACCAGGCCTCCACCCAGGAGACCGTGCTGCGCGGCATGGGCGAATTGCACCTGCGCTACCTGCTCGATCGCATCACCGGCACCTACAAGCTGGAGGTGGAGACACGTCCGCCCAAGGTGCCCTACCGCGAAGCCATCACCCGTCCGGCCGAAGGCCACAGCCGCCACAAGAAGCAGACCGGCGGCGCGGGGCAGTTCGGCGAGGTGTACCTGCGCATCGAGCCCCTGCCGCGCGGTAGCGGCTTCCTCTTCACCGACGAGGTGAAGGGTGGCGTCATCCCCTCGCAGTTCATCCCCTCGGTGGAGAAGGGCGTGCGCTCGGTGCTGGCCGGCGGCCCGCTGGCCGGGTTGCCGGTGGAAGACCTCAAGGTCACCGTCCACGACGGCAAGCACCACCCGGTGGACTCCAAGGACATCGCCTTCCAGGCCGCCGGGCGCAAGGCCATGATCGACGCCCTGCGCGCTGCCGGAGAAGTGGTGCTGGAGCCGATAGTCGCCGTCGAAGTCAGCGCGCCCGAAGGCAATATCGGCGACATCACCACCGACCTGATCGGCCGCCGCGGCCAGGTCACCGGCACGGAATCCCTCTCCCAGGGCATGGCCCTGGTCCACGGCCAGGTGCCCCTGGCCGAACTGGACGGCTATGCCGGCCGGCTCAAGGCGATCACCGCCGGCCATGGCGCCTTCAGCATGCTGCTCAGCCACTACAGCGCCGCCCCCCAGGATGTACAGCAGAGGCTGGCGGGGTCGTACAAGGCGGTGCAGGAGGAGGATTGAGCCAGCACGTGGAGCGCCCGCTTTTTTGTGGGGGCGAATTCATTCGCCAAGCAGGCCGAAGGCCTGCCCTACGGGAATACCAGGGGGCGGGCCACCTACGCATCCGCAGCCTATACCTGCTCCACCGTAGGGTGCGCCATGCGCACCGAATGCGAGATCACCCCCTGCGCCGCGCTCAACCGTTGGTGCGCACGGCGCACCCTACCCGGTCAACTCCGTAGCTCTATCCAGACCACTTGAGTCGTCACAGGCAGAGCGTGGTTTCCCAAGTTCAAATGAATTCGCCCCCACAACGAATTGCCCCGACTGCGAGTTCAGCCCAAACCCTCCGCCTTCATCGCCTCCTGCACGGCCGGCCGCGCCGCTACCCGTGCCTTGAACGCCTCCAGTTCCGGGCAGCTGGAGGTGTCCAGCCGCATCTGCTGGGCCCAGAGGGTGATGACGAAGAGGTAGGCGTCGGCAGCGGTGAAGTCGTCACCGGTCAGGTACGGGCGGCCGCGAAGCTGCCGGGACACCCAGTCCAGGCGCTGGTGCAGCGAGTCGGAGTAGACGGCCTTGGCGTCGTTGCTCAGGGCCTTGTTGAACAGGGCGCCGAATGACTTGTGCAATTCGCTGGTGATGAACGACTGCCACTCCATGACGCGGTAGCGAAGCGGGCTGCCGGCGGCCGGCATGAGGTCCTCGCGGCCGGCCTGGTCGGCCAGGTACTGGGCGATGACCGGGCCCTCGGTAAGGGTCTGGCCATTGTCCATCTGCAACAACGGCACGTAGCCCTTGGGGTTGAGCTGGCGGTAGTCCTCGCCCTGGTCGGTGAGGTGGTCCTTGAGGTCGACCTTTTCCAGCTCGAAGGGCTGGCCGATCTCCCGCAGGACGATGTGCACGGCCAGCGAACAGGCGCCTGGGGTGTAGAAGAGTTTCATCGAGCATGCTCCTCTGCGGACGGGGCGTTACCCCCACAAGCAGTGGACCAGGCTGTGGAAAAGCTGTTCAGCCCTTCGTGCTCGCCGCGCCACCGGCGGCTTTCCGGTGGCTGGACGTTTTTTCAGCGGTTTCAACGAGTTGCGCACAGCAGCTGTGCACGGCTGCGCCCACAAGCTGTGGACAGATGGCGCCAGCCCACGCCGGCCACGGGTTGGCGCGGATCGATCAGAAAACCATCAGTAATCGATGGCCACGTCGCCCTTGGGAACGCTGCAGCAGGAGAGGATGTAGCCCTCGGCCACGTCTTCGTCGGTGATGCCGCCGTTGTGTTCCATGTCCACCTCGCCGGCGGTCTTCATCACCTTGCAGGTGCCGCAGATACCCATGCCGCAGGCCTTGGGAATGTGCAGGCCGACCTTGGCGGCAGCCGAATGCACGGTCTCGCCCGGGGCGACGCGGATGCTCTTGCCGGTGCCGGTGAATTCCACCAGGTTCATGTCGCCAGCCGGGATTTCGGCGGCCCCGGCAGCCTCGGCGGCATGCCCCTGGGCCTCTTCGCGGATTTCCGGCGGGGTCGGGCCGAAGGCCTCTTCGTGGTAGCGCTTCATGTCGAAGCCGGCGGCTTCCAGCAGGCGCTTGATCGCCGCCATGTAGGGCGTGGGACCGCAGCAGAAGACCTCGCGCTCCATGAAGTCGCCCGCGATCAGGTCGAGCATGGCGCGGCTCAGATAGCCCCGGTAGCCGGACCAGGTCTCGCCGATCTCGTACTTCTCGCAGATCAGGTGCAGCTTGAAGTTCTCGATGCGCGAGGCCATGTGGCGCAGTTCGCGGTGGTAGATGATGTCCTTCGGCGTGCGCGCGCTGTGCACGAAGACCATGTCGACGGCGCCATTGGTATCGAAGAACCAGCGCGCCATGGACATCACCGGGGTGATGCCGACGCCGCCGGAAAGGAACAGCACCTTCTCCGCGGGGAAGTCGATGGCGTTGAACAGCCCCACCGGGCCATGCACCGGCAGCACGTCACCTTCCTTGAGGTTGTCGTGCAGCCAGTTGGAGACCTTGCCGCCCGGCACGCGCTTGATGGTCAGCGAGAAGCTGTAGGGCACCGAGGGCGAGCTGGAGATGGTGTAGGAACGCATGATGGGCTGGCCATCGATCTCCAGCTCCAGGGTCACGAATTGCCCCGGCTTGAAGAAGAACACCATGGGCTGGTCGGCCATGAAGCAGAAGGTGCGCACGTCCGAGGTTTCCTGGATGGCCTTGACGCACCGCACCAAGTGGCGGCCGTTGGTCCAGGTCTGGGTGGTCACGGGATTCAGGAAATTGTTCGTCATGGAGGCTGCTCCGCGCGCGGCCGGAAATCGGCCTATTGCGGCGGATTGTGAATAACGCAAAAACCGCCCATTTACCTGTCTGCGACATTCACATGCTCATCGCGACCTACCAGCAACCACCGGGCCTGGCTCGTCGGAAACGGACGCCCCCATGTCGCCCGTGGATAAGGTCGTACCTGTCCGCGCCGCCACACTCATTCCCAGCCGAACCAGAAAGGCCTTAGAGCGAACCACCCTCATACCCGCAGCAGGGCAGCCAGTCGGCAGGCGAGAAACGAGGGCAGGTCACGCCGCCTTGCGTGACAACCGAACCAGCCACTTATTGCGGCGGTCGCCAGCGCGACCTGCCATTGAGGAGTTACCGATGGACGTCACTTCCACCCTGAGCCTGGGCGATCCGCTTGAACCCGCACGCAAGGCCACGGCCGAAATGCTCCGCGAACGCGACCACAGCTTCTCCCTGCCGCAGCCGTTCTATAACGACGAGCGCCTGTTCCAGATCGACATGCAGGAGATCTTCCACAAGGAGTGGCTGATCGCCGGCATGACCTGCGAAATCCCCGCCAAGGGCAACTACCTGACCCTGCAGATCGGCGACAACCCGATCATCGTGATCCGCGGTGCCGAAGGCCAGGTCCACGCCTTCCACAACGTCTGCCGCCACCGTGGCTCGCGCCTGTGCGTCAGCGAAAAGGGCAAGGTCGCCAAGCTGGTCTGCCCCTACCACCAGTGGACCTACGAACTGGATGGCCGCCTGCTGTTCGCCGGCACCGAAATGGGCACCGACTTCGACATGAAGGAGTACGGCCTCAAGCCGGTCAACGTGAAGACCGCTGGCGGCTACATCTTCATCTCGCTGGCCGAGAACCCGCCGGCGATCGACGACTTCCTCTCCACCCTGGCCCATTACATGGAGCCCTACGACATGGAGAACACCAAGGTGGCGGTGCAGACCACCTTGATGGAAAAAGCCAACTGGAAGCTGGTGCTCGAGAACAACCGCGAGTGCTACCACTGCAACGGTTCGCACCCGGAACTGCTGAAAACCCTGCTGGAATGGGACGACGTCACCGACCCGCGCGCCAGCCAGGCGTTCAAGGACCAGGTCGCCGCCTGCACCAAGGCCTGGGACGAGGAGAAGATCCCCTACGCCCACGCCAGCTTCGGCCTGCGCAACCGCATCGTGCGCATGCCGCTGCTCGACGGCACCGTGTCCATGACCATGGACGGCAAGCAGGGCTCGAAGAAACTCATGGGCCGCATCAAGAACCCGGACCTGGGCTCCATGCGCATCCTCCACCTGCCGCACTCCTGGAACCACTGCATGGGCGATCACCTGATCGTCTTCACCGTGTGGCCCATCAGCGCCCAGGAAACCATGGTCACCACCAAGTGGCTGGTGCACAAGGACGCCGTGGAAGGGGTCGACTACGACGTCGCCCGCCTGCGCGAAGTCTGGGATGCCACCAACGACCAGGACCGTCGCCTGGCCGAAGAGAACCAGCGCGGCATCAACTCCACCGCCTACCAGCCGGGGCCCTACTCCAAGACCTACGAGTTCGGCGTGATCAACTTCCTCGACTGGTACAGCGAGCGCCTGCTGAACAACCTGGGCGATACCCCGGCCACCAAGCTGCGCCAGGTAGGCGCCGAGTGACGGAACGGGTGAAACCATGTCCCTGAGCCTTGGTTTCGCCATCCTGCTGACCCTGTACGGCCTGGCGGCGAGCCTGCTCGAAGCCTGGTACCAACGCACACACTGAGGTCCCCTCAAGGACCACCCTCGCCCCCTCCGGGATGTCGGCCCCGGCGGGGGCTTTTTTTGCCTGTTAGTTGGCCTCCGGGCCAGCCTCCTGCCCCGCGGAGCCCCTTGCTCCCGGCGGCCCCTCCCCCGGCCAATGCCCCGGCCGCAAAAGTCAGAATTTTCCTACTTATTTTTAGGAACAATCAGGTCAATGCCTGAGAAATTCCCCTATTCACTTACAGCGAGCCCCACAAATCTGAGCCGGAACCCAAGGGAATTTCCGAATCTCTGTGGCGACTCTAGGAAACACACAAAGGAAACTTCCTCTCTCATTGCGAGAAATTAGGAAGCCCGGTGAATGGATACCCCTAAAACAACATCAAAATGATGGCTCTTTTTCCGGCAGTGATATCGTTTAGGCATCAAATTGATATCAGTATTGTGAACATGCAGCCGCCAACCGATCCGCCGTCCTGGGGCCGGAAGGAAGGCTGCACCGGAGTCGATGCACGCCATCAAGGAGAGCGGAAGTATGAGAATCGAGAAAATTGCAGCGGCGATTGCCCTGGTTGTCGTTTCATCAGCAGCTTGCGCAAGCGGATCGGGCAGCATAACCGGCGTCATCCGGTTTACCGGAGAGATCGTCATGGGCGTATGCAGCATGCCTGCTTCGGACTGGTATCACCACGTAGGCCGACAGAACGGTCAGAACCCCGCCAATATCGGCGCCACGCAACTGCGAAGCAACACCTGTGCCGGCATAGCCGACACCCGGGCGATCAGCTTCGTTACTGTGCCGAGCAAGACCAGCCGAGAGGCCGGAACTGTCATCATCGACTTCAACTGAGGCGCTGCCGCCTAGTCAGCCAGTTGCCGGCGAGAATGCCGCGGTCGTTCCCGACCCAGGCATTTCGCCGGGACTTCAGATAGCAGCCCGGTCGCGAATAGCGTCCAGGTTGCAGCATTTTCCGTTTGGTTGAAGTTTCCACGGGTCGTATCGAAAGTATCGACCTTGGCTGGCCGAAGACCCTGACAACTCCAGCGTCGCGGACAACTCACACAAGTCAATCGAACCAGACCAACAACAACTGAATCCATTAACAAATTGATTCTGATCAATAACACTTCTTACACCGCAGCAACTCATGAAGATATTTCCTACACCGTTCAGCCGTTGTTCAGGCCGTTATTCGTAGGATATCCCTGCCAAATAAGTAGGTGAGTCCGCTTTAGACTACAGAGAACGAGGACGCCTTCAATACCCGATGGAGTTGATTGATATGTGCAAGGCATTGTTGATAGACCACCAACCCATGACCCGGCTGGCCATGCAGGTGCTCCTGGAGCAGAAAGAAATGGACGTCGTCGGTGCGGCCGAAACGGGCGTCAGTGGCCTGGCGCTGGCGCGGGATACGCAGCCCGACCTGATCCTGCTGGATATCACCCTTCCCAAGCTGGACGGCCTGGAGCTGCTGAGTCGCCTGCGTCACGCCGTCAGCGACTGCAAGCTGCTGGTGCTGACGTCACTGCCTGCCAGCCTCTATGCCAGTCGCTGCCGGAGCGCCGGGGCGAACGGTTTCCTTTCCAAGCAGGACGATCTCGATGACATCAAGGCCGCCATCAAGTCAGTCATGGCCGGCTACAGCCTGTTCCCCAGCGAGGTGCAGATACCTTCGGGGCGCGCGGAGAAAACCGGCGAGGAAGTCGGCCTGCTCTCCCTCCTTTCCGATCGTGAGCTGACAGTCCTGCAGAACCTGGCCAACGGCAGGAACAACAAGGAAATCGCCGAGCAGCTGTTCATCAGCCACAAGACAGTGAGTACCTACAAATCGCGGCTGATGGAAAAGCTGCACACCCGCCGCATGGTCGATCTCATCGACCTGGCCCGCCGCAACGAGTTGTGCAGCTGATGCCGGCTCCGCTGACTCGAAAGGCCACCCTGTCGCTACAGGCGTGGCCATTCGAAGAAGCGATCAGGTTGCGCAGTCACACGAAAGAATTATAAAGCGACAATATCTACTTATTGCGTAGGGCATTTCCCATTAAGCCAAGTGCATAGCTGCCAAACAATATACTGCCCGCCCCCCGAAACCGCGTGCCCATATCTGTCAAGCGTTCACCCGCACTAGCGGCTTCACGTATTCCGGCACGAACTATTACCGTGCATGGAATTATCTGACGAACGAACTGGAAATGGCGCTGAGTAGGCACTCGCCAACCTCAATGTTCAGGCGTGAAATATTCAGCCGAACGGAGAACATCGTTCGAGGCCACTTCGGTCGAGTTCGAAAAGTTCTTATTTAAATCAATCAGAACGGGTATTGGGGCGCTGAATCCCATCACCACGCCACTCTGCAAATATGCTCAAGGAGAACCAAGGATATGAGTAACGTCCTGCTTATCGACGACCAGCCAATGATCCGCTTCGCTACGCGCGTACTGCTGGAACGCGAGGGATTCGAAATCGTCGGCGAGACCGAGAACGGAGTCGAGGGGCTGAGCATGGCCCGCGCCCTGAAACCTGACCTGATAATCCTCGACATTGCGATTCCAAAACTGGACGGGCTGGAAGTCATCAGCCGACTGCACAGCCAGGACCCGGATACCAAGCTGCTGGTTCTGACTTCGTTACCGGCCACGCTCTATGCCGGTCGCTGCGTCCAGGCGGGGGCGAATGGCTACCTGTCCAAGCAGGAGCAGGGCATCAACCTGGTTTCGGCGACCCGGTCGCTGTTGTCGGGCTACAGCCTGTTTCCCAGCAGCGTGCACTTGCCGACCGCCCAGGAGGCTGGCCGGAAGAAGGATATCGACCTGCTGGGGTCCCTTTCCGACCGCGAACTGGCAGTGCTGCAAAACCTTGCCAATGGCAAGAACAACAAGCAGATCGCCGAGCAGCTGTTCATCAGCCACAAGACTGTCAGTACCTACAAGTCGCGGCTCATGGACAAACTGAAGACGCGCAACCTGGTCGACCTGATCGACTTCGCCCGGCGCTACTCGCTGGTCGGTTGAGCGCCCCCTCCCCGCCCTAGCCCACTGGCTGTCATTCAGCAGCCAGTGGGCTAGGGCGAATTCGACCAGGCCCCGGACCCGGGCAGTGCTATGCCTGGGTACGCACCGGCAAGCCGATTACGCGCCCCACATGCACCGGACGCGGAAGCTGCGCGTGGGCGTCGGCAATCGAGCGGATGCGTTCCGCAACGCGCTGCGCAAAGGGCGCCGAACGCGTTTGCCGGGTGTCGATATTCATCAGCATCTGTTCGCTGGCGGCCAGCTCGGCGGTCGCGCCGGGGTAGTGCAGGCTGTGATGGATGTGCAGGCGCTTGCCGTCATGGCCGAGCAACTGGGTACGCACCTCGACCTCGGCGCCGAGCTTCACCTCGTCCAGGTAGTTGAGGTGGCACTCCAGGGTGTAGAGGGTATGGCCGGTGGCTTCGCGGCCCTCGGCGTCCAGGCCGATCTGGTCCATCAGCGCGTCGGTGGCGTAGCTGAAGATCAGCAGGTAGAAGGCATCGCGCAGATGGCCGTTGTAGTCCACCCATTCCGGAAGGATGGCGGTACGGTAGGTGGTGAGGGCATTGGACATGCAGTGGCTCCTGATCAGCGCCCGCTCCCCAAGGGAGAGGGCGCTGAGGCTGAGTGGCGGGATCGGTCAACTCCGTAGGCCGGGCCTCACACTGGTGGGCTGAAGCCCACCCTACAAGGCGCCATGGCTCCGGGTCACTCGGCGAAGGCGAAGCCGTGCCTTTCCTTGGTGTCCTTGATCGCGCCGAGCACGGAGAGCAGGCAGTCGTCACGGTAGCGTTCCAGCTCGGCGATGCTGCGCGAGCCCTGCTGCTCGGAAGTGCCCTCCACCACGCGGTCGATCAGCGTCTCGGTGAGTTCGGGTGCCGGCAGGTAGGTCCAGGGCAGCTGCAGGGCCGGGCCGAACTGGGCCATGAAGTGACGCATGCCGGCGTTGCCGCCTGCGAGGGTGTAGGTGAGGAAGGTGCCCATGAACGACCAGCGCAGGCCGGCGCCGAAGCGGATCGCATCGTCGATCTCGCCGGTGCTGGCCACGCCGTCGTTGACCAGGTGCAGCGCCTCGCGCCAGAGCGCTTCGAGCAGGCGGTCGGCGATGAAGCCCGGCACCTCCTTGCGCACGTGCAGCGGACGCATGCCCAGGGCGGTGTAGATCTCGATGGCCGCCTGCACGGCCTCGGGCGCGGTCTTCTCCCCGCCAACCACTTCCACCAATGGCAGCAGGTAGACCGGGTTGAAGGGGTGCCCGACCACGCAACGCTCCGGATGGGCCGAGTCGGCATAGAACTCGCTGGGCAGCAGGCCCGAGGTGCTGGAACCGATGATCACGTTCGGGCGCGCCGCCGCGCTGATCTTGGCGTGCAGGTCGAGCTTGAGATCGAGGCGCTCCGGTGCGCTTTCCTGGATGAAGTCGGCGTCGCGCACGCATTCCTCGATGGTGTCGACGAAGCGCAGGCGATCCTGCGACGCGCCGGGTGCCAGCCCCTGCTTCTGCAGCGCGGGCCAGGCATTGGCGATGCGCGCGCGCAAGGCTGCTTCGGCGCCGGGCGCCGGGTCCCAGGCGATGACGTCGAGGCCGTGGGCCAGGGCGCGGGCGATCCAGCCGCTGCCGATGACGCCGCTGCCGAGGGCGGCGAAGGTTTTGATCTGGGTGACGAAGGACATGCTGGCTCCTGATTCTGTTACCCGGACACAATCCGGGGCGGTCGTTCGATCTTTCCCGGATTGCATCCGGGCTACGAAGTTGGTTATCGGAGGAAACGGTCCGTAGGAGCGAGCTTGCTCGCGAAGCTCTTGGTGCGTCATTCGCGAGCAAGCTCGCTCCTACAAGAGGTAGGAACGTCAGCGGCGCTTGAGCTTCATCTTTTCGCGGCCTTCGGCCGGGGTCAGGGCGCGGCCGCCGAGGCGTTCGATGATCTCGATGGCGCGTTCCACCAACTGGCCGTTGCTGGCGTGTACGCCACGGTCCAGCCAGATGTTGTCTTCCAGCCCCACCCGCACGTTGCCGCCCAGCAGCATGGCCTGGGCGACCATGGGCATCTGCGAACGGCCGATGCCGAAGCCGGCCCAGGTGCAGCCCGCCGGCAGGTTGTCAGCCATGGCCTTCATGGTGGTGGTGTC
>RCUT01000811.1_pt1 | contig 15698 bp, 14 predicted proteins | sample 2166171 | NCBI WGS metagenome assembly RCUT01 (sample SAMN09932757, study PRJNA488358) | compost metagenome | isolation source: compost soil in 4-hydroxybenzoic | place: Germany: Experimental Botanical Garden
ACCGGGTCGTCCACCAGCATCACCGTGCTGTCCAGGCGCAGGGCCTTGTCCACCGGGTCGAGGGCGCCGGGGCGCTCGAAGTGCTGGCGGACGAAGTCGCCGGCCAGGTCGTCGCTGAGCCAGGCCGGCTGCACCGTGGCCTGGTATTCGGTGTGGCTGCGGTCGAAGAAGGCCGCGCGATACTCGTTGAAAGGGTCGCTGGTGTCGGCCAGCGGCGGGTACCAGTGGTAGCCGCCGAACAGCTCGTCGGCGCCCTGGCCGCTCTGCACCACCTTGCAGTGCTTCGATACCTCGCGGGCGAGCAGGTAGAAGGCGATGCAGTCGTGGCTGACCATGGGTTCGCTCATGGCGGCGAAGGCCTGGGGCAGCTGTTCCAGCACCTCGTGCTCGTCGATGCGCAGCTGCTGGTGGCGGGTGCCGTAGTGGCGGGCGATCAGGTCGGAATACTCGAACTCGTCGCCGCGCTCGCCGCCGGCATCCTGGAAGCCGATGGAGAAGGTCGCCAGTTGCTCCACACCGGTTTCCGCCAGCAGGCCCACCAGCAGGCTGGAGTCCACGCCACCGGAAAGCAGCACGCCGACTTCGCGGGCGGCGCGCTGGCGGATCGACACGGCGTCGCGCAGGCCGGTCAGCAACAGGTCGCGCCAGTCCTCGAGGCCCAGTATCTGTTCGTCTTCGCGGGGGCCGTATTCCAGCTGCCACCAGGTGCCCTGGCTGCTGTTGCCGTCGGCGTCTATCTGCATCCAGCCGGCCGGCGGCAGCTTCTCCACGCCCTTGACCAGGGTGCGCGGTGCCGGCACCACGGCGTGGAAGTTGAGGTAGAAGTTGAGGGCCTGCGGGTCCAGCGAGGTATCCAGGTCGCCACCCTGGAGCAGTGCCGGCAGGCTGGAGGCGAAGCGCAGGCGTCTGTCGCCCCGCGACAGGTAGAGCGGCTTGATGCCGAGGCGGTCGCGGGCGAGGAACAGCCGCTGGCTGTCGCGCTCCCAGATGGCCAGGGCGAACATGCCGTTGAGCCTGGGCAGCATGTCCTTGCCCCAGGCGTGCCAGGCCTTGAGCAGCACCTCGGTGTCGCCGTCGGAATGGAAGCGGTAACCCAGGGTGAGCAGTTCCTTGCGCAGTTCGGGGTAGTTGTAGATGGCGCCGTTGAACACCATGGCCAGTCCCAGTTCGGGGTCCAGCATGGGCTGCCCGGAGGCTTCGGCGAGGTCCATGATCTTCAGCCGTCGATGGCCCAGGGCGATCGGTCCCTGGCTGTGCAGGCCCCACGCGTCCGGGCCGCGGGGTGCGAGGTGGTGGGTGATTCTATCGAGGGCGGCCAGGTCGGCCGGTTGCTTGTCGAAACGTAGTTCTCCAGATATGCCGCACATAAGTCCTTACCGGTGTTGCCGTTGGGGAGTCGGTGCCCGAATAAAGGGCACTTAGGGGTCCGACCCCCGTGCGCTGCCGGTAGTTTTATATCGATTGTTTATATAAGGGTGGGGCCGGGAACTTTCAGCCGATCAGCTTCTGCGCCGCCAGGGACAGGCTCACCGCCACCAGCATCAGGGCGAACAGCCGCTGCAGGGTGGCGCCGCGCATGCGCGTGGCCAGGACATTGCCGCCGAGCACACCGATGGCGCCGCCAGCGGCCAGGCCGCCGAGCAGGGCCATGGGCGGTTGTGCGCCAAGGAGATAAAGGAAGAAGCCGCCGCCCGAGACCAGGGCGATCACCGCCATGGAGGTGGCGGTGGCCGCCAGCATCGACAGCGGCGTGAACCAGAGCAGCGCCGGCACGATGAGGAAGCCGCCACCCACGCCCATGACCCCGGACAGCAACCCCACGCCCGCACCAATGGCGACCAGTGGCGCGCTGCGCAGCGGGCCGGATTTGCTGCGCGGCAGCCCGGCGCCGCGCCACATGCGCCAGGCGGACCAGAGCACCAGCAGGCAGAAACCGAGGATCAGCGCGAACTCGGGGATGAAGCGCCCGAGCCACTGGCCGACGGCGTTGCCCGGCAGGCCGCTCAGGGCGAGCAGTAGCACCGGGCGCCCGGCCACCTGGCCCTGGAAGGTACGGGGGATGGCGCCGATGGCGGCCGACAGCGCCACGGCGCCCAGGCTCACGCCAATGGCATCGCGCAGCGGCAGGTGCAGGCTGAGCAGCAGCGGCAGGGCGACCAGGGAGCCACCTGCGCCGGTCAGGCCGAGCAGCATGCCGAGTACGGCGCCTATCGCCAAGGCTTCCAGCAGGAGCGGTTCCATACTCAGGCGCTCTGCCCGCGGATCAGGCGGCGCAGGGCGAAGCGGTTGGGGTGGCAGGCCTCGGCCACGGCGCGGGGCACGGGCAGGGGCTCGTCGTCCAGCCAGGCGGTCAGCAGTTCGCCGGATAGCGGCGCGGTGATCAGCCCGCGGGAGCCGTGGGCGCTGTTCACATAGAGGCCGTCGAGCCAGGGCGCCGGCACCTCTGGCACCTGGCGCGCATCCTTGGCCAGCACGGCGTAGGCCTCGGCGAAGGCGGCGCTGTCGGCCAGCGGCCCGACGATGGGCAGGTAGTCCGGGGTGGTGCAGCGGAAGGCGGCGCGGCCTTCGAGGCGGGCCGGGTCCAGTTCGGCAACGTGCAGGCGGCGGCCGAGGTCAGGGGAAATCTCTTCCAGCAGTTCGAGATTGCCGGCGTGTTCGGCGGCGGTCGGGGTGAGGTCCGTGCTGTGGAAGTCGAAGCTGGCGCCCAGGGTGTGCTCGCCATCCCGTGGCGGCGCCACATAGCCCTCGGCGCAGAGCACGGTGCCGAGATTCGCGCTTTCGGCGGTGGCCGGCAGGCGGCTGATCTGCCCGCGGATGCGCTTGAGCTGCAGTTCGGCGGCCTGGGGAAAGCGCAGCACCTCGGCGGCGCCGGCCAGCACCGCCACCGGGGCGGCGGCGAGCAGCCGGTTGTCGGCGTGGGCACACCAGAGACCGTCTTCGCGGCGCAGTTCCAGGGCTTCGCTGTGGGGCAGCAGGCGGATATTCGGGTGGCCGGCCAGCAGCCGGCACAGGGCCGGCGGATGCACCCAGCCAGCCTCGGGATAGAACAGGCCGCCAGCGGGCAGCGCGACGCCGGCCAGGGCTTCGGCCGCGGTCTGGTCCAGGCTGTGCAGCAGGTCGCTGGGGAAGGCCTCGGCCAGCTTGGCCTGGCGCTGCGCCTCCTTGGCATCGAAAGCCAGTTGCAGCACGCCGCAGGCTTGCCAATCGTGGCCCTGCTCCAGCCGTTGCAGCAGCCGGCGGGTATGGCCGAAGCCGCTGAGGATCAGCCGCGACAGCGGCGTGCCGTGGGCCGAGAGCTTGAGGTAGAGCACGCCCTGGGGGTTGCCCGAGGCCTCCTGGGCGGGCTCGCCATGGCGCTCCAGCAGCGTCACCTGCCAGCCGCGCGCGGCGAGGCTGGCAGCCGTGGCGCAGCCGGCCAGGCCTGCGCCTATCACCAGGGCCTCGCGGTGTTGCGGCGCAAAATGCGGGCGGGCATACCAGGGCTTTGCGCTGTCGCTGGCCTGGCCCTGGAAGCGGCCCTGGCTCATCTCCCACTTCTTGCCGAAGCCGGGGGTGCGCCTGATGGCGAAACCGGCCTCCTTCAGCGCCCGGCGCACGAAGCCGGCGGAGGTGAAGGTGGCAAGGCTGGTGCCGGGGCCGGAGAGTCGCGCCAGTTGGGCGAAGAGGGCGGGGCTCCACATGTCCGGGTTCTTCGCCGGGGCGAAGCCGTCGAGGAACCAGGCGTCGATGCGCGCGTCCAGCTCGGGCAGGCAGTCCAGGGCATCGCCCACCTGCAGGGTGAGCACCACGCGGCCACCCGCCAGGTTGAAGCGCTGGAAGCCCGGGTGCACGGCGACGTACTGCTCCAGCAGCTGGTTCGCGAGCGGCGCCAGTTCCGGCCAGAGGGCCAGGGCGCGTTGCAGGTCGTCACGGGTGAGGGGGAATTTTTCCACGCTGACGAACTGCAGCCGGGCATCGGCCGGCGCGCATCGCTCGAACAACTGCCAGGCGCAGAGGAAGTTCAGGCCGGTACCGAAGCCGGTTTCGCCGATGGTGAAGCGGCCGCCCGCAGGCAGCTCGGCGAAGCGCCGGGCCAGGTCGTTGCCATCGAGGAAGACGTGGCGGGTCTCATCGATGCCCGAGGCGGGGGAGAAGTAGACGTCGTCGAATTCCCGGGACAGCGGTTGGCCCTGTTCGTCCCAGTCGAGCAGGGCGTGGTGGAAATCGGACATGGGGGTTCCCGTGACTGCGAAGCGCGAATGGTAGCCCATTTGGGGTGAGGCTCGGCTGTAGGAGCGAATTCATTCGCGAAAGGACGCGAAGCGGCCCTATGGATGGCTCGATGCCTGGAGTGCACCAACCTACGAAAAGGCATCGCGAATGAATTCGCTCCCACAAGTGGTCGCAGACAGCCCTCCAGCCTTCCGCTACCTTTTCCCCATCACGCCAAGGAGGTCTGCATGTTCGAATCCGCCGAAATCGGCCATTCCATCGACAAGGAAACCTATGAGAAGGCCGTGCTGGAATTGCGCGAAGACCTGCTGGAGGCGCAGTTCGAGCTGCAGCAGCGGGCGCAATTTCCAGTGCTGATCCTGATCAACGGCATCGAGGGTGCCGGCAAGGGCGAAACGGTCAAGCTGCTCAACGAATGGATGGACCCGCGCCTGATCAACGTCGAGAGCTTCCTGCGCCCTACCGACGAGGAACTCGCGCGACCGCCGCAGTGGCGGTTCTGGCGCAAGCTGCCGCCCAAGGGGCGGATCGGCATCTTCTTCGGCAATTGGTACAGCCAGATGCTCCAGGCCCGGGTCGAGGGCGATATCAAGGACGCCCGCCTGGACCAGGCCATCAACGATGCGGAAGATTTCGAGCGCATGCTCTGCGATGAGGGCGCGCTGATCCTGAAGTTCTGGTTCCACCTCTCCAAGAAGCAGCTCAAGGAGCGCCTCAAGGCCATGGAGAAGGACCCCCAGCGCAGCTGGCAGCTGAACCCGCTGGACTGGAAGCAGAGCGAGGTCTACGACCGCTTCGTGCGTTTCGGCGAGCGCGTGCTGCGCCGCTCCAGCCGCGACTACGCCCCCTGGTACGTGATCGAAGGCTCCGACGAGTATTACCGCAACCTGAGTGTCGGCCGCATCATCCTCGAAGGGCTGCAGGCCGCCCTCAAGCAGGAATCCGGCCGCAAGCCGCACACCCGTGCGGCGCCGCTCATGTCCAGCCTGGACAGGCGCAGCCTGCTGGACAGCCTCGACCTCAGCCGCAAGCTGGACAAGGACGACTACAAGGAACAGTTGGCCACCGAGCAGGCACGCCTGAATGGCCTGATGCGCGACAAGCGCATGCGCGGCCACGCGCTGATGGCGGTATTCGAGGGCAACGACGCCGCCGGCAAGGGCGGCGCCATCCGCCGCGTCACCGGTGCGCTTGACCCACGCCAGTACCGCACCGTGCCGATCGCCGCGCCCACCGAGGAAGAACGCGCCCAGCCCTACCTCTGGCGTTTCTGGCGGCACGTGCCCGGTCGCGGCCAGTTCACCATCTTCGACCGGTCCTGGTATGGCCGCGTGCTGGTGGAACGGGTCGAGGGCTTCTGCTCCCAGGCGGACTGGCTGCGCGCCTATGGCGAGATCAACGACTTCGAGGAGCAACTGCACAACTACGGCATCGTCCTGGTGAAGTTCTGGCTGTCCATCGACAAGGAGACCCAGATGCAGCGCTTCAAGGAACGCGAGGAAGTGGCCTTCAAGCGCTACAAGATCACCGAGGAGGACTGGCGCAATCGCGACAAGTGGGACCTCTACGTGGATGCCGTGGACGACATGGTGGACCGCACCAGCACCGAGATCGCGCCCTGGACCCTGGTGGAGGCCAACGACAAGCGCTATGCGCGGGTCAAGGTGCTGCGCACCATCAACGAAGCCCTGGAGAAGGCCTTTGCGAAAGACTGAGCAGAGGATGGCTCCGCATACGCAGGATGAATGATCGTGGTTGACGAGTATTGGCTGGAACTATGCTCGTCCCGACTTCCATCCCAATCAGAACGAGGTGCGTCATGCGTGAAGTGGTGATAGTCGACAGCGTCCGGACCGGCCTGGCCAAGTCCTTCCGCGGCAAGTTCAACATGACCCGGCCGGACGAGATGGCCGCCCACTGCGTGAATGCGCTGCTCACGCGCAACGACCTCGATCCGGCGCTGGTGGACGACTGCGTGGTCGGCGCCGGCTCCAACGAAGGCGCCCAGGGCCACAACATCGGCCGCAACGTGGCCGTACTGTCGGGCCTGGGTGTCGGCGTCGCCGGCATGACCCTGAACCGCTACTGCTCCTCCGGTCTGCAGGCCATCGCCATCGCCGCCAACCAGATCGCCTCGGGCTGCAGCGACGTGATGGTGGCCGGCGGCGTCGAGTCCATCACCCTGACCCTGAAGAGCATCAACCAGGACAACTTCGTCAACCCGCGCCTGAAGCTCGAACACCCCGGCATCTACTACCCCATGGGCCAGACCGCCGAGATCGTCGCGCGCCGCTACAACGTCAGCCGCGAAGCCCAGGACCTCTACGCCCTGCAGAGCCAGCAGCGCACCGCCCGCGCCCAGGCCGCGGGCCTGTTCAATGACGAAATCGTGCCGATGAGCGTGAAGTACTTCGTCGAGGACAAGGCCACCGGCGAGAAGAGCATCCTGGACGGCGTGGTCGACCGCGACGACTGCAACCGCGCCGACACCACACTGGAAGGCCTGGCCTCCCTCAAGCCGGTGTTCTCCGAGGACGGTTCGGTCACCGCCGGCAACTCCTCGCAACTCTCCGACGGCGCCTCCATGACCCTGCTGATGAGCCTGGACAAGGCGCTGGAGCTGGGCCTCAAGCCCAGGGCCTACTTCCGTGGCTTCACCGTTGCCGGCTGCGAGCCGGACGAGATGGGCATCGGCCCGGTGTTCTCGGTGCCGAAGCTGCTGAAGGCGAAAGGGCTTTCCATCGACGACATCGACCTCTGGGAACTGAACGAGGCGTTCGCCTCCCAGTGCCTCTATGCACGCGACCGCCTTGGCATCGACAACGAGAAGTACAACGTCAACGGCGGCTCCATCTCCATCGGCCACCCCTTTGGCATGACCGGCTCGCGCCAGGTCGGCCACCTGGTGCGCGAACTGCAGCGCCAGGGCAAGCGCTTCGGCATCGTCACCATGTGCGTGGGCGGCGGCATGGGCGCCACCGGCCTGTTCGAGGCCTATCGCTGAAGGCAGGGGCCGCTCGCGCAAGGTTCGAAAGCTGTTGTGGGGGCGAACCTGCGGTCCGCATAGCGATTGAAATCGCCCCCACAGTTACGGCGGATCATTGCCTTGGAAAAGAAAACCCGCGCCTGGCGCGGGTTTTTTCTTTTCAGGGGGGCTTCATCTACCCCGTAAGGCAAGTATGCCTTCGTACTGTTTCATGCGGCGGATGTAGTAGGCGATTTCCCGCTCCGTATCCACGCGGGTGAAGTAGGGCCCCTCCAGAGTGCCCTCCCGGGTGGAGAAGAAATATTGCCCGTTCACGGCGCTGACACGCTCACTGCGATAGTGGGTGCCTGACGCCATGTCGGACGCGCGTCGACCGAACATCGGACCACCTCCGTTACCCATTGGCTATTTGAGTCTAATCAGCGCTGCCGGCCTTGCGCCGGGGCTCGACAAGCGGCTGTTGATGCGACTGGTACAGTTGCACGCCCGACAGGCTCCAAACTGTTCCTGTGCCCATCGCCTTTCCACTCCTAGAATGGCGTTCTTTGCCCGGCGCGCCGTCGCCTGGTGTTCCCCGCAGAGGCACCCTCCATGCATATCTCCTCCGGCCGTTGGCTCTACGGCCTGTTCCTCGCCCTGGTCACGGCCGTGCTCTGGGGGGTGTTGCCCATCTGGCTGAAGGAAGTGCTGCAGACCATGGACCCGGTGACCGTCACCTGGTACCGGCTGGTCGTGGCCGGCTCCCTGCTGTTCCTTTACCTGGGCGCCAACCGCCGCCTGCCGGCCTTGCGCCCGTTGGGTGCGCGCGGCGGCTGGCTGCTGGCGTTGGCGGTGGGAGGACTCACCGGCAACTACGTGTTCTACCTGATAGGCCTGAACATGCTCAGCCCCGGTACCACGCAGCTGGTGATCCAGGTGGCGCCCATCCTCTTCCTGCTGAGCAGCCTGTTCGTCTTCAAGGAAAGCTTCAGCCTGGGGCAGGCCATCGGCCTGGTGGTGACGGTGCTGGGCTTCGGCCTGTTCTTCAACCAGCGCCTGGAAGAACTGCTCACCTCCATGAGCCAGTACACCCTGGGGGTGCTGATCATCCTGCTGTCGGCCTTCGTCTGGACCTTCTACGGCCTGGCGCAGAAGCAGCTGCTGACGCACTGGAGTTCGGCCCAGGTGATGATGGTGATCTACCTCGGCTGTGCCGCGCTGCTGACACCCTGGGCACACCCCATGGAGCTGTTCCAGCTGAGCCCGCTGCAGTGCTGGCTGCTGCTGGCCTGCTGCCTCAATACCCTGGTGGCCTATGGCGCCTTCGCCGAGGCGCTGGTCCACTGGGAGGCCTCGCGGGTCAGCGCGACCCTGGCCATCACGCCGCTGGTGACCTTCGCCAGCGTGGCCCTCTGCGCCAGCCTCTGGCCGGACCATGTGCAGCCGGAGCAGATCAACTGGATCGCTTACGGCGGTGCGGTTTTTGTGGTGCTGGGCTCGGCCCTCACCGCCCTGGCGCCGTCGCTGATGCGCAGCTGGCGGGCACGGCGGGGGGCGGAAGCGTTGGCGGGCGGCGATCCGCTTTAGCCCACGCTGACCTACGATGGTGGGCTGAAGCCCACCCTACGGGCCTTTGCGCCACATCCCAACACTTAACGCGGACTAGCGAATGAATTCGCTCCCACAGGAGAGGGTGGCTGCTGACGGTAGGGTGCGCTGTGCGCACCGATGCCGGGATCGGCTTCGGCACCACGTCAAACCGCCGGTGCGCACGGCGCACCCTACCGGATCGGCTTCATCCTGCTAGCCCGGGAGTTCGAATCGTCACAGGCAGAGCCGGTGACTCATGACCACGTCCCAAGGACGTGGTTTCCCAAGTTCAAATGAACGCCTAGCAGCGGGTTCCGAGTGTCTCGGCCTTGCGCAGCCAGGTCTGGCGTTGCTCCTCGGAGGACGGACGCACCGGGGAGAACTCGGTCAGGCGGCGGGTCTTGATGCCGCAGAAGCCGAGTATGGTGCGCACCATCTGGCGGTGCGCCGGCGCGCCGTAGATCCAGCGGAAGTACCAGGGCGGGGTGTCCAGGGTCACCAGCAGGTCGGCGGTGCGCCCGGTCAGCAGCTTGTCCCAGGCCTGGGACTGGCCGCGGTAGCGGAAGGCGAAGCCGGGCAGGAACACGCGGTCGAAGAAGCCCTTGAGCAGCGCCGGCAGGCCGCCCCACCAGACCGGATAGATGAACACCAGGTGCTCGGCCCAGTGGATCTGCCGCTGGGCTTCGAGCAGGTCGGGCTCCAGGTTCTGGCTCTGGTCGTAGCCCTCGCGCAGGACCGGGTCGAACTGCATCTCGCCGAGCTTGAGCAGGCGTACCACGTGCCCTTCGCTGCGCGCGCCCTGGGCGAAGGCGTCGCTCAGGGCATGGCACAGGCTGCCCCCCTTGGGGGTGCCGAGAATCATCAGGATGCGTTTGCCATCGCCTTCCAGCGGGGTGGCGCCGTGCTTCGCACCGTCAGCCATGGTGACCGGCCTCCAGCATGGTTTCCGGGCGGACCCAGGCGTCGAATTCTTCCTCCGTCAGGTAACCCAGGGCCAGGGCCGACTCGCGCAGGGTGGTGCCTTCGGCGTAGGCCTTCTTGGCGATCTGCGCGGCCTTGTCGTAGCCGATGTGCGGGTTGAGGGCGGTGACCAGCATCAGGCCGCGCTCCAGGTGCTCGGCCATGCGCGCGGCATCCGGCTGCATGCCGGCCACGCAATGCTGCTGGAAGTTGCGGCAGCCGTCGCCGAGCAGGCGGATGGATTGCAGCAGGTTGTGCACGATGACCGGCTTGAACACGTTCAGCTGCAGGTGCCCCTGGCTGGCGGCGAAGCCGATGGTGGTGTCGTTGCCCAGCACCTGGCAGGCGAGCATGGACAGGGCCTCGCACTGGGTGGGATTGACCTTGCCGGGCATGATCGAGCTGCCCGGCTCGTTGGCCGGCAGCTTCACCTCGGCGAAGCCGCCACGCGGGCCGGAGCCCAGCAGGCGCAGGTCGTTGGCGATCTTCATCAGGGCCACGGCCAGGGTCTTGAGGGCGCCGGAGAGGTTCACCAGGGGCTCGTGGCCGGCCAGTGCGGCGAACTTGTTCGGCGCCGAGACGAAGTCCAGTCCGGAAAGCGCCGCCAGCTCGGCGGCCATGGCTTGGGCGAAATCCTGCGGGGCGTTGAGGCCGGTGCCCACCGCGGTACCGCCCTGGGCCAGCTGCAGGACCATCGGCAAGGCACCGCGCAAGGCCTTGTCGGCGTAATCCAGCTGGGCGACGAAGGCGGACAGTTCCTGGCCGAAGGTGATGGGTGTGGCGTCCATCATGTGGGTCCGGCCGGTCTTCACCAGATGGGTGTGGCGTGCGGACTGCTCGGCCAGGCCGCCGGAGAGTTCGGCAATGGCCGGCAGCAGTTCGTGCTGTACCGCCTTGGCGATGGCGATGTGCATCGCGGTGGGGAAGCAGTCGTTCGAGCTCTGGGCGAAATTCACATGGTCGTTGGGGTGGACAGGGCTCTTGCCGCCACGGTTGCCGGTGGCCACTTCGTTGGCGCGGCCGGCGATCACCTCGTTGACGTTCATGTTGGTCTGGGTACCGCTGCCGGTCTGCCAGACCACCAGCGGGAACTGGTCGTCATGCTTGCCGGCCAGCACTTCGTCGGCAGCCTGTTCGATCAGCCGGGCGACATCCGGCGGCAGGTCGCCGTTGCGGCCGTTGACCCGCGCGGCGGCCTTCTTGATAAGGGCCAGGGCGTGTACCACGGCCAGCGGCATGCGTTCGCTGCCTATCGCGAAGTTTTCCAGCGAGCGTTGCGTCTGGGCTCCCCAGTAAGCGTCCTCGGCGACCTCCACGGGTCCCAGGCTGTCGGTTTCTGTGCGGCTCATTTGGATCGGCTCCGGATATTGATTCCGCAGTTTAGGCCCTATCCCCGGCACTCGGTTCAACCGTTCGGGCAATTACCAGCGCGCATGGGTCGCGCCCAGCCAGCCGAGGGCGTTGGTCACCGGCACGCATTCGCCGTCCGGACTGCGCAGCACGCCGTCGAAACGGCCGAACCACTGCCGAGTGTCGGCGTAGAACGGCCCCAGGCGCGGGCGGGCCTGGTGCAGCTGGCTCGGGGTGAAGGTCAGTTCCACCCGGCGACAGGCGGTAGTCAGGCGCCAGGGCGCCAGGGATGCGTTCGGTGCCTGCTCGATGAGCACCGGGCGGTCCAGCTTGGCCAGCCGGCCGCCGAACCAGAGGGCGTTCTCGGTCAGGCCGCTGGCGTCGGTCCAGCCGGAGCCGAAGTTGCCGGCGATTCCACCCGGCGCGGCGAAGGCGGCGCGCATCCAGTGGCTGTGGAGGGGCCACACGCCGCGGCCGAAGTCCAGGGAGGCGAAGCTCAGGCCGGCGCTGCATTCATAATGGCGCTCGCCCAGTTGCAGACTGCCGCTGGTGGGCAGGCCGAGCTGGCGGCTGGCGGCATGGAAGCAGCGGCCGGGGAGGGGGGCCACCAGGTTCACCGAGTCCAGGTGGGCGGGGCGTAGCACGTCCAGGGCGGCCTGCAGCGGCTGGCCGCCGAGGTCCGGGGCCTCCACCCGCACGCTCAGGCGGCCGGGGTGCGCATCTACCCGGATCTGCAGGCGCGGGTGCTGGAAGCTGTGGCTTTCCAGCGGCGTGTCGGGCAGTTGGCAGCCGCGAGCGAAGGCGCGCAGCTGGGTGTGGGCGACGGCCCTGCCAGTGTCGAGGTCGAGGAAATAAGCGGCGCCGTAGCCCAGGTAGTCGAGGTCGGCGATGGTCAGCGAGAGCATCCAGCGCGGCGTGGTGATGCACCAGTGGTTCCAGCGCTTGCGCCGGCCGAAGTGGCCGGGGATGGCATAGTCCAGCCGGGGTCGACTGGACCAGCCGACGGCTGCTGGCGACAGCTTGCCGTGGGCGTCGCAGAGGGCGGGAACCCCAGGCGACAGGGAGGAGATATGGCTATTCATCGAGCACGTCCATGTTCTGTGCGGAGCCCGGGAGCTGTGGGAAGCCGGCTACAACCTCACCGGAAACTCCGCCGATGGGCACGATAGAATCTCAAACCGGCACAGCATGCCCAGCGGGTCGAAGCATGGGCAAGTGATGGCGTTTTGACAACTGCTTCGTGGAGTGCGCCATCGCACATTTTCGCCTCGGCGTTGTCGAAAAAGGCCGTCGCTTGAGCCCGATATCGCCTTGAGCGCAGAATGACCAACCCCGGGGCAACCCCCTGTTCCCTGCCCAGACAAGGATTCCCAATGACCAAGCTTCGCGTTCTCTGTACCGCCGTACTGCTGGCTTGCGCCAGTGGCCAGGTCCTGGCCGATGCCGCCAGCCACGCTGCCGATGCCGAGCGCTTCCTCAAGCTTGCCCGCGCCGACAAGCTCACCGTTCCTGTCTACGCCCAGGTCCAGCAGATGTTCGAGCAGCGCTTCGAGCAGACCAAGGCGCCTGAAGCCAAGAAAGCCACCCTGGAGAGCTACCAGGCCAAGGCCAACGCGGCCCTGGACAAGGCCGTCGGCTGGGACAAGCTGAAACCCGAACTGGTGAAGATCTACACCAGCAATTTCTCCGAGAGCGAGCTCAAGGAACTGATCGCCTTCTACGAGTCCCCCCTGGGCCGGAAGGTGCTGGACAAGATGCCGGCCCTGACCCAGCAGTCCGCCCAGTTGACCCAGAGCCGCCTGGAAGGCGCGGTGCCCGAGGTCAACAAGCTGCTCAGCGACATGACCAGCGAGCTGGCGCCCCAGGACAAGAAGAAGCCCTGAGCGGAGTGACCCGATGTCCAAGCGCGACCACATCCTGACTGCCCTGGCGGCCCTCGACCCCCAGCACCTCGAGGTACTGGACGAGAGCCACATGCACAGCCGCGGCCTGGAAACCCACTACAAGGCGGTGATCGTCAGCCCGGCGTTCGCCGGGCTGAACGCCGTCAAGCGTCACCAGAAGGTCTACGCCAGCCTTGGCGAGCTGATGGGGCAGGTCCACGCCCTGGCCCTGCACACCTACACGCCCGAGGAGTGGGCGGAGCAGGGGGGCGCCCCCGACTCGCCGACGTGTCGTGGCGGCAGCAAGCACGACCACTAGTCCCTGAGACCATTTCACGCAGCCAAGGCGCTGCAGCTTTTTGGTAGACTTCGCACCGCGCCGGCCCAGCCGGCGCAGTCGTTTCTATCACCCGGTCCGCCCTTTACGCGGGCGACCACTGGAGGAAGTACCCGCATGACCCAGATCGTTGTTGCGGCGCTGTACAAGTTCGTCACCCTGAAGGACTACGTTGCGCTGCGCGAACCCCTGCTCAAGACCCTGCTGGACAATGGCATCAAAGGCACCCTGCTGCTGGCCGAGGAAGGCATCAACGGCACCGTGTCCGGCACCCGTGAAGGCATCGACGCGCTGCTCGCCTGGCTCAAGGTCGACCCGCGCCTGGCCGACCTCGACCACAAGGAATCCTACTGTGACGAGCAGCCTTTCTACCGCACCAAGGTCAAGCTGAAGAAAGAGATCGTCACCCTCGGCGTGCCGGGCGTGGACCCGAACCAGCAGGTCGGCACCTATGTCGAGCCGGCGGACTGGAACGCCCTGATCAGCGATCCCGAAGTCCTGCTGATCGACACCCGCAACGACTATGAAGTGGCGATTGGCACCTTTGCGGGCGCCGTCGATCCAAAGACCAGGTCCTTCCGCGATTTCCCCGAGTACATCAAGGCCCATTACGACCCGGCCGTGCACAAGAAGGTGGCGATGTTCTGCACCGGCGGCATCCGTTGCGAGAAGGCCTCCAGCTACATGCTCGGCCAGGGCTTCGAGGAGGTCTTCCACCTCAAGGGCGGCATCCTCAAGTACCTGGAGGAAGTGCGCCAGGAAGACACCCTCTGGCGCGGCGACTGCTTCGTCTTCGACAACCGCGTGACCGTGCGCCACGATCTGACGGAAGGGGAGTTCGACCAGTGCCATGCCTGCCGTAACCCCATCTCGGTGGAGGAGCGCCAGTCGGAGCACTACGTGCCGGGCATCAGCTGCCCGAACTGCTGGGACAGCCTGAGCGAGAAGACCCGCGCCGGCGCCCGCGAGCGGCAGAAACAGATCGAACTGGCCAAGGCCCGCAACCAGCCCCACCCGATCGGTCGCGACCCGCGTCAAGCAATGGAGAACTGAGTGTGTCCAAGGCCCGCCTGCTGTATGTGATGGACCCCATGTGTTCCTGGTGCTGGGGCTTCGCCCCGGTGGCCCAGGCCCTGGCCTCGCAGGCTGCGGCGGCGGGCGTGGCGCTGCACCTGGTGGCGGGCGGCCTGCGCACCGGCCAGGGCGCGGCGCTGGACGGCCACACCCGGCGCTACATCCTCGAGCACTGGCAGGCGGTCCACCGGGCCACCGGACAGCCGTTCCGCTTCGACGGCGCGTTGCCCGAGGGCTTCGTCTACGACACCGAGCCCGCCTGCCGCGCCCTGGTGGTGGCTCGCGGGCTCGCCTCGGAGTTGGCCTGGCCGCTGGTCAAGCTGATCCAGCACGCCTTCTATGCCGAAGGTCGTGACGTGACCCAGGCCGCGACCCTGGTGGCGTTGGCGGAGCAGGCCGGCATCCCGCGCATCGAGTTCGCCGACGCCTTCGACGGCGCCGCCGCCCACGAGGCGACGGCCGCCGACTTCACCTGGGTGCAGGACCTGGGCATCGCCGGTTTTCCCACCCTGCTGGCAGAGCGCGATGGCCAGCTGGCGCTGCTGACCAACGGCTACCAGCCGCTGGACGAGCTGGCGCCGCTGCTGGGCCGCTGGCTGGAGCGGGGCACCCATGCCTGATCGCTTGAGCTGGGCGGAAATCCGTCGTCTGGCCCTGCGCCACAAGAAGGCCCTCTGGCTGGCCAACCTCGCCGCCGTACTGGCCACCCTCTGCAGCGTGCCGATCCCGCTGCTGCTGCCCCTGCTGGTGGACGAAGTGCTGTTGCAGCGGGGCGACGCCGCGCTGCGCTTCATGGATCACTTCCTGCCCCAGCCCTGGGAGAACGCCGTCGGCTATATCGGCCTGATGCTGCTGACCACCCTGGTGCTGCGCGGCATGGCCCTGGTGTTCAACGTCCTGCAGGCGCGGTTGTTCGCGCGGCTGGCCAAGGACATCGTCTATCGCATCCGTGTGCGCCTCATCGAACGGCTCAAGCGCATTTCCCTGGGCGAGTACGAAAGCCTGGGCAGCGGCACCGTCACCGCCCACCTGGTGACCGACCTGGACACCCTGGACAAGTTCGTCGGCGAGACCTTGAGCCGCTTCCTGGTGGCCGTGCTCACCCTTACCGGCACGGCGGCCATCCTGGTCTGGATGCATTGGCAGCTGGCCCTGCTGATCCTGTTGTTCAACCCGCTGGTGATCTACTCCACGGTGCAGCTGGGCAAGCGGGTCAAGCACCTGAAGAAGCTGGAGAACGACAGCACGTCCCGCTTCACCCAGGCGCTCACGGAAACCCTGGAAGCCATCCAGGAAGTGCGCACCAGCAACCGCCAGGGCTTTTTCT
>RCUT01000812.1_pt1 | contig 15675 bp, 11 predicted proteins | sample 2166171 | NCBI WGS metagenome assembly RCUT01 (sample SAMN09932757, study PRJNA488358) | compost metagenome | isolation source: compost soil in 4-hydroxybenzoic | place: Germany: Experimental Botanical Garden
AGGGGTGAAATCTGATTTTGGGGGATTGCGCACCCCAAAACCCAGGCACAAAAAAGACGCCCGAGGGCGTCTTCTTCTTTGGGATTTGGTGGGCCGGGGGGATCTGAAATGGTGTTTTAAGTTTATAATTAAAAGGCAGTTTGTGTTGTCTCTAATTCTAATGGGATACCATCTGGAATACAGTTTCAAGTTTTGAACGAAGACGTTGTAAGTGCTGGATGCCTGTCAAGCAGAATCGAATTTCGCCAACTCAAATGTTGGTCTCAGCGCTAGATTCACTGCCGAGAACCCATACCCTTCTGACCCTATCGAGCGGAAGCCAATGCTGTCAGGGGGCGCCTCGCCTTCGCAGCTGACCACGCGGTGATTGCGTTGAGGAGGAACGCGAATTCCGGAGCTTTCTCAGGCGCTCTGCTCCCCTGAAACTGGTGTCACTTTCAGCGTATCCACGTAAACTCTTGGACTTCTCAGATTGCTGGAAGCCTTCGATGCTTAAGCTGGAAGACATCAAAAAAGACGCCCAGATTCGTGGCCTGCATGGTGATGAGGTGGTCAAGATCGTCAGCGTCGACAAGCTCGGGGAGTCGGCAATCAGCGTCGTTTACCAGAAAAGTGCGGGCGGTTACGGCGACCAGATGCTGTTTCGCACCGATGAGTCCCGTCTTGAACTGGCCCAGGCCGGCAAGTCTTGGGCGTTTGATGCTAAAGGTAGCGATTTCAAGCTGGCCTTAGAAGCGTGGCGCATCCAACTGGCCTATCTGTTCGATCCGATGATGGCGGTGCACACCTCCAACGTCGACCCGCTGCCGCACCAGATTTCCGCAGTCTACGAGTCCATGCTGCCGCGTCAGCCGCTGCGCTTTGTGCTGGCCGATGACCCAGGTGCCGGTAAGACCATCATGGCTGGTCTGCTGATCCGCGAATTGCTGATGCGAGCCGATGCTCGGCGCATCCTAGTCGTATCGCCAGGCTCGCTTACCGAGCAGTGGCAAGATGAGCTTCTGGAAAAATTCAGCGTCAAGTTCGAGGTGTTCAGCCGCGAGAAGCAGGAGCAGTGCGCCACTGGCAATTACTTTGAAGAGCAAAACCTGCTGATCTGCCGTCTTGATCAGCTATCGCGCAATGAGGACTATCAGCTCAAGCTCAAGAATACAGATTGGGATCTGATCATCGTCGATGAAGCCCACAAGCTGTCGGCCAACTACTTCGGCAACAAGGTCAACAAAACTAAACGTTTTGAGTTGGGCGAACTGCTTGGTTCTGTAACCCGTCACTTCCTACTGATGACCGCTACCCCGCACAATGGCAAGGAAGAAGACTTCCAGATCTGGCTCTCGCTGCTCGATGGTGACCGCTTTTACGGTAAGTTCCGAGAGGGTGCCCACAAGGTCGACGTATCCGACCTGATGCGGCGCATGGTTAAAGAAGAGTTGCTCAAATTCGACGGCACCAAACTGTTCCCGGAACGGCGCGCCTATACAGCAAACTACTCTCTCTCTCATCAGGAGGCGACGCTGTATCACGATGTGACGGAGTATGTGCGCAATCAGATGAACCTGGCTGATCGCCTCGATGGTCAGCGCAAGAACAACGTCGGCTTTGCTCTTACTCAACTGCAGCGCCGTCTGGCGTCCAGCCCTGAAGCCATTTATCAGTCGCTGCGCAATCGCCGCAATCGCCTTGAAAATCGTATCGAGGAAGAAAAACTTCACCTGCGCGGTGGCGGTGTCGCCAGCGGGCTTAGCGACTTTTTAGTGAAAAAGCGCATCGAGGTGCCAGACAACCTCGACGAAATGGAAGACGAGCTTAATGCTGATGAGTACGAACTCTATGCTGACCAATTGGTAGACCAGGCGAGCGCAGCCGAAACCATCGCCGAGATGGAAACCGAAATTTGCTTGTTGCAAGGCTTGGAGCGACAGGCGCAGCGTTTAGTGGCATCCGGCAGTGACCGCAAATGGGAAGAGTTGTCCTGCCTGCTACAAGATTCCCCGCAGATGTACAACGGTGAGAACCGCCGCAAACTGATCATATTCACCGAGCATCGCGCCACCTTGGATTATCTGGTCAAGCGTATTGCCGACATGCTGGGTGATCCGCAGGCCATCGTCACTATTCATGGTGGCACGAACCGTGATGAGCGTCGCAAGGTGCAGGAAGAGTTTCGCCACAGCCCACGCGTATTGGTGCTGATTGCCACCGACGCGGCCGGCGAAGGCGTCAACCTTCAGAACGCAAACCTAATGGTCAATTACGACCTGCCCTGGAACCCCAACCGTCTGGAGCAACGTTTCGGCCGTATCCACCGAATTGGTCAGGATCAGGTCTGCCATCTGTGGAACATTGTTGCCAACGAAACCCGCGAAGGTGAAGTATTCCAAAAGCTGTTCGAAAAGCTGGAGATTGAAAAGCAGGCTCTGGGCGGTAAAGTGTTCGACATCCTTGGTGAGGCCTTCGACAACGTGTCGCTTAAGGATTTGCTGATCGAAGCCATTCGCTACGGCGACTCGCCAGAAGTGCGTGCGCGGCAAAAACAGGTCATCGAAGGGGCGCTGGATACTGACCATCTGCGTGAAATTCTCCGTCGCAACGCGCTGGTCGAACAGCATATGAGCCTGGACCAGCTGTATGCCGTCAAAGAAGAAATGGAGAAGGCCGAAGCCCGCAAGCTGCAGCCCTATTTCATCCGAGCCTTCTTCAATGAGGCTTTTTCCAGCGTTGGCGGAGATCTGCGTAACCGCGAGCCTGCGCGTTTTGAGATTCGCCATGTGCCGGCTGCATTGCGCGAGCGTGACCGAGTTATCGGTGAAACCCGCACGCCTGTTCTTAGGCAGTACGAGCGTATCTGCTTCGAGAAACAGCAGGTGCGCGTTCCCGGCAAGCCAATGGCCGACCTTATTCATCCCGGCCATCCGCTGATGCAGGCGCTGACCGATATCACTCTCAGTGCCCATCGAGGCAAGCTTAAGCAAGGCTCGGTGCTGGTTGATCCCAATGACGACAGTCTGATCCCCAAAGTGCTGTTCATGCTCGATCACAGCGTGCGTGAGAGTGCGAGCCACAGCGCCGATCAGCCCAAGATTGTCTCGCGCCGCTTGCAGTTTGTCGAAATCGACCCGCAAGGCCAAAGCGGCAATGCGGGTTGGGCGCCGCACCTAGATCTGTTGCCGATCAAGCCGGGTGAGTTGGCCCTCGTACAGGACGTCCTGGACGCCTCTTGGTTGCAGCAAAATCTGGAAAACCTCGCGCTACAGCATGCCTCGCAGCAATTGGTGCCAGAGCATTTCAGTGAAGTGAAACACCGCATTCAGCGCCAGGCAGAGCGCGTGCTGGCGGCTGTACATGAGCGCCTCGTCAAGGAAATCAACTACTGGTCGGATCGCTATCTCAAGCTCAGTGACGACGTGGCCGCTGGCAAGCAGCCGCGTATGCAACCGGAGAATGCGCGTCGTCGATATGAGGAGTTGACTGCCCGATTGGAGCAGCGAACCCGTGAGCTGCAAGCCATGCAACAGGTCAGCTCTGCCACGCCAGTGGTGATTGGCGGAGCCCTGGTGATTCCTGCGGGCCTGCTGGCTCAGCGCCAAGGGGATACTACCTTCTGTGCGGATGCGGAGGCCCGCTCGCGTATCGAGTGGGCTGCTATGCATGCCGTAATCGCAGCTGAGCAAGCGCTTGGTCACACAGTCAAGGATGTATCTGCCGAGAAATGCGGCTGGGACATCACCGCGCGTCCGCCGGTCGCTGCCGATGGCAGCATCAAGGACGACCGCCATATTGAGGTCAAGGGGCGCGTAAAAGGCGCAACTACCGTCACCGTAACCAAGAACGAGATTTTCTCCAGCTACAACCAGGGTGAAAAATACATCCTCGCCATTGTACTGGTTGATGGTGATCAAGTGGAGGGCCCTTATTATATTAAGCATCCATTCAAGAGTGAGCCGGATTTTGGCATTGCCAGTATTAATTATGATTTGGCTGAATTGTTGTCGCGTGCGATGCGGCCTGGAGAAAGCCTATGAAGCTTGAACGACTGCATCTCAAAAATTTTCGATGTTTTTCAGACTTGGATTTGAGGTTTGGCAAACGCTTAACGGTTGTCATTGCTGATAACGGTGCTGGTAAGACTGCTCTGCTGGATGCTATATCGATTGGTTTTGGTCGCTATTTAACAAAAATACCAGGCGTTAAAGGCGTAGCCATCAAAGATACTGATCTGCGCGTCGTTGAGGGAGATCGGACCGCGTCGTTTGCGATGCTGGCGTGGGAGGCAGTTACGACTGATCAAAAGTCGATTGTTTGGACGTCAGGTCGTAGGCGAAGTGGGGCAGTTACAGCTGCTGAGATTAAGAGCGAACTTTCGGAAACTCAGTTGGCGTTATTGCCAAAGGGTACAAAGGAAATTGATGAGTTTGCCTTGAGTTTCGTCCAGGCAGAGGAGAAGCAACAACCATATTTTCTTCCGGTAATCGCTTACTATGGAACCAATCGAGCAATTAGGGAGGAGGTTCAGCGTCGTCGTGGCTTCAAGAAAAAGTTTTCAAGATTTGATGCGTTAAGTGGTGCGCTTGAGCCTGATGCGCGCTTTCGTTCCGCGTTTGAGTGGTTCAATGCGATGGAGGATGTGGAAAGGAGAGAGCAGAAAGAACGACGTGATTTTGATTACAAAGATCCCGATTTGCAAGTTGTGCGAGATGCGATTGAGCGGGTGCTGCCGAACTTTAAAAATCCACGCACGGAAATTCGTCCTCTGCGATTTGTCATCGATCACGCTATACCAGCTGGCCAAGTTCGTACGTTGAGAGTCAGTCAGTTAAGTGATGGCTACCGCATTGTTTTGGGCGTGATAATGGACTTGGCGCGGCGAATGACAGAAGCCAACAGTCATGGCCTTCCAGCTAGCCTGCAAGGCAGGAATCCGTTGGACTTGCCAGCAATTGCACTGATCGATGAGCTGGATTTACATTTGCATCCGCGGTGGCAGCAGCGAATTGTGACCGACTTGATGCAAACATTCACGAACACGCAATTCATAGTCACCACGCACAGCCCGCAGGTACTGAGCACAGTCAAACGCGAGAATGTTCGTGTTATTGAGGCCGGCCCTGCAGGGCGAGCTGCTGTTACCATCCCTTTGACCGCTACGTATGGCGAGCCCAGCGGCGATGTGATGCATAGCGTTATGCTCGTAGATCCTTTGCCGCCAATAGCCGAGAAGGCTGATCTGGAGCGGTTGACTGAAATTGTTGATCAAGGAGGCTATGACAGCGTCCCTGATGCACAGGCGTTGATGCAAAAGCTTGTTGATGCCCTCGGTGAGCAGCATCCGCAACTTCAGCGACTGCAACGCAGCATTTTGAGGCAGAGAGCGCTTAAGGGATGAGGCATATTCGCAAGCAAGGGGATGGTGGGTACCACTTGAATCAATCGCACGTCAGTCCACCGCTGAACGATCAAGCTGCGACCAGCCGCTGGAGTAGATTTGGCCATAAGCAAGATGTGCAGAGCTTCCTGCTTCATGAGCAGTATCAGCTTTGTTGCTATAGTGAGCTGCGCGCCGACTTGTCCGGTTTGGGTTACCACATTGAGCATGTAGAGAATAAAAGCCAGCATCCGCAGCGCACGTTCGACTACCTCAACCTCGCATGCAGTGCTTTGAGTAGCGATGACCTAGCACCTTTTGTGGCGGCGCAAGCAGTGGTGTATCAGCAGCATGCTGTATTTGGTGGCCATGCGACTGGTAAGCAGCAAGCCGTCGATATGCTACGTTTCGTCTCGCCGCATCAGGCGGACTGCGCGCGCTTTTTTGCTTATCTCTCAGACGGACGTATTGTCCCTGCCAATGGACTGGAAGCTGTGGATGTAGATCGTGCCCGCTATACCATTGACCTACTCAATCTTAACAGTCCTTACCTTGTGACTAAGCGCCGCAACTGGTGGAACGAGCTTGACGATTTGTTTACTGAGCATTCCGCCAACGAAATGGATCTAGGCTGCCTCGCTTCCATTGATCTACTGCCGCGTAATCAGGCTTTAAGCCCCTTTTTCACCTTGACTCGCCAGTTTTTCGGCCGTATTGCCGAGGATGCTCTGCGTCAGGATGCCCCGGAACTGATATGACTTACTCCATCAAAACCCCGAAAAAACTCATCGAAGTAGCGCTTCCGCTGGATGCGATAAACGTTGCTGCTGCTCGTGAGAAATCTATCCGTCACGGCCACCCTAGCACCTTGCACCTGTGGTGGGCGCGGCGACCGTTGGCGGCGGCCCGGGCAGTGATTTTTGCGCAGATGGTGAATGACCCAGGCTACGAGCGTCATCTGGGCCGCGGGGTGAACAAGGAGAAGGCCGCCGCTGAGCGCGAGCGACTGTTCAAAATCATTGAAGAATTAGTGCAGTGGGAAAACACCAGTAACGAAGAGGTGCTTACGCGGGCGCGGGCTGAGATCTGGAAGAGTTGGCGCGAGACCTGTGAGCTGAACAAGAGCCACCCGCAGGCCGCAGAACTGTTTAACCCGGAAAAACTGCCGGGCTTCCATGATCCCTTCGCTGGTGGTGGTGCTTTGCCGTTAGAGGCACAGCGTTTAGGGTTGGAAAGCTACGCCTCTGACCTCAACCCGGTGGCAGTGACAATTAATAAGGCGATGATCGAGATTCCGCCTAGATTCGCTGGTCGTACACCTGTAGGCCCGGAGATTGATGCCGCTAAGGGCAGCAAGAAGAAAGCGACCCGCGATGCCTTTGAGGATTGGTCTGGTGTTAGGGGGTTGGCCGAGGATGTGCGCCGTTACGGTGCCTGGATGCGAGAAGAAGCGCAGAAGCACATAGGCCACCTGTATCCGCATGTTGAAGTCACTGCCGAAATGGTCGCCGAGCGACCAGACCTTGCCCAGTACCAGGGTGAAAAGCTAACCGTGATTGCTTGGCTTTGGGCGCGCACGGTGAAAAGCCCCAGCCCGGCGTTCAGCCATGCCGAAGTACCTCTGGCCAGCACCTTTATCGTTTCGAGTAAGGCCGGCAAGGAGTCCTATGTCGAGCCAGTTATCGAGGCTGATAGCTATCGCTTTACTGTTAAAACGGGAACGCCGCCTACAAGGGCTAAGGAGGGCACAGCAGCCGGGAAGCGAGGCGGATTTCTTTGTCTGATGTCGGGCGCGCCAATTGACTACAAATATATTCGCGCTGAGGGTGCTGCCGGACGTATGGGGCAACGCCTGATGGCGATTGTTGCGGAAGGATCCCGTGGCCGAATCTATCTGCCGCCGCCCCAAGAACAGATTACAGTGGCTCATTCTGCACAGCCAGACTGGGTGCCAGGAATGCAGTTGCCCAATAACACTCGTGATTTTAAAACGCCGAATTATGGCTTGAGCACATTCGGTGACTTGTTCACTCCACGACAACTGGTCGCACTTAACACCTTCTCCGATCTAGTGCAGAAAGCCATCGCCCAAGTGCGCGAGGACGCACTGGCTGCCGGTATGATTGATGACAATCTTGGGTTGGATCAGGGCGGAAGCAGTGCTACCGCTTATGCGCAGGCGGTGGGAGTATATTTGGCGTTTGCGCTCAACAAAATGGCTGATCGAGGCTCTTCAATCTGCACATGGTTTACAGAGCGAGACTCAACGAGAAACACATTCGGGCGGCAAGCGATACCGATGACTTGGGATTTTGCTGAACTCAATGTTTTGCTTGACGGAACAGGTAGCTTTCTGGGGGCTGTGCAATGGACAGCCGAAAGCGCAGAAGGTAGCTATGCATATGGGCTGTCTTCAGGCACCGTAAGCCAAGCTGATGCTCAAACACAAAAAATCAGCCTAAACAAACTTATCTCCACAGATCCACCCTACTACGACAATATCGGCTACGCCGATCTCTCGGACTTTTTCTATGTCTGGTTGCGCCGTGTACTGCGGCCGATTTTCCCGAATTTGTATGCCACCTTGGCAGTACCTAAGGCTGAGGAGCTGGTCGCCACCCCTTACCGACATGGTAGCAAGGACAAGGCGGAGGCGTTCTTCCTTGACGGTATGACCGCAGCCATGCATAACCTCGCCGAGCAGGCCCATCCAGCCTTTCCGGTGACCATCTACTATGCTTTCAAGCAAGCGGAGACTAAGGCCGAGGCCGGAACCTCCAGTACCGGTTGGGAAACATTTCTTGCTGCAGTGCTTAAGGCTGGCTTTGCCCTCACCGGCACCTGGCCAATGCGTACTGAATTGGGCAACCGCATGATCGGCTCCGGCACCAATGCGCTTGCCTCCAGCATCGTGCTAGTCTGCCGCCCGCGAGCTGACGACGCACTGACCATCTCGCGCCGTGAGTTTATCCGCGAACTCAACGCCACTCTGCCGGACGCGCTGCTGGATATGACTCGCGGTGGCATCAACTCGCCAGTGGCTCCGGTCGATCTATCTCAGGCGATTATAGGGCCCGGAATGGAAGTGTTCAGCAAGTACAGCGCTGTGCTGGAGGCTGACGGCTCACCCATGAGCGTGCGCAGCGCGTTGCAACTGATCAACCGCTTTGTTGGCGAAGACGACTTCGATCACGATACCCAGTTTTGCCTCGCCTGGTTCGAGCAGCATGGCTGGGCCGAAGGCAAATATGGCGATGCCGATGTGCTGGCCCGTGCCAAAGGCACCAGTGTCAACGGTCTGGTGGATGCCGGCGTGGTAGAGAGCGCCAGTGGAAATCTACGCTTGCTCAAGTGGGCTGAAATGCCTCGCGATTGGTCGCCGGAAGACGACATCCGCCTGCCCGTGTGGGAAGCCCTGCACCAGTTGATCCGCGCCCTTAATCAGGACGGTGAAACTGCCGCCGGCAAACTGCTGGCACGCATGCCAGACAAAACCGCTGGCCTCACTGCTCTGACCTATCGCCTCTACACGCTCTGCGAACGTCAAGGCTGGGCCAATGAAGCCCGCGCCTACAACGAGCTGCAGGGTGCTTGGCTGGGCATCGAGCAATCCAGCCAGGAAGCTGGTCATATCGGCAGCCAGAGCACATTGGATATTTGATGCTGCATTCTTTGAATGACTTGATGTAAAGGATTGGCGGATGCAACGGGACGAATGGGGTTTGCCTAAGAGACAGGTCATTGATTGGTTTAAACAGTCAGTTGACAAGGGGCTTATGCAGAAGGTGGCAACGCTTTTCGCTAGTAGCTCCTTAAAGGCTCAAGGCCTGAAAGTCTCGCTGCTGCAAAGCCAGCCCATGAATCTGCCGGGCAGTTTGGGCTTGGCCTCGGTTAATTTTTGAAGGGATTATTTGATGTCGTTGAAACCCTGGCGCCTTATCGCCGAACCCCACGAAGACGTGCGCAGCGGCACCTTTGTTCAGGCCGAGTTCGCTGCGGATATCACCCGCGTTCATACTGGTACTGCTGCAGCGGAGTATCAAGATCCGAAGCTTTTCTTCCAGCGTACCTTTATTACCGAGGGCATGCGCCTGCTGCTAGATTCGGTAGTTAAGCGGTTGTCTGGCAAGGGCGGTGATCCGGTTATTCAGTTGCAAACAGCCTTCGGTGGCGGCAAGACCCATACCATGCTGGCGGTCTATCACCTGGCTCAGGGCAAGGTGCCAGCTAGTGAGATGCCTGGTATCGGCGCAATTTTGAATAAGGCCGGTGTTACCGAGCTGGCTCCGGCGCGGGTGGCGGTGCTGGATGGCATAACATCCTCCCCTAACCAACCAGTGCAGCATGGTGACATCTCGGTCCGTACCCTCTGTGGGGAGTTGGCCTGGCAATTGGGCGGTAATGAGGGCTATGCGCTGGTGGCTGACGCTGACCTTTCCGGCACTTCGCCAGGTAAGGACGTGTTGGTTACTCTACTTAGTCGTTATGCACCTTGCGTCATCTTGGTGGACGAATTGGTGGCCTACATCCGTCAGTTCGAGGAAGGCGTTTCACTGTCCGGCGGAACCTTTGACTCCAACCTGACCTTCATCCAGGCGCTGACCGAGGCGCTTAAAGCTGTGCCCACAGCGGTAATGCTGGCCTCGCTGCCAGAGTCCGAAAAAGAAGCGGGTAGCCAGCGCGGTGTGCGCGCTCTGGAGGCGCTTTCGCATTACTTCGGCCGTGTGCAAGCGTTGTGGAAGCCGGTGGCGACTGAGGAGGCTTTTGAGATCGTTCGGCGTCGTCTGTTCAGTCGGATCAACGACCAACTGGCTGCTGAGCAGGTGTGTCGTCAGTTCGCAGACTTCTACGTTGCTCACAGTGGGAAATTTCCGTCCGAAACTCAGGAAAGCCATTACTTCGAACGTCTGAAGCAGGCTTACCCTATTCATCCGGAGGTATTTGACCGGCTGTATGACGACTGGTCGAGCCTCGATAACTTCCAGCGTACCCGTGGCGTCTTGAAGATGATGGCCAAGATCATCTACAGCCTGTGGAAAGACGGGAACAACGACCCGTTGATCATGGCTGGTAGTCTGCCTTTTGCTGATACCGACACCCGCAACGAGTTCACCTATTACCTGCCCGCTGGCTGGGATCCAGTAGTGGACCGGGATATTGACGGACCACGCGCAGAAACTGTCGCCATCGAAAACCATGATGCGCGCCTTGGGGCTGTGCATGCATGCCGCCGGACTGCGCGTACCATTTTTCTCGGCAGTGCGCCGACAACTTCCAGCCAGTTGGTTCGCGGTATTGAGCTAGGGCGTGTGTTGCTGGGCAGTGCTCAGCCTGAGCAGCAACTGGGTGTGTATGAAGATGCTCTGCGTCGCTTAGGTGACAAGCTGCATTACCTGAATAGTTCCAATAGTCGTTACTGGTTCGACACTCGCCCGAACCTGCGTCGTGAGATGGAGGAGCGTAAGAAGCGCTTCAAGGATCGCGAGGATGTGTTCCCGATTCTGCGTCAGCGCCTCAATAATCTGGGCGGTTGTTTCGGTGGCGTGCATGTATTTACCGGTAGCGCCGACGTACCGGACGATTGGGCGCTGCGACTAGTAGTACTGGCGCCTGATTCGCCATACAGTAAAACTGGGTCTAGCGCAGCGTTGAACAAAGCATTAGATATCCTCAAGAATCGTGGCGAGCAGCCTCGGCAGAAGCAGAATCGCCTGATTTTCCTGGCTGCAGATGCTGACAATGTAAGCCGCTTGAAGGACCATGCCCGCTCGGTACTTGCTTGGGAATCTATCGTCAGCGACTACAAGAGCAACCGACTCACGCTCGACAATCTGATGGCAAACAATGCCTCAGCCAGCCTGGAGCAAGCGCGCGAGACGCTTAACCGTACCCTGCGCGAAAGCTGGAGGTGGCTGCTGGCGCCAGTACAGAACACTAGTAACTTGGCAGAGATCGTTTGGGAACCCTATACAGTCAACCCAGGCGCTACGAGCCTGTCTCACGAAATCGAGAAGGTTTTGCGAGAAAATGAGCTGCTGATCACTGAGTGGGCTCCGATCCACTTGACCAACATGCTCAAACGCTGGTTTTGGAAGGAGGGTGTGGCTGAAGCTGGCGCGCTGGATGTGTGGCAGAAAAGCTGCTGCTATCTGTACCTACCACGCCTTCGTGATGATCAGGTTTTTGCCCGGACTTTGAACCAGGGGGTGCAGAGCAAGGATTTCTTCGGAATAGCGCAAGGCAAGGAAGGAGACAGTTATCCGGGGTTTGTTTATGGCAAGTCGACCTCAGTAATTCTCGATGGTTCTTGCGTGTTAATCGAACCAAGCGCGGCATCGGACTATGACGAGGCGCTTCGAACAAAGGAGGCAGCGGCTATTGCTGCGTCCAAGGGGCAGCCGCATGTAGATCTAATCCAGGATACTCCCACCGGAAGTTCTAGTGGATCAGCAGGGAGCACTAGCGGGGGGGGCGGCTTGCCTGGGTCTGTCGAGATGTCAGTCTCCAAGGCGCTACCAACTCAGTTTTATGCCAGCACCGAGCTAGACCCGGTCAAAGCCAAGATGCAGTTTGCAACGTTGGTCGACGAAGTGATTCAGCAGTTCACAGCCAAGCATGGTGTGAATGTGACCATTTCAATCGACATTCAGGCCAGCAGCGCGGGCGGTTTTGATGATTCGGTACAGCGCTCGGTGAAGGAGAACTGTACTGTGCTCAAAGTTAATACCTACGAATTTGAGTAGGTGATTGTAGTGCGGGTGTCCCTGCTGACGCCCGCTCTTACTGCCAGTGGACGGGGATCTCGATGCTGAAGTTCTTGGCGACGATCCTCAGTGTGGCGAGTATTTCCCCGTGCCTCGCCTTCTCGTCAGATAGCCAAGAATTGCGTTTATCTAGCAGGCTTTTTAGCTCGCTCAGGTTGTACATGCCAAGGCGGTGGAAGTTGCCCCAAGTTGGTATACCAAAAAGGTTGTAGATGACCACAGTGGAGTCTCGTTCACTGGCAAGGCGCTTGTCCCCGCTGAGCATTCCGGCAGCGGCTTCGGCCTCATCCCGGTCATCGTAAGTATTGAGCATTTTCATCAGAGCTTAATTGACCTCAATCAGGTAGGAAATTTTCCTAAAGAGCCGGTAATAATATCCGCAGCTCAACGGAGCTGCATCCACGATCGCATTTTGATGAAAGGCGGCCGATTGGTGCGGAGATTTTACGTTTTCAACGAATCCCGGCCCTTCCCTAATCGTCTCCAAATTAATTGGGCCGTGAGTTGATAACGATACCGAGTGGCGTTGGAATGGTTTTTCAGGTGTTGGGTGAAAAACCATCGTATGTGTTTGAGCTGCCAGGTCCAGGGGTTATCTCGCTGCCATCTGTGTTGAATGGCTGTCTGCATGATTCGCACTTGTCGTAAGTGGCGTTGTTGTGTGGCCTTTGAACCGGTTAGCACGCCCTTCAGGAATAGCTCTATTTCGAGAGTTTTGCTCACGACCTGCCTCCTATGTAAGCCGAAATCACATCGATGCGGTTATGCCCAAGTTCAATACTGATCAGTTGACGCGCCCACAGATCACGGTCTCGGTCGATGCGGTCGCCGTGGCCATCATTGACCGGTGCAGCATGGCCCGTGAGCTGCTCGTACCGTTCGCAGGCGTAGGCTGCACGCAGTTCATGGAAACCCTTCAGCCCTTGCTCATGTAAAAATCCGCGGGCAGGGAGCACCGTCTGTTGCTGGAATACGGCGTAGCTCTCTTCTGGGGCCAGCAGGTTACGGCTGCCCCTCGGTGATGCATTTCTTGCGAAAAGGATTGCTCCGCTCACCTCATTGTTGACAATAATCCACCGCGGTGCCGACGCCCCGGATCGGCCGCCTTTGGTGCCGTCCTGGATGTTAATACGGCCAAGCTGTTCGGCTTCTCGTTGCAAGCGAGGTAGGTCTGCCAGAATCGCTTCGCGCAGGCGCATACCGGTTGCTCGGGCCAACAGGACAATCGCGGACACTCGCTCGTACTGCTGCTCAAGCAATACCTGCAGCACGCGCTGTACCTGTTTATGGTCTTGGCCATCTGGAGCTTGGGAGCGTATGTTGGAGCGCTCCTGCCCTAACGCCTGGCTCGGGCTGATGACCCTCACTTCCTGATCACCGCGCAGCGCGGCTAGGGTGCGGTTGACGCTGCTTAGGCGGTTTTGCGCGGTAGCGATGCACAGTTCGCCTTGCTGAATCTGCTTACGCAGGTGTGCGACGTAGCCTTGGAGCGTCTGTCTATCAATCTGACGCGCATCATTGTAACCAGGTCCGTCCTCTGACCGGCACCAGCGTACGAAGGCTTGCCAGCGATCGCCATGCGCTTTGACCGTAGCGAAGTGGCCGCCGGCAAACAGATCTTCCAGTGCTTGCCGACCGGCATAACTCAATTGGCGGCCGTAGCCAAAGTTGCGACCCTCACGCCGACCGACCAGCGCCATTGTCTTCACCTTGATCGTTGGTTTGTAGGTGCATTAGTAGGGCTTTCCAATGGGGGCTGACGCTGTCCAACTGTCCCCAGTGTGCTGGGCGGATGAGAAGGGAGTTTTCGCAGTGTTGCAGCAAAACCCCTTCTTCTTGCAACTGCTCGATGAGCCGAGCGAGGTTGATTGACTCAGAGGTTGGAGTGGCGACAGCGGCGACACTGGCGACAAACGCCGCCGCATCTGGCTTGGCACGTGGCGACAAGGTGGTGGCAGTGGCGGCGACACACCGTAACTCGGTCGGCTTGCGATGTTGCGCTCGATAGCGGCGCACGGCGTCATTGAGTCGGAACATGGCGCACCTCGAATATGTCCCCGTCATTGTCCAGCCAGTTATGGGCAACCAGCTGCAGCAATAACTCGAAGGTGTGCCGCGTGCTTTTACGGGCAAAGCGGGGGCCGTTGCGCGTTACGTCGCGCAGGCGAAACGGTGGCCAGTTCTTCTTTATCAACCAGCGCAGCAGGCAATCAGCCTCTGCGCGAAGCTTATTCAGTGGTTCCTGTTCAGTCAGGCGTTGGTTCTCGGCCAGGTAGTAATCCATCAGCGTGGAGGCGCGCTGAATGTGCATGTCTTCCAATACAGTCGATTCCTCAACCACCGCCATCACACCAGCCATGCGTAGTACGTTCGCGGCGGCTTTGCTCGCTGCAGCTTGGACGTTGACCAGCTCGCCGAACTCCCCTGACTCGCATTCAATGGTGTCGTGAATGGCAATCCATGCTTCACGCGCGCGTGAGCTCAACTCTATGACCGCAGGTGTGAGGCCACCATCTGTATGCCGTGACCAAGGCTTCTGCATCAGCGCGGCAATACGCTGCTGGTACAGGTGCACCTTTGGATCTCGGGTCAGATCGATGGCTTTGTACATCCGTTGTCCAACCAGACGCTCCGGCCAACTGATCAGGCAGCGCCCCAGGATGCCCTGATCTTTGATATCCGCGTCCTGAAGCAAGCGGTCGGCCAGGCGGGGTTGAAGCATCAAGTGCATGCTGAGACGGCGGTCATAGGCACGCAGACTTTCCCCAGCCATCGCGCGCGACCGATCAAGCGGGCTACCGTCCCACAGCGTCGACAAGTGAGTGATCGCCTTGATCATGTTGTCCTTGCTCATGGTGCTGCCGCCCAAAAACTGCCCGCCTTCATCGCTGAACAGCCCCATGCTGGGCAAGCCGTGGCACAGGCTTTTGACCAGGCCCTCAATGGTCGGCTCAGCAGTGAGCAGTCTTGGTTGGACAGGTTCAGGTTGGGCGTCCAGCGCTAGCTGTGCTGACTTTTTCGAGGTCGGTGACTTCGCGGTGAGGCTCATTGCAGCTCGGTGCGCCTTGAGCTGTTCGCCATAGGCGATCCACTGCTTTCTCTCCCAGTCGCGTACGGCTTGCAGCGCAACTTGGTCCACCGCGCTTTTGCGATCACCCGAGCAAGCCACCGTCAGCAAGTACAGCGACAACGGATAAATTCGGCCGTCGAGGTGAACATTGGCGTGCGCCTGGCTCGCCAAAGCTGCCGTGGCTAGAACAGATTGCGCGGCCATGGCGCAGGGCACGCCGATCACATCGGCCATGCGCTCCACGGCAGGACCCAATAAATCGCCCAGCGCCTCGACCGGGTAGGGTAGGGGCCTAATCTGCTGTTCCAACAAGGGGCGTGGTGGCCCTTGTACTTCGCGCAGTTGCATAGCCTTCCTCCATAAATTACCGATCTCTCCCTCACGTCATCCCGCCAAGAATGTTGAGTGTTATCAGGGATCAAGGCCCCTGCGACCTGTGAGGGTGTCCACTGACGCGGGACTGGCGGCTCCTTACGACC
>RCUT01000816.1_pt1 | contig 15640 bp, 18 predicted proteins | sample 2166171 | NCBI WGS metagenome assembly RCUT01 (sample SAMN09932757, study PRJNA488358) | compost metagenome | isolation source: compost soil in 4-hydroxybenzoic | place: Germany: Experimental Botanical Garden
TGCCCGTCAACGTTCATTGCTCGCAAGCCGAAATGCTTCTCAGTCAACCATTGATCAGGCTGATGCCGATCTCGCCATGGCAGACGCAGATGTGAAAGCCCTGAGCGCACAAATCCGCCAGCAGGAAGCGCAGCTTGCCAGTGATAAGGTCGATCTCGGTTATACCAAGATTTACAGTCCGATGGCTGGCACAGTCGTCGACCAAAGCGCCAAGGAAGGCGAAACGCTGAACGCGGTGCAGAGCGCACCGACAGTGGTCACGGTTGCAGACCTCAAGGTGATGACGGTCGAGGCGCAGGTCTCGGAAGCCGATATCAGCAAGCTGAAACCTGATATGCCAGTTTATTTCACGTTGCTGGGCCAGCCCGACAAACGGTTTACCGGCACGCTGCGTCAGATCAAGCCAACGCCACAGACCGACAACAATGTCGTTCTCTATTATGCGCTGTTCGACGTTCCCAACCCAACTGGTGAACTCATGATCAATATGAGTGCACAGGTCTATTTCGTTCTCGATCACGCCGATAATGTACTGATTGTCCCGACCGCAGCGCTTAATTCCAAGCGTGAAGGCTCAGGCAAACCACAGACAACTGTTCAGGTTGTCGATAAAAGCGGCTCTACCACGGAGCGCACCGTTGAAGTCGGTGTTCGCAACCGCGTACAGGCCGAAATCAAGAGCGGGCTTGAAGAAGGGGACAAAGTGGTCGTCACCTCTGCCTCGGCGACAGCAGGCTCGACCCAGCGCAATCGCAGGCCCGGCGGCATGTTCTTCTGATGGGGTCAGCCATGAACAAAACCATGAACGAAGCGCCCCTCATCAGGCTGCAGGATATCCGCAAGACCTACCACAATGGCGATCTCGCGGTTGAGGTTCTGCATGGCATTACGCTTGATATACGCGCCGGTGAGTTTGTCGCCATCAAGGGCGCATCCGGATCGGGCAAGTCGACACTCATGAATATTCTGGGCTGTCTCGACAGCCCCAGCGGCGGCGAATATCTGCTGGATGGCGAAGATGTATCAACCCTTGATGCAGACGAGTTGGCCGCGTTGCGCCGTCGTACTTTCGGCTTCGTCTTCCAGAGCTACAACCTCATTGCAACATCGACAGCGCAGGAAAACGTTGAAGTTCCGGCGATCTATGCTGGCATGCCTGCCGCTGAACGCCATGAGCGTGCAGCCGAACTTCTCGGTTCGCTGAAGCTTGGCGACCGTTTGGACCATCGTCCCAATCAGCTTTCCGGTGGTCAGCAGCAGCGCGTCTCCATAGCGCGTGCATTGATGAATGGTGGACGCATCATTCTCGCGGATGAGCCAACAGGCGCACTCGACAGCCAGAGTGGCGAAGATGTCATGGCACTGCTTCGCTCCATGCATGAACAGGGTCACACGATCATCGTCATCACCCACGCCCGCGAGGTTGCGGAACGGGCAGACCGGCTGATCGAAATCCGTGATGGTCAAATCCTGTCCGACACGACCAAGCGTGAAATGCCGGACGGCGATGCGCCCAAAACTCTGCAGCAAATGACTGAAAGCGGCGGCGCGCAGATCGCCGATATTTCTGAAGCGGTTAAAATGGCGATGCGCGCCCTGCGTGCCAATATTTTCCGCACGATCCTGACCTTGCTTGGTATCATCATCGGCGTGAGTTCCGTCGTCACCATGCTTGCAATCGGCACGGGTGCGCAAAACTCTATCCTCGATCGCATCAATGCAATGGGCACCGATCTGGTGCTCATCCGGCCATCCATGCCCGGCTTTCGAGGCTCAGGGTCCGTGGCAACACTGGTGCCGGAAGATGCTGACGCTATCCTGCAGCTGCCAAATGTAAAAACGGCTGTTCCGGAAGTGACCGGCAGCGTTACGCTTCGGCGCGGCAATGTCGATTATCAATCCCAAGCCAATGGCACCGTTGCGGCATTCACCGAGGCTAAGTCCTGGAAGGTTGCAACCGGCGACTTTATCACCGCCCATGATATGGAAACTTATGCCCCCGTCGCGGTACTGGGCTCCACAGTGGTCAAGACGCTGTTCCCGGATGGATCAAACCCCATCGGCCAATATATTCTGATCCAGAAAATACCCTTTCAGGTGATCGGAACTCTTGAATCCAAAGGCGCAGGCTTTGGCGGCTCCGATCAGGACGACGTGGTAATCGTCCCGCTTTCGACCGGAAATCTGCGGCTGTTCGGCCAGAAATATGTCCGCACGATAACGGTTCAGGTGAAAGATGCCGATCTGATTGATACGACACAGGATCAAATTCAGGAGTTGCTGGATCACCGCCACAAGCAGCGGGACACTATGATCACCAATATGTCGTCGATTCGCGATGATGCAGCAGCCATGGGATCGACCATGACCCTGTTTCTGGGGTCGGTGGCAGCAATTTCGCTTCTAGTCGGCGGGATTGGTGTCATGAATATCATGCTCGTTAGCGTGACCGAGCGCACGCGAGAGATCGGCGTCCGCATGGCAACAGGTGCACGTCGCCGCGACATTCTGCTTCAGTTCATTACCGAAGCACTGACCGTCTCGGCGATTGGCGGTGCGGTTGGTGTTATCCTTGGTGTCGGTACGGCGGCAGTCATATCCTGGGCCGGTATGCCTGTTGGTTTCAGTGCAGGCCCTGTGCTTCTCGCCTTTGCCTGTGCCTTTGCCACGGGGCTGGTGTTTGGCTTCCTGCCAGCACGCAAAGCCTCCCGGCTTCTTCCAGCGGTGGCGCTGTCATCTGAATAAATTACCGAACCACAGAGCAAAAAGTTAAAAAGCCGGTCTGAAAACAGATCGGCTTTTTGAGAGATGACGCTGGCTTACTTGAAGAGTAGTGGCAAGGTAATCGGCATCCGGGCTTTGGCCATTGCTGCCGGCGGCGCAGGAACCGGAGAAGCCCGCCGTGCCGCTTCCAACGCCAGCTGATCCACTGTCGGATCTCCCGACGAACCGGCAAGACGTGCGGAAAGCACATTGCCAGATGGATCGATGACGAACGTCACCTGGACAAGCCCCTTGGAGTTCCTGCTCGCTTTGCGCTGCAGGAAGCGAACATTACGTGCCATATGGGCCTGCAATTTGGACGTCCATTTGGCCGAACTAACGCCTGCAGAAGCATTATTCTCACCACGGCGATTGGCTGCAGCCTTGGCGCCGTTATCGGCATCCATATGCGGCGCACTGGCCTGTTTGGTTTCCTTGGCCTTTTCAGCCTTCTTGGGCTTGGGCTTTTCAACCTTCTGCACCGGCTTAGGCTTTTCAGGCTTAGGCTTTTCAACTTTCTTTTCAGGCTTTGGTTCAGGCTTTTCAATCGGCAGCGGCACAGCCACTTCAGGCTTAGGCGCTTCGACCACATCCGGAATCACTTCTTCCGGTTCCTTGATTTCTTCGGGCACGGGTTCCGGCTCAGGCTCCGGTTCCTTGATTTCTTCCGGTACCGGCTCAGGCTCAACCTGCTCTTCAGGTTCTGCAGCTGTTTCCTGCTGTGGAGCCTCAGAAGCCACCTCTTCCATCGGAGCTTCAGGTTCAGGTGCAAGTTCGATCACCATGGCCGCGACCTGCGCGCCATCCGGCTGATCTTCCTCTTTCGTCAAGTGCACAGCATAAGCGCCAGCAGCATGAACACTAAGCACGATAATACCCGCACCGATCCAGCGCCCTGCATCATGCCAGAAGGAATGATGATGGCTGTCGGTCGACGCCACATTCTTTATAGGGGGATGTTCGGGCGGGAGTCTGTCCATTTACTGAGCTCCCTGGGTAGCCGGAGCTGGAGCTGACGCAGGCGCGGAACCATCGGGCGTGGCAGCTCCAAGTGTTTCAAGTCCGACAAGCGCGATCTTGAGATAACCTGCTTCACGCAGCAGGTTCATCACACGCATCAGCTCACCATAACCAACATTCTTGTCGGCACGCAGGAAGACGCGTGCTTCCTTGTTCTTTTCCGACACGATGTCGAGCTTGGGTCCGAGACCTTCACGAACCACCGTGTCATTGCCAACGCTGACGGTCAGGTCTTCTTTGAGCGTTACATAAATCGGCTTGTCCGGGCGTGGTGCAGGTGTTGCGCTTGATGCCGGAAGGTCTACATTGATGTCGACCGTTGCCAAAGGTGCTGCAACCATGAAGATGATCAACAGAACCAGCATGACGTCAATGAACGGCGTCACGTTAATCTCGTGGTTCAGCTCCAGATCGTCGCCATCGCCTTCGCGAATTTTGCCAGCCATGAACGTTACTCCGCAGCGTGCAGCTTGCCTTCAGGCACACCTGCAGTCTTGAAGTCGAGATCGCGGCTCACAAGGCGCTCAACACCGGCAGACGCATCCGCCAGAAGCTGACGATAACCTGTGATCGCACGGGCGAACACGTTGTAGATCACAACAGCAGGGATAGCCGCCACAAGGCCGATAGCCGTTGCAAGCAATGCTTCCGCAATACCGGGAGCGACGACGGCGAGATTGGTCGTCTGTGCCTGGCTGATACCGATGAACGAGTTCATGATGCCCCAGACAGTGCCAAACAGACCGACGAAAGGTGCAACCGACCCGATGGTTGCCAGAATGCCTGTGCCTTTGGAAAGACGACGACCAGCCTTTGCTTCAATACGCGACAGGCGCGAAGAGACGCGTTCTTTAAGACCTTCACCACCTGCACGCGCCAATGCCGGTCCGGAGAGACGAACTTCATCTTCGGCAGCACGCACCAGAATTGCGGCAGGGCCTTTCGCACCATCCAGAGACCGGACAGCCTCAGAAAGCGTCGCCGAATGGCCGATCACCTTCATGGCACGCTTGGCGCGGCTGCGTGCACCAGCAAGTTCAAGGGATTTGGCCACCCAAACCGTCCAGGTTGCAAGCGATGCAAGTGCGAGGCCGATCATGACAGATTTGACCACCCAGTCGGCGGCCATGAACATGCCCCAAGGCGAAAGATCATGTGGCAAGACGAATGCAGGTGGCTCCCCCGCAGATGTCACAGGCTGCGCTGCTTCAGGCGTTGCCTGTTGAGCTGCGGCAGGCTCATTTGATGGGGTCGTTGAAGGTGCAGCAGCTGGCTGTTCTGTAGCCGGTGTCGCATTGTTTAGTGCAGGCGTCGGTGCCGGATTTGCAGGTGCCGGTGTTGTCGGCTCGCTTGCAGCAGGCGCGCCTGGCGCGGGCGTTGCTGGTGCGGGACTTGTTGCAGCCGGATTATTGGTAACAGGCTCGGACGCGCCTTGCGCAAGTGCAGAACCCGCAAATGCCAGCAGCCCCACGCCCATCGCCGCAGCCGTGAAGCCTTTTCGCCAGAAACCAGTCATCTTGATCGCCTTTTGATTGTTCAGGTCCGAGCGCTCATGACTGATCGTTCATGCAGACCGTCGCGCCGCTTATCGGGCCTTTTCTTAACTCCCATTAACCTGATGATGCAAGTCATGTTTTGAATTTTGTTATATTTTCCCACATGAGCGCCCCCAAAAATGAGCAGAACTGCAGAAGAAATACCTGTTGCATAAAAACTTCAAATCAGACGTGATATAGACAAGATGGACAAACCCGGCACGCCTGATGGTTTGCATGGGTCTGCGGGAGGATATGCCAATGATGTTCAAGGACATTCAGACCCTCGAAAATGCAGCGCGCACGGCCATGGCAGGCAATGACGACCCATTGCCTGTGCAGCAGCGGCTGTTGAAACCATCCCATTACGGTCTGGCTTTCATAACCCTGCTTGGTGCTGCCTACCTCCTGCTTGCTTAAGGCTGCTACCGACACTCGCCGAAATTTACCATGACGAGCAGTAGGTCACGCATTGAGTTGCTGACCGGCGGCTTTGCATGCAACCATTGGGCCTGAATAACGTTATCCCGGTTGAGCAACATATGTTGCAGACCAGAGATCGAACAGGAGGCCTGACATGGCGCGCGGAACAACAAATACGCGGAAAATCGAGGAAAAACTCGAAGAAGCACTGACGGATTCGACAACCGAAGACCTTCAGTCACAGGTCGAACAACTCAAGGAAGATATTGCAGCCATTGCTGCCACCTTGGCTAATCTCGGCTCACAAACCGTCCGCGATGCGAAGCGCACTGCCAAGGAAACCTACAAAAGCGCATATGTGCAAAGCGAAGACGTGGTTGGCGACCTCAAAAACAAGGCGCAGGACGTCGAAGCTCAGCTGACCGAGACGATTCGCGCCCGGCCGATTGCGTCGCTCGCGACTGCTCTGGGCGTCGGTTATCTGCTCGCCCTCCTTTCGCGTCGCTGATACGCGCCATGCTGAAACTTTTAGCGCCAGTCGTGACATCCCTTGCCGGTGACGAACTAAAACTCCTCACCGGACGAGCCAAGCGTGCCGCCATTTTTGGAGCGGTGATCGCTGTCTTCGGCCTTATCGCTGTTGTGTTTCTTTGCGTCGCGGCCTTTCTGACGCTGGCAGAAAATTACGGCGGGCCGATTGCAGCGCTTATTCTTGCAGGTCTGTCGTTGATCCTTGCTCTGCTGATTCTCGCTGTTCTGAAAATTCAGGCCGCTGCAGAAGAGAAAAAACGCAAGCAGCGTATTGAGGCAGACAAATCGGCTCTGATGGCAACCGCTGCAATTGCGACAGTCCCCTCTATTCTGAAACGTCCGATACTGGCAGTAGCGTTGCCGCTCGTGGGTATCGCGCTCGTCAGCCTGCTTTCAGACAAGAAGAAGCGCTAATCAAAAAAGCAGCTCCTGTGATAAACGAGAGCTGCTTTTTTTGTTGCTGTCCTCTGCTATCCGGCGACTTCGCTTTCCCGATCTTCTTTTGCTTTAGCGAGTGAGGAAAGCCGCACAATAACACGTGTGCCAGAACCGCTTTCCGAGATTTCATAGACGGGCTTTTCGCCGAACTGCATGCAAAGCTGCTCGACGACCAGCGTCCCGAGCCCGGTCTGCTCTTTGGCGTTCTCAGCGTCGCCTCTCTGCCAGCCAACGCCGTTATCTTCAACGATCAGTGCCGGTATTCCGGTTTCACCATCATATCTGAAGCTCACCGCAATCTGCCCCTCTTGCCGCCCTTTGAAGGCGTGCTTGACGGCATTGGTGATAAGTTCGCCTAAAATAATGCCAACGGTCGTGACGTCACGGGCCTTGAGATCGAGCGGCGCAAAATCAGTCTGAAAACTGATCTTGCGGTCTTCACCGATAGCATTGCGAATATCCTCGATAACGGTTTCCAGGAATTCGTCGATACGCGTCGATTCCATATCTTCGCCAAGACGAAGCCTGCGGTGAGCGGTAGAAACCGTTTGCACACGATCACGGGCGGCAGAAAGGGCAGAGCGCGCTTCTTCACTGCGCGTCTGTCGCAATTGCAATCCAAGCAACGATGAAACAGTGGCAAGGGAATTGCCGATACGATGGTTGGAATCCTGCAAAAGAATCTCGACGCGCTGACGCTCCCTTTCAGCGATGGCGCGTTCTTTCTCCAACTCGGCTGTCCGCTCACTCACCCGCTGTTCAAGAAGTTCTTTTTCCGACAGCAAGGCTGACTGCCCTTCAAAAAGAACGCGTGCTGCGCGCTGAACGCGTGAGAAAAGCAAAAAACTCAGCATAACGGCAGAGGCAAGCGCGACAATCGAAGTCGCTGTCAGCCAGTAACGCATCTGGTGAATATGGGCGTTACGCTCGGCAAGTTCCTGTTCTTCAGTGGCAATGAACTGCGATACGGTATCGGAAAGCTGGTCCATGAGGAGCCTGCCCTCATCACCGCGCACTTTTTCAATGGCTTCCTGAACCTTGCCTGCCTTGGCAAGATTGACTGTGGTTCGCACATCATCATGTGCACGCTCGACCAGCGCCCTGATCTTTTTGACGCGCGCATCCTGTTGCGGATTGCCTTCCGTCAACAAAGCAAGATCGGAGAGCGTTTGATCAATATTGACGATAGAGTGTTGGTAAAGCTCGAGATAGGCATCATCCAGGGTCAGAAGATAACCGCGGCGGCTCATCTCAATATTATAGGCGATACGCGTGACGCGGCTGACTTGCTCGCGCAGTTCGAAATTCTTCGAAATATCAACGACCTGACTGTTAACGCCATAGGAAAGGAACAGTGTTATCAGCGCCGACAACAGGACCAGACTAAGCGACACGATGAATGCTATCGGCCGAACGGAAGGCTTTAAAAGACGATTTGAAAAGGCTGATGCCAAAGGTCAATCCACAATAGAACTATTACGCTTAAGCCTCACGCGCCAGGACGCCTGAAACAGATGGCGCTGCAACGTTTTGAAGCCGCAAACCAGCGCTGACGATCGCTACGGATCACCGGCACTGGCTTTACAAGCAAATATTAGTAGAGAGAAATCTTCAAGTAGCTAATGCTTAAAAAGCGCTCAGAGCATTTCCAGCAAAAGTGTGAAGCGGTTTTGCGTCGGAACTACTCTAGGGTCTGAGGGGAGTTAGGTTTTTGGGCGTGGCGTGAGACGGATTTTGTTTCTGAACAGGAGAACAGGACGCCGTGGAGTGTATCTCCACAAGGGCTGTTCGACGCATTCAGAGAGAAAATCCGCCACGTCCTAAAGGGATATGGTGAAAATGGCCCAGTTTTGCTCCTAAACCTGTGCTATTTTCATCCATACCACGCTTCAAAACGAATTCTCTACAGAACCTAAGCAAAGCTTCTCAAAGTCGCGCGGGAGGAGTTGGCATCAGGTCCGTAGTCTGCGTCACCTTCAATCTGCAATATCTCCTGCAGGCGCGTGCGGGCCCGGCTGACACGGCTTTTGATCGTGCCAACAGCACATCCGCAAATTTCGGCAGCTTCCTCGTAGGCAAAGCCCGACGCACCAATCAGAATAATTGCTTCGCGCTGATCATCTGGCAATTGCTCGAGAGCTGCCTTGAAATCCTGCAAATCCAGCGTGCCATATTGTGAAGGATGCACTGCAAGCTGTTCACTGAACACACCATCCGTGTCCTGCACTTCACGACCGCGCTTGCGCATTTGCGTGTAAAATTCATTACGAAGGATCGTAAACAGCCAAGCCTTGATGTTGGTACCCAACTCAAAGGATTCCTGCTTGGCCCAGGCTTTCATTATTGTATCCTGAACGAGATCGTCAGCCCGGTCATGCTGACCGATCAGCGAAATTGCAAACGCACGCAGACTCGGCAACGATGCCAGAAGTTCACGCTTGAATTGCGCCATCTCCTCAGCCGACGGAACCTGTGCTCTGCTCACGCGTACTCTCCTGTTCAGCCTGATCGAGTTTTTCCAAAAGATCGAGAAAACGATCTGGAATTGTCTCGTCCTGTATCGAAGTATAAAGCGCCTTGAGTTTTAACCCGACCTCACAGTTCGGCCCCAAAATGTCCTTCCGGACGCGCCCATTGAGCCGTATCTGGGCTCCGTTCGCTTGAAGGTTTTTCTTGTTCGTCATCTCTTGTTCATTCTAGGCATTAAGCCCTGTTCCAATAATACCAAGCCCCAGCATTCACAGGCTAAATGCGCCCACTCTCAAAAAGTTCCCCGAATTGTCACTTTCTCGTGGAACTATTTTCAAGCGGTGACGTTTTCGTACCATAATGCCGCGCTCTATAACATTCTCCAAAGGCATTCGGGCCTGACAGTAAGTGTTAGAAAAACAAGAATTGCGGCACTGAGGAGTCCAAGAACCATGACGTTATCGACGCGTATTGCGCCGCACCTTCCCTATCTTCGCCGTTTTTCACGCGCCCTGACGGGTTCGCAGGCATCAGGTGATGCCTATGTAGCAGCTACATTGGAAGCATTGATCGCCGATATCAGCATCTTCCCGCCCGCATCCGCCGACCGGATTGCCCTTTATCGGCTGTTCTGCAATCTCTATAAAACGGCGTCCATCCAGATACCGGAACCTGCTTCTGAATTTGCATGGGAAAAGCAGGCAGCACGGAACTTGTCCCACATCGCCCCTCTGCCCCGCCAGGCATTTCTGCTCGTCGCAGTCGAAGGCTTCAATGACCGTGAGGCAGCTGAGATTCTCGAATTGGAAGAAGGTGAGTTTGGCCGGATTCTGGCCGCTGCTTCCACTGAAATCTCAAAGCAGGTCGCGACCCGCATCATGATTATCGAAGATGAACCGCTGATTGCCATGGACATTGAACAGATGGTCGAAAGTCTGGGTCATGAAGTGGTTGGCATTGCGCGCACCAAGGACGAAGCACTCGCGCTTTACAAGCAAGAAAAGCCGCGCATGGTGCTTGCAGATATTCAGCTGGCAGACGGAAGCTCGGGCATCGATGCGGTCAATGAAATCCTTCAGGATGATACTGTTCCAGTGATCTTCATCACAGCCTTCCCAGAACGCCTGCTCACGGGTGAGCGGCCAGAGCCGACCTTCCTTGTGACGAAGCCGTTCAATCCCGACATGGTCAAGGCGCTTATCAGCCAAGCCCTGTTTTTTGAGGAAGCCGCTCAGGTCGCAGCCTGAAACCACGACGTAGAGTCCGTCAGTCGATGCGCCCTGTAAAGGAGAAGTCTTTTCAGGGGCATTGGCTTTCAGCAGACAATCATCCGCTTGAAAACGCGTGATTATTTTGGGTCTGGACCTGCAAATTGTCTATTCCGAGGAACCAAAGGCATACACCGGACGTTTCCCTTTCAATCAATGAAGAGGAGACCCAAAATGCTTTATTACGCTGTCGTTTTTCTCGTCGTGGCTCTGGTAGCAGGTGCCTTGGGCTTTGGCGGCATCGCTGGCGCATCAGCCGGTATTGCACAGATTCTGTTCTTCGTATTCCTTGCGCTGCTCGTCATATCGCTGATTGCTTCGGCGATCCGCAAGGCGTAACGGAGAGAAAGAACACCGCTGATAGGGGGCTGATTTCAGCCCTCCGTCAGCTTCTGAAAAGATCGCGTCGTTTTGTGGTTCAGGCCCGTTCTGTGGCTCTGGCCCCCTCTTTGGTTCTGGCCAATGGCGCAATCAGTCGTTTTCACAACAATCAGACATTATTGAACTCATCATTTCAGAACGCAATTTTATCGATCACCAAATCGTTTTCATTCTACCACGGGCGGCAGTTGAGGCATTCATGACAGCAGCAAACCCATCTCTCAATGAAACAGAGCCGGATGCTTCACGTTTGCGCGCATTATTAAGGGCCGTGCGGAACAGCAATGTTTGCGTTCTCTATCAAACACCTGATCTCCGCTACGCCTGGGGTGAAAACATCCCTTCCTACTGGCAGGAAAAATGGAAGGCCGGCGGGCAGGACTGCGATTTTATCTTCTCTACATCCATGTCACGGCTTGATCACGCCAAGCGCACAGCACTTGAAACCGGAATCGCACAGAATGTCGAACTGGCCATCAATGATGGCGACAAGCTTCGCTGGATAGAATTTCACATTGATTGTGATCGTGATTCTGGTGGTAATGTACTTGGGCTGGTCACCACGGCCCTTGAAATCAGCGAGTTGAAACGCCGCGAACAAGTGCTGAAAACATTGTTGCGTGAGGTCAGTCACCGCTCCAAAAATCTGCTCGCCATTGTGCAGAGCATCGCCAGCCAAACGGCTCGTTTCACCGATTCTGTCGATGACTTCCTTTTAAAATTCCGCGGCCGTATCCAGTCGCTTTCCTATTCCCAGGATCTGGTGACTGATTCCAATTGGCATGGCGCATTGTTCCTGGATCTTGTTCGCTCGCAAATCGAGAAATATATCGACATTAACGACGAGCGCCTGATCATCGAAAGTGACAATCCTTATCTGTTTCCCGGAGCTGCATTGCATGTGGGGCTTGCTCTGCATGAGCTGATCATCAATGCGACATCTTTTGGTGGGCTTTCGATCCCTTACGGTCGCGTCGTCATCTCTGCAAAAATCCAACGCACGGAAAAAGGCGACGAAGAGCTGGTTTTTCATTGGGAAGAAACCAATCCGTCCATGCCCGAAGTCTATCAACATGATCCACGCTTTGGCAGTGCCGTTCTGCAACGCATTGTTCCCTCTGCGGTGGGTGGCCATGCTGAGTACCGCGTGGATGGCGCAGGGGCTGTCTATTCTCTTACGGTTCCCGCAGAACAATTCGATTCTTAAAAACAAGCCTAAGCATTCAGGCCGATCCGGCACATCAATCCATTCCACGCGACAAAAGAAAAGCCGTCATGGTCCTGACCACAACGGCTTAACTCTGAATATGCGGAACGCCAGCTGCATAAACGGGGGGCGTCTGCGCGGCATTCTCGCTGTCCACTTCATACGGGGAGATTGAAGCGAACAATGAAGACTGCTTGCGGGGCGGGTTGCAGTCTCCATATCCCAAAAACGCCGGTTGAGGGATTTGGTTCCCTCAGGATTTTATTTTTTTGCAATAAAGTTCGAGGCGATGATGAACAATCTCATATCCCAGCGAGCGGGCGATTTCTTCCTGCAATTTTTCAATCTTGTCGGAGCGGAATTCGACCACATCGCCACTATCCATATCGATGATATGGTCATGATGGGCGCCGCTTGCCTGCTCGAACCGAGACGGCCCGCCAGCAAAGGCATGGCGGTGAATAGCACCCAGTTCTTCCAGCAGTTTCATAGTTCGGTAAACGGTCGATAGCGAAATGCTATTATCAATCTCAACCGCGCGCCGAAAAATCTCCAGCGCATCCGGGTGATCTTCCGTCTCGGTCAATATGTTGAGGATGATCCGGCGTGGTCGTGTAATGCGGACACCAGCCTGCCTCAACTCCTGCTCATAATCGGGTTTTTTGTACGATTCACTCATGCCCGGATTATGCACCGGCAATGCTCCAGTTGCAAATTTTTGCAACTGGAATGGAGAACATCTCCCCAGACCATTTTATCCTGCGCCTGTGCCGCCTCACTTCCTTTCAGAAGAATGCGCAAATCTCACAACTGAAAATTCACAAATAGGCGAGCGGTGAGAGGCTCAGAACAATGCCGATGAATGCCACAAAGCTGCGCCAATAAAACAAACCCCAGAGACCGAATATGATCCCCACTGGCGCGGTATAGACGCAGAATACGACCAGATATCCGTCGTTACCGACGCCGAAGAAAGCGAGATAATAGAAAATGAAAGCGGTTATTGCGCCAAAGATCAGGGATGCAATCGCCGAGAAGCACCAGTTTCGCTTCCTGATAGGTTTTGCCTGATCCATGCCCAGTCAATTCCCCGAATATGTTTCCGAACCATCAGCCTTATGCGGGCCACTACTCAAACCTTAGAATCTCAACTGGATAAGGCCCGATAGCCGAAGGCACCATCATAAGCAGTCGCCACCACCTATGGTGCGCCCACTCGAAAATAGGTGCCGGCTGCGGTGCCAAAGCCACCTGACGTAGACTCATCGCAGAACGGGGTCGGAATATTCAGCGTTGCCCCTTCCAGACGTAACACCAGAGGACCGCCCTCACCCTTAAATTCGGCTTCACCAGCCGATTTCTGCTCAATCACACCCTCGAAACTGCACACCCAGGTCCCATTGGCCTGATCTGCAACATTGACATTCACAGCAAGTTGGCCTGATGGTTTCTTTTCTACCTCAATGGCACCCCATGCATTGCTCCAGTTGCCTTCAAGAGACGAGTTATCTGTGACTGAAATCCAATTGAGGAATTCTGCACGCATGTCTGTCCGGTCCAGCAAGCCGGTCAGCCTATTTTCCAGATTAGACAGATTGCTTTCAAATGCTTCAGCCCGAATCTTGATAAAGGCGCTCTGATCGTTGCGAAGTGCTTCCTTCAATGCAGGATCGGCTCTTTCAATCAGTGCAGAATAAGCAATCGACATAGCGCGATCCGCTTCGGCAATGTCTGGCTTGGAACAAATTGCCTTTTCCATTGCCGTCGAAGCTTTTCCGCAGTCAAACCCTGCTTGAGCTAGCGCTGGCACCTGGGGAAACGCGTAAATCCCTAAAGCAGCGCAAAAGACAGCGGAATATTTCGTATGACGCATTTTCACCCTCAGTGTTCAACTCTTCAACTGTCGTCGAATGTCTGTGATCAGGAGTAGACTTGTAATGGCTTAATGCCATTTATCCAACTCTTTAGAGCGCATCCCGAAAAGTGTGAAACGGTTTCCGGAAAAGATGCGCGTTAAAACAAAAAGTTAGAGCGCAATCTGATTCAATCAGATTGAAACCCGCTCTAAGCAACGTTTGCACGGAATGCAGGAGGGGTGGGTTACATCAGTCTGTAAGCACAAGCGTTTCGCCAAATTGAACCAACGTCAATTCGCAAAAAAAGGCCTATTTAATTGAAGCAATGCCTATTAACGGTGCCATATCCATTTACCCAAACCCCGTTGATTTAACTGGCGCGTGAATAACTGATGCCGGGTAAAATTTCATTTAAGGTTGTGCTTGACCACCCGCCGCGCCTCTGCCAGCTTGCGGCAAACAGGGGGCAACCATGAAGCGATTTATTCCAATCATTGTAAGCATCTGCGCGGTTGCATCGGTCACGGCATGCACAACAAGCGACAAATCCAAAGAAAGCAGTTCGGCACATATTGCCGCGGTTCCACAGCAGACAGCAGCACCCAAGCTTATTGACAGCTACAGCGCTCATATCAGCGAGAAAGATAAGGTCGATAATAAGGGTGTTAAGCTGACAAATGCAAAAGCAATCCTATTGCAAGACCGTAAGAATTATTACGATTTCAACCTGCGAGATAAGGGCGACACTCCGAGCAAAGTATTCGCCAGCAAAGAAAACAGGTGGGGTGAAGGCAAACCAATTTCGGAAATGAAATGGGAACCTGTTTCTTCGGGCCGCCCTGAAAAGGGCTATCAATGGAAAATGCGGCAAGGGGTTGAGTATGAAATCATCAAAGGCAACCCCGATTTGAAAATCCAAGTATACAATGACGGCAACATTCACGTTGACCCGATGCAGCCATATTAACCGCTGCGGACACAGACCAGACGCCGCAGGGTTGTGATACCCTTTACTAAGACATAGTGCAGATTTGAGCCATCAGCTTTCTGCCAGCGGTGGGAACCTCTATGCGTCCTAGTCCTCACCGGATTTGGCTTGTTCGTAAGCCTCGAAAAGCGAGGAAACGAGAACGCCATTGATACGCATTCCGGTCAGATCCGCATCTGTGATGTTGGCATCCACCAATGTAACGCCGCTGATATTCAAGCCCGTCATGTTGGCGTTTGTAATGGTGGAGCTGGACATGTTGACATTATTAAAACGCACCGCTGTCAGATTGGCATCGTCAAACTCTGCCTCGCTTAAATTCACATCATTGAACTTTGCTTTGCTTAAAACAGCATAGAACCGTGCCCCTGTTAGATTTACGCCGTCAAAATTCGTGCCCGACATATCAGCGTGATGATAATGGGTGTCCTGCATTTGAGGGCCATCGAAAGGGTTGTTCGTTGGTTTATCACTCATGTCGGCCTATCCTCTCGTATCTATTTGGGTGCCGCACTCAAGTTGCACTATAGTCAGTGATTATGAAAGGCTCACAAATAGGCCAAAGACAGAAGCACTGTTTCGGATGCTTTATCGAGTTTTACGAGGCCTCCTAAATATTAGGGAGGAGATCTGCACAATCTTATGCAGCCCCCCTGTCGGCGTTTCGCGCGCAATAAAAAATCGAGATTTACTGATAGGCAACCGAATAAGAGATTGTCGCGCCCTACCGCCTGAACGGACATAAAGACACAGCTATATCC
>RCUT01000818.1_pt1 | contig 15605 bp, 13 predicted proteins | sample 2166171 | NCBI WGS metagenome assembly RCUT01 (sample SAMN09932757, study PRJNA488358) | compost metagenome | isolation source: compost soil in 4-hydroxybenzoic | place: Germany: Experimental Botanical Garden
GCACCAGTTCGGTGATTGCCCCGTGGTCGCTGACAGTCACGCCCTTGAAGCCCCAGTCCTTGCGCAGCAGGTCGTGCATCAACCAGGTGTTGGACGTGGCGGGTACGCCGTTGATCGAGTTCAACGCGACCATCACGCCACCGGCGCCAGCATCGATGGCGGCGCGGTAGGGCGGCAGATAGTCGTTGAACATCTTGGTCGGGCTCATGTCGACAGTGTTGTAGTCGCGCCCGCCTTCAACGGCGCCGTACAAGGCGAAGTGCTTGACGCTGGCCATCAGGCTGGTCGGCTCTGCCGGGCTTTTGCCCTGGAAGGACTCGACCATGACCTTGGAGATGCGCGAGACCAGGTAGGTGTCTTCACCAAAGCCTTCGCTGGTGCGGCCCCAACGCGGATCTCGGGCAATATCGACCATGGGCGCGAAGGTCATGTCGATACCGTCGGAGGCCGCTTCCAGCGCAGAGACTCGGCCGACCTTGGCGATTGCGTCCATGTCCCAGCTCGAGGCCAGGGCCAGGCTGATCGGGAAGATCGTGCGGTGGCCGTGGATCACGTCATAGGCGAAGAACATCGGAATCTTCAGGCGACTGCGCCCGGCTGCGTCCTGCATCGGACGGTTCTCGGCGCGGGTGATCGAGTTGAACGTACCGCCGATGCGCCCCGCTGCGATTTCTTTGCGAATCATTTCGCGAGGCATTTCCGGGCCGATGCTGATCAGGCGCAACTGGCCGATTTTCTCGTCCAGGGTCATCTGGCCCATCAGGTCGGCAATAAATACCTGTTTGTTCTTCAACGGATCTGCAGGGGTGTCGGCAAAGGCCGACTGACTGGCCAGGCTGACGAGGAGGCCCAGCAAACACAGCTTGTTCATGAAGTTCTATTCTCAAGGCTCAGGGCAGTATTCACGGTGATACTGCCCAGCCGAAATGGGGGAAGCGGCTATTGTTGTAGTTTGCTGGGGCATCTTTTAGCCGATTGGGCCATTACGATCCAGCGGCGGTGACGGATTATGCCTCAAGTACCAGGGTTCACGCTGATCAAGGAGTAGGGCAACTATGCAGGTCATCCAGTTCAAGGGCGCAAAGGTGTGGCTGTTGCTGGTGCTCACCAGTCTGCTGGCCGGTTGCGGAATCAACAACATTCCCAACTACGATGAGCAGGTCAAGGCCGCCTGGGCCCAGGTGCAGAACCAGTATCAGCGCCGCGCTGACCTGATCCCCAACCTGGTGGAAACGGTCAAAGGCTATGCCAAACAGGAGCAGGAAACCCTGACTGCGGTCATTGAAGCACGGGCCAAGGCCACCTCGATTCAGGTCGATGCCAGCACCCTGGACGATCCGCAGAAATTGCAGCAATTCCAGCAGGCGCAGTCGCAACTGACCGGTGCGCTCAGCCGCCTGATGGTGGTCTCCGAGCGTTATCCGGACTTGAAGTCGAACCAGAACTTCCTGGCCTTGCAATCGCAGCTTGAAGGCACGGAAAACCGCATTGCCGTAGCGCGCAAGGATTTCATCGCTGCGGTGCAGCGCTACAACACCGAGATTCGCACCTTTCCTGGTCGCCTGTGGCACACCGTGATGTACAGCAACCTGCCGCTACGGGAAAATTTCGAGGCCACTGCCAGCGATGCAGACAAAGCGCCTGAAGTGAAATTCTGATGCGTCTGTTGCACTGGTTGTTGCTGCTGGCGCTGTTGATTGTCACTCCGCTGCGCGCCGAGCCCAGCTTCCCAACCTTGACCGGGCGGGTGGTGGACAATGCCGGATTGCTTGACGCCAGCAGCCGCGAGCAGCTTGACCGCATGCTCACAGGCCATGAACAGGCCACTGGCGAGCAGGTCGTGGTGGTCACGGTGAATGATCTGCAAGGCTTGCCCATCGAGGATTTTGGCTATCAACTCGGTCGCCACTGGGGGATCGGCCAGAAGGGCAAGGACAACGGCGCGCTGTTGATCGTTGCACCGCAGGTGCGCAAGCTGCGCATCGAGGTCGGCTATGGCCTCGAAGAGCGCCTGACCGATGCCCAGGCCTCGGTGATCATCAACGGCATCATCACCCCGGCGTTTCGGCGGGGTGAGTTCAGCCAGGGCATCGTCCAGGGGACTGCAGCGATCCTTCAGGTACTGGGCGGCAATCCCTTGGCCGAACCGTCACGGGCCCAGGGTGGTAGTGATGAAGAGGGCGCTCCAGCCTGGGCCGTCGGCCTGTTTGTGCTGCTGATCATCGTCGTCTTCGCTGCGCAGTCCATGGGCTTGGGCGGCGGGCGCGGTGGCCGTGGCGGCATGGGTGGCATGGGCGGTGGTTTCGGTGGTGGCTATGGCGGCTTTGGGGGGGGCGGTGGCGGCGGTGGATTCAGTGGCGGTGGAGGCGGCTTCGGTGGCGGTGGCTCTTCCGGTGGCTGGTAAAACAATAATCAACGAGATATCCCGTGCATGACATTGCTCAGTGAATTTGAACAGCGCCAGGTGGCCGAGGCAATTGCTCAGGTCGAGCGACGCACTGACGCCGAACTGGTGACAGTCCTGGCAACCCGCGCCGACGACTACGCCTATATCCCATTGCTTTGGGCCAGCCTGTTGGCCTTGCTGGTGCCTGGTGCGGTGTATTACCTGGGCGGCTGGATTAGCGTCGACGGCTTGCTGATTGCCCAGTGGCTGACCTTCATTGCCCTGTGCCTGTTGTTTCGCTTGCCCAGCCTGACAACGCGGCTGATCCCCCGATCGGTACGCCATTGGCGCGCCTCGAACCTGGCCCGGCGGCAGTTTCTCGAGCAGAACCTGCACCACACCGCAGGCAGTACCGGGGTGCTGATCTTCGTCAGTGAGGCCGAGCGCTATGTTGAAATCATCGTTGATGAAGGCATTTCGCGGCGTCTGGACAACCAGGTCTGGGACGCTATCGTCCAGCGCTTTACCGAACAGGTACGCCAGGGCCAGACCTTGCAGGGTTTTGTCACCTGCATTGAGGCCTGTGGGCGGGTATTGACCGAGCATGTGCCCTTGACCCATGAGCGTAACGAACTGCCCAACCGTCTGGTGGTGTTGGCGTGAGCGGCGAACGCTGATCGACAAAAGCTGTGCGCAGGCCGGTCATCCACGTAAAATGCCCGGCATTGCGCCTAACCGCTCCCTTCGCAACCCGAGGCACCCACCCCCGATGTCCGATTCCCCCACCGCCCAGGCCGCGCCGGATGCGCGTGCGCAGTTTCTGAGCCTGCTCGCCACCAGCCTGCAACAGAACGCGCTGATCAAACTGGTGCTGGCGCGCCATGTCGGCACTGAACAAGCCTTGCAGCGGATTATCGCCAAACCCTTGATGGTCAAGGGGCAGGCCTGCCTGTCGTTTGTCTACCGTTACCAGACCCGCGACATCACCCGGAACCTGGCCAATGAAGAAGCCCTGGCGTTGGTGGCTGAACTGTTGCCGGGCTCGTTTCGTAATGCCCACCTGTTGAGCCTGAGCGATGAAGCGCAGCTGGAGTTCAGCAAGAAGGGCAAGCCAATGCTCCATCGCAGTGCCGTGCAGCAGGAGCGTCAGGCTGCGGCGGGTGAGCATGACCGGGAGAAAAAGCGCTACCTGGAACTGAGTCGGCCGTTCTTGCATGACCTGGGGGTCACTGACAAGCAGCAGGCCTTGATCCCGGCGATGTCACGCAAGTGGAAACAGATCAACAAGTTCATCGAAGTGTTTTCTCATGCACTGAACTCGGCGCCGCTGGCCGCCGATCAATCCTTGCGCGTGGCTGACTTCGGCTCGGGCAAGGGTTACCTGACCTTCGCCATTCACGATTACCTGCGCAATACCTTGCAGCGTGAGGCCCAGGTCACCGGCGTCGAGTTGCGTCCGGACATGGTCGAGTTGTGCAATGGCGCTGCCGCCCGCTTGGAGCATCCGGGGCTGGTGTTCGAGTGCGGTGATGTGCGCAGCGTGGTACCTAGCACCATCGATGTGATGATCGCCCTGCATGCCTGTGACATCGCTACCGATTACGCGATCCACACCGGTATTCGTTGTGGTGCAGCGATCATCATGTGTTCACCGTGCTGCCACAAACAGATACGCCCGCAACTGCACAGCCCGGGTCTGCTCAAGCCGATGCTGCAGTATGGACTGCACTTGGGGCAGCAGGCCGAGATGCTTACCGACAGCCTGCGCGCGTTGTACCTGGAGGCCTGTGGCTACGAGACCAAGGTGTTCGAGTTCATCTCGCTTGAGCACACCAACAAGAACAAGATGATCCTTGCGGTGAAGCGCCAGACGCCGGTGGATTCAACGGCGTTGCTGGAGAAGATCCAGCAGCTCAAGGCATTCTACGGGGTCAAGGAACACTGCCTGGAAACCTTGCTACGTGCCGATGGTTTTTTTGTGGAAGCTGGCCTTGCCAGTGATGCAGGCGCTGCGTAACAGCTGATACTGCGCCGATTGTATCGCCAGCAAGGCGTCTCCCACCGTTTATCAGCAATCCCTGGCAAACACGTTTAGTGTTGGGCAGGGATTGTTGAGGGCGACGGGTGTACACGGGTCTTGCGCCCCAGCACCACGGTGCCGATGACCCCGGCAGCAAACACCCAGGTAATCGGCTCGACCTGCTCGCCAAAGAACAACGCCGAAAAGGCGATGGTGAAGAAGATCTGCAGCAACTGGATCTGACTGACCCGGGCAATGCCACCCAAGGCCAGGCCGGCATACCAGGCAAAGAAGCCAATGAACTGGGAAAACAGCGACACGTAACCAAACGCCCACCACGTCTGTGCGCTGACCGGCCCTTGATGTTGCACAGCCAGGTACACCACCGGGCCAATCAGCAGCGGGCTGGACAACACCAGGGCCCAGCAGATCACTTGCCAGCCGCCCATCTCTCGCGCCAGCCTTCCACCTTCGGCATAGCCCAGCCCACCGACGGCAATCGCTGCCAGCATCAACAGGTCACCGGCCTGAATCTGTCCGGCCCCCATGATCATTGCGTACACCAGTACCAGTGCACTGCCCAGCGCCGCACAGGCCCAGAAGGCTTTCGACGGTCGCTCATGGGACAACCAGGCGGCATAGAAGGCCACGCACAAGGGCTGCAGGCCATTGACCAGCGCGCCATGGGAGGCCGGTACGGTTTGCATGGCCCAGGCGGAAAACACCGGAAAGCCCAGGATAACTCCCAGCGCCACCAGGCTTAGGCCCTTGATCTGCTGCCAGGTCGGCCACTTCTCGCGCCGCCACAACAGCAGCGCCGCCGCTGGAATTGCCGCCAGCAAGGCACGCCCCAGGCCGTTGAGCAAAGGATGCAGTTCCTGTACGACGATTCGCGTCATCGGCAGGGTCAGGCTGAAAATGATGACACCGAGAAGGCCAAGGGCCATCCCGGTGTTTTCGCGGCTGGACATAGCAAACGCCTGTGGCGGGTAAGTCCAGCCATTGAGCCACAGCTGACGGGGATGATCTTGTTACAGTTGGTCACAAGATCATCCGTACAGTTGCGCAGGGGCAGGCTCAGAAGAAGCGGGTAATGCTCACCTTGGCATTGCGCCCCTGGCTGTAGGCATAGGCACCGCTGAGTTCGGCGCGGTAGTCGTTGTTGAACAGGTTATCGACGGTCAGGTTGACCTCTGTGCCTTTGAGGTACGGCTGCTGCGGCTTCCAGTTAGCGAACAGGCCATGGATCTGGTAGTCGTCATTAGCGTAGTGATCGTAGTAGCGGTCACCCAGAGAACTTGCCGGACCTTCGCGGTAGCTGTCGCTCGGCAGGCGGTCGGTCTTGCGCACAAATTGTGCCTGCCAGCCCACTTTGGCGTCCCAGCTGGGGATTTTCACGCCTAGGGTGGTGATCCATTTCGGTGCCGGAATGTCCTTGGCCCAGACGTCCGGCCCCCACGGGTTGGTGTAGGCGCCTTCATGGCGACCAGTCATCCATGAGTACGACAGCGAACCGAACAGATAGGTGGAATCGTAAAAACTTTCGACCTCAAAGCCTTTGATGGTCACGCTGTTGATATTGCGGTAGTTGGACATCAGCCCACCGCCGCAGGATTTGGAAATACTTTCACCGGTGACCAGTTGCTCTGGGCAACCGATGCCGGTGGCTTTGAATATCTCGTCGTCGATTTCATTACGGAACAGGGTGGTGCGGATCAGCACCATGTCTTGGTCGGTAAAGACATTCGACAGGTTAGTGATGTTACCGGCGCGCAGGGCGGTGATGCGCTCAGGGTCGAGGTTGCGGCTGGTGGCAGTACGGCTGCCCATGCCTTGGACCTCGAACTGTTCATCGAGTACCGGCGCGCGCCAGGTTTTGCTGTAGTCGGCGAAGAAGGCTGTCTGTTCGTTGGTCTTCCAGAAAATCGACAAACGTGGCGACCAGCCGCTGTAGGTCTTCTCGCTGTAGTCGTGGCCCAGCTTGGCATTGTTGTAGAACGGCGCGTCGTTGTCTTTGCCCTTGTTGGCAACGTGGTCGTAGCGCAGGGAAGGGGTCAGGGTCACGTCACCCAGAGTGATCGCGTTCTGGATGAAATAACCCTGACTGTCGACGCTACCGCTGGGCATGAAGTACGGCTGGTAGTTGCCATTGTTGTACAGAGGTGTTTCGTATTTCTTGCCGGGCATCCACATCTGCGTGTCACGTTCGTGGCGGCGTACCTGGAAGCCAGCGGTGAAGGCATGTTCCAACGGGCCGGTGGCAAACAGGCTGGTGTTGCGCACGTCGAGCATCTGGTCGCTGTATTCGGTGTCCATCTTGCGCCCGCCGGTGGAGGGCTGGAAGTAGGCAGTGGCATCACGCTCGTCGGTCTGCTCGGTATCGGACAGCGAGTACTTCACCTGCAGGTCCACCAGCGGGTTGTTGATCGGCTGGTACTTGTAGGTGGTCGACCAGGTGGTATCGGTGGTGGTGCGCTGGGCCAGGAAGCGCTTGAGGGCATTGTCGTAGCCGAACCTGTCGATGTCTGACTGGGTTGGCGGCGTCGGGTAGGCGGTAGACGAGAACGGCGCCCAGCGCTCGCTTTGCGAACGCGACCAGGAAAAGCCCAGGCTGTGCTCGTCCGTCAGCTGCATGTTGAACTTGAGCAACGCGCCGTCCAGGTCCAGGGCGCTGTTGGGCAGGCGCTTGGGATTTATCGGGTAGTCGTTGTCCGGGTCAGGCAGGGTGTCGGCCAGTTTCATGTCGCCGCCGTCACGTTTGGTCAGGTAGACCAGGGCATCCATGCGACCATCATCGGTACGACCGAACAGCGCTGAACTGTAGACCTGCTGATGGTCGTTGCTGGCATAACCGTACTTGAGCATGGCACCACTGTTGCGGCCCTCCTGCAGCAGGTCCGGGGCATCTTTGGTGGTCATGTTGACGCTGCCGCCGAAGCCACCGTTGCCGGTGAAGACCGAGTGCGGGCCTTTCTCCACCTCGATGTTCTTGATCAGTTCAGGCTCAATGAAGATGGTGCCTTGCTGATAGCGCTCGAAGCCGCTTTTGGTCGCGCCGTCGACGCTCATCGGGACGTCTTCGGCGTCCCCCAGACCCCAGATGTTGATGGTCTGGCCACCGGGTTTGGCTGAGCCGCCCATGTTCACCCCAGGCAGTGTTGCGAGCACGCTGGGAATGTTGCTGGGCTGGTAGCGGTCGATGTCTTCCTGGGTCAGGGTCGAACGGCCGACCGTGCTCGAATCCACCTGCTGGCCGTCGCCGACGATGCTCACGGCGCCCAACTGAATACCGTTATCGGCGGTCGGATCGTCTTCGCGCAGGCGCACGACGTAAGTGCTGCCAACTTTGACCACGGCGAAGCGGCTGTTACGCAGCAGATGGTCGATGGCCTCCTGAGCTTCGTAAGGGCCTTTGAGTGCCGGGGCTGGCACGCTGCGCAGCAGAGCTTCGTCGAACAGCAATTGCACCTTGGCTTGCTGGGCCAACTGGCTCAGCGATATCGCCAGCGATTGCGCCGGCAGGTTCAGCTCTACCGGCGCCGCTTCGGCCTGAAGGCTCAGGGCCAGACAGGCTGCCAGCAGCGATGGGCGGGCAGACAAGGGTGTGAACGAACGAAACGCAGACAACATGAAATCCCCCAGTACGGCAACAAAGGCCAAAAAGGCCTGCAGTGACTAACGCAGACGGGAGGAAGACGCGGTGCTGTGGAAAACCCTCATATGCGAATGAAAAATATTCTCAGATTTCTATTTGCGCTCGATACGCAGGCTGCCATCGGCCAGGGTCATGGTCTTGACCGGTAGTAGCGCGGGCAAGGCATTGAGTAAGGCGTCAGGGTCGTTGACATCGAGGTTGCCCGAAACCCGGTAGCGGCCCAGCGCTGGATCGGCAATCAGGATCGGCGCAGCGCGGTAGAGTGAGATTTCATCGACCAGGCTGCTCAGCTCGCGGTCGCGAAAGGCCACATGGCCGCTGCGCCAGTCGGCGACTTCCTGATCGCTCAGGGCTTGCTGGCTCAAGCTGCCACGGGTCAGGTCATAGGTGGCGCGCTGGCGTGCGCCGAGCAACAGCGGATCGCGATTTTCACCTGGCGTGTCCAGGGCGACCTGGCCGTGGGCGACACTCAGTACCAGTTCCTGACGGCCGCGGCGCAGGTCGAAAGCCGTACCGACTACGCGCACCCGAGCGCTCCCGGCATCGACATACAACGGGCGCTCTTTGTCGGCAGCAACATCGATGTAGAGCTGGCCGCTATCGAGGTAAATCAGTCGTCGCTCGGCATCGAAGTCCACGCGCAGGTGAGTATGGGCATTGACGCTAAGCTGGCTGCCGTCGGGCAGTGTCAGCGTTTGCGCATAGTCGCTGTTGGCTGCCACGGTTTGCACATGGTGATTGGCAGGTAGCCCCAGATTACCGGCCAGTAGCGCGCAGACCAGGGCTGCGGCCGTGGCCAGCACCGGACGCCAGTTGCGTGCCTTGCGCACCGGCAAGGCGACCACTTGGTTGAGGCTTTTGAGCGCAGCCAGGTCTTGCCAGAGCTGCTCGAACTGGGTGTAGGCGTGAGCATGTTCAGGCGTCTGTAGCCACAGCGCAAAGTCTTTGCGCAAGGCCCGTGAGGGATGGTTGCGGTTGCGGGTGAACCAGCTCGCCGCCTGGGCATCGACCGAACGATTATCGGTATCGGGGAGGGTGCTCATTGTCGCTGCTCCATGCCGTTGTCACTGTCCAGGCGTTGTTTGCAATGCAGGAGGGCCGCGGCAATGTGTTTTTCTACCATGCTCACCGAAATGCCCATGCGCTCACCGATCTGTGCCTGCGTCAAACCTTCAAAGCGGTGCAGCATAAGGGCTTCGCGGCGCCGCGGCGAGAGCTCGGCAAGGACGCTTTTCAAGTGCTCCAGGCGTTGCTGCTGTTGGGCGTGATTCAACGGATCGGTGTTGGTGTCGAGCCCTGCCTCTTCGTCCGCTCGTGTCTGCTGATCAATCGCGGCATGGCGCACGCGTTGGCGGCGCCAGTGGTCGTTGAGCAGGTTGCGTGCGACCTGAAACAGAAACGCGCGCGGTTGTTCCACCTGTGATCGGTCCCGATAGCCCAGCCATTGGGCGAACACGTCTTGGGTCATGTCGGCGGCATCATTGGCATTGCCCATGCGCTTGCGCAGGAAATGCAGGATGTCGGCGTAGAACCCGCGGCAGGTGTCATGGGCAAGCGGATCGGATTTGGGACGCTGCATGCAAGCTTTCCAGGGTGGAGCAAATAGAAAGTTGCGAATACTATCGATAATAATTGTTATTTGCTATTGGCGATGTTGTGGCGTTATCAGCGTCGCTTGCGCACCGGCGTTGGCACGGCTACTTCCAGGTCGCAGAGCCCAAGGGGATGGCTGCTGGCGTCGAAGAAGTACAGCGGGATGTGTGGAGCGTCGGCAAAGCGCTGAGCGTAATGCTGCTTCTGACTGATGATCGACGCCTCGCTCAATGCTCTGATAGCAATCGCCAGGTGCGTCGGGCGTGCCTGTTTGATGGCCTCAAGCAAGTGGCGATCACTGGCGTCCAGGTGCTGGCCGAACAGGCACAACCCACCTTGATGACCTGCCAGTTCGCCCAGGCACCAGCTCAGGTAGTCAGAGCTGCGAATTGCCTTGAGCTTGTCATCGCTGTTGCTTTCGTTGACGAACAGCGGCACATCGCCGGGGGTGTTCACGGCAAAACCATCGAGCAGCTGACTGCCGCTGGCGCTGCGTTGACGGCTGCTGCCGTCCTGTTGCTTGAGCAGGTGCAAGCCACCGTGCAGGTATAGCAGGCGGGTGCCGGGGCCGCGTGTATGGCGGATGTCGAAATCGCCGTCGTCATTGAACAACGACTGGAATCCTTCCGGAGCATGGCTGACGGCCCAGTGGCAGACCAGGTCGTAGTTGCTGGAATAGACGCTGCGATAGTTGCGCAGTTCGTTGTTGATCACCTGCAGGGTCGCTATCGGCAGCAGGCGCCAGGGGATGTGCACGCTGCGCACGGCGTGAATCAACGCTTCCTTGATAGCGTAATAGCGGTTCAACGGTGCCGATGAACTGATCGCCAGGGCGGCATTGATGCGTACCGTGGTGTTCAAGGCACTGAGCACCGGCTCGAACAGTTCACTGCCCAAGGACTTGAACAAGGCCTGGTCGGTCAGGCTCAAGGGCTTGTGGCGCACGCGCTGGGCTTCTTCGAACAGGGAAAAATAGGTAAAGGGGCGCCACAGCGCACGACTGGCACCATTGCCCAGCAGGAGGCCGGAGCTGGGGTGCGTGGCATTGAGGTCCGGCCAAAGGTGAAGGCTGGCATCGAGGTCGGCGTGGGGCATGGGGTCTGTGTTCCAGGTGCGTCTGTGGATCGGCGCGACTTTAGCATGCCACCGGGTTGTCATCAGTGTTGGTGACTATGCTGGTGTCGCTGGCAATGAAGAGGAGTGGGATTATGAAAGGGTTTCGTAGGCTGTGGGCTCTGCTCTTACTGCCCATTGCAACGCTGGCCGAGGCTGGTCAGGACAGTGAACTGGCAGCCCGCCAAGGCATCCCTTACCCGGCGGTGATTGCTCATCGCGGGGCGTCGTTCGATGCCCCGGAATCGACTGCTGCCGCTTACCTATTAGCCCGCGATCTGGGCGCCGACTACCTTGAGCTGGACCTGCAGCGCAGCAAAGATGGCGTGTTGGTGGCGGTGCACGATGAAAACCTGCAGCGCACCAGTGATGTCGCCCAGCGCTTTCCCGAACGCCAGGACAGCCCGGTCAGTGCGTTCACCGTGGCTGAACTCAAATCTCTGGATGCCGGTAGCTGGTTCAATCAAGCCTATCCCGAGCGGGCGCGAGAACGCTTCAAAGGTCTGCAGATCCTCACCCTGGACGAGGTCATGGACATCGCCGAAGGCCACCCTGACAAGCGCCCGGGCTTGTATATCGAAACCAAGGAACCAAGGTTTTTCCCAGGTATCGAGGCAGACCTCAAAGCCCGCCTGCAAGCGCGTGGCTGGCTGGACAACCCTGGGCGCGTGGTACTGCAGAGTTTCGATCGCAACAGCCTGACACTGCTGCATCAGCACATGCCGCAGGTGCCCAAGGTGCTGCTGTTGTGGATTGGCAAAGGCTATATCGAGCCAGCCTCCGGGCAAAACTTTGCCGAATCCGGTGAGACCGACAAGGCGGCCTTCTATGCACGCCAGCAACCCAAGGACACTGCAGAGTTTGCGCGTTGGCTTGATTACGCCAAGAACGCCGGTGCCATTGGCACCGGGCCCTCGGCGTTGCGGACGGCGGGTGGGGCGCAAAGCTATGCCGACCTGGTGCAACCCTGGATGAATAAGCTGAGCCATGACAAGGGGTTGCTGGTGCATGTGTACACGGTTGACGAGACGGTGGATTTCGCCAAGGTCATGGCCGCGGGTGTCGATGGCATCTTCACCAATCGCAGTGGTCAGTTGTTGCGCTACTTATCCCGTGCGCCCGCGCGGAGCGAAGCACAGATCCTTGCCGCGGGCGGTTATTGAGTCTCTGGTCTGGAATCAGCGGCTACCGTAGACTTCGGCCTTTGCGTAGTCGCCCAAGGACCGGTTTCCCATGACCTTTTCACTGTTGTTCGCTGTGCTTGCTTCCGGATTCATTTATGGCATTACCCCGGGGCCAGGCGTGCTGGCGGTGTTGGGAATCGGCGCATCGCGCGGGCGGCGTGCCGGTGCCGGGTTCCTCTGCGGTCATCTGCTCGGTGACGTGCTGTGGTGCAGCACGGCCCTGGTGGCGATTGTCGGTGCCCGCCAGATTGGTAGTTCAGTGTTCGACATTCTCGGTTTGCTCAGTGGCTTGTACCTGTTCTGGCTCGGCCTGCGTGCATTGCGCAGTCGTCCGGGTAATGCAGGCGGTGAACAGGGGCCGGTGCGCAAACCGTTCTGGCACGGCATCGTTTTCGGTCTGACCAATCCCAAGGCGTATCCGGTGGCGGTGGCCACCTTCACCGCGCTGATCTCCAGCCGTGCCGAAACCTTGGAGTGGTCGATGTTGCCGGCGTTGATTGCGCTGAGTTTTCTCGGTGGCCTGCTGGCTTACGTGATCCTGATTGCCATTGTCGGCGCCCGGCATGTACGCACCCTCTACACCCGCTATGAACTGTGGATCACCCGCGCCTGCGGGGTGATGTTCATCGGCTTTGCCGTCAATGCCCTGATGCATGCGCTGCCGGGGTTGATGCCGCGTTCCTGAATTCGGCCGCCGCAGTACATGTTGTAGCCGCTGCCGAGGCAGGAGGCTGCGATCGACTACAGAGCAGTCGCAATGCGGTCACCTCATTAGGCTTGGGAATCGCGGTGGTCAGGTTTTGCGGCCGTTTCCCGCCCGATCGCAGCCTCACGGCAGCGGCTACACCTGTGGGAGCCGACCTTGCCGTCTCGGAGTCAATCAGAGCGGCTGGGGCAAGCCTTCCTTACGGCTGCGATTACGCCACAAACGGTACGCGCGAATCCCCGAACGTACCGATCCAAAGAGCATGCCGCTCTCCATTTCCCGCGCAATCCCCGAGCGCACCAGCATGCGCAAGAACTGTCCGCGCGCCCGCGCGATACCGAAGTGGATGCCCCGTGCAGTGAGGGTGTCACGCACTTCGCGCAGCGCGGAAATGCCACTGACGTCGATGGAACTTACCGCTTCAGCGTCAAACAGCACTGCCCGTGGCTCAAGCTCCTGTTGTACCGCTTCGAGCAGGCGCATCTTGAAGTAGTCGGCGTTGAAAAACAGAATTGCATCATCGAAGCGATACACCACCAGGCCTTTGACCGTGCGTGCCTCCTTGTGCTGACGGATGTCCACCTGGCCTTCAACGCCAGGTATCCAGCCAAGCACTGCATCGGTGGGTTGGTAGATGCTGTAGAGCAAACGCAGGATCGCCAGGGTCACGGCAATGATAATGCCCGGCAGCACCCCGACCCCCAGCACGCCTGCGGTAGTCAGCACACACAGCCAGAATTCGAAGCGGCTGAGCTTGTAGATTTTGCGTAGGGATTTCACGTCGATCAGGCCCCAGCCGGCCATCAGCAGCACCGCGCCCAGGGCCGCCTGAGGAATCCAGGCCATCGGCGCGGTAAAGAACAACAGGATGATGGCGATCACCAAGGCGGCGATAATGCCCACCAGTTGGCTTTTGCCACCGACCATGTCGTTGACGGCGGTGCGTGAGTCGGCGCCACTGATGGCGAAACCTTGAGACATCCCGGCAGCGATGTTGGTTACGCCAAGTGCGAGGAATTCGTGGTTGGCATTGATCGCGTAGCCATGCCGGGCGGCAAAGCTGCGGGCAGTGAGCATTGCGCTGCAAAAGCTCACCGTGGCGATACCAAGGGCGTCACGCAGCAGGCTTTTCATCTCACTGAGGTTGGTTTCAGGCCAGGCCAATTCTGGAATACCGGCAGGTACCGGGCCGAGAATCGCCACGCCGAAGTGGTCCAGGCCAAACACGCCGACCACCAGCGTCGCCAGCACCACGGTGACCAGTGCGGCGGGCAGGCGCGGGAAACGGCGGGGTATCCAGATCAACAGTGCCAGACCGGCCAGACCGATGCTCAGCGTTACCCAGTGGATTTCCCCCAGACGCTGCAGCAGGTTGATCAGGCTGAGGATGAAACCATCACCTTCAATCTTGAACCCCAGCACTTTACCCAGTTGACCGGCCAGCAGGCTCAAACCGATGCCGTTGAGGTAACCGATCAGAATCGGACGCGAGAAAAAACTGGCAATAAAGCCGGCGCGGGCCAACCCGGCACCGATCAACATCAGGCCCACCAGGAGGGTGATAATCACCGACAACTGCGCCAGTCGGGCGGGATCCCCCATCGCCAGCGGGGCAATGGCCCCTGCCACCATGGCGCAGGTGGCCGCATCTGGGCCGACCATCAACTGGCGCGAACTGCCCACCAGGGCATAAACCATCATGGGCAGAATGCACGCATATAGCCCGTACTGCGGCGGCAGGCCGACAATTTGCGCATAGGCGATAGCAATCGGTATTTGAATCGCAGCTACCGACAACCCGGCCTGCAGGTCGGCGTGGAACCATTCGCGACGATAACGCAAGAGATTGGCCAGGCCCGGGAGCCAGCGAGACAGCAGCATGAAAGGGTCCTTTCGAGTGTTGCGCGACAGGGCTGAAAAACAGGCAATTGCCTTTATTAAAGCGTATTGCGAGTACCGGGGTAGGGGGTCAGATCAAAAGGTTGTGCTGGGCGGCTGGCAACGGCAGGTGCCGGGCGCAGTGGATGTTGCGCTCAGTTCTGTGTGCTGGATCATGGCAGCATTGAAAACTAGAGACCACTAAGTGGCGAACGGGACTGTCAGTATCAGGTAAAGGCAGGAAGTCCTGCCTGGATATTTATTTGGTATTGATCGTGGCTACGTGCCGAGTGTAACAAGTGCTGTTGTCAGGTAAATCCTTATTGACAAAAGCCATCGCCCCGACAGTAACGTTGTTACCTATCTGTAGGTTGTCACCGATGATGCAAACGTGAGCGCCGAGTTCCACGTTGTCGCCAATATGGATCAACCTTCCCGGGCCGCCAGTTCTTACACCGATAGTAGTGTTCTGGCGAATGTATGCGTTTACGCCTATTCGTGCTGCATCGGCAATGACTATCCCTACTCGGTGAGCGAAATGCAGACCTGGGCCTATCTCGGCTCCCAGCATGATGTCGATGCCATGAGTGCGAAGTAAGCTCGCATGTATGCGTTGGGCCATCTTTGGATAGTTAATCAGGCCTTTGGGGCGTCGATGAAAGTGCTGGGCCAGCCTGAACCAGAACAGATAATGCTCCTGTTCCTTCTGACGGATGCGCCGAAATATTCTTTTGAACTGAAGTTTCTTTTCTTCGCCGCCCATTACTTCGATACGCCAAAATCTCTTGAGGCTCTCCCAATCCATGTATTCCACTTGTAATCATTCCCCCAGAGATGTTGCTTGCCATCCGTCTCGATGGCTTTTCAATTGATCGCGGAATTCTATCGTATCTGAAACGATACAGGAGTGCTGAGTAGGACCGCAGAGTGTTCGGGGGAGGGGATTGAGGCTGGGGCGTGCGTGAACGGTTATACGGCCCCCGAGGCGGTGGGCCAGAGTTTCAGATGGATTGAAACCCTTGAAAGCAGTGGAGCGGGTGAAGGGAATCGAACCCTCGTTATCAGCTTGG
>RCUT01000821.1_pt1 | contig 15568 bp, 15 predicted proteins | sample 2166171 | NCBI WGS metagenome assembly RCUT01 (sample SAMN09932757, study PRJNA488358) | compost metagenome | isolation source: compost soil in 4-hydroxybenzoic | place: Germany: Experimental Botanical Garden
TTTGAGCCGATCCACGGCTCGGCCTTCGACATTACTGGCAAAGGGGTGGCGAACCCGATCGCGACCTTCTGGACCGCTGTGCTGATGCTTGAGCATCTAGGTGAACAAAGCGCGGCGAAAGAGTTGATGACCGCCATCGAAACCGTTACAGATAGTGGCCTTCAAACCCCCGATCTGGGTGGCAGTGCTACAACCCGCCAAATTACAGATGCAGTATTGGAAATCATCCGCCGTGGCTAAGATCATCCAATTATACCGAGGGCTAGACAAGAATCTGGTCCTCTGAATCTCAGAATTTTTCTAAGCGTATAAATTCTCATTTATAACGTTAAAATCAGTAAAGTGCCCTATAGTACAATGCCAAGATGCGCTTGATATAATTTAATGGCTATAGGGCAAGCCTCCTAAAATTGGCAGTTGCTAATTAATTTGGGGGCGTTTTGCTTTGCTCACATTCATTTCCGGCGGCAGCTTAACGGCATTTTTGATAGCCAGCACCTCGGCCATGACGCTCACAGCGATCTCAGCAGGTGTCTTGCTACCGATAAAGATACCGATAGGACCATGTAGGCGCTGCAGCGTTTCTTCGGTTTCGCCGAAATGTTCAACCAGGCGTTCACGGCGAAGTTGACTGTTACGCCGTGAACCTATTGCGCCAATATAGAACGCCGGGCTCTGCAAGGCTTCGAGCAAGGCCAGGTCGTCCAGCTTGGGGTCGTGGCTGAGGCCAACGATGCAACTGCGCAGGTCGGGGGCGAAGGCCCTGACCACGTCGTCCGGCATGCCGACAATCTTCTCCACGCCTGCGACGTTCCAGCCGTCCATGTATTCCGGGCGAGGGTCGCAGACCGCCACCTTGAAACCGTTGAACAGGGCCATGTTCGCCAGGTACTCGGCCAGCACCCCGGCGCCGATCAGAAGCATGCGGTAGCCGGGGCCCAGAGTGTTGACCATGCGCTGGCCATCGAAGCTGAATTGCTCAGGCGCCAAGGTGGTGGTCAGTTGTACGTTACCGCTGCCAAGGTCCAGCTCGCGACGCACCAGGTTGCCTGCATCCAAGCGAGGTAGAAGCTGCTCCAGGCTCGGCAATGAAGGACTGAATTCGAGAATCAGCTCCAGGGTGCCGCCGCAGGGCAGACCGAAGCGGTGAGCCTCGTCGGCACTGACGCCATAGCAGACCACACAGGGTGGTCCCTCCGGCATACCATCGCCCTGGTAGGCGGTGGTGTAGCGGTGCACGAGATCATCCTCGATGCAGCCCCCGGACACGCTGCCAATCACCCGGCCATCACCGCGCAGGGCCATCATCGACCCGACTGGCCTTGGCGATGAACCCCACGTGCGGGCCACCGTGGCCAGCAGCACCCGCTCGCCGGCCTGGAGCCAATCGTGGGCGGTACGCAGCACCAACAGGTCGATGCTTTCCATAGGCAGGGCTCCTCAGCGCATGTGCAAGATGATCGGGCTACTGCTAGCCGGGTCGGTATGCCCGCGGAGCTTGCCGACGGCCTGGGCATCCACCGTACCGCCCTGGTTGCCCCACGTACTGCGCACGAAACTCAGCACATCGGCGATCTCCTGGTCCGACAGTTGCTCACGGAAGGCAGGCATGCGGTAGGCATCTGGTAAGCCGGCGGCGACGATACGTTGCGAGCCATTGAGGGTGATATTGATCGCCGAGGCATTCTCCTTCGCCAGCGCCGAGGTGGCGCCCGCCAGTGGCGGCATCCATTCGGCCTGGCCTTTGCCGTCTAGGCCGTGGCACGTTGCACAGCGGGTCATGTAGGTTTGGGCACCCGGGGCATCCAGGCGTGTGGCCGCGGAAACCGCCTGGTACTGCCAGGGCTCGCCGTCGCGTTGCGGGTCGCCCGGCAGTGATTTCAGGTAATGGGCAATCGCCGCCAGGTCGTCATCACCCATGAACTGGGTGGAGTTGTTGAACGCCTCGGTCATTGAGCCATAGACCAGCGCGTGCTGGTTGCGCCCGGTCTTGAGGAACTGCACGATCTCGGCCTCGCTCCAGCGGCCCAGGCCAGTGTTGTGGTCGTTGCGCAGACTGGGCGCGTACCAGCCATCGAGCAGTGCGCCCGCCAGGAACGGCTTGCCACTGTCGTCCAGGGCTTTTTCGTTGAACGCCCGCCCCCGTGGGCTGTGGCAGCTGCCGCAGTGGCCGGGCCCCTGGACGATGTAGGCGCCACGGTTCCACAATGCGTCCTGCCCGTCCTTGGCCGCATAAGGTGTGGTAGCGGCGAATACCCCGTTCCACAGGGCAATCGGCCAGCGCATGTTCAGCGGCCAGGGAATGTCGCTGGGGATGTTCGCCTGTTGCGCAGGCTGCACGCCTTTCATGAAGAAGGCATACAGCGCCCGCACATCTTCATCGCTGAGCTTGGCGTATGAAGGGTAGGGCATGGCCGGGTACAGCCGTCGGCCACCCGGCGCAACGCCGTGGCGCACGGCACGGTCAAAGTCGGCGAGGCTGTAGGTGCCGATACCGGTTGCAGCGTCTGGCGTCACGTTGGTGGCGTGGATCGCCCCCAGCGGGGTGGCCATTTCCAGCCCGCCGGCGAAGGGCTTGCCGTCGGGCAGGCTGTGACAGGCAACGCAATCGCTGAGCCTGGCCACGTACTCGCCGCGGCTGACCAGCGCCGGGTCCAGGCTGGCGTTCTGTTCGTTGACGAACGGCGAGGCGGGCTCGCGGGTGACATACCAGGCCAGCAGGCCTGCCGCGACCAGGCACGGCAGCGCCAGCCAGGTTGCGGCTCTTGCGAAGCGACTCTGGGTCATGGGGCAGTCCTTGTCCGATCAGCTGAAGGTGTGGCGGCTCAGGGGTAGGCTACGCACCCGCTGGCCGGTGAGCTGCGCCACCGCGTTGACCACGGCCGGTGCCACCGCCGGCAGAGGGGGTTCGCCAATACCACCCATCTTTTCACCGCTCTCGACGATACGTACGTGCACCCGTGCCATCCGCTGGGCTGGCAGTATTGGATACAGATCGAAGTTGCGTGCCCGAGGGGTGCCGTCAATCCACACCGCTTCCTCTAGCAAGGTTTGTGAGAGTCCTAGGGCCACAGCACCGTTGACCTGTGCTTCGACGATCGCCGGGTTAACGATGCTGCCAGGGTCGATAGCCTGCCAGATGTCATGCACCTTCACTTGGCCATTTACGATGGAGACCTCGGCGATAACTGCCGTGTGTGTACCGAACGGCGAGGCCATGGCCACGCCACGGGCGCGCTTGCTGCCATCCTCAGCAATGAAAGGGCCGGGCTTCCAGCCTCCTGACAGTTCACCTACGGCCTGCAGTAGGGTGGTCAGGCGTGGGTTGCTGCGCAGCAGGTGCAGGCGCAGCTCGAACGGGTCCTTGCCGCCTTTGGCTGCCAGTTCGTCCAGGAAGGATTCGTAAAAGAAGTCGTTCAGCGAATTGCCCACCGAACGCCAATAGCCAAGCATCGCGGGGCCTTTGACATAGATCTGCGCAGTACGCTTATTCGGGATAGCATACGCCTTGCCGGAAAGTCCTTCGACGGCGGTATGATCGACTGAATCGCTTTGCTTGTTGGCGACGCCTTCAACCGGTCCTTCTGTGGCGCTCACAGCCTCAAGGGCGATTGGCAGGCCCTTATAATCCAATGCTGCGCGGAACTTGACCACGGCGACGGGCCGCAGTACATCGCGCAGGAATTCTTCCTCGCGGCTCCAGATCAGCTTGACTGGCCGACCTACCGCCTTGGCCAGTAAGATCGCTTGCGGGTAAGGGTTGGCCGAGTCATACAAGAAGTGGCGGCCGAAGAAACCACCCAGAAGCGGCGAATGTAGGGTGATCTGCTCTGGGGCCAAGCCGGTGCGTTTGACAATGTCGTCGCGGAACATGTCCGGCGCCTGGTTGGGCAGCCACACCTCGAGTGAACCATTCGGGTTGAAACTCGCGATCGCCGACGGTGGCTCCAGCTGCGCATGGTTGAGGTACTGGTTGTGGTAGCTAGCCTCCACAATGGTTTTGGCGTTAGCTAAGGTTGTTGCCACATCACCTTGATTCTCATCGTCGCGGCCCGAACCGCGCTGTGTCGCCAGGTGCTCGCGCCATGCTTCACTGGAGAAGTCTTTTGGCATCGGCCGTACATTCGAGTCGGGCCCCGGTTCCTGCCAATCGACCTGAAGCGCTTCTACGGCTCGTTTGGCGTTCCACCAGCGCTCGGCAACCACCGCAACAGCGCCAGGCAACCGATGCACCGAATGCACGCCCTTCATAGTCTTTACCTGAGCTTCGTTGCGTAGGCGAGCCACAGTCATCCCCAGGCGTGGCGCATGTTGTACTGCGGCTTGGAGCATGCCGTCGACCTTGATGTCGATGCTGTACTGAGCCTTGCCGGTGGATTTGTCGTAGGCATCGACACGGCGCACGGGCTTACCGATCCAGCGGAACTGCTTGGGGTCGCGCAGCTTGACGCTGGCCGGGTCCGGCACGGGCAGATCCATTGCGCGTTGGGCCAGCTCGCCATAGGCCAGCGAGCGGCCGGAGGCAGTGTGCAACACCTTACCTGGCTCGGTGGACAGCTCTGCCGCTGGCACGCCCCAGTGGTCGGCCGCAGCCTGAAGCAGCATGGCCCGGCCCAAGGCACCTAGGCGCCGCATGATCGGATAGCTCATGCGCACCGACATGCTGCCGCCGGTAACACGCATGCCATTCTCCGTCACCACGTAGGCCTCGCCGGGTGGGGCGCTGTCGACTAGGAAAGTAGCCGGGTCGGCGTCCAGTTCTTCGCCTACGATCTGTGCCATGGCCGTGTAGGTGCCTTGTCCGCCTTCCATGAATGGGCAGAGCAGGCGCACAGTACTGTCTGGGCGTATTTCCAGGAAGGCCGGTACTTGGGTACCACGCTTGGATGTCGCTGTGACCGTAGCCTGCACCCGCGCGGATCCCAGCGGCAGGCCTAAGCCCAGCACAAGTGCTCCCACAGCCGCCCCTGATAGAAAGCGCCGACGGGATAAGTTTACGGTTTCGCCTGCAGTTAAGCTCAACAGGTCCTGGTGGGGAGCGAGGGTCCTCTTCATCAATTCCTAACCTCCCGTGCCAGATCGTGCAGTGCAGCATGGATGGCATTGTAGGTGCCGCAGCGGCATAGGTTGACCATCGCCGCATCGATCTCCGTGTCGCTGGGTTGCGGCGTGTGCTTGAGCAGCGCAGTGGCTGCCATTACCTGACCTGACTGGCAGTAGCCGCATTGGGCTACCTGGTGTTCGACCCAAGCCGCTACCACGCGCTTGCCCACGTCATCGGCTTCAATGGCTTCGATGGTGGTCACTTCACGTCCGATTACCCCGGCCACTGGTGTAACGCAGGAGCGCACTAAATTGCCGTCGACCAGTACTGAGCAGGCACCACATTGGGCCAGGCCGCAGCCATATTTGGTACCGGTCAAGCCCAGTTCATCACGAATGACCCACAGCAGCGGCGTGTCTGCGTCGGTCTCGACCTGATAGGTCTTCTGGTTGATTTTCAGCTCCATGGCTCACCTTTAATCAGTCGGATGATAAATCGACATTTTGTAAGCAGACGGATAGGCATGCTTTCTCCTACCTAGGCATGGTTCCAGCTGTCCTGCAGACTGGATCAGAATCTTTGGTGAGCGGGATTGTCTGCAAACGGCTGAACCGCCAAGCGCATCAAGGATTAGCGATATGCTGCGGGCCTATCACCGTCGGTAGAAGGCAGGCTTATTCCAAGGTTCTCACCAATGTGGAGATCAGGGTTTCGCACGACATCGGCTATGAAGCGGCCAATGCTTGAACGAGAGGTCTCAGTACCCTTGTAAGGTTCGCCTTTGCGTGTCAGTTCGAATTCTTCTGAAGCTTTATCGCTCAGCCAGACAGGACGCAGAATGGTGTATTTCAGCGACGATTTCTCGATCTCTTCGGCCGCTTGCAAGTTGGTGGGCCTGGTGTACCCAGTCATTTCCTTGTCCCATGCATTAAAGGGCTCGGGCAACTCGTCGTAGATGCCACCTGCGCTCATCGCGATGATCCGGGGAACGCCCAGATCCTCCATTACATGCACCACCAAGCCGATCTTATCGCCGAGGTCCATGCCGCCCATCGTGCTGATCACTACGTCTTGACCTTGGATAGCTTCCCTCAACAATTCGGGGCATCTGGCGTCGCCCTCGATGATGTCGACGTGGTTGCCGGCTAGGTGCCTAAGGCGTTCGGCCTGGCGCAGGAAGAGCCTCAACCGCACATCCTTCTGCTCCAGCAGGCGGGGAATGATTTCTCGGGACGTATGCCCATTAGCACCCAATAGCACGACATTTTTCATGATGCGCATCCTTTTTTGACTTGGTACCGCAACCACACCGTGCTGTCGTTCATCTGCTTAACATCGAGAAGAGAGAACGAGCGTGGCTGAGCTGACGTCAGCGGTTCTTTGGCCGTGAATAGGCCAGGCGCTTGCGGCGAGGCGTCGGTCACGGGGGCCATCAGAATGCTTAACTCGTCCACTAGGCCATCTTGCAGGTACGTCCAGTTCAGTACACCGCCGCCGCCGATCATCACGCGCTGCATTCCGAATAGCGTGGCGAGCTTGTGCAGCACTAGCGCGTTGTCCAGCTTGTCCTGACCTGCGATAACGTAGGAGATGCCGAGCCGGCGTAGCATGTCCTTATAGGCATTGCTGGCCTTACCGGTCAGCACCGAGACCACGTGCGCCTTGCGTGTTCCGTAATCCACGAAGTTTTCCAGCCAACCCAGCCGACCGTTCGGGTCGATTGAGACGTAGTACATCGACGCGTTTGCATCGGCGATGAAGTCGCCGTCCGGAACAGGGGCGGCCAATTCGTTAACTTCAGGCTTGCGGTAGAATGTATTGTTGTCGTCCGTAGTAACGCGGCCGTTCAGATATCCTTGGATATTGAGAAGCTGGTGTTCGGGGTGAAGGGCCAATTGCTCATACAGAAGCGCTGCAGAATCAAATTCTGCAAGGTCGATTGAGTGAATTCGTCCATCCAAAGACGTCAGCGTGTGGATAATCACGTAAGGTTTTTTCATCGGGTTTGACCTGTGTTTCATCCGAAGCTATTTGCTCGAGAACACCACCCGTACATCGCCACGCCCTAGCGCCTGGGTAAGTCCAACAGGATCATCTATGCGGCCAAGGGGGGTATAGGAGTAAGGTGAGTCGAAGGTTTGGTAGAAGACAACCACAGTTCGAGCCCCCCACAACAGAAGGTCGCCGGTGTGGATCTTGCCGGGTCGGCTCACAGATGTGGGCAGCGGTTCCGGCAGTTCTTTCTTCTTCTCATTGCCGTTGAGTTCTTCCATGTCTAGCGCCAGGGGCAACAGGGATGTGAATGCGCGCGCGGCCTCGTTGTCGGCCAAGGTGATGACGAAACGACGTTCGCCGATGGTCATCCACATGCGTGTTGTCTCCGATCTCACGAGCACATTTGTTGCAGTTTTTGCGGATATATCAGGCTGTGCATTGCCGGCAGCATAAGCGGTTGTGACACCCCACAGGGCAAAGAGCATAATTGGTAGCCCATACCGTCGGATGACCCGACGATTCCAAGAGGTATGGCGGACTGCTGCACCAATCGAAGTACATTGAACGACTGGACTGATATCGGCGGTGTCGCGACCCATGCCGGTCTCCTTGCAATGCATAGCAGGTTCAGGTGTTTTTCTGCGCTTGCATGCGCGATGTCTGAAAGGTCAAGAAAGAACCGAATAGCAACACCAAGGCGCTCGCGATGAAGGTGCTTTGATAGCCGCTGCTATCAAATAACACCCCCCCAACGGTGGAGCCTATGTCGATGGAAAATTTGATTACAGCCACCATCAACCCACCACCCGCTTCGGCATCGTTTGGCATGGCCTGCGCGATCCAACTCCACCAACCGACCGGAGCCGACGTCGCTACCAAACCCCACAGGCCCAGCAGAGCTGCCACGGGCGCTAACCACCCTCCTAACCCGATCAGCCCTATGGCAATTACCGCCATGAGGATGGGAGCGATCATCAGCGGACCGTACACCCCACGCCTCAGAATCTTGCCGATGATCATGGTGCCGATAAAGCCGGATACACCGATCACCAGCAGAAGGAGAGACAGTGTGGACACACTGACCTGGGTCACCGTTTCGAGGAAGGGGCGCAAATAGGTGAACAGTGCGAACTGCCCCATGAAGAATGCACCGCATCCAGCCATGCCATAGGCGACGGTGCGGCTTTTGAGTACTTTGAAGACATTGCCAGAGCCAGATGCACGGGCACTGGGCTTCAGGGAAGGCAACGCGTGCCATTGCCATACCAAGGCGATCAGGGCCACGGGCACCAGAGCGAAGAAGGCTCCACGCCAACCGATGATGGATCCGAGGTAACTCCCTAACGGAGCAGCAATTACAGTTGCTAGTGCATTACCGCCATTGAAGATGGCCAGGGCCTTGGGCACTTGACTGGAAGGAACCAAGCGGATCGCCATCGCTGCCGACATCGACCAGAAGCCGCCGATAACGACACCAATGAGTGCGCGACCAGCCATATAGGTCACGTAGTTGGATGCGAGAGCCACAATAACCCCAGAGATCCCCATCAACGTGGTCAGCAGGAGAAGCAATCTTTTGCGATCCATGGCACCGGCCAGTGCCGAAATTGACAGGCTGGTCAGTACTGCGAAGGCGCCGGAGATCGCGATACCTTGTCCAGCCATCCCCTCAGTAATTCCAAGGTCGCCAGCGATGGGGGTCAGCAAGCTGACAGGCATGAATTCGGAAGCTACGAGTGCGAACACACAGAGTGACATCGCAAATACCCCACTCCAGAAGGCAGGGTTGTCGACGCCGACATTATCGGTTGGCGCTCCCACAGGGGTATCAGAGGTATTCAGTGTCATGGGATTTCTTTGTTATCTCCTGATTCGGGGATAGTGTCCTTCCGCATGGGAAAGGGAGGGAGGTGAAACAGCGTGAGTGGATCTTTTCGCTATGGTTGAACAGCACGGGCAGCAGAGAGATTTTTTGGTCAGGATCGGCATCTACATGAGCGATAGCGGAGTAGGGATCGTTCAAGGTGCTCTCCGTATTAACCGAGCCTGGATGGAAGGCGCGCTCAGTCATGTAGTAGTCGTGGTAGCACGCCAAGAAACTGTGGGTCACCACCTTTTAACTCGTTGCGGGGTGGCTGGTAAGCCGGTTTACCGGCTTGCGCCTCCGTCCAACTGGTGATTCAGAGGCCGAGGTCCGAGAGTTCGTACATGTCTAAAGCCTTATTATCTTGCGCTGAGCAGCTTGTGACTATCTAACTAATGCTTAAAGGGTCTATTAGTTACGCTAATGAAAAGGTGGTGACACGATTTCAGGAATCGATAGAAATTCGCTACGCCTGCAGCGACAGTGCGTTGCAAGGGTTCGTGCTAAGAAGGCCGCGCCAGATTGACGCGGCCGGCGGTCAGCAGCGCATGCGCACCGATTTTCTAGAACCCGCAAGGCCTCGTCGGGTTTCATGCGAGTGTCGGCCCAACGTTGTTGTCCTAGGCGGTTCCAGCGTCACTCAAGTAAGCCTCTCGAAACGCTTGGCGATCATTGTTTAATGAGGCTCGACGCCGGTGTGGCCGCTGAAGCACAGTCGACGCAGGGACATCTGTACTGCAAAGCTTGTTGACAATCATTGATTCCGATCCAAGAAACTTCGCGAGTAGTACAGTGGCGGCAGTGCATGGGTTTTTAGGTCGGGACAAGCACTTGGTTCCAACCCATGCCGTGGGTTCTTTCCGGCAACAAGCCTCCAGGAGGCTGATGTGCGGTGTTGCCAAGTCCCGCTTTCACGACTCTCCGCTTCTCGTTAGATGCGCGGCTCCAATGCCTCTCGCGGCTGTACCAAGCCCTTCCACCAAGGCTTGAATGCCTGTGCGCGGCCGTCCAGGTACACGGGTTGGCCGATCTCTGGCGTCCACAACGCGTAGTTGCGGCCTTGGCTGGCGAGTGTGATGCGCTTGAAAGGATCATCCCAATCATGGGGTGAAATCGAGAAACGACCGACATGCGCAGGCATCAGCACCTTCGTGCGCAATTCCTCGGCCGCCTGCGCAGCTTGCTCTGGGTTCATGTGGACGTTGGCCCAGCGTGGATCGTACTGACCCATGTCGAGTGCCACCCAGTCGAATGGCCCGAGCTGTTGGCCGATCTCGGCGAAATGCGGTCCGTAACCTGAATCGCCGCTGAAGAAAAGACGATGCTCGGGAGAGACGAGCGCATAACCCGCCCACAGGGACTTGTCACGAGTAAATGTCCGTCCGGAAAAGTGTCGCGCGGGGGTGACGTGGACTTGCACCTGAGGTGTCAACTCGAAGACCTCTTTCCAGTCTGCTTCGTGAACGGTGTCCGAGTCGTATCCCCAGGCCTCGAAATGCGCGCCCACACCAAGTCCCACGATCGTCTGCCGGACCTTGGACCGTAAGGCAACGATGGTCTGGTAGTCCAGGTGGTCGTAGTGGTCGTGACTGATCAGCAGGGCATCGATCTGAGGGATGTCCTCCGCGCTGTAGAGGCTCGTGCCATCGAAGGCCCGTACGGCGCCAGGAATTGGCGCGGCATTGGTGCTGAAGACCGGATCAATCAGGATACGTTGTCCATCAATTTGCACAAAGAAGGAAGAGTGCCCCAGCCACACCACGATGTCCTGCGTGGGATCAAGCGCTTTGAGGTCGGACTTGGCGGTAGGGATGGCGCCCGTTGGTCGGGGATGGCCCTTCTCACCAAAGATGGTCTCCATCCACATCGACACTTCGGACTGGTCCGTCGTTTTCATGGGTGTGTCGATCTGGTTGTGAAACGCCCCATTGGCATGATTGGGCGAGTGTTCGATGCGGGTCGACCGCTCGCCCTCGGGCAATTGCCCGAACAGGGGGTGCTGGAAGTATCCAGCGATGCCAATACCACCCAGGACGGCCATGCCGATGCAGGCCTTTAAGAGATGTAACCAGAACTTTTTCATGCAGGGATACCGTGGAAGGCGCTAGGACAGCGTTGTGCCGCTAGCGCAGAAGAGTTAAGTCAGCCGCAGGTTCTGGGAGCGAGTGTCACTGATCGCGGGATTTGGCTGTTCGCGTAGCTTGTGATACTCCCAGTAGCCGCCACGGGTGAGTGGCTCGGGTTCGTCAGTGCGACGTCTCTGGCTCAACAAGGAAAGAGAAGTGGAGGGCAGCGCGTTGCTTTCATCCGAGTCGCGTCGAGGTTCCATGGTTGAGTCTTTAATCAGTAGATAAAGTAATCGAGTTGCCGTCGCGGCAGACTGCACACCGCCAGCGCGAACAACGTGCGGGTTATCAGCATCGCCAGCAGCGTGCCGGTGGGGAACCATGGAAGGTTCTGCACGCCACGGGCCACGCCCAGCTCATCGCGGATCGGGCGAAGCACGTAATACGCCAGGAATAGAGAAGTGACTCGCAGCTTGGACCATAGGACAGCGTTCGCCTCCTCGATGCGTACCCCTGCTAGGCGCTGCCATCGCGCGTCGGCGTGGTGGGGGATGGGCGCTTGCAAAGACATTGCTTCTCCTTCGATCTCAGTCGAAGGCTGGGGCGCCATGTTTATTGCGCCGTTCGCGAGGCGCCGCACTATTACACGGCTCGCGGTGCCTTGGGCGTTAGTGAGGCAGGTTCTTGGCGCGGCTAGAGTGGTCCTGGATCGATTCGCGATGCGGCATTTAGACTCTTGGGGCGTCCGGGTCAACGCCCCAAGGGTGTCAAGGCACGTTGTGGCCAGCTGCTCGAATGAGCCCGTACCATTCGCCACGAGTCAGCGGAATATTTGAGCCCGCGGCCGATTCAATCAGGCGTTCGGGTGTCGTGGTGCCCATTACCACCTGCATGCCAGCTGGGTGGCGGGTGATCCAGGCCGTGGCAATCGCGGCTGGTGCGACTTCGTACTTCGCCGCCAGTCGCTTGAGTTCGGCATTGAGTTCCGGGTATTCGGGCGAATCGAGGAAAACCCCATCCTGAAAACCCTTCTGGAATGGGGACCAGGCCTGCAGCGTGATCTTGTTGATGCGCGCATAGTCAACCACGCCGCCGCCATCATAGGTAATAGAGTCATCTTGTCCGACCATGTTCGAGGACAGGCCTTGGGCGATGATCGTTGAATGCGTGATTGAGAGTTGAACCTGATTGGCAATGATCGGCTGCTCCACGGCTGTCTTGAGCAGGTCGATCTGGCGGGGAGTATGATTGGAGACCCCGAATGCGCGGACCTTGCCGGAAGCCTGCAAGTGATCGAATGCGCAGGCAACTTCTTCCGGTTCTACGAGCGAATCGGGGCGGTGCAACAACAGAAGGTCGAGATAGTCGGTTTTCAGTGCATTGAGCGACCGTTCAGCCGCCCCTACGATGTGATCGTAGGACTGATCGTATCCCCAAGGCTTGTCGATGATGCCGCTCTTGGTTTGCAGGAAAATTTGTTGACGCTCGGTGTTGCTGAGCCTGAGTGCGTCGCCAAAGCGGTGTTCGCAGTAATGTGTACCGCCACCGGGATGATTAAAACCATAGAGGTCGGCATGGTCGAAGACGGTGATGCCCATTTCGCGCGCTGCCGTGTAGAGCGCGCGGATTTCGGCGTCGGTCTTATCGGAAATACGCATCATGCCCGCGATGATGTTAGGCATCTGGATCTGGGTCGTTCCTAGCGGTACGGTCTTCATGGGGGGCCTTATCGAAGTCGTAGAGTGGCGTTGAGTAGGTACAACTGCGCCGCCAGACGCCCGACCGGCGAGCGCGGCGGCGGCGCCCAGAGCGACCCTGGCGCTGGCTACCGCAAGCCCGGAGAGGAAGTCGCGGTAAAACCTCCTTGTTCAATTGGCAACTTGCTGTGCTTGCCAGGTCCGTGGATCCGACCCTGAGCTTATTGAAGCGAATGTTGCTGTGCCAGGACTCAGGGAGTTCTAGTCGCGTACTGTTCTCAAAGCGGTGCATTGCAGTTCGGTCTGTGCTTTGGCGAACGAACACCGTCTTGATGGGGGGCTTTGAGTCGTCAGGCCAGATGTTGCTTGAAGAACGATGTCAGCTTGTCAAACGGGATCACGTCTACACGGTCATAGAGATCGGTGTGGTTGGCGCCTGGGATGATTACAAGCTCCTTAGGTTGAGCGGCCGCAGCGTAGGCTGTCTCACTGAAATAGCGCGAGTGGGCCTTTTCGCCGTGGATAAACAATACAGGCCGTGGTGAGATTTCCTTTATGTAAGTCAGTATCGGCATGTTCATGAACGATAGCGGCGTGGTGATCGTCCAGGCATTGCCCGAATTGACCGAGCGCGAGTGATAGCCGCGCTTTGTCATGTAGTAGTCGTGGTAGTCCACCAAGAACTGCGCTTCGCCTCCCTTGAGTTCGTTGTAGGCAGGCTGGTAGGCCGGAACACCCTTCTCGGCATCCACCCAGCGCTGGCGGCTCAACTGCTCCAACGCTTGTGTGCGCTGTTCAAGGGTTACGCTGTCGTTGTAGCCCTTGGACATGACGCGAGTCATATCGTACATAGTGCTGGCAACAACGGCCTTGACGCGTTTATCTGCGGCGACGGCATTCAGAACCATTCCGCCCCAGCCGCATATGCCTATAACGCCTATCCGTTCGCGATCGACAGTCGGTTGCAGGCCCAGGTAATCAACCGCAGCACTTACATCCTCTGTATTGATGTCAGGTGATGCAACGTTACGTGGTTCACCGGCACTTTCACCCGAGTAGGAAGGATCGAATGCGAGGGTGACGAAGCCACGTTCGGACATGGTCTGCGCATAGAGTCCTGATGACTGCTCTTTCACCGCGCCGAACGGGCCGCAGACAACGATTGCTGCCAGTTTCCCATTGGCATTCTTGGGCCGATACAGGTCACCAACTAAAGTAATGCCGTAGCGATTTTTGAAGGTGACTTTCGAGTGGTCCACCTTGCTGCTTTTTGCGAAGGTCTTGTCCCACTTTTCGGTTAGGTTCATCTGGGCTTGGGCAGCGGCAGAGTCGGCGACAATGCTGCCTACGCTCAACACAGCGATACCAGTGCCTGTCATCTTGAGCATGTTTCGGCGGCTCACATCTGTGCTGTCCAGTAAGGCGGTTGTATTGCCGGCTTCGGGGATCTCGGTCATTGAAAATATCCTCTCCTGTTCGTCCTGGATTTATTGGGCGTGACTGGGGATGAAAAAGTCGCTCGTTCCCAATGCGAGCTCGAAATCTACTAATCCACTCGCTAACCTTGAGTGTTCCGCGCCCTTACTGCTGTACGCGAGGCATGCTAGGGAGCGAGCAGGTGCGGGTTTGGATTCCTAGCAACCTGAATCGTTTTTGCAATTCGTGGCGGCATTCTCTCGCGCGCAGCAGGACGTGACTATCTAACAAATGCTTAAAAGGTCTATTAGTGGCGCTAATGAAAAGGCCATGAGAAGATAGGCGCATGATAAAGCGCAATCTCAACGATCTACTCTCATTTGTCACGGTGGCGCGTGAAGGAAGCTTTACGCGAGCAGCTGCGTTGTTGGGGGTGACACAATCGGCTTTGAGTCAAGCCATTAGTGGCCTTGAGGCAAGACTGGAAATCCGACTGTTGACCCGCACCACGCGTAGTGTGTCTCCTACCACTGCTGGCGAACGGTTATTACAGGCGATCGGATATCGCTTCGAGGAAATTGAGTCGGAGTTAGCCGTACTGACGGAGCTGCGCGATAAGCCAGCGGGCTTAGTGCGCATAACCTGTGGCGACCATGTGCTCAAGACCAACCTATTGCCTAAGATCGCGCCTTTGCTGCACAAGTACCCGGACATCAAGGTCGAATTCGACGTTAACTACGGGTTCAGGGACATCGTGGCTGACCGCTTCGATGCCGGTGTGCGCATGGGGGACACTATCGACAAGGACATGATCGCAGTACCTATCAGTCCGAAATTGCGCATGGCGGCAGTCGCTGCACCGGATTACTTCGCCAGGCACCCGAAGCCGAAGAGACCGGAAGACCTGACGATGCACAGTTGCATCAACCTGCGCTTTCCCACGCATGGCGGGCTGTACGTTTGGGAGTTTGGCCGAAAGGGCAAGGAGACCAATGTCCGCGTCGAAGGACAGGTCACGCTCAACAGTACCCCGCATATCGTACAGGCGGCGCTGGAAGGACTGGGTATTGCCTTTCTCCCTGAGCAAGAATTCGCGCCCCATATTGAGGACGGGCGGCTCGTTCGTGTGCTGGATGATTGGTGCTTGCCTTTTGAGGGGTACTACCTCTATTACCCGAGCCGGCGCCAGCCTTCACCCGCATTCTCGTTGGTACTGGATGCGCTGCGCTCGAAGGAGGCAACGGGAAAGAAGCGTTGATAGCACCCGGCATATGAAAAGGAGTGAGTCGAATGAGTTCATCCGCTCGATACATCGTCGCCTTTCTTGCGGCCGCGGTAGCGACTGGCGTCCTTGCCAGCATCGTCCAGACCCAGGTAATTCTCGGCCAGCTCGTCGAGTTTGGCGCCCCGGTGACCTTATCGGTTAGGGCCTGGGCCACGTTGGAAGATCTGGCGAGATTCGGACCGGTCATGCTCAGCATTGCTA